>PR_CR_10_Liq_1_inCRDRAFT_1000914_pt1 | contig 17488 bp, 15 predicted proteins | sample PRCRCaboRojoPR_3_FD_10241 | JGI IMG/M metagenome (IMG submission 10241)
GGGGGGGCGGCCGCACGGGCCGTCTGTTGCGGGGTGCTCGCGCCTGGCATGGCGGGCGCCGCCGGATGCGCGTCGCCGGGCGCCGCGCCGTCGCGTATCACCGCCATGACCTGCGGCTTGGTCGGCGGTGGCGCCGGCGGCGTATCCGGCGCCATCGCCGGGCGCTCCGGGCGGTGGTTGTGACCGATATCGGGAGGCGCGTCGACATGGTGCGCACGCGCCTGCGCAGGCGCCGCAGGCGCAGCCGCCGGGGGCGTGGGGACTCGGGCCCCCGGGCGCCGGGCGGAAGCATCCGCCTGGGCACGCGCCGCCGGCGACGCTCGGCCGTCGGCCGCCGCGGCGGGCTTGGCTGCGAGCGGCCCGGCATCCGCTGCGGCGGTGCCACGGGTGTCTGTCACCGGCGCATGGACGGTCGGCCGGGCCGCATCGAAACGGCCGTCGGCGCCGGCTTCGTCCGCTTCATCCATCATTCCGCCATCGGCCGACGCGGGCTCATGGGCGATGGTCTGTTCGGTGTCCTTCGCCAGCAGCCGCCGCAGTCGCTGTGCATCGGTATGCAGCGTCTGCGCCACCGGCGTATCGCCGGTGTGCCGCGCCGGCGGCGCGGGCGACGCCTTGGGATCAGCGCCAATCTTCGACATTCAGGTCACCTTCGGGTGGCGGTAGTCCTGGTCCGGCGCGCGTTGGGCCGAGGTCCTCGACGGCGTGCTCTGCGCTGCGCTCGCCGGCGCGTCGCTGTTCATCACGCCAAAGGTCGGCCTGTTCATCAAATTTCTCCCGACTGCGCATCGTCACGCGATGGCGGTCCACCGCCTGTTGGTAGTCGGCGTGCGCCTGTTGCCAACGCGCCTGACTGGCGTCCAGGGCCTCCGCCAGCCCCAGCTCCTCGGTCCGCAGGGACGCACACGCATCGCGGTAGCGTCGCAAATCCTGCGGCGACGCCGGTCGCGGCAAATCATCGAACAGGCGCTGGACCTCACGGGGTCGCCACGCCTTGAACGCCCGCAGGCGCTCGCGCGCCGAATCGCGCTCACGCGTCATCTGCTCCAGACGCTTCATGCGGCGGTGACGCGCCGCCGCCGCCGAGTGTTCACGGTGGCGCTTGACGGCGAGCAGCGCATCAATCACACCCTGTTCGGGCAACTGCGATCGCACCGGTCACCTCCGCACAGGGCATCAGGCCGCCGCGGCGGGCGCGGCATCCTCGGCGAGCGCCGCGAGCGCGGCCGCGGTATCGGCGAAGGCCGCCTGCTCGTCGATACCCTGGCGCAGGAAGCCGCGGATGGCGTCGATACGCTGCAACGCCACATCGGCTTCGGCATCGCTGCCGCGCTCGTACTCGCCCAGGCGCACCAACAGCTCCACCTCGTCGTACTTGGCCAGCAAGCTCCGCACCCGCTGCGCCGCTCGGCGATGGTCAGCATGCGTGATGGCGCCCATGACGCGGCTCGCCGATGCGAGCACATCGATGGCCGGGTAATGACCGGCGGCGGCCAGCTTGCGCGAGAGAATGATATGACCATCCAGTATGGAGCGGGTCTCGTCGGCGATGGGCTCGGTCATGTCGTCACCCTCCACCAGCACGGTATACAGGGCCGTGATCGAGCCACTCGCCCCCATGCCCGCACGCTCCATCAGCTTTGGCAGGGTCGCGAATACCGATGGCGGAAAGCCGCGCCGGGTGGGGGGCTCGCCCGCCGCCAGACCGATCTCGCGCAGCGCCCGCCCGAAGCGGGTCACCGAGTCCATCAGCAGCAGCACGCGCTGGCCCTGGTCGCGAAAGTACTCGGCGATGGCCGTGGCCACATAGGCGGCTTTCACGCGCTCCATGGCCGGTCGATCACTGGTGGCCACCACGACCACCGAGCGCGCCAGGCCCGCGGCGCCCAATTCCCGTTCCACGAATTCCCGCACCTCGCGGCCGCGCTCGCCGATGAGCGCCACCACGGTGACGTCGACGTCAGCCCCCTTCACCAGCATCCCCAGCAGCGTGGATTTGCCGCCGCCGGCGGCGGCGAAGATGCCCATGCGCTGCCCCTCGCCGCAGGTCAGCAGGCCGTCGATGGCGCGCAGGCCCAGCGGCAGCGGTGTCGCGATGACGCGCCGCCGCAAGGGCTCCGGGGCATCGGCGTAGACCGGATAGTAGCGCTCCGGGTCGAGCGGTCCATGCTCCGCCTGGTCGAGGGGACGCCCCATGCCATCGAGCACCCGCCCGAGCAGCCCGCGGCCCACGGGCACCTGCTGCATCCGCCCCGTGGGCAGTACCTCGGTGAGGGGCGAGACCCCGAACATGTCCCCCAGCGGCGTCAGCAGCGCCACATCCTGTGAGAAACCGACGACCTCCGCCAGCAGCTCGCCGGTGCCGTCCGGCTCGCGCAGCACACAAAGCTCGCCGATGCGCGCCCGCGGCACCATTGCCCGGATGATGGTTCCCACCACCTGCAGCACCCGCCCGCGCACCGCCAGTGGTTGTATCCCCCGCACGGCATCCTCGAGCAGCCGTGTGATGTAATCCAGCTTCATAGCGACACCCGCGCCAGTGGCTGAATATTGATCTCCTGGGTCAATTCCTGATAGCTCAGCACCGGCAGCTCGAACAGCTCGGGCTCGATCAGCTTGCGCACATAGCGGCGAATATCCATGGACGTGATCAGCACCGGCCGGCTCGTCTGCTGCGTCAGGTCGCCGACGCTGTCTTTGACCCTGGCGACGAAACGCTGGCTCGCGGCGGGCTCCAACGCCAGATAGCTGCCGGAGGATGTCTGCCGCACCGCGTTGCGAATGGTCTCCTCCACGTCCGGGTCGAGCAGATAGGCGGGCAGAATATTGTGTCCGGCACTGTACTTATAGCTGATGTAACGGCGCAGACTGCCGCGTACATATTCGGTCAGCAAGACCGTGTCCTTCTCCTTTTGTCCCCACTCGATGAGCGCCTGCAGCACCGCGCGCAGATTCCGGATGGAAATATCCTCCGACACCAGGCGCTGGAGAATCTCGGTGATCTTTTGAATGGAGAGAATCCGCTGGGCCTCTTTCACCAGCTCACCGCAGCGCGGCTCCAGCTGATCCATCAGAAAGCGGGTCTCCTGGATGTCGATGAAGCTATCGGCATACTTACGCAGGATCACGGAGAGGTGATAGCCCAGGATGCCGCTGCCGTCCAGATAGGCGAGACCGCCCTGCGCCAACAGCGGCTGATGGCGCGACTCCACCCAGAGCGTTTTCACTCCCGGCAGAAACGGGTCATCCGGCGTGTATGGGATGGCGAACAGCTCGAGGTTGTCCACACGATCCCGGACCAACAGCCGGTCGGCGCGCACGCGGCCCTGCGCCACCGGGATCTCCTGGAAGTAAATGTGATAATCATCGGCATCCAGGGCCTCGTTGGCGCGCACGTGGATGCCCGGAAAGGGCACCCCCAGATCCAGATACAGGGCGCGGCGGACCCGTACCAATTCGTCGTTGAGCTCCGCCACCGGCAGCCGCGCCTGCAACGCACCGGCGAGATCGATGAGCAACGGCACGGTCAGCGAGAAGTCCTCGGGCTCGGAGAGCTTCTTGCTGTCGCCGCCGCGGCGCTGCTGGGGCTGACTGGCGGCGCGCGTGGCGGGCAGCGCGGCGACGCCGGCCTGGCCTGTGGCTTCCCGCGCACGGGCGCGCAGCAGCCAAAAGCCCAGGCCGGCGAGCAACAGCGCCAGGATCAGGAATACCAACGCCGGGAAGCCCGGCACCAGTGCGAAACCGATCAGCATGGCGGCCGCCACCAGCAGCGCCTTGGGCTCCTGCCCCACCTGGGTACCGATGTCACGGCCGAGATTGTCGGAGTCCTCGGTGGTGACACGGGTGACGATGATACCCGCCGTCATGGCGATGAACAGCGCGGGGATCTGCGCCACCAGGCCATCACCCACGGTGAGCGTGGCATACAGCTGCAGAGCCTCACCGCCGCTCATGCCCTCCTGCAGGGTGCCGATGGAGAGCCCGCCCAGGATGTTCACCACGATGATCACCAAACCGGCGATGGCATCGCCCTTGACGAACTTCATGGCGCCGTCCATGGAGCCGTAGAGCTGACTCTCCTTTTCCACCAAAGAACGCCGCCGCCGGGCCTCGTCCATATCGATGACACCGGCGCGCATGTCGCCGTCGATACTCATTTGCTTGCCGGGCATGGCGTCCAGCGAAAAGCGCGCGCTCACCTCGGCGACGCGCTCCGAGCCTTTGGTGATGACGATGAACTGGACAATGGTGATGATCAGGAAGACCACCAGACCGACGACGAGGTTGCCACCGACCACGAAATTGCCGAAGGTGGTGACGATGGCGCCGGCGTCGGCCTGCAGCAGAATCAGGCGGGTGGTGGTGACCGACAGCGCCAGGCGAAACAGGGTGGTCAGCAACAGCACCGCCGGGAAGGCGGAGAACGCCAGCGGCGTGGCGAGATACACCGCCACCATCAGCAGGATGACGGCGATGGTCATGTTGCCGGCGATGAGCACATCGACGATGCCCGTGGGCATCGGCAGGATCATCATGAAAATGATGGCGACGACGAACACCGACAGCAGCAGATCGGTGCGCTGCGCGAGAAACGTAAGACGGTGCTGGAGCTGCTCCACGCGCGATCCCGCCACACTCAGTCCGGCCGCGGATACAGTCTGTCGAGCTCCAGGAAGCGCTCGAGCGCCCGCCGGGCGGCGGCATGCTCGCCCTGGGCGAGGAGCGCCTGGGCACGCAGCAGATGCGCCCCCGCCGGCGCGTCCGCCGCCTCGACGCTCAGCACCGCCAACGCCGCCGCTGGCTGCCCGGTGCGCAGCTGACAATACGCGAGCGCCAGACGACAGGTATGCTCGTTGGGCGCAAGGGCATGTAAGGCGGCGTAGAGGCGACGCGCATCGTCGAAACGGCCCTGGCGCAATTGTACGAAGGCCAGCATCTGCAACGCCTCGAGCTCGGGTGACATCGCGCCCTCAGGCCCGCAGCAACAGGCCCCGATAGGTGTCGAACAGGCGTTTCAGGGTGGCCTGCTCCTCGAGCACGGCGAGCGCTTCGCGGCAAGCCTGCTGGTGTGGACCCGGCTGCTCGGCAACGCCGGCGAGATACTGCTGCGCCGCGCTCAGCAGTGCCGGGTAGCGGCGGCTGCCGAGGATACTGCGATCCGCTGGATGGGGCATCACCATCGCCTCGATGCGCTGATCGAGCCCCGCCGGCAGCAGATCGCCGAGGCGGCTCAGTGGCGGCAGCTCCGCCGGCGAGAGATCCTGGCTGTTGGGCAGGGTCGTCTCGGGGCCCTCGAGTCGCACCAGGCGCTCGATGCCCACATCGAGTCGATAGGCATCAGCCACCTCATTTTGCATCTGCATGCCGTTCTCCAATGCTGCTGCGAATACCACGCCGGATGATGGTCATCCGTGCCGTCGGCCCTCACTGCGCTTCAAGCGCCATCGCGCATCCGCGCGTGCAGGCGGGTGAGCAGATCGAGCCCCTGCGTCAAGTCCGTCGCCCGTACGCCGCTCGGCAGCAGTAGCCCAAAGACCAGCTCGTCGCCCTCCGGGCCGCTGTGCAAGCCGGCGCGAACGTCGTACGGATACCGGTGACGCGGGTGGCACAGATCGAGGGCCAGCCGCCAGTGCGGCAGCCCGTCGTCGGCCATGGGTGCCGCAAGATACATGAGCAGCCCCGTGGACTGGCGGTCCAGATACAGCCGGCCGCGATGCTCGAATGCCAGCCGCAGGGGCCACTGCACCTCACCCCCCGCGACCGGCGGCGTAAACCCGAGCAGACCGAGAAACTCGTCGACGGCGGCACTTTGTAGGGGGTCGGGATCAGCCATGGCGGCGGCTCAGGCCTCGTCTGCGATCAAGGTGTCGAGGGCATCCTGCACGGCGCGTACGAACTTGTCGCGACGCTCGGGCTCGGCGTAGGCCTTGGGTGGGATTTGCCAGACCAGCTCGCGCAGCTCGTGGAAGAAGCGAATCTCGCCGCGGCCGTCGGCCAGTCCCAGGGTCTGGGTCAGATTGTGCAGACGTTGCTGCGGCATCCAGTCTGCATCGGTGAGCTCCAATAACCCTTGCAACAGCCGATGCCCGTCGGTGCCCGCCGGCGCCAGTCCGCGGGCCACGAAGCGGGCCGCCAAGGCGTTACAGGCCTCGTGCAGCCCACCGAGCACTTCCAGACGATACAAATCGTCCACCACACCGCGCAAGGCCTCGGGCTGGCGCGACGGGCGCGCCGCCGCCAGGTCCTGCGCGGCGGCGCGCAGGAGAAAATCCACCGTTTCGCGCAGGGCCGCCTCGCCCCGCAGCTGCACCGCCGCGCCGTACATGCCGGCGAGGGTGGATTGCTCCAACACCACGGCGCGGTAAAGCGCCTTGAGCGCGGTCTCGGTGTCGTAATCGGCGCCGCCGGCGGCGTCCAGCGCCGGCACGATGTTCAGGCCCGCCCGAATGGCCGGCCCCGCCGCCGCCAGCGATAACGCCATGGCCGCACTCACCGTGTCGGCATCCATGCCCGGGGGCGGCTCCGCCTTCAGGCGCGCCAAGGCGGCGAACTGGTCGCTGGGGTCTTGCAGGTGGGCCGCGGCGCGCTCGACCAGGGCGCTGGCGGAGACGGGCGGCTTGCTGCTCACATCATCCAGAAACGCCCGCAGCAGTTTGGTCAGCGCCAACAGCCGCCGGGCCTGCTGCTCCCCGCGTTGTTGCTCGGAGGAGGCCGCATCCGACGGCGCACGGCTCGCCCGCTGGCCAACACCCACACGCCGATCCTGCAGCCGCCGCGCCGGCCGCTCCTCTTCGGCCTGATCCAGCCCCTCCGCCAGTTCCTGCACCAGGGAGGTCGCGCCGGGGTCGAGGGACACGCGCTCGCCCTGATAGCGGGATTCCCTGCGCCCCGAATCGGCGCCCCGCCCTGCGTCCGGACCCTGCGGCGTTTTCCCGATACCAGTAACGTCCATTGGCGACCTCGACCTATGCGGACAGGTTATTGTCGCTGGGATTTCAGAGTTTGTACCAGCACAGGGCGCATTTCGTTAGCACCACCGGCTTTTTCCAGCATTTCCTTATTGCCCTGATCCATTGCCGATAGCAGTGCGTCGTCAATTGATTGTTTGAGTGAGGAGGCAGTCAAATGCCCCACCACCGGCTCGCTCACATCCTGATGCGTGCCAGCAACCCGCACGAATTCACTAAAGACATCAAGCCGGGTATCGCCGCCATACAGGCTCGTAATCTCCCATAGATCAGCGCCGGACTGTCGCATCTTGGTCAGCGCCTCCGCCGCCGCGCGATCGAGATGATGAAGCGTGGTAATCATGCCGTCAGTGTCTTGCCTCTGCGCGTGTTCAAGCAGCGTCTGCAGACCACTTTGCATGACGCTGCTCATGCTTTCGTACTGCTTAACTTGCTCCGGATCCATCCGCCGTGATTGAGCGATGTCGGTGAGCAGCGCTTTTTGCGCATCTGTCAGTGTCGCGCTTTTATTGATTGCCTGGACAGCATCTTGATGCCGTTCAATCGCATCGGTGATTTTCTGGCTCAAGTGCTTATCGAGGGTATAGCGAATAGACTGCAGATCAGAGCCGCACCCGAAATGCTCGGGCGCTGCGCGCCAATTCCCTTCCACATACTCAGTCATCCCTTTCGCGATGTCCTTGGCCGCTGCTTCAAGGGTCGGATTCTGCTGCACGTTAGCGGCTTGTGAGAGACTCGATGCTGGGTTTTTGAGGTCAAGCTTCGGTTTCAACAGGTGCATCAACGCTCCCTCCCGCGCCGTATTCTCGATCGCCTTGACGGTTGGCTTGGTCGACGCACGCTGCAGAATCGTGCTCAGTGCGTCCTGATCCATGCCCGGCAGGTGCTTCATGTCAGCGTAAAGGTCAAGCACGCGCCCGGCGACATCGGCGATGTCTTGGTTCGTCAGTATGCCGTTGCCGTTGCTGTAATTATCCAGTCCTTTACAGCCTTGGCGGATCGCGTCTTTGATGGCTTTGGCGCCGTCTTCGCCGACAATGCCTGACAAGTCCGCTGCGTCGTTGAGCTTGAAGCCCTTGTCCAAGCACAAGTTGATGATATCCGTCTCCCCAGGGCCGCGGTGTCCACCCTGCACCGGACTATCAACAAATAGTGTTATTCGCCTATTACTGATGTCGCGGGCCTGATCGCGGGCCTGATCGATGTCCGACAGTACGTTCTTGACGGCCCGCGCAGTGAGTGGGGTCTTAGTGTTTACGTCAATACGCTTCGTCGCCATATCGGCAGCGCCTTCGCCAAGGTCATGGTGCAGTGCTTTGACGAAACCGGCGCGCACCTGGCGGTTGGAGACCGAGAGGTTGTCGAGCTGCTGCTGATACTGGTTCACTTCCGCGCGTGCGCTTTGCAGTGCACCCAATCGTCCCAGCAAGGGCACCTTTGACAGCCCGGCCTTCAAATTGGTCCAAGCGCTGGGCGGCGCCGTGGGTGTCTCGAGCTGCAACTGCTGGTCGGCAGCACCTATCGTATGATCCAGCTGCTGCTGCTGCTGTGCCTGCTGCACGATCTGGCGGAAACTGTCGATGCTCGGCATGTCGTGAGCTCCTGATTAGCCGAAGATGATTTGCGCGTGGTTGACGCCGTCGGCGGCGGGCTGGGAGGCGTTTGACGCCTGTGCGCCATCTGCCCGCTCGCGGATGCGCGCGCGCCACGACTCGGCTTCGGCGACCAGATTTTCCACGATGGTGGCGAGGGCGGCGGTGTCGAGGCCTACCAGGGTGTGGGCATAAGCCAGGATGATGCCGTTGGTGCCTGTCTCCAGCGACAACGTCGCCCCGCGGGTGCGGTGCCAGTAGAGGTTGGCGGCCAGCAGCTCGCGCAGGAGTGGCTCGCAGCCAGTGTCAGGAATCTCCCCCAGATAGACCGAAAAGACCAGGCGTTCCTGCACGTCGTCATATTCGATGTTGAGCACGATGTCATCTTCGAACACGAGGAGGCAGCTGTTGGTCTCTTCACCGATGCTAAGATCGTTGAGGGTCAGCTGGCGACCGAAATCCGCTAGCAGTTGGTTGACGTGTGTAAGCTTGCTCATCTTCCGTACCCTGATGCTGCTGATGTTGAACAGGTAACGATCGGCGCCGTCACCACGGCCCGGGCTCAGCCCCGGCAGGGGAGCATAAACCTACGCGCGGACTGCGACTTATCCCAGCGTCCAACTTGCTTGACTGAGCGTCCAGCAATGGGCGGTTTCGGCGTGTCTCCCCGGCCGGCTCGGCGTCGGTGCATCTGTACCGCGGATCGATGGCACGCCCCCGGGGATGGTTACCCGGGGCGGCACATCGCGACGCGTCTCAACGGCAGGGAGCGCTGCCCCAGTCCTGATGCCCCCGACCGGAGCGGCATTGCACCTGGCGGCCGACCCAGGTCAGCCGCCAGCCGGCGGCGGCCGGCACGAGTTCCAGGCGATAGCGTTGGCCGCGCACGGCATCGTCCGGCAGCCCGACTTGGGTGAACAGCACCACCTGCCGGCCGGCGGTCTCCGACAGCAGCTCCACGCCTTGGGAATAATTGCCTTCCACCGGCCCGTCGATGCCGTAGAGGCGCGGGGCCAGTGCCAGGGGATCGGCGCTGGTGGTGTCACCGGCGGGCAGAGGCAGGGGCTGGAATGGGGCGCGGCCGGGGTCGGTGCTCAGGACCTCGGTGCGGGCATTCTCGGGGGGAGCGGCGCAGCTGGTGAGCAGGAGGACGATCAGGGGGATACCGAAGGACAGGTACGCCACGCGCGCCCGGTTGGATGGCCGCTGGCTGCGGTCGCCATCAAGCATGTTTGAGACCTCGATCTGGGGTTGGGCCCCAGATCATACTGCAATGCCCCCGTCCGGACGGCTGCGCCGCGCCGGCCGTGGCCGGCCGCCCGTGCCGGCCTTCAGCCCGCCGCGCTGTACTCGCTCTTGGAGCCGGTGAGATCCCAGGCGAAGGTGCAGTCGAGATGCGAGAGCACGGAGATGAGCCCGCTCTCACCGTCTTCGACCATGACGGCGACGGGCGCGCGCTTGCCGAACTGCTTGTTACCCCGCTTCACCCACATGTCGCGCATTTCCGGGTTGCGCGGAAAATAGGTGTGCAACGCATCTTCGATGCGCAGCAGGTAGGCGACCCGGCGATCGACGGTGGCGTCGACCGGGAAGGCCTCTTCGTCACGGAAGCGGGCGAGATTACGCGGCTTGACGCTGTCGGGCAGCTGCAGCAGCCGGATCATGTCCTGTGCGCTGAGGTTCCAGCTCTCCAGCATGCTCATGACCTTGCGCGTCATGGTATGGCGTTCTTCGGCGGTGAGCTCTGTCATGGGCTTTGACCTTGGTTGGCGATGGGCGGTGGGGCAGGCGCGGCCGGGTGCAGCCGACGATGGCGGCGATGGCGGCGGGTGCGCAGCGCGACGGACCCGCCGGGCGCCTGTGCTTGGTCCGACGGGCCTGCGGCGATCGCGGGGCCTTCGATGCTGCGACCGACATGCAGGCGAAAACCTAGTATACAACCCGGAAATGGCCGCCGCACCGCGCAGCGCCTCAGCGCGAAGCCGCCGCCCGTCAGCCGCCCGGATTCACACGCGTGGTGTCCAGCCCGATGCCGATGGGGCCGCGCGGCAGCCAGACCTCCAGCAGCTCCCCGCCGCGGCGCACGCTCACGGGCACCAGCTCGCCGCGGGCGCCGGCGCTGGTCGCCGCACGCAGATCCCGGAAGTCCAGAACCTGTGCATCACCATAGCGCTCGATGACATCCCCCGGCTGCAGGCCGCCGTCCTCGCCGGCGGAGCCGGGGATCACCGAGTCCACGGCCACGCGATTCGGCTGCCCGGTGGCGTAGAGGTAGCGGTCGTAGGCGTCGACGCCGATCTCATCCTCGATGGACACCTGCTGCTCGTTGATGCGGCGTAGCTCTTCCTGGTAACGGGCGGAGCCGAGCCAACCGTCGCGGGCCGCCTCGTCGCGCAGTTCCAAGCGTGCGAGGGAGAGCTGCGAGCGCCGCCAGACGAGATCGTCGGCCAGATCCGGTGTCACACCGGCTCGCAGCAGCGCATCCCGCTGCTCGACGGGTGATGCCGGACGCCGCGGCTGCGCCGGCTCGTCGGTGTCCGCCGCTTCCGGCTTGCGCCGCTCCATCAGTGCGACGCGCTGGCGCAGTTCCGCAAGCTCCGCCTGCATGCGGCCCCAGCCGTCGGTGAGCTCATCGATGCGAACCGCCAGTGCCGCGGTGACTTCCGGGGAGACGGCGGGTGGCGTCGGCTCAGGCGCAGGCTCTGGCTCGAGCGCAGGCTCTGGCTCGGGCTCGGCGTCCACAATGCTCACCGCCGCGACATCGGGCGGCGGCGCCGGTGGCGGCGCTGGCACCGGCTCCGGCGTCTGTTGCGGCGGCGACGGCGTGCTCGGCTGCTCGCGCAGGACGTCGGAGAAGACGGCGGCGCCGGTGAGCAGGCCGACGAAGAAAGTGGTGGTCGCAGTGAGGATCAGTCGGTTACGTGGTTGCATCATGAAGGAGCATTCGTGGCCGAAGTTGAGAAAGTGTCTCGAGACTCGGCGCAAATCAATGTCTGCGTGTTGCTGCTATGGGCTGGCCTGACTGCCGGCAGCCCTTTAGGCCATCGTCCGGGGCTTGCGTTCCGCAGCCCGCCGCGCCCCGGTCCGGGGCTGGCGGCGTGACACACGATGTGCGCTGGTGTCCCGCCTGCGCCCCGGTGTCGCGATCCAGCGGTTCTCTGCGGGACACCGCGGGGGCAGCACACGGCCGCTTCGCCCCAGGTCACGAGCCCGGGCGTGGTGCGCCTGCGCCCCTCAGGCCGGCAGCCGGTCCAGCAGCAGCTCCAGGGTGCGGCCGACGGCGGCGTACAGGCCTGGATCGACGCCTCGGATCTCGGCGGCGGTCTGCACCCAGCGCGCCGCCACCAGCTCGTGCGCGCATGCGCGGCACAGCGCCGCAACGCTCGCGGGGGTGGACTCCAGATGGAACTGCAGGCCCAGGACCCGGCCGTGGAGCAGGAAGGCTTGCTGGCGGCAGGCGGCGCGCTGGTGGCCAAATGCACCGCACCGTCGGGCAGCTCGAAGGTGTCGCCGTGCCAATGGAAGGCCGGCAGCGAATCCGGCAGATCATCCCANAGCCCCAGGCCTCGGGCCTGGGACGTGAGCCGCACGGGGAACCAGCCGATCTCTTTNTGGGGGTTGCGAAACACCCGTGCGCCGAGCGCCGCGGCGATGAGCTGGGCACCCAGGCAGACGCCGACGACGGACTTGCCCGCGGCCACGGCGGCGGCGGCGATGAACGCCTGCTCCGGCACGAGCCAGGGATGGGCATCCCTATCGCCCACCCCCATGGGCCCGCCCATCACCACGAGGCGATCGAACGTGCTCAACGCCGGCAAGCTGTCGCCGGCGTCGAGACGCGTCACCGCGAGGGAGTGACCCCGGCGCCCGGCCCAATCGGCGATGCGGGCCGGGCCTTCGAAGGGCACGTGCTGCAGGACTTGTATACGCATCAATTGCCTCCGCCGCCGGCACCGGGTCTGTCCCGGCCCCTGCCAGGTCCAGCGCCGGCGCTGGCGCTGGCGTGACTCTGTCCCGAGGGTGCTCCGGACGCTGCTTCAACGCCGCAGCGACGCCAGCCGGGCCTCACCCGGCCGCCGCCAGTGCCTGATCCAGATCGGCGATGATGTCGTCGACATGCTCGATGCCGATGGATAGCCGCACCAGATCCTCGGACACGCCGGCGCTGGCGAGCTCCTCGGGCGAGAGCTGGCGGTGGGTGGTGGTGGCGGGATGGCAGGCCAGGGTCTTGGCATCGCCGATGTTCACCAGCCGCACCGCCAGCTGCAGCGCATCGATGAACTGCGCGCCCGCCGCGCGCCCGCCCTTGATGCCGAAGGACAGGATGGCGCTGGCCTTGCCGCCGTCCATGTACTTTTGCACCAGCGGATAATCCGGGCTGTCCGGCAGGCCCGCGTAGCGCACCCATTCCACCTTGTCATGACTTTGTAGATATTGCGCCACGGCAACGGCGTTCTCGCAATGGCGATCCATGCGCACGGGCAGGGTTTCGATACCCTGCAGCACCAGGAAGCTGTTGAACGGTGAGATGGCGCTGCCCATGTTGCGCAGCGGCACGACGCGGGCCCGGCCGATATAGGCCGCCGGCCCCAGCGCCTCGGTGTAGACCACGCCGTGGTAGGAGACATCCGGCTCGTTCAGCATCCCGAAGCGCTCGGCATGCTCGGCCCAGGGAAAATGGCCGGAGTCCACCAGCACGCCGCCGATGGTGGTGCCGTGGCCGCCCATGTATTTGGTGAGCGCATGCACGACGATGTCGCAGCCGTGCTCGAAGGGCCGGCACAGGTAGGGGCTCGGCACGGTGTTGTCGACGATGACCGGCACGCCATGGCCGTGGGCCATGTCCGCAATGGCCGTGAGATCGGCGACGTTGCCGGCCGGATTGCCAATGGACTCGCAAAACACGGCCTTGGTGCGGGCGTCGATCTTCGCCGCCATGGCATCGATGGCGTTGGGGGCGACCATGCGCACCTCGATGCCGAGCCGCGGCAAGGTGTGGGCAAAGAGGTTGTAGGTGCCGCCGTACAGCGTGCTGGTGGCGACGATGTTGTCGCCCGCCTCGGCGATGGTGAAGATCGCATAGGTCACCGCCGCCATGCCGGAGGCGAGGGCCAGCCCGCCGACGCCGCCCTCCATGGCCGCCACCCGCTGTTCCAGCACATCGCTGGTGGGATTCATGATGCGGGTGTAAATGTTGCCCTGCACCTTGAGATCGAACAGGTCCGCGCCGTGCTGGGTGTCGTCGAAGGCGTAGCTGGTGGTCTGGTAGATGGGGGTGGCGACGGCCTTGGTGGTGGGGTCCGGCTGGTAGCCGGCGTGGATGGCCTTGGTCTCGATTTTCATGCTGCACTCCTCTGGTGTGATCGTGGGGCGGTTACAGTGTTGTCGTCAGCGCGCTCGTGTCGGCGCGGCCATCCGGGCCGCCCGCTGCCCCGGCGCAACGGGCGCTAAGCATAGCGCATGGCGCCCGCGCGCTCAGGCGCCTCGCACACACGGAGCGTTGTGCTAGATTTAGGGTCAGGGGAGAGCACCACGGGGACGCTGACGATGATCGACATTAAGCACAAAGAGACGGGTGAAGTCCTCGCCAGCATCGATGCTGGCGAGTTTGCGGGCGCCGATCTGCGCGACATGCGCTTGAACGGCGCGGACCTGACGGGCGCCGACCTCAGCGGCGCCAATCTGGAGTTCAGCGACCTCGTGGGCGCGGATCTCTCGGGGGCCAGCCTGCGCGGTGCGGTGCTGCTGAGTGCGCACCTGAACGATGCAGACCTCACCGGCGCCGACTTGACGCGGGTACGCGCGGGCTCCGAGCGCCCGGCACAGGCGGCGGTGCTGTCCGGTGCGAGCCTGCGCAGCGCCAATCTGGAAGGGGCGGACCTGCGCAACGCCGAGGTCCGCGGCGCCAACCTGCAGCAGGCCAAGCTCACGGCGGCGGACATGCGCGGCACGGATTTCTCCGGCAGCAACCTGTGCCACATCACAGCCACCAAGGCGCTGTTCATCAAGGCCAGTCTGCGCGAGGCCAACCTGTGCGGCGCCGACCTGCGCGAATGTCACCTGAACGATGCCAACCTGGTGCGCGCCAGCATGCACGACGCCGACCTCACCAGCGTGCAGCCCGGCGGCTTCACCGTGGCCAATCTGGCCAATTTCGAGGGCGCGGATCTGCGCAATGCCCGTTTCAGTAAAGCCGTTGTGCAGGACGCGAACTTCCGCAACGCCAATCTCACCGACGTCGACTTCACCGGTGCCGTCCTCGGTGGTGCCATCCTGCGGGGGGCGAACGTGGCGGGGGCGGATTTCCGCGGTGTGGAGCTCGCGAGCGTCACCATGGAGTTCGCGAACTTCTCGAAGGCGCTCAACGCGACGATTCCAAGTTACAAGAAACACCTGCGCTGAACCGGTTGGGCGGCGGACCGGGCGCCACCGCAGCCGGCGAACGCGGGTCGGTGTGCCCGCCGACCCCGCCTGAGGCGGGATCCCAGGCCGGTGGGAGCGCCGTTGTTGCAGGCAACGACGAGCCGCAAGCGCTCGGCCCGCAGGACAAATGAAGGCTCAGCGCGCGAGGCGCGAGATGCGCACCACCAGCGGGATTTGCCGCAGCCGGCGCATGATGTTGGCGAGATGCGCGCGGCTATGGACGTTGATGGTGAAATCCAGCGTCGAGGTTATACCGTCCTTTTCGCGGGAATTCACGTACTCGATGTTGGAGCCCTGCTCGGCGATGGCGGCGGCGATGGTGGCCAAGGCGCCGCGGCGATTGCCGACCTCCACGCGGATTTCGGTCTGGAACTCCGCCTTGGGATCATCCGACCACTCCACGTCCAGCCATTTGTCACGCTTGGACTGGAACTCGCCGAGGTTTCGGCATTCGCAGCGATGGATGACGATGCCCTTGCCGGGGCTGAACAAGCCAGTGATGGCATCACCGGGGATGGGCCGGCAGCAGCGCGCCAGGTTCACCACCATGCCCTCGGTGCCACGGATGGCGAGCCGTCGGGGACTGCCCTCCTCGGACACTGCGGTCTCGGCGCCGGTGTTATCGACGCCGGCGAGACGGCGCGCCACCAACAGGGGCAGGCGGTTGCCGAGACCGATCTCGGTNAACAGCGCCGCCGGCGAGTCCAGCTGAACCTCCCGGGCGTAGACACCGATGACGGATTCGCCGACGTCGTCGACGTCCAGTCCAAAGCGCGCCAGCTCGGCGTTCAGCATGCGCCGGCCCAGCACCTCGGCCTCCTGCGCCTGCAGATTCTTCAAGTAGCTGCGCACATTGGCCCGCGCCTTCCCGGTCACCACGAAGTTCAGCCACGCGGCATTGGGCTTGGCACCGGGCGCGTTGATGATCTCCACCGTCTGGCCGCTGCGCAGGGGCGTGCGCAGGGGGGAGAGCCGGCGATCGATGCGGGCGGCGACACAGGTGTTGCCCACATCGGAGTGGATGGCATAGGCGAAGTCGACGACGGTCGCCCCTTTGGGCAGCACCAGGATGCGTCCCTTGGGGGTGAAGACGTAGACCTCGTCCGGGAAGAGATCGATCTTGACATGCTCCAGGAACTCCTGAGAGTCACCGGAGTCCCGCTGCATCTCCAGCAGGTTCTGCAGCCAATCGTCGGCGAGCGCCTTGGCACCCACCCCCTCGGCGGCATTCTTGTAGAGCCAGTGCGCGGCGATGCCGGCGTCGGCGATGCGGTGCATGTCCCGGGTGCGAATCTGCACTTCGATGGGCGACCCCTGCGGCCCCACCAGCACCGTGTGCAGGGACTGATAGCCATTGGACTTGGGGATGGCGATGTAGTCCTTGAATTTTCCGGGCACGGGCTTGTACAGGTTGTGCACCTGACCGAGCACCCGGTAGCAGTCGTCCACACGCTCCACCACCACCCGGAATGCGAACACATCCACCAGCTCTTTGAAGGATTTGGCCTGCTCATGCATCTTGCGGTAGATGCTGAACAGGTGCTTCTCGCGCCCGGAAACCTCGGCGTCTATCTCCTCCTGGTGCAGACGCCGGCGCACGGCGGTCTCGACGTTGGCCACCAGCTCTCGCTGGTGCTGGCGCGCGCGGCGCACGGCGCCCTCGAGCACTCGATGGCGCCAGGGCCAGAGGTGGCGAAACCCGAGATCCTCCAGCTCAAGGCGCAGGCTGTTGATGCCGAGCCGATTGGCGATGGGGGCGTAGATCTCCAGCGTCTCGCGGGAGATGCGCCGGCGCTTCTCCGGCGCCATGACGCCGAGGGTACGCATGTTGTGCAGCCGGTCGGCGAGCTTGATGAGAATGACCCGAATGTCGCGGGTCATCGCCAGCATCATCTTGCGGAAGTTCGCCGCCTGGGCCTCGGCGCGGGATGGGAAGTCGATCTGGGTCAGCTTGCTGACACCGTCCACCAGCTCCGCGACCTCGTCGTCGAAGAGCGCAGCGAGCTCGGACTTGGGCTTGCCCGTATCCTCCAGCACATCGTGCAGCATGGCCGCGATCAGACACTTGTGGTCCATGCGCAGCTCGGCGAGGATGCGCGCCACGGCGATGGGGTGATAGATGTACGGCTCGCCGGATTGGCGCTGCTGGCCCGCGTGGGCCTCGGCGCCGTAGAGGTAGGCGCGATACACCTCCGAGACCTGCTCGGGCGGCAAGTAGGCGTCGAGCTCGGCGCACAAATCGCTGATGAGGTAGCGTGGCTTGCGCGGCGCAGACGCCGGCGTCGGGCTGTGTCGGCGACTCGTCGTCGTCGGTGCGCCACCGCGTGCTGTGTCGGCGGCCGGCTGATCGGCGTCGTGACGTCTGCCCGCCGGGGCATCGGCCTGCGCCTGGGCCGCCGGCAGCGCAGCCCCCATGTGCGCCAGCGGCGTGCTCACCTCGTCGGCCTCCGCCGATGGGCCGGGGCTGCGCGCACCGTTGCGGTGCGTATTGGGGGCAGTGGCGGG
>PR_CR_10_Liq_1_inCRDRAFT_1000915_pt1 | contig 17486 bp, 18 predicted proteins | sample PRCRCaboRojoPR_3_FD_10241 | JGI IMG/M metagenome (IMG submission 10241)
GAAGATGATCAGCTTCTTCGGATTGTACCGCTCCAGAACAAGCGGAACGAACGCGTGGCCAAAAGACCCCGTGCCGCCAGTCAGAAGAATAGTGGAGTTCTCTTGCATGGCTCTCTCACCGCAGACCAATCGCATATAAGGCAAAGAAGGGACACCGCTTCCCCTTCGAAAGCGACATTCCAGCCCGCCTAGTGGCTTTCCGGTGCCATATCCATGATGGGATGGCAACCTTTCAAACACGCGCTCTACGGCACAATAACACCGGAATGCATTCTGGCTCCGAAGCCAGACACACCGTTTAAAATAAGCTGATGTCGGGATGATTGGCACGGTTCCGCCGATCGGCCCCCTATGCCACCGGCACGAAACCGCCGGTTTGGCGCAAGAGGCGGCGATCCGCCGACCCGGGCGTGCCGCCTGCCTTGAAACTGCGGGCCGGCGGCTTAAGCCCAAACACATCGCGTAAACCGGACCGAAACCGACGGCGGGCCAAGATGAGTCCTCCTTCCGCCGAAGAGAAGAGTCATCGCATGGCATGTGAAACACCGACCGCGCCCCGCCCCCCGATGCGGAGGCTTGCCGCGCTTCGGGCCGCCGCGCTCGCCGCGCTGGTCCTGGGCGGCGGCGTGACGCCCGGCGCGGCCACCGGCCACTCCACGGCCTTTGCACCTAAGGGCGAGGCGGTCGCGGCGCCGAAAGGCGCGCGCGGTCTCTGCGCGGCCCATCCCTGGGCCTGCGCGGCCTCGGAGACGCGGTCCTGGAACGCGCGCGCCCTGCTGACCCGGGCCCGTGTCGTCAATGCCCGGGTGAACCGCGCGGTGACGGAGATCTCGGACAAGGCCCAGTACGGCCGCGAGGAAGTCTGGGCGCTGCCCACGGCACGGGGCGGCGACTGCGAGGATTTCGCCCTGTTGAAGAAGCGCAAGCTGATGACCTTCGGCGTGGAGCCCGCGCGCCTGATGATCGCCACCGTGCTCGACCGGCAGGGCCGCAGCCATGCCGTGCTGCTGCTGCGCACCGACGAAGGTGATCTCGTGCTCGACAATCTCGTGGACAGCATCCTGCCATGGGACAAGACGGGCTATACCTTCCTGCGGGTCCAGGATCCCGAGGCGCCGGCGCGCTGGCGCAGGGTGTTCGCGGGCGGGATGCTCGCCGACCCGCCGGTCGCCGCGGCCAGCGGCGCGGCCGCGTCGCGCTGACCCCGGCGGCCGTCCCCGGCCCCGGGATTTCCCCTTGCCGAGACGGGCGCGCCCCGCCTTAGATGGCGCCATGCGTCTTTCGATCCTGCTCGGCCTCGCCGGGCTCGCCGTACCGTTGATCCTGCCCCCGCCCGGCGCGATGCCGGAACCCGCCTGGCGCGCCGCCGGGCTGGCGCTGATGATGGCGGTCTGGTGGCTGACCGAGGCCCTGCCGCTGGCGGCGACGGCGCTGGTGCCGCTGGCGCTGGCGCCGCCGCTCGGGCTCGGCGGCATCGGCGCGGTTGCCCCGTCCTATTCCAACCCGCTGATCATCCTGTTCCTGGGCGGCTTCCTGCTGGCCAAGGCGATCGAGCGCTGGGGGCTGCATCGTCGCCTCGCGCTGTGGCTGCTCGGCTTCGCGGGCAGCGATCCGCGCCGCATCCTGGCCGCGGTGATGGGCGCGACGGCCTTTCTCAGCCTCTGGATCAGCAACACCGCGTCGTCGATGGTGATGATGCCCATTGCCGCGGCGGTCGCCACCGCCGCGGCGGGCGCCCGCGACTTCGCGACGGCGGTGATGCTGGGCGTGGCCTTCGCCGCGACCATCGGGGGGATGGGCTCGCTGATCGGCACGCCGCCCAACGCGATCTTTGCCGCCTTCGTGGCCGAGCGCCACGGCATCGAGATCGGCTTTGCCCGCTGGGCACTGGTGGGCCTGCCGGTCGCCCTGCTGCTGCTGGCGATCGCCTGGGCGCTGCTGGCCTGGGTGAGCCCCGGCACCGGCAGCGGCGCAGCCGGCGCCCTGAGCCTGGAGCGACCGGGCCCGGCCGGCCGCGGCGAACGGCGGGTCGCGGCGATCGCCGGGCTGACCGCGCTCGCGTGGATCGGGCGCCCCCTGCTCGACTGGGTCTTTCCCGGGCTCGCGCTCAGCGATGCCGGGATCGCGATGACCGCGGCGCTGGCCCTCTTCCTGCTGCCCTCGGGCGAGGGCACGCCGCTGCTCGACTGGAAGACCGCGGCGACGCTGCGCTGGGACGTGCTGATCCTGTTCGGCGGCGGCCTCGCCCTGGCCGGCGTGCTGGAACGCAGCGGGCTGGCCGCCTGGATCGGCGCGCAGGTCACGCAAATGGGCGGGCTGCCCGTACCGCTGCTGATCCTGGCGATCGCCGCGGTCATCGTCTATGTGGGCGAGCTGGCCAGCAACACGGCCATGGCCTCGATCTTCCTGCCCATCGCCAGCGCCGTGGCGCTCGGCATCGGGACGGACCCGGTCGCCTTCATGCTGCCGGTGGCGCTGGCGGCCTCGGTGGGTTTCATGCTGCCGGTGGCGACGCCGCCCAACGCCATCGTCTTCGCCCATCCGTCGGTGACGCGCGCGGCGATGCTGCAGGCGGGCGCCCCGCTCGACGTGATCGGGATCGTGGTGGCGGCGGGCCTCGCCATGCTGATCGCACCGCTGGCGTTCTGACCCGGCCCGCGCGGTCAGTTCGTGGCCGCGGCCTCCTCGACGACATCGGTGACCGTGGCGAACCGGACGAGGCCGGCATCGCGCAGGTAGTCGGCGCAGGCAAGGATCTCGGCGAAATCGCCGGTGGCGTATTCGTAGCTGCCCGGATCCTCTTCGACGAAACCGTGGAACATCAGCACCAGCCAGCGGCCCTCGCGGGCCGCCCGCAGCACCTCGGCGCAGGCGATCTCCGGCGCCATGTCGGACCCCACCTCGAGGCGCACGATCCGCGCCGGATCGAGCGATGCGATCCTGTTGCCGGTCCCGGTCTCGTCCCAGGCCAGCACGTGGCTGCTGTGCCGGCGCATCGCGATCTCCAGCGACCGGGCGTCGAAATCGCCGTAGGGCGGCGCGAAGGCGGCCGGCCGGCGGCCGGTCTCCTCGGCGATGCGCTGCGCGGCGGTCTCGATTTCGGCCGTGATCCGGTCCGGCGCATGTTCGCTCAGATGTGGATGCGTCGCGCTGTGCGAGCCGATTTCCCAGCCCGCCGCCTGGTAGGCGCGAATCTCGTCCCAGGTCATGAAGACCTGCGCCTTGCCGGTCTTGAGGCCGGATGCCGCGTCGGCGGTATCGGCGAAGTCCGACACCACGAAGAGCGTGCCGGGAACCCCGTAATCCACGAGCAGAGGCAGGGCGAGATCGTATTGCGACCGCAGACCGTCATCGAAGGTGAAGGTTACGACGCCCGGCGGCCGTGCCGTCTCGGCGCCGGACGGCGCGCCACGGTCCTCCGCCTGCAGCGCGAAGGCGGAGAACAGGAGGACGGCAGCGCCCGTCGCGGGCCCGATGATCCGTGCAAGCATGACGCGGGTCCAGACATGTCGCGCCGGGGCGACCGCACCCGGCAGATGGGTTAACCGGGTGTTAACCTATCTCGCGGGCCGCTCGGTGAAAAGACCCGGCATCCGCACCGGGCCAGGCGCCGCGGCGCCCAGTGCACACCGGACACGGGCCCGTCCGCGCCGGATCAGGCCGCGGCCCGCATCCGCCGGCGGCCCGTATGGACGAGGTAGACCGCCAGGCTCACCACCACGACGGTGCCGCCCAGCACCATCTGCGGTGTCGGCCGCTCGCCCGTGCCGAGCCACACCCAGGCGGGGCCGAGCACCGTCTCGAGCAGCATCAGCAGGCTGACATTGGAGGCATGGGTGTAGCGCGAGGCCAGCGAGAGCGCGAAGAACGAGACCGGCAGGATGATCCCGCCGGCGATCCAGATCGCCCAGAGCGCCTCGCCGCCCAGAGCTGCCGGGCCACCCGAGAGCGCCACGCCGAAAAGCCCCGAGAGAAACGCCCCGCCGCCGATCGCCGGCAGGATCGGCACGCCGCCATGGGCGCGGAGCGTCACGAAGGTCAGCGCCAGCATCACCGCGACGCCCAGCCCTGCCAGCGCGCCCAGCAGGGCCGCGGCGTTCAGACCGATCCCCTGGGCGTCCTTGCCGAAAACCGCCAGCGCGATGCCGCCCAGCACGACGGCGATGGTGACCCAGGTCGCCGGGCGCGTCGGCTCGCCCATCAGGAGCCAGGAAAAGATCGCCGCGAAGACGGGCACCGTCGCCACCGCGATCAGCACCACCGCGACAGGGGCCGCCGCGATGCCGAGGCTGAAGAAGGTCGCATTCAGGAAATGGAAGAGGGCGACCGCGATTCCGGGCCGGCTGGCCAGCTGGCGCAGCTCGGCGCGGGGGGCGCGGCTGGTGACGGCCCAGATGACGAGCAGCAGCGCCCCCATCAACAGCCCGCGCCACGCCAGCATCTGCACCCCCGAGAGACCGGACCAGCGCATGAAGAGCGTGTCCGGTGTCAGCGCGAGCGCCCCGCCGGCGGCAAGGGCAAGCCCGAAGAGCGGGTGTCGGCGCATGATGTCTCCGTTGCGGATCCGTGGTCGCCAAGCCTTAGCCGCCTTTCGGCCGGGGTCCAATGCCCCGCGGCCCCATACACTGCCCGGGGCGCCGAAGTCTTGGCTGGACAAGGCCCCGTCACCCGCCCGACAATACTGCCCATGAAAGACGATCCCGACAGCGACGACCGCGCCGCGCCCGCCGAGGCGGCGATCGAGGAGCTGTTCCCGGCGGCCCGCGACAACCTGCGCGTCGCCTGCGAGCGGCTGAAGATCCATCCCGACGTCTTCGAGGAACTCAAGGACCCGCGCGAGACGCTGTCGGCCAGCCTGCTCATCCGGATGGACGACGGCAGCCGGCGCAGCTTCCCGGCCTGGCGCTGCCGCTACAACGACCGGCGCGGGCCGACCAAGGGCGGCGTGCGCTTTCACCCCGGCGTGTGTCTCGACGAGATCCAGACGCTGGCCTTCTGGATGACCTTCAAATGCGCCGTGGCCGACCTGCCCTTCGGCGGCGGCAAGGGCGGGGTCTGCGTCGACACCAAGGCGCTGTCGAAGGGCGAGCTGGAACGGCTCTCGCGCGCCTATGTCGAGGCCTTCTCCAGCTTCATCGGCACCGACCGCGACATCATGGCCCCCGACATGTACACCAACGGGATCGTCATCGCCTGGATGGCGGACGAGTACAGCTCGATCACCGGGCGCCCCTCGCCCACGGCGATCACCGGCAAGCCGCTGGCTTTCGGCGGCACGGTCGGGCGCACCGACGCCACGGCGCGGGGCGGCTATTACGCGCTGCGCCATCTCGAGCCCGCGCTTGCCATCGACCCGGACAAGTCGACGGTGATCGTGCAGGGCTTCGGCAATGTCGGCTATCACTGCGCCAAGCTGCTGCATGCCGACGGCTACCGGATCGTGGGCGTCAGCGACTCGTGCGGCGGCATATACGACCCCGCCGGGATCGACCCCCTGGCCGCGATGGAGCACAAGCACATCAACGGCACCGTGGTGGGCGCCAAGGGCCACGGCAAGACCCGCGAGATGAGCAACGCGGAGCTGCTGGAACAGCCCTGCGAGGTGCTCGTCCCCGCCGCGCTCGAGCGCCAGATCACCGCCCAGAACTGCGACCGGATCGCGGCGCGGATCATCCTGGAACTCGCCAACGGCCCGGTCGCCCCCGAGGCCGACGCGGCGCTGACCGCGAAAGGCATACTGATCCTGCCCGACATCCTGGCCAATGCCGGCGGCGTGGCCGTGTCGCACCTGGAATGGGTGCAGAACCGGTCCGGCTTCTACTGGGACAGTTCGCAGGTGCGCGATCATCTCAAGACCAAGATGGAGACCGAGACCCAGGCGATCTGGTCGCTGCGCACGCAGATGGAGGTTTCCATGCGCGAGGCGGCCTATATCCACGGCCTCAAGCGCATCGCCGAGTCGATCGAGGCCCGCGGGACCGAGGCGTTCTTCGCCAATGGCGGGCGTCTCTGACGGTCCCGGGCGCTGTAGGGCGGCGTGGACCCGGGCGCTCTTTCCCCTAGGTTAAGGCGCGTCGCGGGGGCCGCACCCCGCATGAGGAGACCCGCAATGACCGCTTTGCTGCGCCCGGTCCTGGTCCTGATCTGTCTCGCCGTCCCCGCCCTGGCGGAGACACCGGCGCTGCAGACCGTCCGGCTGTCGCTCGATCCGGACAGCGCCACGCTGGAGGTCGAGACGCGGATCGAGGCGCCCGAGGGTCCGGTCCGCCTGCCCGACCTCGGCTGGCTGGAGATCACCGGCCTGGCGATCGGCGAAAGGGCGGCGGTGCCCGATGGCGCCACCCTCGCCCCGGGCCGGCACGGGGGCGCGCCGGTCACCGTTCGTCTCGCCGGCCGCCTGCCGCAACCCGCCCGACCCATCGGACTGGCCAGCATGACCGCCGATGGCGGTCATCTCGTGGGCGCGGACTGGCTGCCGCGTGACGATCGCACGCTGCGTCGCTTCCGCCTGGGGCTCTCGGTGCCCGAAAGCCATCGCGTCGTGGCCACCGGATCGCTTTCCGGCGAAACCCGCGTCGAGGGCCGCTACCGCGCCGATTTCGTCTTTACCGGGCGTCCGCGCGATCTCGGGCTGTTCGTCGGCCGCTACACCATCGCCGAGGAGATCCGCGACGGCCGGCGCATCCGCACCTATTTCGAGGACGGCGACGCCGACCTGTCGGCCGCCTATATCGACGCGGCGGCGGGATACCTTGCCCGCTACGAGGCCGAGATCGGCCCCTACCCTTACGACAGTTTCGCGGTCGTCTCGGCGCCGATCCCGGTCGGGCTCGGGTTCGCGGGGCTGACCTACGTCGCCCGGTCCATCCTGTCGCATCCCTACATGCGCGGCCGGTCGCTCGCCCACGAGGTGGTACACAGCTGGTGGGGCAACGCCGTGGCGGTGGATTACGCGGCCGGGAACTGGGCCGAGGGGCTGACCACCTTCCAGGCCGACTATGCCCTGGCCGAGGCCGAGGGCGCGGCGGCCGCGCGCGAGATGCGGCTCGAATGGCTACGGGGACTCGCGCAGCTGCCCGCGGACGATATCGGGGCCCTGCGCGATTTCCGCTCGGCCGCGCATGACGGGCGGCAGGCGGTGGGCTACGGCAAGGCGGCGCTGGTCCTGCACATGCTGCGGGACGAGATCGGCCCGGCCGCGTTCCGCGCGGGGATCCGGCGCTTTTACGCGGCACAGGAAAGCGAGGTGGCCGGCTGGGCAGATCTCGCAGATGCGTTCGGGGCGGCGGCCGGGCGGGATCTGTCGGGCTTTTTCGACCAGTGGGTCAACCGGCCCGGCCTGCCGGAGATCCGGCTCGATGCGGCGGAGGCGATCGACACCGGCGGCGAACCGGCGCTGCGCATCGCGCTCTCCCAGTCCGGCCCGGCCTTCCGGCTCGCGGTGCCGCTGCGCATAGATACGGCCGCGGGGACGGTCACGCGGCACGTGCGCCTCGAGGACACCCGCCTGTCGGTGACGCTGCCGCTCGACGCCCCGGCCACGGGGGTGCACGTCGATCCGGGGTTCGACCTTGCGCGGCGGCTCCTGCCGGGCGAGGTGCCGCCGACGCTGCGGGCGCTGTCCGGCGCGGGGATGACCCTGCGCCTCGCCGGCACGGCGGCCGGGCTGGAAGAGGCGGCGCGGACGCTTGCCGCCCGGCTGCTGCGGCGCGAAGAGGTCGCACTGGAAGCGCCCGGCGCCGCGACGGCGGACCTGCTGGTGATCGGCACGACGGCCGCGGTCTCGCGCCTGCGCGACGAGATGATCGCCGGCCCGGCGCCCTGGGATCCGGCGACCGGCGCGGCGCGGATCTGGGCCGAACGCGACGCGACCGGCCGGCAGATCGTTTTCGCGTCGGCCGACCGCGTCAAGGCGCTCACGGAGGAACTGGCGGCCGCCCCCTATTACGCCGGGCGCAGCTATGTCGCTTTCGCCGCCGGCGCGACGGTCGAAACCGGGGTATGGGACATGCCGTCGAGCCCGCTGGCCAGGAGCTTTGCCACGGCCCAGCCCCGCTGAGCGACGAAAAACCCCGGCTGCCACAAGGCAACCGGGGCAGACCCGTGATGAAACGAGGTGAGACGCCACCACTCACGAAGACGTCTCAGGGAGTAATTAGAAAACGATCCTTTCAAATGGCTTGTCTGTCAATATGATAATTGCATTCGGATTTGAATTTCGGTTATGGAATTCGCCCGGCGTCGTAAATATAAAAGAATTATGAACAAGCTATCGGCCCTTTTTGAACTCCGGCGCATGCTTCGCCAGATGGAACGCGATGTCGGGCTCGACGCGCTCAGCTCGTCGGAGCTTGACGTCTTCCTCGCCGCCCACGCCCTGACGGGCATGCCAGGCGGCTCTGTCACGTCCGACCAGATTCGCCGGCACGAACTCGTCCGGCATATGGCGCAGGCGTCCTATCACCGCGCCCTGCGCTCCCTCGTGGCGCTGGGATTGCTCGAGAAGGCCGAAGGCTTCAAGGCTCGCCACTATGTCGTGCGGAGCGATCTTGCCGCGAATTGAAACGACGCCACGGCGCGAAGACGCGCGCCGCGCGACGCGGCCGGCGCCCGATCGGCATGCACGGAACGGGATCACCGCTCCGTGAGCCTGCTGATCGTCGCCCTGGCCTATATCCTCTGCCACGGGATGACGACGTTCGCCGTCACGCCGGTCCAGGCGCAGATCCTGCCGGAGACGACCGTTTTCGCCAGCCTCGTCTACCTGCCCCATGGCGTCCGCGTGCTGGCGACATGGGTGTATGGCTGGAAGGCGATCCCGGCGCTGATCGCCGGTGCCATCGTCTCGGACCTGATCTTCACGCCGACCGAGATCCGCGACTACCTGCAGCCGGCGCTTGTGGAATCCATCCTGATCGGCGCCCTGTCGGCCTGGGCCGCGTTCGAGCTGCTCCGCCTCGCGGGCCGCGATCTCTACGCGGGCGGCCGGTCGCGGCTGAACTGGACCGCGCTCGTGCTGGTGGGCGCCATCGCCTCGGTGCTGAATTCGATCGGCCAGACCATCGTCTATTCCGGGCTCATCGGCCTCGAGGAAATACTAGGCGTCCTGCTGACCTACGCGGTGGGCGACCTCATGGGGCTGGTCGTCTGCATGGTCGTGCTGATGTTCGTTTTCCGCTGGATGCGATTGCTGGGCCGCGACGGCGCATCGTGATCCCGTGACCGCCGCGTTACTGCGGCAGGTCGCCATGGATCGCGAACTGTTCCAGCCCGGCCTCCTGCGCCTCGATCACGCGGAAGGCTTCGCGCACGCCGGATTCCGTCAGTTCGCGGCTCACCGTCAGCAGCGTGTTGGCCGGGTGATCCTCGCAAAGCTCGCGCATATGCGCGATCTCCTCCCGCGCCACGCCCAGCGCCGCCTCTTCCGAGGGCGCGCCGTAGACCGCGACGAAGTGGCGGGCCAGCGCCCGCTCGAGCAGCGCGATCTCGGATTCCTCGATCTGGGTCACCGCGACGAAGGTGACCCGGCCGAAGGTCTCCAGCCCGAGCCAGCCATTGGCGAAAGCCTGGCGCGCCTTGCCGACCAGGTCGCCCTCGGTCCAGTTGGAAAACTCGAAGCCGCCGCTGATCGCCCATTCGCCGGTGCGCGCGGGGCTGAAGAAGACGTTCATGTCGCTTTCGTCGAAATGGATCGCGCGGGCCAGTTTCATGCGCTTTTCCCTTTCACCAGAGATGAGAGCGGGATCAGCCGGGTCTTTTCGCTGTCCCGCAGGAGCATGCCGAAATGTTCGTCCACGCCGAGGAAGGTGCCGGCCTGGCCGTCGACCTCGATCTCCTCGCCGACGCCGTGGGCAAGCCCCAGCCATTCTGCATGGAGCGGGGCCTGGCCCTCGTCTTCCCACCGGTTGAGCCAGACGAGCGTATGGCGCGCCCAGCTTTCGAGCAGGTGCACCGGGTCCACCCCGGCGCAGCCCTCGTCATAGAGCGAGGTGCGCTCGGGCGCGCTGCCCGGCACGTCGCCCCCGGGCAGAAGCGGCAGGTCCAGCCCGACGACCAGCCAGGCCGGCACCGCGTCCGGCGCGACGTCGTCACCGGCCACCCGCAGCCGGCCGCAGCGCGCGCCGTTGACGAAGATGCGCCCGTCCCAGCCGAGATGCACCGCGACCTCGGGCGGCGCGAGCGCGCCCAGCGCGTTCTGGAAACCGACGCCGCAGGCAGGCAGCATCGCCATCGCCGGTTCGAGCGCGACCTCGGGCGCGAAGACGATCGCCGCGCGCAGCCGGTCGGCCTGCAGGTTATAGATCACCAGCCCGGCATCGCAGCCCAGAAGCGCCTGCGCGCAGGCCTTCTCGAACGGGTCGAGCCCCCCGTCGAGCGCCTGACCCTCCATCAGCGGCGGGAATGTCGGGGCGGGCGCGTCGGTCATGCCGCGCCCGCGTCGATCAGTTGCCGGGCGAGCCGGCGGAAGGCATCGGCCTGCGCGCTGTCGGGCTTGGAGATCACGATGGGGGCACCCCCGTCGGCGGCGGTCCGGATATCCAGATGCAGCGGGATTTCCGCCAGCAGGGGCACGCCGAGCTTCTCGGCCTCGCGGGTGACCCCGCCATGGCCGAAGACGTGCTCCTCATGCCCGCAATTGGAACAGATATGGGTACTCATGTTCTCGACCATGCCGAGGATCGGGACGTTGAGCTGGCGGAACATGTCCACCCCCTTGCGCGCGTCGAGCAGCGCCACGTCCTGCGGCGTCGAGACGATGATCGCGCCGTCCACCACGGCCTTCTGCGCCAGGGTCATCTGCACGTCGCCCGTGCCGGGCGGCAGGTCCACCAGCAGCACGTCGAGCGCCCCCCACTGCACCTGCGACAGCATCTGCTGCAGCGCGCCCATCAGCATCGGGCCGCGCCAGACCACCGCCTGATCCTCGTTGGTCATCAGCCCGATCGACATCATGGTCACGCCGTGGTTGCGCATCGGCAGGATCGTCTTGCCGTCCGGGCTGGCCGGACGGCCGGAAACGCCCAGCATCCGCGGCTGGGAAGGGCCGTAGACATCGGCGTCCAGCAGCCCGACCCGCCGGCCCTCGGCGGCGAGCGCGCAGGCGAGGTTGGCGGTGACGGTCGATTTGCCGACGCCCCCCTTGCCGCTGGCGATCGCCACGATGCGGTCGATGCCGGGCACCTTCTGGGGGCCCTGCGGCTCGGCCGGGCGCTGGGGCTTCAGGTCCGGTGGCGCCTTNTGGGAATGCGCGGTCATCACGACCGACACGGCGTCGATGCTCCCGAGCGCCTTCAGCGCGCGCTCGGCCTCGGCCTTGACGGGCTCCATCGCCTCGGACCGGGCCGGGTCAATCTCGAGCACGAAGCGGACGGCGCCGTCCTCGACGGTCAGCGCCCGCACCATCCCGGCCGAGACGATATCCTCGTCCCGGCCGGGATCACGGACCGCGCGGAGCGCGGCCAGAACCTCGTCACGCGTCGCCACGTCAGGACTGCCCCTTGATCTCGCCGGTCACCACATGCTCGAGATCGAGCCCGTCGACGGTCAGCACCACCTTGGCCGCGTAGGTCTTGCCGGCCGTGTCGCCGGCCGCGCGCATGGCCTCCTCGATGGCCTGCTGCGAGGTGACGCCCACCTGCTTCAGAAATTTCCGCATCGACATGTTGAAGTCGTCGCTCATGGTTTTCCTCCCTTTTTCCCGGTCGCGTTGACGGGCGGCAAACCCGCCTCGTAAGGTATATAGGTCACTTGAACAGCCCGAGAGGGACCGCCATGCGTCTCGCTCTCTGTATCGCCCTGATCCTCGGCACCGCCCTGGGCGCCGCCGCGCAGGAGCCTGACCTGCGGATGCAGGCCACGCCCCAAACGGTGGAAAGCGGCCTGATGGCCCACCTGCTGCCGCGGTTTTCGCTCAAGACCTCGATCCGCGTCGCGCTGGCCGACCGGGGCGCGCTGCAGATCGCGGCCGGCCCGCCCGGCACGCCCGTCTTCGAGCGCGGCGGCACGGTCTATCACCTGCGCCACGACGGCAGCGCCGATGCGCTCCGCTTCGAGGACTGGCTGACCTCCGATATCGGCAGGCGCACGGTGGACAGCTTCGCGCCGGAGGGGGGCGCGGCCTTCTCGGCCACGGTCCGGCAGGCGGTTGCGGCGGCGGCGGCCACATATGACGGCGACGCCGTGCTCGGGGAAGAGCTGTCGCTCACGCTCTGCGGACGCTGTCATGTCATCAACGAGCGAAACCGCATGAACGGGCTCGGCTCGACGCCGTCCTTCGCGGTGCTGCGCGGGCTGCCCAACTGGGACGCCCGCTTCGAGGCGTTCTTCGCGCTGAACCCGCACGGGGCCTTCACCCAGGTCGAAGGCGTGACGCCGCCCTTCGACAAGACGCGGCCCTCGCCCATCGTGCCCATCGAGATGACCCTGGACGATCTCGACGCGATCATCGCCTACACGGCCGCGCTCGCGCCGGCAGATCTGGGCGCCCCCGTCAAGCATCAGTGATCCCGGCGCTTGGAGTAGTAGTCTTCCGTGGTGCGTACCTTCGGCCGCTCGCCCATGGCGAAGGGGTTGTCCTGGGAATGGTACTGCGCGTTTACCCGGCAGTTGTCGCACATCTGGATCATCCGCGCGGCGTCGGATTCCGCGAACATCGGGTGCTTTCCGGCCAGCGTCTCCATGATCTTCTCGACGGTGGATTTCACCCCGAACAGCGCCCCGCACTCGATGCAGGCGAAGGGCTCTTCCTCGTTGAGAACGCGCTGCGACAACGCCGCGTCGGTCAGGTCGAGCCGCGGCTCCAGCGTGATCGCGTCCTCGGGACAGACGGTCTTGCAGATCCCGCATTGCAGGCAGGCATCCTCCTGGAAGCGGAGCTGCGGCATGTCGGGATTGTCGACCAGCGCCCCGGAAGGACAGAGCGACACGCAGGACAGGCAGAGCGTGCAGGCCTCGGTATCGACCAGCACCGCGCCGTAGGGCGCGCCCTCGGGCAGCGGCAGCGGTTCTTCCGGGGTGCCGGCCAGCGCCTGGGCGGCCAGGCGCGTCACCTGCCGGCGCGAGCCCATCGGAAGGACCGGCTCCGCCTGCGCGGGCAGACGATCGGCGTCGTAGAGACGGCGCGACATCTCCTCGGGATCGGCCACGTCGAGAAGCCCGACCCGGCCCACGCCGGAAACGGCCTCGGCCAGCGCCTGCTCGCGGATGAGCGCGTCGCGCTCGGTCGTGGGGGCCAGCAGCACGTCCACGCGCGCAAATCCCGTGGCCAGCGCGGCCAGCATCTCGGCATGCCCGAAGCCCGACACGGTATCCAGTTCCAGCGGGATCACGTCCGCGGGCAGCCCGTCGCCGAACCGCGCGGCCAGCGCGATCATCTCGCGGCCATGCGCGGTGTCGCAGACCAAGAGGCGCGGCGCCGTTCCGCCGGCCTTGCGGTAGCTGCGGGCCAGCATGTCCAGCCGCCGGAAGAGATGATCCACCGGCGGGTCGTCATAGCTTATCGCCCCGCTCGGGCAGAGCGCGGCACAGGCCCCGCAGCCCGCGCAGATCATCGGGTCGACGGTGACGTGCTCGCCGGCCGGCGTGATCGCGCCGGTCGGGCAGATGTCGAGACAGCGCGTGCAGCCCACCTGCCCGGCCCGCGAATGGGCGCAGAGCGACTCTTCCATCCGCACGTAAAGCGGCTTCTCGAAGGTGCCGACGAGTTGCACGGCCTCCAGCAGGGCGGCGGCGACCGCGTTGGGATCGCCCGGATCGGCGCGGAGATACCCCTCGCGCTTGGCGGGGGCGGGCACCAGCGGCGTTCCGCCCGACAGGTCCAGCACGATGTCGCATTCCGACACGCCGCCGTCGCGCGGCGCGGTCAGGCCGAAGGCGCCGCGCCCGCCGGGCGCGACCTGCTGCAGCCGGTCGATCCGCAGCTCGAAGCCGCCGAGCGCCCCCGACAGGCTGCGCACCTCGCCCCGCACCACGTCGAAGCGCCGGTCGAGCGGCAACGCGCCCGCGTCGGTCAGCAGCACGGTGACCCCCAGCGCCCCGGCCAGGCGCTCGGCCGCCGGTAGCGCCACCTCGGCCGCGCCGATCACGAGGCAGATGCCTTCCGAGACCACGTCGAGCGCCTTGGGCGCTGGCGCGGCCATCGCGGCCTCGGCCGCGAGCGCGGCCATTTTCGGGGCCGGATCCTCGCCCTTGCGGGTCCAGCCGGCGCGGTCGCGGATATCGACGAAGCCCGGCTCCGGCAGGTCAAGCTCGGCGGCCAGTTCCTCGAACCGGGCCCGCTCCTGCTGGCAGGCGATGATCGCGTCACCCTGCCCGATCGCCTCGGCCGCCGCGCCGATCTGGCGCGTGCACAGGCCGTCGTAGATCTTCGAGCAGCGCAGTCCGGTTGTTTCTTCGAGCGTCTTGCGGTCGATCGACTGCGTTCCCTCGCAGTCGCAGAGCACGAGGTGCTTCGCCATTTTCGGTCCCATGTCACGGGCCATGCCGGCCCGTCCTCCCTGTTCGCCCGGGCAGGAAGCCACAATTCCCCCGCAGGGTAAAGCCCTTGCCGGGTGCCGCGTCACCCCCCGCAATCCCCGGCGCGAATCGCGCCGCGGATGCTGCGGCGCAGGATCGCCATGCCGCGTATGCAAAGGCATGCACGGAATCTCCTGTCGCGCTAGGGGAAATGGTGAACGACGGTACACATCCAAAAATATTTCTTTGCGAACAGTCCATTCTGGCACATGATTGGATCAAATCCCGGTCTCTGCGAGCGCTGCGTCCGTACCTGCGGAGCCGGAAGAAAGACACCTGGGAGGACACCGATCGTGGCGCGCAGTGCCGCCATTCATGAAACCCTGCCACTGGGCATCGTGATCCGGCGACAGCCGGGGGTGACGCGCTGGGCGCGCTGGGCGTTCAAGGCGGTCGCCGTTTTGCCCGGCGCCGCGCCGGCCCACTGGGCCGTGCTGCGCCAGGAGGGTGACGTGACCGAGTATCACGCCGCCACGCTGCCGCTGACGCTCTGGGCGGCCGAGACCGAGGCCTATCTCGCCGCGCTCTCGGACGAGGTGCCGTCGATCTACGTCGTGATGCGCGACGAGGCCGAGGACGGCGCACCGCTCGAGGTTCTGCTCGTGACCGCCTCGCCCTACGAGGCGCAGGACTATACCGACTCCGGCGAGGAGCTCGTCGAGAAGGTGCCGATGACCCGTGGCCTCGTCGCCTGGGTCCGCGATTTCGTGACCGCGCACCATGTCGACGAAGCCTTCGTCAAGCGCAAGCGCGACAAGAAGCGCATCGACCTGGTCGAGGACGGGAAGGGCGACCACCGGATCCGCCAGATGTCCGACGTCTACCGGGCGCCGCGCCCGGCCCGCAAGGCGGGAGGGCTGCAATGAGCCGTGGCAGCGATTTCTGGTCCCGCCGGAAGGCCCGTGTCCGCGCCGAAGAGGACGCGGAGGCCCGCGCCCGCGCCGCGGCGGAGCTGGCCGAGACCCGCGCCGAGCTGGAGGAAAAGACCGACGCGGACGTCCTGGCCGAGCTTGAGCTGCCGGATCCCGACAGCCTGGAGCCGGGCGACGATTTCTCGGGCTTCATGGCCAAGGCCGTGCCCGAGCGTATCCGGCGCCGTGCCCTGCGGCGGCTCTGGCTGTCGAACCCGACGCTCGCCAATCTCGACTCGCTGGTGGATTACGGCGAGGACTACACGGGCAGCGGCGTGGCCGAGGTGGTGCGCACGGCCTACCAGGTCGGCAAGGGCATGAAGGCCCATGTCGAGGAACTCGCCCGCCAGGCCGAGGCAGAGGCGGGGGCGGAGGCCGCGGCGGCCGACCCCGCACCTGGCACGACCGAGACCGACGCGCCGGATGAGCCGGGGGAGTCCCACGCGGACGACGCGGCCGTGGCAGCGGCCGCCCCCGAGACCGAGACCGGGCCCGACGCGCATCCCGCACAAACCGCCTGGGCGGGGACCGACGAGGACGCACCCGCCCCCGCCCTGCCCCGCCGCATGAAATTCAGTTTTGCCAGCTGACACAGACCCAACAGCCGGAGCCCCGATGACAGTGACCGCCGAACGCCGAGAAATCGCCCCAGAAGATCAGCTGCGTGCCGATCTCTACGATTTCCTCGCCCGCCTCCTGGCGGCACCGCCCGACGGGGCGCTTCTGAAGCAGACCGCCACCCTGACCGGCGACGACAGCGAACTCGGCCAGGCGATCGGCGCCATGTCGCGGGTCGCGCGCGCCACCCGCCCCGAAGCGGTGGAGCGCGAGTACAACGCGCTCTTCATCGGGCTCGGGCGGGGAGAGCTGCTGCCCTATGGCAGCTACTACCTGACCGGTTTCCTCAACGAGAAGCCGCTGGCGCAGCTGCGCAACGACATGATCGCACGCCGCATCACCCGTGCGCCCAACACGTTCGAGCCCGAGGACAACATCGCCTCGCTGATGGAGATGATGGCCGGGCTCATCACCGGGCGGTTCGCCGCCCCGGCGGACCTGGAAAACCAGAAAACCTTCTGGAACCGCCATATCGGCCCCTGGGCGGGGCATTTCTACTCGGATTTGGAAGCCGCCAAGAACTCGGTCTTCTATGCTTCGGTCGGCGCCGTCGGCCGGATCTTCATGGAGATCGAGCGCGAGGCGTTCCGAATGGGCGGGGCCTGACCCCGCGAACGCGCCGGCCGGGCGTCCGCGCCCGGTCATAACCGAAACCGGAAGGGAGACCCTTCGATGAGTGACAAGGAGAAGCGCGGCGCGAACCGTCGTGATTTCCTGAAGCTCGCGACGACATCGGCCCCGGCAGCGCTCGCCGCAGCGACGCTTGCCCCGACCGACGCCGACGCGGCACAGCCCGCGACGGGCGAGACCCGTCTTCAGGACACCGCGCACACGCGCGCCTACTTCGACAGCGCCCGGTTCTGACCGGACGTCGTCAAAAGCTTCCGGCGACCGGTTGCGTGACGCCCAACTGCCGGAGGTTGTCGAAACACCTGCGCGTCCAAAGGGGACGTCAAGCGAGGTAACTGCAATGCTTAGGAAAAAGACCAACGGGGTTGCGCGACGCCCCCAGCGGACAAGTATCCTGTCTGAGGTCGCCGGGAAATCCGTCGACCGCCGCGCCTTCCTGCGCGGTTCGGGCCTGGCCATCGGCGGCCTGGCCGCAATCGGCGCCACGGGCGGCACCGTGACCCAGGCATCGGCCCAGAACGCTGCCGACCAGGCGGTCGAAACGGTCAAGTCCGTCTGCACCCACTGCTCGGTCGGCTGCACCGTCGTCGCCGAGGTTCAGAACGGCGTCTGGACGGGCCAGGAGCCCGGCTGGGACAGCCCCTTCAACCTGGGCGCCCACTGCGCCAAGGGCGCATCCGTGCGCGAGCACGCCCATGGCGAGCGCCGGCTGAAATACCCGATGAAGAAAGAGGGCGGCGCGTGGAAGCGCATCAGCTGGGAACAGGCGATCGACGAGATCGGCGACGGCATGATGCAGATCCGCGAGGAAAG
>PR_CR_10_Liq_1_inCRDRAFT_1000916_pt1 | contig 17464 bp, 15 predicted proteins | sample PRCRCaboRojoPR_3_FD_10241 | JGI IMG/M metagenome (IMG submission 10241)
GGGGGAGCCGGTCGAAGAGGCGGCGTATGGCCTCGGCGCGATCCAATACCACCTCGGGCGCTTCGGCGCAGTCGCCCATGCCATCCAGGACGGCATGGATGATGCCCTCGGGGTCCTCGAAGCGGGGATTGTCAGAGGTGACGATGGCATGGTCCGCATGTCGGCACACGGCGGCGCCCATGAGCGGGCGCTTGCCGCGGTCGCGATCGCCGCCGCAACCGAACAGGGTCGTCACCCGCGCCTGCGGGAAGGCCGCGCGGATGGCCCCGAGCACGTTATCCAGCGCATCCGGCGTATGGGCAAAATCCACCACCACGGTGCGGTTGCCGCAGACGAAGGTCTCGAAGCGCCCGTCCACCGCCCGCAGCGCCCGCCAGGGGTGCGGCGGCGGCCGCTTGCCCCGTGGCGCCAGGATGCGCGCCGCCAGCGCCAGCGCCAGGGCACCGTTGGCGCGGTTGTAGTCGAGGGCCAGAAAGGGTCGCTCGGCGAGCAGCTCGGCGAGCAGCTCGGCGTCGGCCGCGATGGGCCTGACCAGCGCGACGGGCGTTTGTGGGCGCTCGCGTCCCAGCCGCTCGGCCACCGCCGGGCTGCAGGTCAGCAGCGCCGCGCCCGGCGGCAGATGATCGACGATGCCCGCTTTGGCGGTGAAATACGCCGCCTCGGTGCCGTGATAGTCCAGATGGTCGACGGAGAAGTTGGTCCAGGCGGCGGCGTCGAACTGCAGCCCGGCGAGCCGCCCCTGGTGCAGGGCATGACTGGATGCCTCGGTGACCAGCACATCGGCGCGGTCCTGGTAGGCGGCCAGCAGCCGGCGCAGCTCCACCAGCGGCGGCGACGTGAAACCGGTGGCGCCCTGGCTCACCCCGTTCAGCGCGAGCCCCAGTGTGCCCACGGACAGGACGCGCTCACCGGCGGCACCGAGCAGCGCTTCCAAGTACTTCACCGTGGTGGTCTTGCCGTTCGTACCGGTGACTGCGGCGATGCGCCAGTGGTCGGCGGGCAGGGGATAGAAGGCGTCACACAGTCGTGCCACCGTGTCCCCGTAGGCGTCTGCCCGAGTGACGAACACGCCCTTGTGCCGCAGCGCATCAAAGCAGTCCAGGCGCCGGTTGGTGACCAGTACCGCAAAGGCGCTGGCGGCGAGGTAACGGCGATAGAGCTCGGCGTCCGACGGGCCGTCGTCATGACATTGGAAGCAAAGCACCGACCGCGGGGTACAGGCATCGGCCCGCCACTGGATGTCTGTCAGCGCGTCGAGGTCGCAGCCCGGCGGCCGGTGTGTCCAGGCGAAGTCGACGCTGGCGAAGGCCTCGGACGGCGACGACCGCGGGCTCGGTGCGGGCGAGGAGGGCAGCAAGCGATTGTTCTCAGGTCGGTCTCTGTGTTGTGGCGCATGCGCCCTGATCCGGCAGACTGTGCGCTTGAAGTGGGTGCGGCGCCGGCGCGGCAACCGCCCGTAGGTACCAACGGCTGCCCCTAGCTGGCCCCCGGCGCCCGCGCAGCGAGCAGCAAGAGCAGCAGCACGGCGCTGATCCCCACCCACAGCACGCCGGCCACCGGCCACTGCCGCAGGCCCCGCTCCACATCGCCCGCGGGGCTGCCGAACACCCGCTCGAAGGCGCGGAGCGCGCGATGCTGCACATGGCCCCAGACCTGTTTCAGGTCCGCGACGAAGACCTCTCCGGTCTGCCGCAGCGCCCGTAGCAGCGGCATCACCAGCGCCAACAGGTCGCCCGGTGGGATCAGGCCGATGAAGGGGGCGAGCAGCTTCGGCTGCAGCGCGGCGATGAGTGCCGCGGCCGCCGCGATCCCAACGCCGATGCCCACCGGCAGCGCATTGGTGAGCCAGACCGCAGGCTGACCGAAGGCGATGGCGAAGGGAAACAGCGCGACCAGTGCCGCAAGCAGGCCCCAGGCGGCGACGGGCCAGAGCCAGTGCGGCTCGGCATGGGGCGGCAGGCGCCAGGTCACCCAGACGAAGCGGGCCATGAGCAGCGCGGTGCCAACGGCGGTCACCGCCACCACGGCGCCGATCCAGGTCCACTCGGCGGCGTCCAGGACCGGCTTCAGATCGTACTTGGCGGCGGCGCCGCTGGTGAACGGCGCCCCCGCCAGCGCCAGTGCCAGGAACACCAGCACGCCCAGGATCAGCGCCTGGGTCATCGAGCCCGCGGCGCCCGCATGCTTGCGCAGACCAACCCCCAGGAACAGCCCGCCCTTGGCGAGCCCGTGCTGGGCGGCGTAGAAAACGATGCCGGCGACGCCCACCGGCGCCAGCGCCGGCTGCACCAGCACCAGCCCGAGCACCGTGATCATGAGCCCCATCTTGGCGATGCTGGAATAGGCCAGGATGACCTTGGGGTCGCGCTGCACCAGGCCGATGGGCAACGCCAGCGTCATGGTGGCGAGCCCGGCCAGCGTCAGCCAGTGCCCCCAGCCCGGCAGCGCCAGCTCGCCCACCGGCAGGAACCGCAGCCATCCCAGCAGCGCGACTTTGATCATGGTGCCGCTCAGCACCGCGCTCGCCGGCACCGGTGCCGCCGGGTGCGCCAGCGGCAGCCACAGATGCAGCGGTACCAGTCCGGCCTTCACACCGAGTCCCCCGAGCAGCAGGGCGATGGCGGCGTTATTGAGACCGGTGAGGTCCGCTGGGGTCGGTTGTGTGGTGCCGGCCTCGCTCACCAGCATCACCAGTCCGGCGAACAGCGCCACCTCGCCCAGCAGCGCCATCACCAGATACACCTTGCCGGCCCAGAGGGCGGACGGGCTGCCGTCGTGCACCACCAGCCCGTAGGCGGCGATGCCCATCATGGCGAAGCCGGCATAGAAGCTGAACAGATCGGCGCCGACGATGAGCCAGAAGTTACCCGCCATGGACAGCAGGAACAGCGCATCGAAGCGTCCACTGCGGGCCGTCGGCGCCTCGGGCGGGCCGCCGCGCTCGCCGAAGGCCGCGTAGACGCCGGCCGCCAGCCACACCAGCGCCGTGAATGCCAGATAGATCTGCGCCGTCGCATCCAGCGCCAGATGGGTGCCGAGAAAGAGCCAGGGCAGGGGCAGCGTACCACCTACCGGCACCAGCAGCGCCGCCGCCAGCGCCGGCAGCGCGCCGAGGGCGGCCCAGGGGATGGCCGCATGGCGCGCGTGGCGTTGCGGATCCAAAGCGGGAGAGGCCTCCGATGCGGTGTGCCAGTCCTGCCGGAAGCGCACCCCAGACGCCGGCAACACCAGCAACAGGGGCCAAGCCCAAGCGGCCAGCAGCAACCAAGCGCTCATGTGGCGTCCCCCCCGATCCTCGCGCCTCGCGCATCGATACTCATAGCCCGTACTCCCGCTCCGCAATCAACCGTGCCCACTCCAATGGACTGAAGGGAGCCGCCGCCAGCAGGCCCGCCAGCAGGCAGAATACCGCCGTAATCACCGGCGGCCAGAGCAGGGCGCCCATGGTCTCGAAGCGGGTATGGAAGTGGTGCTCCTTTGGCCAGGCCGCCGGCGGCGCACGGAACCAGGCCCGATACAGGATGGGCAGAAAATAGGCGGCATTGAGCAGGGTACTGCTGGCCAGCACCAGCAATACCCAATGCTGTCCCGCCTCCACGCCGCCCAGACCGAGATACCACTTGCTGACGAAGCCGGCGATGGGCGGGATACCGATCATGCCCAGCGCGCCGACGGTGAAGGCCAGGGTCGTCAGCGGCATGCGCCGGCCGACGCCGTCCATCTGGCTGACGTTGGCGACGCCGAGGGTCTCGGCGTAGTTGCCGGCGCAGAAGAACAGCGTGATCTTCATGATGCCCTGATGCACCAGATGCACCAGACCGCCGATGGTCGCCACCGGCCCCAACAGTGAGGTCCCCAGGGCGATGTACGACACCTGACTGACGGTGGAGTAGGCGAGGCGCTTTTTGAGTCCGTCCTGGGTCATGGCCATGACAGAGCCGTAGACGATGGTGAAGGACGCGAGCACCGACAGCACCGCCAGCAGCCCGAGCTGGGACGCGAGCTCAACGCCGTAGACGTCATACACCACCCGCACGATACCGAAGGCGCCCGCCTTCACCACGGCCACCGCGTGCAACAGCGAGCTCACCGGCGCCGGCGCCACCATGGACTGCGGCAGCCAGCCGTGCAGCGGCACCAGCGCCGCTTTCACGCCGAGGCCCGCCAGCAGGAGCGCGAAAATCACCACCAGCTGGCCGTGCACGTCCGCCGACAGGTGGCCCAGGACGCCACCCTCCTGAAAGTCCACCGGCCCGGTCAGGGTGCGCAGCCACACCGCCCCCACCAGCAGCAGCAGGCCGCCGGAGAGGGTGTAGGCGAGGTAGATCTTGGCGCCGCGGGTGGCCTCCGGCGTCCCCCGGTGGGCCACCAGCGGATAGGTCGCCAGCGTCAGGACCTCGTAGAAGATGACGAAGGTGAGCAGGTTGCCGGACAGCGCGATGCCGACGGTGGCGGACACGCAGAGACTGAAAAAGCCAAAGAAGCGCGAGCGGTTGGTGGAGTGCTCCAGGTAGCCGATGGCGTAGACGGTGGTGACCAGCCAGAGCACCGTGGACAGGGTCACGAACAGCACCGACAGGGCATCGGCATTGAGCACCAGGGTCAGGCCCGGGGCGATGGCGATGCGGGTCTCGAACACCTGCCCAGCCCAGACGCCGTAGATCAACAGCGCCACCAGCACCAGCTTGGCCACGGCGCCGATGAGGTTCAGCACCGTGCGCAGGATGTGACTTTCCTCCTGCAGCAGGAAGATGAACACGCCGGGCAGCAGGGAGCTCAGCACGATGGCCCCCGGCAGTAAGGCGGCATAGTCCCAGCTCATGCGCCGCCTCCCGCGCTACCCAGCTCCAAGAGTCTCCACAAGGGGCCGGAGGCGAGCCCCAGCACCGCCACCGAAACCAAGGCCAGGGTCAGCGCCGGCACTTCGGCGCGGGCGTCGGTGACGAACCGCACCGGCGTCGGCTCCAGACCGAAGGCCCGGCTCAGCACCCGAAACACATAGGCCGACGCCAGCAGGCTGCCGGTGGTGACCACGACCACCCACCACCACTGGCCGGTGGCGATGGCGCTCTGCATGAGCAGCCACTTGCCGATGAAGCTGCCGCTCGGCGGCAGGCCGATGAGGGCCGACCCCGCCATGGCGATGGCAAAGGTCGTCGCCGGCAGCCGCTGGGCGGTGCCCCCGAGGTCGTCGATGCGATCGTGACCGGCATGGGTCTGCACCAAGCCGGCGGCCAGGAAGAACCCGGCCTTGGCGAAGCCGTGGGTCAGGGCCATCAGCAGCAGCGCCGCCAGCAGATCGTCCCGGGCGGGCCCGGGGGGCGTTGCGGTGAGCAGCGGCAGGAACAGGAACAGGTAGCCGATCTGCGCCACCGTGGAGTAAGCGGCGAGCAGCTTCAGGCGCTCCGCCCGCAGCGCCCGCCAGGAGCCCCAGACGATGGCCACGGCGCCCAGCGACGCCAGCAGCATGGCCGCGGCCATGCCGGTGATGGGCCAGAACAGATCCAGCCACAGCCGCAGAATGAGGTAGAAAGCCGCCTTCACCACCAGCGCGGAGAGGGCCGCGCTCACCGGCGCCGGGGCATTGGCGTGCGCCGGCGGCAGCCAGAAGTGCAGCGGGAACAACGCCGCTTTCAGCGCCAGCCCGGCCACCATGAGCGTCATGGCCGCCGCATCGACGGCGAACAGCTCGGGGGCCGCGGCGATACGCTGCGCCACCAGCCCCAGGTCCAGGGTGCCGTGGGCGGTGTAGAGCAAGGCCACGCCCAGCAGATAGCTGATGCTGCCGAGCAGCCCCACCAGCAGGTAGCGCAGGTTGGCGGCCACCGCATCGCGGTTGCCGGTGAGCGCCCCCAGCGCGGCCGCCGCGATGCCGAGCAGTTCCAGCATCACATACAGATTGAACAGATCGCCGGCGAGGAAGAGTCCGTTCAGGGCCGCCCATAGCAGCAGCCACAATGGCCAGAAGGCGCCCACCCGTAATCGGTCGTGGAAGTAGTCGGTGGCATAGACGCTGATCCCGAGCCCCACCAGATTGACCATCAGTATCAGGGCCGCGGCCAGGCCGTCGGCGTGCAGCGCGATGGCGAGCGTCGCATCCCAGCCGCCCAGAATGAGATGCAGCGTGCCCTGCTGCCAGACGGCGGCGGTGAGCGCCACCGCGGCTCCGGCGGTGGCCAGCGCCGAGACAATGCCCAGGGACACCGACCAGCGCGGCAGCGCCGTCACCAACAGTGCGCCCAGCAGCGGCAGCGCGATGCAAAGCACCAGAGGGGCCGTCATCAGGGGATCACTCATCGGGATCGGTCTTCATCTTCTGCATCCTGCAGGCGCGCACCCAGCATGAGCGCCAGGGCGGTGGCGCTCACCGCGACGACGATGCCCGTCAGCACCAGGGCGTGGGGCACCGGGTCGGGGGGCGCGGCGTCACCGCGATAGGCGATGGCGATGAGCACGTGGAAGACGCCGGCGCCGGTGATGTTGAGGGCGATGATCTTACGCAGCAGCGGCTCGTGCACCAGGAAGGACCAGAGCCCAAGCACAAAGAGCGCCAAGCCGGCGCCGCCGTAGAGGAACTGTGCAGTCAACATAGAGACAAGATCCTAGCGGCCGGGGACTGGGGGTCGGGGACTGGATGCCGGGGGTTGAGGTTCTGCGTCCTCGTCCGCTGCGGTGGGCCGGGCCTCCGGGCCCGGCGGACGCCCGCCCACATAGGCCGCCGCCAGTGCCACGGCGATGGCGACGGTGGCGGCCATCTCGATGGCCAGGATGAGCCACTTGGCGAGCTTGGGTGGGTAGGTCAGGAAGCCGGCGCCGAACACCATCAGCCCGAGGCCCACCAGCGTGAATACCAGCACACCGAGCACCAGCAGCCAGCGCTGGGCGGCCTCGGCGGGCAGGCCCGCCCGCGGATCGCCGGCCAGGCGCACGATGACNCCGGCGGCGCCGAGCAGGGCACCCGCCTGGAAGGCGCCACCGGGGGCGTAGCCGCCCACCCAGAGCAGGTAGCCGCCGGTGACGATGAGCAGCGGCACGATCCAGGACACCATGCCGGCCAGCACCGCACCCGAGCGCTGGAAGCCCGGCGCCGCCGGTCCCAGCGACCAGATGCCGAGCAGCGCCGCCAGCAGCACCGCCAGCTCCATCAGTGTGTCGTAGGCGCGATAGTTCAGCAGGACGGCGGTCACCGGGTTCTGCACCCCGGTGCCCGGCAGGCGCGCGTAGGCGAGATCCGCCAGCCGCGGCGCGGCGCCGGCCTGCAGCGCCATGAAATAGATGATGGTGAGCGCCACACCGAGCAGCGCGAGCAGCACCGCCAGCAGCAGGCTCAGATCGCGCCTGCGCGCGGCGCCCGGGTCTGCGCTCATGGCTGCCTCTCGCGGTCGGGGCTGGCTGCAGACCTCGCCGCGCGGCGGGCCGCCGCCAGCATCAGCGCGCCGCCGAGTCCAGCGCCGATGGCCGCTTCGGCCAGGGCCACGTCGGGCGCTTGCAGCCGCGCCCAAATGAGCGCCAGCCAGAGCCCGAAGGCGATGAACAGCATCACCGCCCGCCGCGGCTCCGGGCTCAGGACGGCGGCGGCGGCGAGCGCGAGCAGGGTCACCAGCAGCACGCCGTCGAAGACGATCAGCAGGGTCGATTGGCTCATGTCATGTCCTCGCCGTCACCGCGCAGTGCGCGCTTGGCGATCAGGTGCGCGCCGGTGGCACCGGAGACCATCACGACCACCCACAACAGGATCAGCTTCACCGCATAGAACAGATCCGGCTGGTAGAGAATCAGCCCGAGCATGACCAGCCCGAGCCCCAGATTATCGGCCTTGGTGAGCGCGTGCAGACGGCTGAACAAGTCCGGCAGGCGCAGCAGACCGATGGTACCGGCGAGAAAGAAGGTCGCGCCCAGGGTCACGCAGACAGCGGCGCTCAGGTGCAGGATGGTTTCCGTTGACATGATGGCGGCGTCGAGGGGCAGCTTGGCGGTGGTCGGGAGGCCCGGCTGGGCCGCATCCGGTGGGGCTGATGGTGGGCTCAGGCCTGATCAGCGCCGGCGCGGCGACGGGTGAAGGCCGCCACCGACACCGCGGCCAGCAGCGCGAAAATCAGGGCCACGTCCAAGAGCGCCGGCACCTCCAGCGCCAGCCCCAGCAGCAACAGCACGGCAATGCCCGAGGTTCCGAGCAGCTGCGCCGCCATCATCCGGTCCGCCGGGGTGGGCCCGATCACGACCCGCACCAGCCCGGCGGACATGGTCAGCAGCAGCACCAGCGCCATGACGAGCAGGAATTCAGGCATCGCCTTGCTCCGTTGTTGCGGCCGCCGCAGCGGTGGCCTCGGCACGTCGTGCCAGTGCCAGGGCGTCGTCACCCTCGCAGCTGGTTACGGTGACCTGCGCGGGGCCGGTGAAGGTCTCGCCGAAGAGTTGCGCGACGCGCTCCTCCAGCCGCTCGAGCCCCGTGACCACGGAGGCCTCACCGTCCAGCGCATGCACCTGAATGATGCCATGTCGGATGTCGGCGGAGAGGGTGCCCGGCAGCAGGCTGGTGGTATCGAGGAAGACCACCCTGGCGGTGGCGCCCTGCAGGCGCGGGCGGTAACTGATCAGGGCCGGGTCGATGCGCAGCCGGGGCGAGAGCACCCGTCGTGCCACGTCGACGCCACCGAGAACGGATTCCCAGACGAAAAAGGGCACGAAGGCCACCAGCCGCAGCGGGCTCGGATCTGTGCCCACCCGGGTGGACAGCCGGGCGGCGGCGAACGTGGCGAGCAGCACCGACGGTATGCCGATGATCCAGGAGACGGGGTCGGTGCCTGCGAGCAGCAGCCAAACCAGCGCGAACAGCACCAGTCGCGCGGTCCAACGCCCTGGGTTGGTGGCAGTGGAGGAGTTTCTGGTAGCAGCCAAGGTCGGTCGCCGTCATGAGCTCTGAAAGAAGATGCGCCGGCCGATAATGGTTCGGAGGCTGCGCGATTTCCACGGGCAACGCACAATATTCGGATTAATCGATGTGTGCAATCCGGATGTTGGCCGCGCAACCATCACGGTTTACCGAAGTCTGCCAAAATCCCGGACCAGTGGCGATCAGCCGTAGCCGAAGTAAGGCCCCATGTGCTTGCAATCACCGCCGTTGGACGCCACGTGCGCCCACCTTCAAGCCTAGCGAGCGTGCGGAAATTAAGATAGGGTGTGATCTCGCCAACGCACCGTCCACCGCGCCGACCCGAGTCCGTCTCGAGGGCGCCCGGCATCGCGCCTGAAGCGGCCCCGTCGTCGCTCGCCCTGTCGCTCTGGTACAGTGGACGGCCAACTGCGCAACCGCCGCTTTATCGCGAGTCCAAGAGGTAACAGACATGGCCAGAGGACCCCTGAGTGACGTCGATCGAATCCTGCGCGCCGACGAGCGTGCGCCGGCGGCGGCAGAATCACAACCGGACGACGCCGCCGAGCCGCAGACCAAGGCGGCGGCGGGCGCAGGCGCGCCCGGCGGTGCCCTGCGCTGGGGCAGCATTGCCATTGCACTGATCATCGTCGGCATCGTCGGACTCGGCACCTGGTGGTCGTTTCAGCCGGCCAAGTTCGATGTGCAGGAAACCATGCAGGCGCGCATCGGAGCCGACGCGAGCCCGGTGCCCGGCGCCGCCATCGTGGCGACGGCCATCCAAGTGGCGGACACGTTGCTGCACAAGCCAGGCGGATACCTGAACAACGACATGACCCCGCCGGGGGTCATCATGGACAACATGCCATCCTGGGAGTACGGCGTGCTGACGGAGTTACGCGACTCGGTGCGCGCGCTGCGCAACGACTTCAGCCGCTCGCAGACCCAATCCATCGAAAACGAGGATCTGAAAAAGGCGGATTCGGAGTTCAACTTCGACGCCGAGGCCTGGTTCCTGCCGTCCGCCGAGCAAGAGTACGAGCAAGGCATCATGGCGCTGCAACGCTACCTGGACGGCTTGATTGCGGGCAGTCGACAGGCCAGCTTCTACGTCCGCGCCGACAACCTCGCGTCTTACCTGCAGGTGGTCGAGAAGCGCCTCGGCAGCTATGGGCAGCGGCTGTCGGCGAGCGTCGGCGACGCCGAGCTCACCGCCGCGCTGAGCGGTGCGGGCGTCGACCGTGAGAGCCAGGATGGGCAAGCCGCGGCCCCTGCAGCGGGCGCCACCGCGCGCACGCCCTGGACCGAGATCGACGATGTCTTCTTCGAGGCGCGGGGTTACTCCTGGGCCCTGCTGCACATGATGAAGGCCATTGCCACCGACTTCGCCCCGGTGCTGCAGGCCAAGAATGCGGAAGTGTCGATTCAACAGATCATCCGCGACCTCGAGTACGCCACTGTGCGCAAGTGGTCGCCGGTTGTGCTGAACGGTCACGGCTTCGGCGTGCTGGCCAACCACTCCCTGGTGTTGGCCTCCTACATGTCCCGCGCCAACGCGGCGGTGCTCGATCTGCGCGTCTTGATGGAGCGCGGCTGACGCCGGCGCCATACCGATCGCCGGTGCTGGGTGCTGGGGGCTGGGGGTGGGGGCAGGCCCCGGCGATCAGCGGGCGAGCCGTGCGAGTCGGGCCTGATAGCGGCGCATCACCAGGATATGCCCGACGGCCTGGGTGAGTCTGTAAAGGCGCCAGGGCAGGGCGGGGGCGTAGTCGTGGATGGCGGTCATGGTGTAGCGCCCCGCCAGCAGCGTCTGGAACTCGAAGCGCGGACGCCCCGCTGACACGGGCCGCGCGAGGAGGCCGCCGCTGATGGCATACACTTGCCGATCGGTCGTGCTGATGGCGGGCTGGTGGGTGAGTGCCAGCAGCCTGATGGGCAGCACGCGCACCCAGACCTCCACATCACCCCTCGCGTCCACCCGACTCCGCACCAGTGGCCAGCAACACGTGCCGAGCCAGCGGAAGTAATTGCCGGCCACCCAGGCTGCGTCCTGCCCCGGCGGCAGCAGGACGCGCTGAATGGAGCGCACCAGGGATTGCTCGCGCATGACATCGGTGTCCCGCATGCGAATCCGCGTGCGCGGGTTCGGCTTGAGGCGCCCGGTATGCGGCTCCAGGCTCGCCCGCAGGGCCTCGGCGAAGCCCATCGCATGCGGGGCGATCGCCCGCTGTAGCGCGTTGTCCCGCATCACGGTGTCCTGGGGCAGGCTCTCCACCACGCCACCCACCATCGGCGGCGGTGCATCGCTGACCAGCCGCGCGGTGGCGGCGGCGATGCTGTTCGGAAGCAGCGGCACCCGCACGATCCACCGCCGCAGTCCGAGCACGCGCGCCGTCTCCCGCAGCATCTGCTCGTAGCTCAGCACGTCGGCGCCGCCGATATCCAAGGGGCCGGCAAAGGTCTCGGGGCGGCCCAGGCAGTAGAGGATGGCGCGCACCAGATCCTGCACCGCGATGGGTCGGGTGACGGAGCGGGCCGACGCCGGCAGGGCGAGCACCGGCAGCCGGCGCACCAAGTCCAGCAGCAGTTGCGGGCCGGTGCCGCCTGCGCCCACCACCAGACTCGCCCGCAGCGCTGTGACGGGTGTGCCGTGGGCGCCCAGCACCATCTCCACCTCGCGCCGGCTCCACAGCCGCGGCGAGAAGCGAAAGCTCTGCGGCATGACGCCGCTGACGAAAACGATTTGCCGCAGGCCGTTGGCCGCCGCCGCGCGGGCGAAGTTGTCCGCCAGCACCAGATCCATGTCGCGGGGGTGGGCCTGGGTCAGCCGGGACGACGGCGCGAGGGAGTGCACCAGGTAGACGGCGGTATCCACGCCGGCCAGAGCCGCGCTGACGTCCGGTGCGGAAAACAGATCACAATGCCGCCAGCGCACGTTCGCCTGCACCGCGGGTGTGGCCGCACGCGCCGGCGAGCGGGTCAGTGCCAGCACCGCATGCCGGGCGGCGAGCTGGGGTAGGAGCGCGGTGCCGATGAAACCGCTGGCGCCGGCGACGGCGACCGTCAGCGAACGCTGCGCCCGCGTCCCATCGTCTTTATTGTGCGTTGCCAAGTACCGCCGCCCGCCTGCGCGCTCGGTGCCGGCGCCTCACGCCGGCGCACCGAGGCGTTGGCGCAGCTGCGCCATGCGCCCGCCGCCCGCCGGTGTGGCCGCCGCACAAGCGCTCGAGACGCCGTGGCGGACTTTACCTCTGTGCGCAATCGTGATCATGGCATGGAGCATGCTTAACGTGTGTTGGTGGTGGCGCTGAGTGGTTTCTGGGAATGGACGCCGGCTTGAAAACCGTCATGATACGGTCAAGATTATCGGGCATGCCGGTGTGCTGCATCGAGCTCGCCGCAGCCGGTTCCCCGCATTGCGCGATTCGGCGTCGCCGCCACCGCCCCCACCCCGCGAAGTACCGATCCCCAACGTCCTGATCCGCCCGAGGAGCTGTTGCTATGATTTCCGACGCCATGCGCATGCGAATGAACGAACAGATCAACCGCGAGCTGTATTCCGCCTACCTGTACCTGGCGCTGTCTGCCCATTCTGAGCGCGCCAACCTCAAGGGTACCGCAGCCTGGTTCATGGCCAAGCACACCGAAGAAATGTCGCACGCCCTGAAGATGTACCGTTACCTGCTCGATCAGGACGCCGCGGTGGCACTGACGGCGGTCGCGGCGCCGCCGCCGGCGCCCGATGGCGTGCTCGCCATGTTCGANGGCACCCTCGCCCACGANCGCGAGGTGACNTCGGCCATCAACGACCTGGTGGATCAGGCCCTCTCGGAGAAGGACCATGCCACCAACATTTTCCTGCAATGGTTCGTCACGGAGCAAATCGAGGAGGAGGCGACGGTCAAAGATATCATCGGCCGCTTGCAACGCTTCGGCGACAAGGGTCAGGGCCTGCTGCTGATCGACAACGAGCTCGGCGCCGCTGCCAAGACCATGGGCCAGGCGGACAGCGCCGACGCCGGGGCCTGAAGCGGGCACCCGGTCCCAGCCGTCGCCGCCGGCGGACGTTGCGCCGGTCTGCGCGGCCACAACCTCAGCCGGTACCCCGTCCATGGGCAAAAAGAAGGATAAATGCTGCGAGAAATACAAGAAGGACAAGCGCTGCAAGCGCTGTCCCCGCAAGCAGGGGCGCTGAGCGTGGTGGTATGCAACGGCAATCGCATGCGGACCGCTCACTCGTGTCTGTGTCTGTATCCTTGTCTGTATCCGTGTCTGTATCCGTGTCTGTATCAGGGCGGCCAGCCCACTTGAACGCGCGCCGGTGCCGCCCTGCCAAGCGTCGGGGGGCGCCGGCCACCAACCTCGATTCCAACCCAGGGGGAACCATGGTTCAGCGATACGCACCCTTGTCTCTGCCGCGTGCGGCGCTCCTGTTGTTTTTGCTGCAGTGGGCGGTGGTCTCACCCGGCGTCGCCGACACGGACGACGACTGGCCCGACTGGGCCGATGGGCCCGATCTGATGGAGCAGGTGGCGGCGGTGAGTGACGGCGAGCTGCGCTTTCTGCCAGCCGCCGACACCGACGGCGAGCACGCGCACTTGAACCGAATCCGCATCACCGAAGACAGCCTCGACGGCGGCTGGGTGGCGCTGGAGCAGTGCCATGAGAACATCGACGCCGTGCCCGCGGCGCAGATCGTGTTCCGCGCCGGCGGCATCCGCGATCTCACCATCGAATCCAGCCGCAACATCGCCCGCGCCTGGGTGGAGGGTCACAGCGTGCAGCTCGAAGACGTGGGTCGGGACGCCGTGCTCTGTATCCGCGCCGAAAGCCGGGCCCTACGAGAGTTGGGCGACGGTCACTATCGGCTGCGCAATGGCCCCTATATGCGTCGCTTCCTCGATGGCTACTACCCCATGCGCGTCAGGCTCGATGTCCAGTTCCCGGCGGACATCATCCAGATCGTGGGTCAGTCGCCGGTGACACAGCCCGGCTTCGATGTGCACAACGACGGCTCGGACTTCAGCGTGGATGCCACCTTCGAGGGCCGGCTCGTCACCTGCTTCGATTTCTGCCGCCGCGGCGGCGACTGCGCAGGTCCGCTGCCGTCCTGCGAGGGCGGCTGAGCGCCGGCCCGCGCGTGGGGCGGCTCATGCCGCCCAAGCCTCGGTCCTGCCGCGCCCCTCAAACCATCACGCCGGGCGAAAAGCTGTAACTGTCGATGATATTGACGTAGTTGGCGCGCTCGAACTCCGCCGGATTGGGCACCGCCAGCGCGCTGACCCGCCCGCGCACATCCGCAACCGATTCGAAGCCCTGCTCCTCCATCCACTGCTCGATGCCCTTGAGAATGACCGCCGTCTGCCCGGCGCCGTGCTTGAGCAGTGTGCTGCACAGGTGCACCACATCGGCACCTGCGAGGAGCAGCTTGATGGCGTCGTCAGCGGTGTGGATGCCGCCGGTGGCGCCGAGGGACAGGTTGTCGATGCGCCCGTAGAGGATCGCGATCCAGCGCATGGCGAGCAGCGCCTCGGCCGAGCTGGAGGGGTGCAGGCTCGGCTGCAGGCGCAGGCTGTCGATGTTGATGTCGGGCTGGTAGAAGCGATTGAACAGCGCCACGCCGTCGGCGCCGGCGGCGGCCATCCGCTGCACCATGTTGCCGACGGAGCTGAAGCTCGGCGAGAGCTTCATGTTGATCGGAATCGAGATGCTGTTCTTGAGCGTGCGCAGGATCTCCAGATAGCGCTCCTCGACCACATGACCCGGCTGGTCGATGTCGGCGGCGACATAGTAGACATTGAGCTCCAGCGCATCGGCACCCGCCGCCTGCAGCTCGCGTCCATGCTCCACCCAGCCCGACGGTGTGACGCCGTTCAGGCTGGCGATGACGGGGATGTCCAGCGCCTCCTTCAGCGCGCGCAGATTCTCCAGGTAGGGCTCGGTGCCGGTGCTGAAGTCCTGCCAGTCCGGCAGCATGCTCTCGCCGATCTCCGCGAAGCCCGTGTCCTGGTGGTGCAGGAAGCGGCTCATGGTCTCGGTGTCGGCGGTGATGGCCTCCTCGAACAGGGAGTACATGATGATGGCCGCGGCGCCGGCGTCCTCCAGCTGCTTGCTCTGGTCGACGCTCTTCGACAGCGGCGACGCCGACGGGACGATGGGGTTCTTGAGGTCGAGACCGAGGTAGTTGGTCGTGAGATCCATGGGGGCTCCAGGGTCGGGGTTCGAGAATCGCTTACCGAAGGTCGCGGGTCGAGTCGTGGAGCGACGGGTCGGCAACCCGTCGCTGCGCGCGCCTCGTCAGTCGCCGCTCGTCACCGGCTTCTCCGCCTTCTGCCACGCCAGATGCGCCAGCTGCTCGTAGAGCGAGTACTTACTCTCCACGTGCTTCTGCGCGAGCTTCAGGAAGCGCTCGGCATCGTCCGGGTGGGTGCGGTTCAGCACGCTGAAGCGGGTCTCGCTGGCCAGATAATCCCGGTAGGGGATGCTCGGCGGCTTGCTGTCCATGTGCAGCGGGTTCTCGCCGGCGTCGATCTTGCGCGGATCGTAGCGGAACAGCGGCCAGTGACCGGAGTTCACGGCCATGTCCTGCTGGCGCAGGTTGTTCGACATGTCCACGCCGTGGGCGATGCAGGGCGAATAGCAGATGAGCACGGAGGGCCCCGGATAGGACTCCGCCTCCAGGAAGGCGCGCACCGTCTGCACGTCCTTGGCGCCGAAGGCGATCTGCGCGACATAGACGTTCTCGTAGGCCATGGCCATCATCGCCAGGTCTTTCTTGAACGTCGGCTTGCCGCCGGCGGCGAACTTGGCCACGGCGCCCATGGGCGTCGCCTTGGACTTCTGCCCGCCGGTGTTGGAGTAGACCTCGGTGTCGAGCACCAGTAGGTTGACGTCGCGGCCGGTGGAGAGCACGTGGTCGACACCGCCGTAGCCGATGTCGTAGGCCCAGCCGTCGCCGCCGACGATCCAGACGCTGCGCTTGACCAACTGCTCGCAGACGCTGGCCAGGTTGCCCGCCTCCGGCGCCTTGATGGACTTGAGCTTCTCCTTCAGTGCACCGACGCGCTGGCGCTGCTCGAAAATCCCCGCCTCGCTGGACTGATCGGCATTGAGCAGACCGTCGGCGAGATCCGTGCCGATCTGGTCCGCGAGCAGGGTCACCAGCGCCCGCGCCTGCTGATTCTGGGCATCCACGGCCAGGCGCAGGCCAAGGCCGAATTCCGCGGTGTCTTCGAACAGGGAATTGTTCCAGGTGGGGCCGCGGCCCTCGGGGTTGGTGGTGTAGGGCGTGGTGGGCAGGTTGCCACCGTAGATGCTGGAGCAGCCGGTGGCATTGCCGATCAACATGCGGTCGCCGAAGAGCTGGGTGGCGAGCTTGACGTAAGGCGTCTCACCGCAGCCGACGCAGGCCCCCGAGAACTCGAACAGGGGCTGCATCATCATGGCATGCTTGATCTTATGCCCGTCGAGCTTGGTGCGGTCGTACTCCGGCAGGCCCAAGAAGAAGTCCCAGTTCGGCTGCTCGATGTCGTGGCGCGCTTCGGCGGGCAGCATGTTGAGCGCCTTGCGCTTGGGATCCTTGCGGTCGCGGATGGGACAGACCTCCACGCACAGCCCGCAGCCGGTGCAGTCGTCCGGCGCGATCTGATAGCTGATGCGGTAGTCCGCCGGAAAATCCTTGCCCTTGACCTTGGCGTGCTGGAAGTCGCCGGGGGCATGCTCGGCCATCTCGGCGGGGAAGATCTTGGCACGAATGGCCGCATGCGGGCACACCAGCGGGCATTTGCCACACTGGGTGCAGAGGTCCTCCTCCCACTTGGGCAGCTCCAGTGCGATATTGCGCTTCTCGTACTGGGTGGTACCGGTGGGCCAGGTGCCATCCGGCGGCATCAGGCTCACGGGCAGTTCGTTACCGCGCCCGGCGATGAGGGTGGCCGAGACGCGCTGCACGAAGTCGGGCGCATTGGCGGGCACCACCGGCGGGCGCTCGAAGCTGCTGCTCACCTGGCCCGGCACCGGCACCGGATGCAGGCCGTCGAGGGCGGCGTCGATGGCGGCATAGTTGCGCTCCAGCAGCCTCTGGCCCTTCTTGCCGTACGTCTTCTTCACCGCCGCCTTGATATGCGCGATGGCCTCGTCCTTGGGCAGGATGCCGGAGATGGCGAAGAAGCAGGTTTGCATGATGGTGTTGATGCGCCTGCCCATGCCGGTCTTCTCGGCGATGTCGTAGGCGTCGATGACGTAGACGCTGATCCCCTTGTCGATGATCTGCTGCTGCATGGACTGCGGCAGATCGTCCCACACCTGCTCCGGCGGGGTCGCCGAGTTGAGCAGGAAGGTCGCGCCCTGCTTGGCCTTATCCAGCATCTCGTAGCGGGTCAGGAAGGTCGGCTGGTGACAGGCGACGAAGCTCGCCTCGTTGTCGCCGATGAGATAGGTGCTGTTGATGGGCTTGGGGCCGAAGCGCAGGTGCGAGACCGTAACGGCGCCGGCCTTCTTGGAGTCGTACTCGAAGTAGCCCTGGCCGAAGTTCGGCGTCTCCTCACTGATGATCTTGATGCTGTTCTTGTTGGCGGACACGGTGCCGTCTGA
>PR_CR_10_Liq_1_inCRDRAFT_1000918_pt1 | contig 17456 bp, 13 predicted proteins | sample PRCRCaboRojoPR_3_FD_10241 | JGI IMG/M metagenome (IMG submission 10241)
ATATCGGCAGTCTGCTTGATCCAGCCCGTTTGCACGCTTTTCCCCGCAACAACAGTCATTTGATAAAAGTATAACAAAAAGCATATTTACTATATCGTCAATATTTTCGTTTCATAGCTAAAATGCAATCTATGCAGATTTCGGGAATGATTCAGGAAAACGCAAAAGAATTGGCATATGAGGCGCCGGCGGAAGCCGCCACCCCCGTGGCCGAGCTGCGGTCCGTGTCGAAGTCTTTCGGTTCCGTAATGGCGGCGCGGGATCTCAACCTGGCGATCGGCCAGGGCGAGTTCCTGTCCTTTCTCGGCCCGTCCGGATGCGGCAAGACCACCGCGTTGCGCATGCTGGCAGGCTTCGAGACACCCACCGAGGGCGAGGTGCGCATCGCCGGCGACGTCGTGAACGACCAGCCTTCTTTCCAGCGCCCGGTCAACATGGTGTTCCAGAGCTACGCGTTGTTTCCCCACCTGACGGTCGCGCAGAACATCGCCTACGGCTTGCAGCAGAAAAGGCCGCGCCCCGGCCGTGCGGATATCAAGGCAAGGGTGGCCGAGGCCCTTGAGACCGTTCGCCTCGAAGGGTTCCAGGATCGCCGCATCTGGGAGATGTCGGGCGGTCAGCAACAGCGCGTGGCGCTTGCGCGGGCGATCGTGAACCGGCCGCGGCTGCTTTTGCTCGACGAACCGCTCGCGGCGCTCGACCGCAAGCTGCGCAAGGAAATGCAGATCGAACTGCAGGATCTGCAGCGGTCGCTGGGCATTACCTTCGTGCTGGTGACCCATGACCAGGAAGAGGCGCTGTCGCTCAGCGACCGGATCTGCGTCATGCGCAACGGCGAGATCGTCCAGATCGGATCGCCGCAGGAATTGTACGATCGCCCGGCGACGAGATACGTCGCGGATTTCGTCGGCACCTCCAATTTTTTCGAGGGCCGGATCGCCTCGAAGGATGGCGCGCGGGCCAGGCTCGGTCTTGAGGGCGGCCAGGTCCTGTCCGGGTCCTGTGGGCCGGGGCTGAACGTCGGCGACCGGGCCTGCATGAGCCTGCGACCGGAGCGGATACTCCTCCGCTCCGAGGCCGGGGACGCGGGGCATCCCGTCACGGTCCAGAACCGCATCTTTCTCGGGGAGCACACGGAATATCTCGTCACCAGCGAGACGCTTGGGCAGGTCATCGTCTTCGCTCCGCGTCAGACGGAGCAAGAGGGCCTGGGGTACAACAAGGGCGACACGGCATGGATCACGTGGCGCGACGACGCGGCGCGCATTCTCCTGTCGGAGCAGTGAACATCAAACCACAACAGGGAGCGTTCCAATGAAAGACAACAGTGGCTACATCTCGAAGCGCAAGTTCATGGAGGAACTGCGCCGCTACCAGAACGGGTCGGTGAGCCGGCGTCATTTTCTGGGCGTCACGGGGCTCGGTGCGGCGAGTGCCGTGATGGGCGCCGCGATCCCGGGCCTGCGTCCGACGGCGGCACGGGCGCAGACGGATATCGGCGACCGGGTCATCCTTGCCACCTGGCCGAACTACCACGATCCCGAGAATTTCGAGATCTTCACCGAGACGACCGGCGCCTACACGCAGGTCAACGTCTTCGGATCGAACGAGGAAATGCTGGCCAAGCTCCAGGCGGGGGGCAGCGGATGGGACGTCTTCGTGCCGACCAACTACACGATCACGACCTATGTGGACGAGGACCTGATCGAGCCGCTCGACCTGTCGAGGCTGCCCAACTACGACCCGTCGGCCTTCAACCCGCGTTTCGCCGATGCGGGGACCGTCAACGGGACNGTCTACGCGGTTCCCAAGAACTGGGGCACGACGGGCTTCGCGGTGAATTCCGACCACGAGGGCGGCAGCGCGATGAGNTCGTGGAAGGCCTTCTGGGACCGCACCCGGGACGACTTCTCGGGCCGCACCATGGTTCATGACTACCAGCTGACAACCATCGGCAACGCGCTGAAGTATTTCGGCTATTCCTTCAACTCCATCGCGGAGGCCGAGCTGGCCGACGCCGAGCAGCTGCTGATCGACGCCAAGCCGCACCTCTTCGCGATCTCGTCGGATTACCAGCCGGCGATGCGGTCGGGCGATGCCTGGCTGACCATGTGCTGGACGGGCGACGGCAAGCAGCTGAATGTCGACATGCCCGAGATCCGCTTCGTCCTGGGCGAGGAAGGCGGGGAACTCTGGAGCGATTACTACGCCATCCCGAAGAGCGCACCGCGCAAGGATGCGGCCTACGCGCTGATCAACTTCCTGCTCGATCCGGAGGTCAACGCGCGAGAGGTGCTCGCCCATGGCTATCCGACGCCGGACCAGCGCACGAAGGACCTGCTGCCGGAAGAGATCCTCAACGATCCGATCCTCTATCCGGCCGAGGAGCTGCTCAGCGCGCTTGAATTCGGGGCGGCGGCGACGCTGACCGACCCGAACCGGGCCGAGCTGATGGCGCGGTTCAAGTCGGCCTGATCGCAGAACGGAGGGGCAGGATGACACGGCGCGAACGCAACTGGCTTTTGCTGGCCCCGGCGGCGGCGTGGTTTTTCATCATGTTGATCCTGCCCCTTTCCTTCGTCTTCGTGTTCAGCTTCGGTGAACGCGGCGACGCGGGCGGCTACGTGGCGGCGTTCACCCTGGAACAATACGCCAACCTGCCGGCGCGTTTCGCGGCATTCAAGAATACCTTGATCCTGGCACCACTGGGCACGGCCGCGGCGATGCTGATTGCCTACCCGCTTGCCTACCAGCTGGCCGTCCGGACCGATCCGAAATGGAGGTTGATCCTTCTCGTCCTGGTCATCGTGCCGTTCTGGACCTCGATCCTGATCCGGAGCTACGCCTGGATTTACATCCTTGGCGGGCAGGGGATCCCGCGGCTGCTCGAGAGCATCGGGATCGACGATGTGCGGTTGATCTACACGCCTTTCGCGGTGCTGATCGGTATCGTCTACGGCTACCTGCCGCTGATGGTCTTTCCGATCTACGTCGCCCTCGACCGCCTGGACAAGCGGCTGCTGGAGGCATCGGCCGACCTGGGCGCGCGGCCGATGACCACCTTTTTCCGGATTACCCTTCCGAACTCGATCCCGGGCATCGCCACGGGATGCATGCTGGTTTTCATCCTGCTCATGGGCGAGTTCCTGATCCCGGCGCTGCTCGGGGGCGGCAAGGTCTTCTTCGTCGGCAACGCGCTCGTCGACCTGTTCCTTCAGTCGCGGAACTGGGCCTTCGGCTCGGCGGTGGCAATGACCCTGATCGTCGTGATGCTGGTGACCGTGACGCTCTACATGCGGCTGATCGCGCGGCTCAACACGCAGCGCGATTCCGACGTGTCGTTGATGTGAGGACAGCCCGAGATGCGAATCTACGCCGCCTGCGTCTACCTGTTCCTCTACACGCCCATCGCGATCATCGCGCTGTTCAGCTTCAATGCGGGCCGACATGCCAGCCAGCTGCAGGGCTTCTCGGTGCAATGGTACGGGCGGGCGCTGAACAATCCCTTCGTGATGGAGGCGCTCGAGAACAGCCTCGTCGTGGCCTTCACCTCGGCCACGCTGGCCAGCATCATAGGCACGATGGCCGCCGTCGGGCTGCATTCCGTGCGCGGGCCGGTGCGCGCCGTCTTCGACGCCATCATCTACATCGCGATCATGATCCCCGGCATCGTCATCGGGATCGCCACGCTGATCGCGCTGGTCACCGTGTTTGACGTGATCAATCCGTGGATCGCCGCGATCTGGCCGAGGGTCGAGGCCGCGCCGCAATTCTCGATGGGGCGCGGGTCGATCATCGCGGCGCACACCATGTTCACGATGGCGCTGGTCGTCGTCATCGTGCGCGCACGCCTGTCGAGCATCGAGGGGGCGCTGATGGAGGCGTCCGCCGATCTTTATGCGCCGCCCTGGGCGACGTTCCGCCGGATCACGCTGCCGCTGATCGCGCCGGCGATCTTCGCCGGCTTCCTCCTGGCCTTCACGTTCAGCTTCGACGATTTCATCATCGCGTTCTTCGTCGCGGGCTCGGAGACGACGCTTCCGATCTATATCTTTTCCTCTATCCGCCGGGGCGTCACGCCTGAAATCAATGCCATCGGCACCATGGTGATGGTGGTGTCGCTCGTCTTGCTGATCGTCGCCCAGCTCATCCTGCGCAGCAGCGACAGGAAAAAATCCAGGAAATGAAACGTAGGAGGCCATGCATGGATCTTCAGGACAAGATCGCGTTCGTCACGGGCGCAGGATCCGGAATTGGCGCGGCGGGCGCCCGAAAGATGGCCGCGGAGGGCGCGTTCGTCGTCGTCACGGATCGCGATGGCGATGCCGCCCAGGCGACCGCCGACGCAATCCTCCAAGCAGGGCACCGGGCCGAGGCCGTGACGCTCGACGTGACGGATGATGCCGCGCTGGTCGCGGCCATCGACGGTGTCGCCGCGCAACAGGGCCGTCTCGATATCCTGCATTCGCATGCCGGCATCCAGGTCGAGGGCAAGCTGGAACAAGTGGACGTCGCCGACATGGATGCGTCCTGGCAGCTCAATGTCCGGGCGCATTTCGTCGCCGCCAAGGCGACCGTGCCACATATGCGCAAACAGGGACGCGGGAGCATCATCATCACGTCGTCCAATTCCGGCGTGCAGTATGATCGCGAGATGATCGCCTATGCCACGACGAAGCATGCCGTCCTGGCCATGACGCGACAGATGGCGGCCGACTACGCGCACGAGAATATCCGCTTCAACGCCCTCTGCCCCGGTTTCATCGACACGCCGTTCAATCGCGGGTTCGAAATCCAGATGGGTGGGCGGGACAAGCTCGAGGAATACATCGCTTCGGAAATCCCGATGGGCCGCTTCGGCACCGTCGCGGAGATCGCCGAGGGGATTGCCTATCTGGCGTCCGATCGGTCTTCTTTCATGACCGGGCAGGCACTGGTCATCGACGGTGGCGAGTGTATCTGACCATTGAGCGAGAGGAGGCAGGACGTGTCCCAGATCCCTGACCAGGCGCGCGTTGTGATCGTCGGCGGCGGCGTGATCGGCTGTTCGGTGGCCTATCCCCTCGCCGCGATCGGCTGGCGCGACATCGTGCTGCTGGAACGCAAGCGCCTGACCTCGGGAACCACCTGGCATGCCGCGGGGCTGATCGGGCAGCTGCGCTCCTCGCAGAGCATGACCCGGCTCGCCAAGTATTCGGCCGATCTCTACGCGTCGCTCGAAGAGGAAACCGGAGTCGCCACCGGCTTCCGCCAGGGCGGCTCGATCAGCGCGGCGCTGACCGCCGAGCGGCACGAGGAACTGCTGCGCACCGCCGCCATGGCCCGCGCCTTCGGCGTCGCCGTCGAGGAACTGTCGCCGGCCGAGGTGCAGGACCGTTACCCCCATCTGAACATCGAGGGGGTCACGGGCGGTGTCTTCCTGCCGGCCGACGGGCAGGCCGACCCGGCCAACATCGCCTACGCGCTGGCAAAGGGCGCGCGCCAGAAGGGCGCCGAGATCCGGGAAGGCACCCGGGTGACGGGCTTCCGCCGCGCCGGCGCGCGGGTCGAGGGCGTCGAATGGCAGGCAGAGTCGGGCGAACGCGGCGTCATCTCCTGCGAGCATGTGGTGAACGCGGCCGGCATGTGGGCCCGTGACCTGGGGCGCATGGCCGGGGTCAACGTGCCGCTGCATGCCTGCGAGCATTTCTACATCGTGACCGAGGCGATCGAGGGGCTGGGCGCGCTGCCGGTTCTGCGCGTCCCCGACGAATGCGCCTATTACAAGGAGGATGCGGGAAAGCTGATGCTCGGCGCCTTCGAGCCCGAGGCCAAGCCCTGGGGCATGCAGGGCATTCCCGAAGACTTCGAGTTCGACCAATTGCCGGAGGATTTCGACCATTTCGAGCCGATCCTCGAGCGCGCGGTGAACCGCGTGCCGGTCCTGGCGGAGGCGGGCATTCACACCTTCTTCAACGGCCCCGAAAGCTTCACGCCGGACGACGCCTACCATCTCGGGCTCTGCCCGGGCGCGGACAATGTCTGGGTGGCGGCGGGCTTCAACTCGATCGGCATTCAATCCGCCGGCGGCGCGGGCATGGCGCTGGCGCGATGGATGGAAGACGGTGAAAAGCCTTTCGATCTCGGCGATGTCGACATCGCGCGGATGCAGCCCTTCCAGGGCAACCGCCACTATCTCTTCGAGCGTTCCAGGGAAACGCTGGGCCTGCTCTACGCGGATCATTTCCCCTACCGCCAGAAGGCGACCGCGCGCGGCGTGCGCCGCACGCCCTTCCATGCCCAGCTTCTGGAACAGGGCGCGGTCATGGGCGAGGTCGCCGGCTGGGAGCGCGCAAACTGGTTTGCCGCGCCGGGTCAGGCGCGGGAATACCGCTATTCCTGGGGGCGTCAGAACTGGTTCGCCAACGCCGCGGCCGAACACCGGGCAATCCGCGAAGGCGTCGGGCTTTACGACATGTCATCCTTCGGCAAGATCCGGGTCGAGGGCGCCGATGCCTGCGCCTTCCTCAACCTGGTCTGCGGCGGCCAGATGGACGTGGCGCCCGGCAAGATCGTCTACACCCAGTTCCTGAACGCGCGCGGCGGGATCGAGGCCGACGTCACCGTCACCCGCCTGAGCGAGACCGCCTACCTTGTCGTCACCCCCGCCGCGTCGCGGCTGGCCGACCAGACCTGGCTCGACCGGCACCGGGGGGATTTCCGCGTCGTCGTCACCGACCTGACGCCCGCCGAGGGCGTGCTGGCGGTCATGGGGCCGCGTTCGCGCGAGGTGATGGCGCGGGTCAGCCCGAACGATTTCGGCAACGAGGTCCATCCCTTCGGCACCGCCCGGGAGATCGAGATCGGCATGGGACTCGCGCGGGCGCACCGCGTCAGCTACGTGGGCGAGCTGGGCTGGGAGCTCTATGTCCCCGCAGACATGGCCGGGCATGTCTTCGAAACCCTGTGGGACGCCGGCCAGGAGCTGGGCCTGAAACTCTGCGGGCTGCACGCGATGGACAGCTGCCGGATCGAGAAGGGCTTCCGGCATTTCGGGCACGACATCACCTGCGCGGATCACGTGATCGACGCGGGGCTGGGCTTCGCGGTCAAGACCGACAAGCCCCGCTTCATCGGCCGGGACGCGGTGTTGCGGCGCAAGGAAACCGGGCCGCGCCTTCGCATGATGCAGTTCCTGCTCCGGGATCCGGAACCGCTGCTCTACCACAACGAGCCGATCCTCCGGGACGGCGAGATCGTCGGGTATCTGAGTTCGGGCAATTTCGGCCATCACCTGGGCGCGGCGGTCGGCATGGGGTACGTGCCCTGCGAGGGCGAAAGCGTGGCCGCGCTGCTCGACTCCGCCTACGAGATCGACGTCATGGGAAGGCGGGTCGCCGCGACGGCCGCGCTCAAGCCGCTCTACGATCCCGCGGCGGCGCGGATGAAGGCCTGACGCCCGTTATCGCAAACCGCCGTCGATCACCGTCCCGTAGCGATCTCGGCCCGCGGCCCGGGCCGGATGCCCGGCGCGCGCGCCGGTGCCGGGGCGCCGCCTGACCCGACCGGCCAATCCCCGCATCTGCCCAGGCGCCCCTGTGCCCGCGCTGCCCTTCGGGCGCGGGGCTGGGTGACCGGGCGCACGTCGCCGGGCGCCCCGGTTACCGGTGCGAAACGGCATGTCGGACGGTCCGATCAAGATAGGTATTGCTTTTCCGAGTAAACTTGTCAGCTTTATCTTGGAGGCGTCAACCTGGTGAGAGGACCAAGAATGCGGTTTGTCGGTTGGCCGAAGGTCGAGACGGCGTCACCGGTCCTTGCCACGGCCATGCGGCCAGGCGAAGGCTCGTGCCGGCAATCGCGCAGAGCATTGACGAGAGGGATGTGAGCACAGCAATCGAGAGCTATATCTTCTACGAGATCGCGGCCCTGCTGGTATTGGCGGCGGGGGTTGGCTTTGTCGGGCTTTTGTTGCGCCAGCCGCTGATCGTCAGTTTCATCGCCGTGGGAATCATCGCCGGGCCCTCGGTCCTCGACATCGCGCAGTCAGACGAACAGATCGACCTGCTTGCCGAGCTGGGCATCGCGGTGCTGCTCTTCCTCGTGGGGCTCAAGCTCGATTTCAACCTCGTGCGCACCCTGGGTCCGGTCGCGCTGGTCACCGGGCTCGGGCAGGTGTTGTTTACGACCGTCTTCGGCTTCCTGATCGCGCTGGCGCTCGGGCTGAGTGCCCTGACGGCGATCTACGTGGCGATCGCGCTGACCTTCTCTTCAACGATCATCATCGTGAAGCTCCTGTCCGACAAGCGCGAGATCGATTCGCTGCATGGGCGGATCGCGCTGGGCTTCCTGATCGTGCAGGACATCGTCGTCGTGGTCGCCATGATCGCGCTGTCGGCCATCGGTGTGGGCGGTGCCGCGGCCGAGGGCGGCACCGCGGCGACCGAGGTGCTGCGCGTCCTGGCCTACGGCATCTCGATGCTGGCCTTCGTCGTGGTCTTCATCCGCTACGTGGCCAACCCGCTGGTCGAGCGGCTTTCGCAGGCGCCCGAGCTTCTGGTGTCCTTTGCCATCGGATGGGCGGCGCTGCTGGCCGCGGTCGGCCATTACCTTGGCTTCGGCAAGGAGCTTGGGGGACTTCTGGCCGGTGTCTCGCTCGCCTCGACGCCCTTCCGCGAGGCGATCGCGGCGCGGCTCGCCTCCCTGCGCGACTTCCTGCTCCTGTTCTTCTTCATTGCGCTCGGCGCCTCGCTGGACCTCTCGGTTTTGGGGGCGAGCATCGGTCCGGCCATCGTGCTGTCGCTTTTCGTGCTGATCGGCAATCCGCTGATCGTGCTCGCCATCATGGGGGCGATGGGCTACCGCAAGCGCACCGGCTTCCTCGCCGGGCTGACCGTCGCGCAGATCAGCGAGTTCTCGCTGATCTTCATGGCGATGGGGGTGGCCATCGGCCATGTGGCCGAGGAGGCCCTGGGACTGGTCACGCTGGTCGGGCTCGTGACCATTGCCGCATCGACCTACATGATCACCTATTCCCACCAGCTTTATAGCCTGTTCGAGCCGGTGCTCGGCGTCTTCGAGCGCCGCCAACCGCAAGCGGAAGATGCGGGCACGACCGAGGCCGCCCGCGCACATGACGTGATCCTGTTCGGCCTTGGCCGCTACGGGCTGGGTATCGCATCGGCGCTGCGCGACAGCGGCAAGCGGATCCTCGGCGTCGATTTCAGCCCCGGGGCGGTGCGCTATGCCCGCGCGCAGGGCTTCGACGTGCTGTTTGGTGACGCGACCGACCCGGAGTTCCTCGGCCACCTGCCGCTCGCACGGGCGGAATGGCTGGTCATGGCCGTGCCCGAACACGACACCGGGCTCACCCATGACGATCCGCGCCACGCGCTCCTCAAGGGCGTGCGCGATCTGGGCTTCCATGGCAGGATCGCCGTGGCCGCACATCGAGATACCACCGCGGGCATGCTGCAGGCGGAACGGGCTGACCTCGTGCTGATGCCCTACCGGGATGCCGCCTTTGCCGCGGCCAGGATGATCGCGGGCGATGCGCCCGCCCAGGAGCACGCGGTGGAGGATCCAGAGGGCCAAAAGGAGTTGCCGGCATGACCATGAGCATAGCGAAACCCCGCAAGATCCTTGTCGTGGCGGATACGAGCGACAGCCGGGTCGCCCTGCAGAGCGCGATGGCCCTCTCGGACATGCATGGCGCGTCGCTCGAGGTCATCGCCTGCGTGGAGCCCCCGCACGACCTGTCGATCCTCGCCCGCCTGTCCGGCGCGGATGCCGACAAGCTGATCGAGGACGCGGTGGAGCGTACCCGCAATTCGGTGCGCGAGAAACTGGCAGAGATCGCGCCCGACCGCCCGGTCGCGCTGTCGGTGGCGGTCGGCAAGGCCTATCTCGAGATCATCCGGCACGTGGCGCGGTCGGACTGCGATTTCGTCGTCAAGAAGGCCGAACCTTTGCCCGGCCTGGATCGCTTCCTGTTCGCGAGCACCGACCAGCATCTGCTGCGCAAGTGCCCATGTCCCGTCTGGCTGCAGACGCCGACGGCGTCGCCGCGTCCCAGGCGCATCCTGGCCGCGGTCGATCTCGATGTTCTGGACGCCGCCGAGCCCGAGACGCTGACGGCCTTGAACCGGCGCGTGGTCGATGCCGCCTGCATGGTCGCGGGCGCGCCGGAGGCCGAGGTCATCGTTCTTCACGCGTGGGAAGCGGTCGGCGAGGGGATGATCTGGGCGTTTTCCGGCGGGAGCGACGCGCAGATCTCCGCCGACCGATACGTGAATGAAATCCTCGCCGCCCGGCACGACGTGATGGACCGTTTCCTCGCGCATGTCCGGGCAGAGATCGGCCCCGTGCCCCGGCTGGTGCCGCGCCTGGAACGCGGGACCCCGGAGACGGTCATACATGAACAGAGCCGCGCGGTCGGGGCGGACGTGGTCGTCATGGGCACCGTGGCGCGGACGGGGCTGAGCGGCGTGTTCATCGGAAACACGGCCGAGAACATCATCAACAGCCTGGAATGTCCGGTCCTCGCCGTGAAACCGGAAGGCTTCGTCAGCCCGCTGCTGAAGCACTGATGCAGCGTGGCGCTGTCTTGCGCGCTGCGCTGTGCACCGTATGAAGAGGGGCCGCGAACCCGCCGCACCGCCGATCGCCTATGCGCGCGCCGCGGGGGATATGTCCTCGACGCCACGATCCACGACATCGACCTGCTGCGCTGGATCGCGGCGGAGCGACCGGTCGCCCGCGCGCCCCGACGTGACGGCCGCGCCGCCCTGCCATCGCACGCGCCTGCGCCCGCTCGGCCAGGGAGCGGCGGAACGCCAGTCTGCAACACATCGAGAAGGACCGGCGACGGCGTTCATCCCCGCCGCAGGTTTTCGGAATGGTGCATTTGCCTCGTGGCGCGGTAAGCTTCGGCGAGGTTACTCATGTCCTTGCCAAGGGAGCACCGATATTTCCATACCTGTCGCACAGACCACCGCCCGGGCGTTCATCGAGGCGCACGCCCCCGATCTCTCGGACTGGTGCGCACGCATCTTCGATTACGGGGAGACCGCGTGGCGTGAATACGAATCCGCCGCATGGTATGTGGAGAAACTGCGCGCCGAGGGCTTCACGGTCGAGGAAGGCTCCGGGGGCATGCCTACGGCTTTCGCGGCGGAATGGTCCAATGGGCCGGGTCCGGTCATCGGGATGTATGCGGAATACGACGCGATACCCGGCAACTGCCAGGCCGCACTGCCACGGCGCATGCCGCGCGCGGGGCTGGGCTACCAGGCCGGCGGCCACACGGATCCGCATTCCGCCCTGGGGATAGGCGCGCTGGGCGGGCTCCTGGCGACCAAGGCCGCGATGGAGCGGCATGGCATACCGGGCGGGTTACGCTTTACCGGGGAACCCGCGGAGAAGGTGCGCGGCTCCAAGCCGATCCACGCGGCGAAAGGCTATTACGACGGCCTGGCCGCGATGCTGTCGTTTCATCCGTTCTACATGCTTCCGCTTTGCAACACGGTGCGCTGGAACACGCATTGCGGGGCCGCGTACGCGATGGTCTACCGCTTCATCTGCGACGCGCCCGAAAACTGGGGCGCAAGCGACGGCGCCCCGATCCCGCAATCCCACAGCGCCGCCCGCGCGCCCGGTGCGATGGATGCGCTGGCGGTGATGTATGTGAACGCCAAGACCCTCCGCGATAGCATGTTGCCGCATCAGGGTGGCTGGTCCATCTCCGAGGCCGTCCTGACGGCCGGGCAGGCGACCGCGGACAACCAGCCGGCCGGACTTGCCGAGCTGCAATACATGATCCGGGTTCCGACCATTGACATGGCCGAGCATGTCACGGCCGCGCTGGACCGCACCGCCGCGGCCGCCGCGGCCGCGACGGGCTGCCGCTGGGAACGGCATTGGGTGTCGAAATCGCGCCCGGGGCTTGCAAACCACGCGATGGCCCGGGTCGTTTGGGACGCGATGCAGGCGGCCGGACCGCCTGCCTGGGGGCGTGCCGCGATCGAGGTGGCGCAGGCGATCCAGGCCGAGCTGGGGCTCGATCCGATGGAGGCGCCGTTCATCGACGCCATGCAGCGTCTCGTGTCCCCCGAGACGGCAGAGGCAGCGCTTCGCCAGGAGTTGGCGCCCAGCCAGACCCACGCCACGTCGGACGACTACACCGAGATGTGCTGGCATGCGCCCACGGCGCGCTTCTATATCGCCCGGCCGGCGCTGAAGGCGCCCGGGGGCTTCGGGTATCCCGCCTGGGTGATGAATGCGTTGGGCGGGATCCCGGCCACGATCGATCCCACGGTGCTGAAAGCGGCGGAAGTGCTCGCGATCTCGGCCCTGCGGCTGCTCGAGGATGACAGCGCGCGCGACGCCGCCATGGCGGAGTTCCGCACGCGGACAGGCGGCGGCGTCGGCGGCGCGGACTGGCAGCCGCCGCTTTGCGATTACGACCCGCCCATACATTTCCGATGGCCCGAATACATCTCGACGCCACGCGGGCGCGACTGGTGGATCCCGCGGGGGCTGCCGGGCGCCTGAGGCGCGTGACCGGCGGTGGCGCACCCTTCCCGTGCAGAGGGAGGCGGACCCGCGCGGCATGGGGGCGGGCACGGCGCGGGCGACCCTTGACCCGCTCAGGGGCGCGCGTAGACGTCCTCGTAGCGCAGGATGTCATCCTCGCCGAGATAGCTGCCGGTCTGCACCTCGATAAGCACGAGCGGGACCTTGCCCGGGTTCTCCAGGCGGTGACGGGTGCCGGCGGGCACGTAGACCGACTCGTTTTCGGTCACGAGGCTCCGATCCCCGCCGATGGTCGCCCGGGCCGAGCCCTCGACGACGATCCAGTGCTCCGAGCGGTGATAGTGACTCTGCAGGCTGAGCGTCGCCCCGGGTTCCACGACGATCCGTTTCACCTGGAACCGCCCCCCCTTCGCCAAAGACTGGAACCACCCCCATGGCCGGTGTTGCTTCGGGAACTGCTCGGCCTGGGAAACGCCCTTCTCCTTCAGGCGGGCGACGACGGATTTCACGTCCTGGGCGCAGTCCATACCGGCCACCAGGACGCCATCCGACGTCGCCACGGCGATCACCTTTTCCAGACCGAGGCCGACCAGCGCCACCTCGGGATCCTCCGATCTCAGGAGCGTGTCGCGGCAATCCATGGCGGTCGCGGGGCCATGCGTGACAACGCCGGCTTCATCCGGTTCCTGCGCGCGCCAGACGGAGTCCCACCCGCCGAGATCGGACCAGTGGCCGGGATAGGGCACCGCCGAGATGTTCGTCGCCTTCTCCATGATCGCGTAGTCTATAGAAATGTCGTCCGCGTCCCGCCATGCCTCCGGGGCGAGCCGGAGAAAACCGAGATCGGCCGTCGCGCCGTCGACGGCCCGCGCGACAGGGTCCATGAGCGCGGGGGCATGCGCCGCGAAGGCCGCCACGATATCCCGGACCGAAAAGAGGAATATCCCGGAATTCCAGAGACAGGTACCGGCCGTCAGCATCTCGGCAGCCCGGGCATGATCGGGTTTCTCGATGAAGCCTCTCAGCCTCCCGGGGCTGCCGTCCCGGGCAGGTCCGGCGAGTTCGAGATAGCCGTAGCCGGTCTCGGCGCGGTCGGGCGTAATGCCGAAGGTGACGAGGTCGCCTGCGGAAACGGCCCCCAGCCCGCGGGCGACCGCCGCGCGGAAGGCGGATGCGTCGGGAATGACGTGATCGGAGGGCGCGACGAGCATCACCGCCTCCGGATCCTGTTTCGCAAGGTGCAGCGCGGCCGCCAGGATCGCGGGCGCGGTGTTGCGGCCTTCGGGCTCGATGAGAATGGCGCCCGGATCGACCCCGGCTTCGGTCAGCTGCTGGGTCACGATGAAACGGAACTCCGCGCCGGTAAGCACGCAGGGCGCGGCGTAGCCCGCGCCGCTCAGTCGCCGCGCAGTGGCCTGGAGAAGCGTGCCCCCCGGAACGAGTTCGGTGAACTGCTTGGGGTAGCTCTTGCGCGAGAGGGGCCAGAGCCGTGTTCCGGAGCCGCCGCAAAGAATGACCGGATAAATCATCGGGAGGATCCTGGGTCCCTGGGTTTCAAGAGATACGGGCCATTGGCCGATTTGTTAGGCCGGTGGCGGTCTTCCCCGTCCATGCGCCTGCGCCCTGGCCCTTGCGGCCGGGGGACACCACGGCCCATTTGCCCCCAGTCGCGTGATCGGGGCGCCCTCCGGCCCCGGGCGCGGGACCGCCGCGCGGCCGGTGGCCTGCATCATCGTACGTCACCATAGCTGTACGCGCCTCCGGGATCATCGCCCAACGGGGCAGAGGCCTGCCGTGTAACATCCTTCACGCTGCAACACGCCGCCGGGGACGTCCACTCTCTTTTCATGGACATGACGCCGGATCGCTTCGGGTTTTCCCGGTTTTCGTTTTCTTTGTGATGCTTGCCGCGCGCCACAACCCTGCTGGCAGAGCCGTGGCGCCGCGCCCCTGGTGCCGTCGTGCCGGCCCCGGACGGCCGGTTTCCCGCCGCGGGTCGGACCTTGGCAAGCGGTCCGGTTCGGCTGTCCGCGCGCCATCCCGCTGCCGGGAGCGACAGCCCTCCGCCCTGCGGGAGGGCAGGGCGTGACGGACCCGCAGGGGCTCAGGGCGACAGGCGGGCCTTCATCCGCTCTGCCCCCGCGCGCAGGTCCTCGAGGCCCTGAACCAGCGCGGTCCGCGGCGCGGGATCATCGCCCGGGGCGGCCGGTTTGAACAGGGTGAAAAGCAGGAAAGCCGCGCACAGGCCGATGAGGACGACAGCTTTCCACTCGTATCTGAGTGTTCTCAACTCGTACTCCGGCTTTACTCGTACACACTCCGGCATGATGGTTGACGCCGGGTTAAAACGCAACCATTGGATGCAGGGGGTCAGCCGCTCCGTGCGGCCCTCTCGCGATGCGGTGGGGCTGCCCGGCATCCGCCGGGGAGCGCGGGCGCTGTGACGCGATCAGTTCGCCGCGAGGGTTCTCAGCCGCTGGATGTCGGTCTTGAACGCCTGCAGGCTCTGAACGAAGCCACCCTTTTGATCCTGGTTTCCCGGATCGGTGGCCTGGGCGTCCATCTGCGTGAAAATGACCGCAAGGGTGATGGCCGTCACGACCGCGAGCGGTGTCCAATCATGCCTGAGGGTTTTCAACTTGTACGCTCCATCTACCAAAAATAAAGTTCCAGTACTCTCCTAAATTATAGTTAACGACCCAAGAAAAATCAATCTCGGGTTGTGCGACGCCCCGCCGCTCCCCGACACGGGGTAGGAAGCAATTTTATTTCGTGGAGTCAGTCACCTGGGCGGGCGTGCGGATAACGCATTTCCGCCAGGTTTCCCGCGCGGCGGGCCCGCGGCGCCCATCAGGCGTCGCGGGAAGGTTGTTCGGGGGTGTCGGTGACGCTCTCGGACGATCGCGCCGCCTCGAAGCCCGACACGATATCCAGCAATTCGGTCGTGATCTGCTGCTGGCGTTTCTGCCGGACCTGGGCGACCAGCGCTTCGCGGCGATCCGAGATATTGCGGTCGGCCGCCTGCATCGCGGCGAGCCGCTGGGCATGTTCGCTGGCCAGCGACTCCGCGAGCGCGCGGTAGATCTCGAGGAAGAGACGCTGCCGGATCAGCCAGGAAAAGAGCGCGCCGCGATCCATCGTGATCATCGGCAGGCTGTGGCCGGGCCAGGGCGCGTCGGCCAGCGCGGTCAGGAAGTCACGGGAAAGCGGGGCCGCGCGGGCGATATAGGGCACGGCCCGCGCCGTTTCGGTGCGGCGGTTGTAGCAGACATGCAGCGCGCCGAGCTCTTGCGCGCCGCGCCAGGCGTCGATGCGCAGAAGGATCTCGTGTGCGGTCCGGGTCAGCCCCTCGACCGCGCCCGGCAGCTCCAGCATGGCGTCGGGGGCATGGCCGAGCGCGTCCAGCCGCGCCGCCCCGCGCAGACCGGCCGCCAGCAGCCGCGGGGGCGCCGGCCCGCCCAGCAACGCGCGGCTGGCCCGATCCGCGACCGTCTCGTTGAACCGCCCGCAGAGCCCGTGATCGGAGCCGACCACGATCACCGTTGCGCGGGCCATGGTGCCGGCCCGGGGGCTTTCCCGGGGCACCCCGTCCCGGAGAAGCGCCTGCAGCCCCAGGTCTACCGTCCGCTGGTAATCGCGAAGCGCGACCACGGCGCGCTCGTACTGGGTGATGCTGACGGCAGAGAGCGATTTCATCGTGCGGACGATGGCGCGGATGTCCTCGGTCGTCTCCAGCCGGGCGGTGAGGGTTTCAAGCGTGTCCATGGCTCTCCTGCGCCGTCACCACGTCGCGCAGCGCATCGACGAGCGTCTCGAGGTCCGGTTTCGACAAGGTCTCGCCGGCCTCGATCCGCGCGGACAGGGCGCCCATCCTGTTCCGGACGGCCGTGCGGATCGCCTGCTGGACCGCCCCGACCGCCCCGGGCGCGACCCCGTCGAGCAGGCCCTCGGTCGCCGCGAGCAGGACGGCGATCTGCTCGGGCACGGGGAAGTGGTCACGCTCGGTCTGTTGCAGCACGTCGCGCACGCGCCGGCCGCGGGTCAGCTTCTTGCGGGTGCCCTCGTCGAGCCGGGTGCCGAAGCGCGCGAAGGTCTCCAGCTCCTCGAACTGGGAATAGAAGAGCCGCAGGTCGCCCGCGACCGCGCGGTAGGCGGGCAGTTGCACCTTGCCCCCGATCCGCGAGACCGACGCACCGATATCGATGGCCGGCAGCTGGCCCTTCTCGAACAGCGCGGGCGAGAGATAGATCTGCCCGTCGGTGATCGAGATCAGGTTGGTCGGGATGAAGGCCGAGATGTTCTGCGCCTGGGTCTCGATGATCGGCAGCGCCGTCATGGAGCCGCCGCCGAGCGTATCGCGCAGATGCGTCGCGCGTTCCAGCAGGCGGGCATGGATGTAGAAGACGTCGCCGGGATAGGCTTCGCGCCCCGGCGGCCGGCGCAGCAGCAGCGACAACTCGCGATAGGCGCGGGCGTGGCGGGTGAGATCGTCATAGACCACGAGAACGTCCCGGCCCTGGCGCATGAAATGCTCGGCCATGGTGGTTGCGGCATAGGGCGCGATGAATTGCAGCCCCGGTGCGTCCTCGCCGCTGGCCACGACCACGACGGTCCGTTCCAGCGCGCCGCTCTCGCGCAGCGCGGCGATGACCCGGGCCACCGCCGAGGCGCGCTGACCCACGGCGCAATAGACCGAGAGCACGCCGCTGTCGGCCTGGTTCAGGATCGCGTCGAGCGCGATGGCGGTCTTGCCGGTCTGCCGGTCACCGACGATCAGCTCGCGCTGGCCGCGGCCGATGGGAATGGCCGCATCGATCGCCTTGATCCCGGTCTGCAGCGGCTCGTCCACCGGGGCGCGGTCCATGATCCGCGGCGCGGGCTGCTCGATGGCGCGCCGCGCCTCGGCCTCGATCGGCCCGCCCGCGTCGATCGGCTGGCCCAGC
>PR_CR_10_Liq_1_inCRDRAFT_1000919_pt1 | contig 17442 bp, 16 predicted proteins | sample PRCRCaboRojoPR_3_FD_10241 | JGI IMG/M metagenome (IMG submission 10241)
CGGGCGGCCCTGTCGCCGTCATAACCGGGAACGGACACGCCCGCCGCGATTGGGGCGTTCCTTCCTATCTTCAGCGTGTCGCCCCTGATCTTGACCTGCTCGTAATTGGGCANGCCGAANCCGGGCANGCNATCCATGGGACGTTTGACGAGGTGGTGACGGCGGATCCGGTAGATCGCCCCGATCCCTGCGCCGCGTTTCAATAGTCATGCCCTTGCCCCCTGACCGGGCAAGGCCTACTGTCGCGACGGGCCTCAAGGGAACGTGCCATGCTGGCAAAGAAACACATTCTTCTGATCATTGGCGGCGGTATCGCTGCGTTCAAATCATTGGACCTGATCCGGCGTCTACGAGAGAGCGGCGCCAGTGTTACGCCTGTTCTGACCCGAGCCGGCGAAGAATTCGTTACCCCTTTGTCGGTGTCGGCTTTGGCCGGAAAGAGAGTGTTCCGCGACCTGTTCGACCTTACCGATGAAGCCGAGATGGGACATATCGAACTTAGCCGCAGCGCTGACTTGATTGTTGTGGCACCAGCGACGGCAGATCTGATGGCGAAAATGGCGCAGGGACATGCCGATGATCTGGCTTCAACCCTTTTGTTGGCGACGGACACGCCGGTTATGGCGGCACCGGCAATGAATGTGCGCATGTGGGATCATCCCGCGACACAGCGCAATATGGCGACGCTCAAGGGTGATGGCATCCGCTTGGTGGGCCCGAACGAGGGCGACATGGCCTGTGGCGAACACGGGCCCGGGCGGATGGCGGAACCCCTTGAGATTGTTGCGGCGGTTCAGGAGGCCTTGGTGGATGGCCCTTTGACGGGCAAGCGCATATTGGTCACCTCCGGCCCCACACATGAACCTATTGACCCGGTACGGTATATCGCAAACCGATCTTCCGGCTCCCAAGGGACGGCAATTGCAAGCGCGCTGAGGGACCTTGGCGCGGAGGTGGTGTTTGTTACCGGCCCCGCGGATGTTGCGCCACCTGAAGGTGTCGAAACCATGCGTATTGAAACCGCGCAGCAGATGCTTGAGGCCGTGCAGACAGCTCTGCCAGTCGACGCAGCGATCTTTGCGGCGGCTGTGGCGGATTGGCGGGTTGCCGGTGCCAGCAACAGCAAGATGAAAAAGACCAAGGGCGGCTTACCCAAACTCGAATTCGAGGAAAACCCGGACATTCTTGCGACGGTCAGCCAGATGGACGAGGGGCGGCCGTCTCTTGTGGTTGGCTTTGCCGCGGAAACCGATGACGTGGTCGACAATGCCACGTCCAAGCGCAAGCGTAAGGGATGTGACTGGATCGTGGCCAATGATGTGAGCCATGCGACAGGAATCATGGGCGGCAAGGAAAATGACATTACCTTGATTACCGGGAGCGGGACCGAGGATTGGCCGCGCATGTCAAAAGATGATGTTGCCCGGCGTTTGGCGGACCGCATTGCAAAGTCCTTGACCTAGGGGGCAGAGAGTTTGATACGGATTGTGGGGCGAAAATGGCCCTGATTTCAATGCTTTGGGATGAGGGTGCAGATCCATGTCTTGGGTTGCCCTCCTATGAAACATCCGGGGCGGCCGGCGCCGATCTGCGGGCGAATTTCCCGGTCGAGGCGCGCGACGGTATTGCTCTTGATCCCGGGGAAAGGGCCTTGATTCCGACTGGCCTTCGTCTGGCTATTCCGCATGGATTCGAAGTGCAGATCAGGCCTCGGTCGGGTCTTGCGCTCAAGCACGGGATCACCGTGCCCAACAGCCCGGGCACCATAGACAGTGACTATCGCGGCCCTTTGGGGGTGATCGTTATGAATGCGGGGCAAGAGGCCTTCCATGTGAGCCATGGAATGCGAATTGCGCAGATGGTGGTGGCCCCGGTGGTGCAGGCGCAATTTGACTTGGTGAGCGATCTGGAGGCCACCGAAAGAGGCGCAGGTGGCTTTGGCTCAACAGGGGCCAACTGATGCTTTTGGTCTTGGTCATGGCCGCGGCGCTGTGGGGTGTTGGCGCGATGCTCAAGACGCCCAGGCGATTGCGGTGGGGCATGATCGGGATGCTTTGGGTTGGCGTTGTCCTGTTGCATCTGATCCTACCTGACGGGCACCCGCTAAGGATGGCCACCGGGGAAAGCCCGGCGCTTTGGCTTTTGATTGGTGGATTCGTGGCCATCGTTCTGGCCTATCGTTGGGGGTTGAACAAACTCAGGGGGCGGGCTGAAGTACGGCAAGAACCTGAAAAGAAAGGGCTATTTTCTGAAACCGAGCTAGAGCGCTACGCCCGGCACATCGTTTTGCGCGAGATCGGAGGGCCGGGACAGAAAGCGTTGAAGGAATCAAAGGTTCTGGTCATTGGGGCCGGGGGTCTTGGGTCGCCCGCGTTAATGTATTTGGCAGCGGCGGGCGTTGGGACGATTGGCGTGATCGACGATGATGAGGTTGATAACTCGAACCTGCAACGTCAAGTAATACATAGAGATTCTGACATTGGGCTGCCCAAGGTGCAGTCGGCGATGCAGGCGATGAAGGCGCAGAACCCGCATGTCGAGGTAAGACCCTATCAACGAAGGTTAACGCCCGAGATCGCGGAAGGTCTGTTCGCGGACTATGACGTGATCCTTGATGGCACGGACAACTTCGACAGCCGGTATCTGGCCAATGCGACCTGTGTGGCGNTGGGCAAGCCGCTGATTTCNGGNGCGTTGTCGCAGTGGGANGGGCAGGTGAGCGTCTTTGCCCCGAACCACGGAACCCCTTGTTATCAATGCATTTTTCCAGAAGCTCCAGCCCCTGGCCTAGCGCCTTCTTGTGCTGAGGCTGGTGTTGTCGGGCCGCTGCCCGGTGTGGTGGGGGCGATGATGGCCGTTGAGGCGGTGAAGCTGATTTCCGGGGCGGGGCAGGCGCTTTTGGGGGAGATGCTGATCTATGACGCGCTTTGGGGGGAGACCCGAAAGATCGCCATTCACCCACGGGAAGATTGCCCTATCTGTCAGAAAACAAAGGAAAAAGGAGCCTAAACCATGGCGAATCCGCTGCTGAAGGAATGGGATGGGCCGTTCAATCTGGCACCTTTCGATGAGATTTCGGACGAGCACTTCGAACCTGCCTTCGAGGAGGCGCTTGAGGCGGCGCGGGCGGAAGTGACCGCGATTGCCGAGAATCCGGAAAAACCCAGCTTTGCCAATACGATAGAGGCCTTGGAGGCGAGTGGGGAGCAGTTGGATAAGGTGCTGTCGGTGTTTTTCACCGTGTCCGGATCGGACAGCAACCCAAAGCGGCAGAAACTGCAGCGGGCGTTTAGCCCGAAGCTGGCAGCCTATTCCTCGGAAGTGACTGGAAACAAAGAGCTTTTTGAGCGCATCGAGGCGCTTTGGAAAGATCGCGAGAGTCTTGATCTGAGCGATGAACGACAAAGGTTGCTGATGCTGACGCGGCGGCGGTTCTTGCGGGCGGGGGCGGCGCTCAGTGGCGAATCGGATAAGCGGATGCGCGAGATCATGGGGCGACTGGCCGAATTGGGCACGCAGTTCACGCAAAACCTGCTGGCCGATGAATCCGGTTGGTATATGGAGCTAGACGAGCAAGCCCTCGAAAACATTCCAGAATTTGTTGCCGCCTCGGCGCGGGAAGCCGGGCGGGAGAAGGGGTTGGACGCCCCGATCATCACATTGTCGCGATCGTTAATTGTTCCCTTCCTGCAATTTTCGCCCCGGCGGAACCTGCGGGAAAAGGCCTTTCGGGCGTGGGAAGCGCGCGGGGCCATGGGCGGTGAGACCGATAATCGGGAGATTTGCGCCGAAATATTGCGGTTGCGCGAGGAGCGGGCACAACTTCTGGGGTATGAGAGTTTCGCGGCTTACAAGCTGGAAACCGAGATGGCGAAAACGCCGGATCGGGTGCGCGATTTGCTGATGCAGGTTTGGGAGCCGGCCAAGGCGCAAGCCGAGCGGGATGCCGAAGTGCTGACCGAAATGATGCAAGCCGATGGAATCAATGGAGAATTACGCCCGTGGGACTGGCGCTATTACGCGGAGAAGCGGCGGCAGGCGGAGCATGATTTGGACGAGGCGGCGGTGAAACCCTATTTGTCGCTGGAGGCGATGATCGAGGCGGCCTTTGGCACGGCCAATCGGCTTTTTGGGTTGGAGTTTAAAGAGCTGGATGTGCCGCTCTACCACCCTGATTGCCGGGCTTGGGAGGTGAGTCGCAATGGGAGCCACATTGCTGTTTTCATTGGAGATTACTTCGCCCGCGCCTCGAAACGGTCAGGCGCTTGGTGTAGTGCCATGCGCGGACAAGCTAAGATTCCGAAAACACAGGGGCCGGTGGTTTTAAACACCTGCAATTTCGCCAAGGGTGATCCGGCGCTTTTGTCTTATGACGATGCGCGGACCCTGTTTCATGAGTTCGGGCACGCCCTGCATCACCTGCTGTCGAACGTAAATTATGAAAGTATTTCAGGGACTTCCGTGGCGCGGGACTTTGTGGAGCTGCCTTCGCAGCTGTATGAACATTGGCTTGAGGTGCCGGAAGTCTTGGAAAAATACGCGCGGCATTACCAGACGGGGGAGGCTATGCCCCCGGAATTGTTGGAAAAAATGCTGAAGGCGGCGAATTTTGACCAAGGGTTTCAGACGGTGGAATACGTCGCCTCGGCGATGGTGGATTTGGCGTTCCATGAGGGCGGAGCGCCCGGCGATGTGATGGCTAAGCAGTTGGAAATATTGGAAAATATGGGTATGCCTGAGGCGATCACCATGCGCCATGCCACGCCGCAGTTCGCGCATGTCTTTGCGGGCGACGGGTATTCCAGCGGCTACTATAGCTATATGTGGTCGGAAGTGATGGATGCGGATGCCTTTGCCAGCTTCGAGGAAGAGGGCGGGGCCTTTGACGAGGAACGCGCTAAGGCTTTGGAAACGCACATTCTTTCCAAGGGTGGATCGGCCGACCCAGAGGACTTGTATACCGCGTTCCGGGGCCGGATGCCGGGGGTTGAGGCGCTGTTGAAAGGGCGTGGATTGGCCGCGTGAGGCGACGCCGGTTTACCTTCGCTTAACCTTCGTACGAGTCGTACGACGAACCCCCGATTTTCGTACGAAAATCCGGGGGGTTCGGAAGATTGTCGTACGAGTCGTACGAAACGCCGGAACNCGGAGACTGCAAAGGTTAACACGTTAACCTTTTGGTCGGGCGATTTCGCGTANATTAGCCCTCGGCCTCACCTTCGATCAGGGTGGTGAGGATCGCCTTGGCGCTGTCGGAGTTCCAATGCGCGTCACCGCGTAGGCGGGCAATCTCGCGCCCCTCGGGATCAAGGATCACCGTGATCGGCAGACCGAAGACGCCCATTTCGCGCGCAAGCTGCCCCTTGGGGTCACGGTGGAGGGGGAGGTTATCGACGCCGATTTCGTCGAAGAACTTTTTCATCGCGGGCGGCGCGTTGCGGCCCGTGGCGATGGTGACCACCTCGAAGGCATCGCCGCCCAGATCGGTCTGCAGTTCGGAGAGCATGGGCATTTCCACGCGGCAGGGGGCGCACCATGTGGCCCAGAAATTCAGGACCACGTGTTTGCCTTGGTAGTCGGCGAGCGTCATCGTTCCGCCATCGGCGGTGGTGAAGGGGGTTTGCGAAACCTCCCTAACCTCAGAATGGAAGTTGAGTTTCTTCATGTCGCCATCGCGCAGGGCGTTGAGCGTATCGAGATCAGCCGCCATAGCGGTGTTTGCACCCAGACCGAGCGCCATATAAAGGAATGCGAAACGAATGAACTTCATTTTCCCTCCGAAGGGTGAGACATGACCAAGACTTCGAACGCGATGTGGGGCGGCCGCTTTGCCGCCGGGCCGGATGCGATCATGGAGGCAATTAATGCCTCGATCGGATTCGACAAGCGGCTGGCGGCGCAGGATATCGCCGGATCACGCGCCCATGCGGCCATGCTGGCCGCGACGGGTATTGTTAGTGATAGTGACGCCGAGGCGATGAGGGAAGGCTTGCTCACGGTCTTGTCAGAGATCGAAGAGGGGCGATTTGAGTTTTCGACGGCGCTGGAAGACATCCACATGAATGTGGAGGCGCGTCTGAAGGAGGTGATTGGCGAGCCCGCGGGGCGGTTGCACACCGGGCGCAGCCGGAACGATCAGGTGGCGACCGATTTCAAGTTGTGGGTGCGGGACCAGCTGGATGCCGCCGAGGCGGGGCTTGTCGCGCTTATTCAAGCGCTTCTCGCCCAAGCGGAGACCGGGGCCGATTGGGTGATGCCGGGCTTCACGCATTTGCAGACGGCGCAGCCCGTGACGTGGGGGCATCACATGATGGCCTATGTGGAGATGTTCGGGCGGGATTTGAGCCGGGTGCGCGATGCGCGGGCGCGGATGAATGAATGCCCGCTTGGGGCCGCCGCCTTGGCGGGGACGTCTTTCCCGATTGACCGGGAGATGACGGCGCAGGCCTTGGGGTTTGACCGGCCTGCGGCGAATAGCCTTGATGCGGTGAGTGACCGGGATTTCGCGCTGGAGTTCCTGAGCGCGGCGAGCATTTGCGCGATGCACCTGAGCCGCTTTGCCGAAGAACTGGTGATCTGGTCCTCGGCGCAGTTCCGGTTTGTGGTGTTGTCGGATCGGTTCTCGACCGGGTCGAGCATCATGCCGCAGAAGAAAAACCCCGATGCGGCGGAGTTGATCCGCGCCAAGGTGGGCCGGATTTTCGGGGCGAATGTGGGTTTGATGACGGTGATGAAGGGGCTGCCCTTGGCCTATTCCAAGGACATGCAGGAAGACAAGGAACAGGTCTTTGATGCGGCTGATAACCTGATGCTGGCCTTGGCGGCGATGGAGGGCATGGTGCGCGATATGGCCCCGCAGCGTGAGGCTCTGGAAGGCGCCGCCGGTGCGGGTTTTTCGACCGCGACGGATTTGGCGGATTGGCTGGTGCGGGTTTTGGGGATGCCTTTCCGCGAGGCGCACCACGTGACGGGGGCCTTGGTGGCCAAGGCCGAGGCCAAGGGGTGCGATTTGCCCGAGCTGAGTTTGGCCGAGATGCAAGAGGTGCATGGCGAAATTACGCAAGCGGTCTATGATGTGTTAGGCGTGCATAACTCGGTTGCCTCACGGATGAGCTATGGCGGGACGGCACCGGCGCAGGTGCGCGCACAGATCGCACGCTGGAAAGAGGTTTTGGCATGATACGGATCTTGGCGGTTTTGAGCTTGGCGGCGCAGGCCGCCTGTGGCGTGGATGGGGAGCCTATTCGCCCCAGCATGAACACGACCGTTGGCGTGGGTAGCGGGGGTGTCAGCGCCTCGACCGGGGCGACGTGGGTCACAGGGCGGACCAGCGTTACGGTGGGCACCGCGCTTTGAGGTACGTTTTTCTGGCGTTGGCGGTTTGGGGGGCCATCCATCCGATGGCCTATTTCCTGCAGTGGTTCAACGAAAACGGTTTTGACCTGATGGCGATGGTCGATGCGTGGCACGCCAATGCGGCGAGCAGCGGCTTGGTTTGGGATTTGACCATTGCCGCCGTGGCCCTGACGGTTTGGGTGATCTGGGAAAGCGTGCAGCGGCGGGCGTGGATCGGCCTTTGGGCGATCCCGGCGACCTTTTGCATTGGCGTGAGTTGTGGCTTGCCCTTGTACCTTTATCTGCGCATGGGGCGGCAGTGATTGCAAAGCTCGGCGGGTTTGCTATGACGCCCTGAAATGAAGGGCGAGGGCCATGGACCATTTTCTTTATCGCGATGGGCAGTTGCATGCCGAGGATGTCCCCGTGGCCGAGATTGCCGCGCAGGTGGGCACACCGTTCTATTGTTATTCCACGGCGACGCTGACCCGGCATTTCCGGCTGTTCGACGAGGCTTTGGAGGGTGTGGATCATCTTGTTTGCTATGCGGTGAAGGCGGCAAGCAACGTGGCGATCCTCAAGACGCTGGCCGAGTTGGGGGCCGGGATGGACGTGGTTTCGGGCGGGGAATACGCCCGCGCCAAGGCCGCCGGTGTGCCCGGTGAGCGGATCGTCTTTTCCGGGGTTGGCAAGACGCGGGACGAAATCGCGCAGGTTTTGGCCGGGGGTGTGCGGCAGTTCAACGTCGAAAGCGAGCCGGAGATGGCCGCGATCAGTGCGGTGGCAAGCGAGATGGGCGTTGTGGCCCCGATCACCGTTCGGGTGAACCCGGATGTCGATGCCAAGACCCACGCCAAGATTGCCACCGGCAAGAGCGAGAACAAGTTTGGTATTCCGATCACCCGTGCGCGGGAGGTTTATGCCGAGGCGGCCGCCCTGCCGGGTTTGAAGGTGGTGGGCATCGACGTGCATATCGGCAGCCAGTTGACCGAGTTGGAGCCGTTCCGTCTGGCCTATGAGAAGGTGGCGGAACTGACCGAAGCCTTGCGCGCCGATGGGCATGAGATTTCGCGCCTCGATCTGGGCGGTGGTTTGGGAATTCCCTATGCGCGCAGCAACGAGGCCCCGCCTTTGCCCACCGAATATGGCCAGTTGATCAAGGAAACCGTTGGCCATCTGGGCTGCGAGATCGAGATCGAGCCGGGGCGCTTGGTGGCGGGCAATGCCGGGATTCTGGTTTCGGAAGTGATTTACGTGAAAGCGGGTGAGGGGCGTGATTTCCTGATCCTCGATGCGGCGATGAATGATCTGATCCGCCCGGCGATGTATGACGCCTATCACGACATTATCCCGGTGATCGAGCCCGAGGCGGGGGCTGAACAGGCCCCCTATGACATTGTCGGGCCGGTTTGCGAATCGGGAGATACCTTTGCCAAGGAACGGATGATGCCCAAGGTTGCGGCTGGCGATCTGGTGGCGTTTCGCAGTGCCGGGGCCTATGGCGCGGTGATGGCGAGCGAGTACAATACACGCCCGCTTATCCCGGAAGTTTTGGTGCATGGGCATCAATTCGCCGTCATTCGGGCGCGTCCGACCTTTGACGAGATGATAAATCGCGATACCATTCCCGAATGGCTGTGACGCGATAGGCGCGTCGGGCCATGGATTGGATTGGAGCATGGCCCGACCTGACACGCCCCTGAGTTCCGTGATGACGCGGCTGCGCTGGCCCCTGACCCTGACCTGGGCGGGGTTGATTGCTGAGCGTGTGTCCCGTGCTTTCTGGCCCTTGTGGAGCTTGATCGCGGCGGTTGCGGCGGGGCTGATGCTAGGCCTGCATGACGTCTTGTCGCTTGAAGTGGTCTGGTTCGGCGGTCTGGCCGTTGGATTGGCCGGTCTGGTGTGTGCCGTGCTGGGCCTGCGGCAGTTTCGGTGGCCCAGCCGGGCCGAGGCCGTGGCGCGGATGGATTCGGCGATGCCGGGGCACCCCTTGGCGGCCTTGGCCGACAGCCAGGCGATTGGCGAAGGTGACGCGGGATCGGAGGCCCTTTGGCGGGCGCACCGGGCGCGGATGGCCGAGCGTGCGGCCGCGGCCAAGGCGGTTGAGCCGGATTTGCGGCTGTCGTCACGGGATGTGTTTGGATTGCGGTATATCGCGCTGTTGGGATTGCTGGTGGCGTTGATCTTCGGATCGGTCTGGCGGGTTGGCAGCGTGGGCGATATGGCCCCCGGTGGGGCGGCCTTGGCCGGTGGCCCGGCGTGGGAAGGCTGGATCGAACCACCAAGTTATACCGGATTGCCGAGCCTTTATCTGAACGATCAGGAAGGCGAGATCACCGTACCGGTCGGAAGCCGCGTGACCTTGCGGCTTTATGGTGAGGTCGGTGCGCTGAGCGTGGCCGAAACGGTTTCGGGCCGTACAGAGGACTTGGGCGCGGCGAGCGATTCCGAGCAGAGTTTCGATATCGCCAGCGACGGCGAGTTGCGGATTGATGGCCCAGGCGGGCAGGCGTGGGACGTCAGCGCGCTGCGCGATCTGCCGCCGCAGGTCGAGGTGGCGCCGGAACCGGCGGATGTCACCTTCGATGGGCAGATGAGCCACCCTTTCCGCGCGCAGGACGATTATGGCGTTGTCGGTGGCACGGCGCGCTTTGCGTTGGATATGGAGCGCGTCGAGCGACGCTATGGTCTGGCGGCGGATCCTGAGCCGCGCGCGCCGATTGAGTTGGACCTACCGATGCCGATAACCGGGGATCGGGCGGAGTTTTCCGAGACATTGATTGAGAACCTGTCGAAGCATCCGTGGGCGCATATGCCCGTGACCTTGCAGTTGCAGGTGGAGGATGCGGCGGGGCAAGTGGGCGCGAGCGCGGTGCATGCACTTTCCCTTCCGGCGCGGCGCTTCTTTGACCCGATGGCGGCGGCGGTGATCGAGCAGCGGCGTGACCTTTTGTGGAGCCGTGAGAATGGCAAGCGCGTGGCGCAGGTGTTGCGGGCGATCTCACACCGGCCCGAGGACGGGGTGTTTCGCACTGAGACTGCCTATTTGCGGCTGCGGGTGATTTTGCGCCGGTTGGAAACCTTGGTGGCCTATGGCGGTTTCAATGCCGAGGCGCGTGACGAGATTGCCGAGGCCATGTGGGATTTGGCCCTGATCCTTGAGGAAGGCGATATCGGCGATGCGCTGGAGCGGATGCGCGCGGCGCAAGAGCGGCTGAGCGAGGCGATGCGCAACGGGGCCAGCGAAGAGGAAATTCAGCGCCTGATGGATGAGTTGCGGCAGGCGACGAATGATTACATGCGCCAGAAGATGCAGCAGGCGCAGCGCGAAAACCGCGAGCGTCAGCAAAACGGCGAGCAACCCGATGCGTCGGAAGACAGCCTGCAGATGACCCAGCAGGACCTGCAGGACATGATGGACCGTATCCAGGAGTTGATGGAACAAGGCCGCATGGCCGAGGCGCAAGAGGCGCTGGAGCAGTTCCAGCAGATGATGGAGAACATGCGCGTCACCGAAGGCCAAGGCCAGCAGGGGCAATCGCCCGGTCAGCAGGCCATGGAAGGGCTGGCCGAAACCCTGCGCGACCAGCAAGGCCTGTCGGATCAGGCGTTCCGCGATTTGCAGGAGCAGTTCAACCCCAATTCGCAATCGGGCCAGAGCCAAGGCAACGAGGGCCGCGATGGTGGCCAGGGACGGGGCGAAAGCCATGACCAGCCCGGCCAAGGGCAGGGCCAGGGGCAGCAGCCCGGACAGCGCGGCCAAGGCCAGGATCAGGCGCAACAGGGCCAAGGTGGGCAAGGCTCGCTGGCGGACCGGCAGGAGGCCCTGCGCCGCCAATTGGAGCAACAGCGCGGCACCCTGCCCGGTGGCGGCGGCGAGGCCGGAGAGGCGGCGCGCGAGTCGCTTGAGCGGGCCGAGCGGGCCATGGAAGGGGCCGAGGAGGCCCTGCGCGGGGATGACCTTGGCGAAGCGATTGACCGGCAGGCCGAGGCCATGGAGGCCCTGCGCGACGGGATGCGCAACCTTGGCGAACAACTGGCCCAAGAAGGCCAGCAACAGCAAGGCGGTCAGGGCCAGGCCCGTGGCCAGCCCGGACAGCAGCAGAACGACCCGTTGGGCCGTGCGCCGGGGCAGGGGCGGCAGGTGGGCACACAGGATAACCTGTTGCAGGGCGAGGATGTTTACCGCCGGGCGCGCGAGTTGCTGGATGAGATCCGCCGCCGCTCGGGCGAGGGCGAGCGGCCCGAGGTGGAGCTGGAGTATCTCAAGCGGTTGTTGGACCGGTTTTAAAGCTCTAGGCGCAGTCGTGACGGTTTATTCCCCGCCTGACCCGGGGCGTTCAGGCCAGGTGGGTGGCGTCACTCACCGGTGGTTGCGGGGCTGGACATGTCCCGGACCCAGTCGCCCAGCCAGCCGAATTGTTCATCCAGCATGACACGCAGGCCGTTGACCTGTTCGACGTATGTTTCAAGTGGGCCAGCGAGGGAAGGGACCATTTCGGCGATTTGCGGGGCGAAATTGTAGACCGCCAACAAGATCAGCGCGAGCAACACGGCATAGGAGAAGCCGCGCTTGAAGCCGCTTTTGCGGGGAGGGGCCGGTTGTAGGTCGTCAATGTCATCGCTGGCCATCGATTCGTGATGTGAACCGACGGTGCTTGCATCCAGCGATGAGTTGATTTCGTCGATATCCGGCAAAAGATTGCGCCGCGAAGAGGGGTCGATGTCTTCGGCTTCCGGGACAGAGGCTGGCGATTGATCCTCGGGTTCGCCGCGCAGGCGGGCCATGCGCGCGCGAGATTCCCGGGTGCGACGATCTTCGTCGTCCTGATCCTGGGTCAGGCCAAGATCAGGTTGCGTTTCTAGGCCGCCGGTTTCGGCGGCGCGGGCTTCGCGTTCGTGCTCGGCTTCTTCGCGCAGGACGTCGGCGATGGCTGGGTCGAGCTGTCGGCGAGGCGGTTCGGGGGTGTCGTTTTCGCCGTCGTGATCATCGGCATCTTCGTCGTCACCCTGAGAGGCGTCGGCCTGCTCTGGTTCCGGTTCGGGCGCTGTCACTGGCTCGGATGGTGTGTCGCCGGCCTCGTCCTGCGGGCTATCCCAGGTGACGTCCTGATGGCCGGACTGTTCGGGCTCGGGCTCGGGTGTCGGCTCAGGCTCTTGCTCGGGCGCGGGGTGATCCGGATGGTTTTGAAACCACGTGTCCCCACAGTTCGAGCACTGCACATCGCGGCCCGTTTCCGGGATGACCTCGTCTGGCACTTCGTATTGTGCCCCACAATTCGGGCAAATAAGCCTCATCTAGCCACCTGTTCCCTGCCCCCGCTGACCGGGAGTGTTTTGTTAACCATACCATATGTCGTAAATCCTTGTCGGAAAAGAGCAAAGGATTTCATGGCCGTTATCGTTGCACATATGTGTCCTGTCGGGCATGAAAGGAGCGGTCAAGGTGGGAGCGCAGGTTTGATCGAACTGGACAATGTCGCCTACAGTTACGGCGGTGGGGAGCTGTTGAGTGAGATATCTCTGAAGTTGGCCCCGGGGTCGTTTCATTTTCTGACGGGACCGTCAGGGGCGGGCAAGACGACGCTTTTGAAATTGTGTTACGGGGCCTTGATGCCCACGGCGGGGGACGTGCGCCTGTTCGATGCGGATGTGCGGGGCATGGAGCGTGATGACATCGCCATGGTGCGGCGGCGCGTGGGCGTCGTGCATCAGGATTGCCAGTTTCTGGACCATCTTTCGGTGTCGGACAATATCGCCCTGCCACTGATGGTGTCGGGGCAGGATTTGTTGCGCGAGGATGCCAACCTGAAGGAATTGATTGGTTGGGTCGGCCTGAAATCGAGGAGTGACGCCTTGCCGCCCGAGTTGTCGGGCGGCGAGCGGCAGCGCGCGGCATTGGCCCGGGCGATTATCATGTCGCCCGATGTGATACTTGCCGATGAACCGACGGGCAACGTGGATTGGGAGATGTCGCAGCGGTTGTTGCGGTTGCTCATCGAGTTGAACCGGATGGGCAAGACGATCATGATCGCCACCCACGATCTGGCCCTGATCCGGGCTGCCAAGGCGCATGTGCAGGCGCGGGTCTTGCGGATTTCCAATCGGCGGCTGCAATTGGCGGGGGCGGACCTGTGACGTTGGATATCGCCAAGATCAGTGATTTCGTGATGGGCGATGCACAGGCCGACCGGGTTGTGCCACCCACCGGCTTTACCGCAACGCTGACCCTCTTCAGTGCAGCCGCGATGGCCTTTCTGGCGGTTTTCGCCTTGGCCCTGTCGCTGGCTGCGGGCCGGTTGGCGGACCGTTGGGGCGATGAGCTTGCGCGAACATCAACCATTCGCATTTCGTCCCCTGACGGGCAAATGGCGGCCCAAACCGAGGCCGCGCTGCGGGTTTTGCAGACGACCAAGGGGGTGGCCTCGGCCCGGGCCTTGGATGCCGAGGAACAGCGCGCCCTGCTGGAGCCATGGTTCGGGCCGGATTTGCCGGTTGATACGCTGCCTATTCCGCAACTCATTGAAGTGGTGGAAGAGGGTGATGGATATGATGCGCAAGGATTGCGCTTGCGGCTTTCGGCAGAAGTGCCGGGGGCGGTTCTGGATGATCACACCCGGTGGCGCAGGCCCTTGGAGCGGGCCGCCAACAGGCTGCGCCTGTTGGGCTGGGTGTCGATGGGGTTGATCGGTGCTGCGACGGCGGCGATGATCACGCTGGCCGCCAACGCCGCTTTGGCGGCCAATGCGCAGGTCATCAGCGTTTTGCGCCTTGTGGGGGCGCGGGATGATTATATCGCCAATGCTTTTGTGCGGCGCTTTACCCTGCGGGCCTTGACCGGCGCGGCGATTGGAGCGGTCGCCGGGGTGATCGGAGTCTTGCTATTGCCCTCGGCGGAGGCCGGCGGCGGCTTTCTGACCGGACTTGGATTTCAGGGCTGGCACTGGATATGGCCATTTTTCATACCCGTCTTGGCCGCCGGGGTCGCCTTTGCCGCGACGCGGGGCGCGGCCCTGCGCACCTTGAGGGAGATGCAATGAGGGACGCGGTGCAATGGGTCCGGTCGCTTGTCTTCGTGGTGTTCATCTATGCGATGATGCCGGTTCTGGGTATTCTGTTCCTGCCTTGGGCGCTCGTCAGTCGCCGGGGCGCGTTGGCAGCTTGCAAAACGTGGTGCAAGGTTGTGCGCTGGTCGGCCGTTTGGATGGTGGGCCTGCGAACCGAGGTGCGCGGTACGCCGCCCAGTGATGAGGTCTTGGTCGCGGCCAAGCACCAATCCTTCCTTGATATCATCCTGATTTTCGCCAGCCTTCCGGCGGGCAAGTTTATCATGAAACGCGAGTTGATGTATGCGCCGGTGATCGGACAATACGCGCTCAAGATCGGCTGTGTCCCGGTGGATCGGGGCAAGCGGAGCCAAGCCATCAAGAAGATGGTCGAGGATGTCGCCAAGGGGCGGCAGCAGCCCGGGCAATTGATCATCTACCCTCAGGGCACGCGGATCGCGCCGGGGGTGAAGGCGCCTTACAAGGTGGGCACCGGTGTGCTGTACGAAGAGCTGGGGCAGGATTGCGTGCCGGTGGCGGCGAATGTGGGCCTTTACTGGCCACGCAAGGGGATCATGCGCAAGCCGGGGACGGCGGTGGTGGAGTTTTTGCCGCGGATCGAAAGCGGGCTGTCGCGGGCTGAGTTCATGGCCCGGCTGGAGGAAGAGGTCGAGAGTGCCTCGGACGCTCTGATGCGGGAGGCGGGATTTGACCCCGAAGGTTGACTATATCGAGGATATTGCCAGCCTTGAGGCGCTATACCCCATGCCCGCCGCGCCCAGCCTGCGCAAGGTGGCGACGCGGCTGACGCCCTTGTATCGCAAGTGGATCGCCAAATCGCGTTATTGCATTGTGTCGACCGTGGGCACCGGCGGCACCGATGGCAGCCCGAGGGGCGAGGATGGCCCGGTTGTCACGGAACTGGATGCGCAGACTTTGGCAATGCCGGATTGGCGGGGGAACAACCGTTTGGATACCCTGCGCAATATCGTCAGCGACGGGCGGATTTCATTGCTTTTCATGGTGCCGGGTTCGGACGTGGTGGTGCGGATCAACGGGCAGGCGCGGATGACGGCGGATGCGCAGTTGCGCGCCATGTTCAACCGGCAGGGCAAGCAGCCCGCCACGGTGATCGTCATCAAGATTGGTGAGGTCTACACCCAATGCGCGCGCGCCAGCATGCGGGCGGGGATTTGGAGCCGGGACGACAGCAAGGGGTTGCCGACTGTGGGCGAGATTCTGGCCGAGCAGACGCGCGGCGAGGAAGGCGGGGCCAGCTATGATGCGGAATGGCAGGAGCGGGCCGTTCGGACGCTGTGGTGAGGGCAATCTCCAGTGGAAACAGAAAAGGGCAGCCAGTGGGCTGCCCTTTTCTTGTATCTGGTGCTCATCGGGCCTGACGGCCCTCTTCGCGAAGAAGGCCGTCAGGCCTGAATGAGCGTTCCTTAGCTGTGGATCGGGCCGTCGCCGCAGGCCAGGGCTGCTTCGCGCACTGCTTCGGAATAGGTGGGGTGGGCGTGGCAGGTGAGGGCAAGATCCTCGGCCGCGGCGCCGAATTCCATGGCAACGCAGACCTCATGGATCAGGTCGCCCGCCATCGGGCCGATGATGTGGGCGCCAAGGATACGGTCGGTTTCCTTGTCGGCCAGCAGTTTGACGAAGCCGTCACCGGCGAAATTTGCCTTGGCGCGGCCATTGCCCATGAAGGAGAACTTGCCGACCTTGTAGGCGCGGCCGGCGTCCTTGAGCTGTTCCTCGGTCTGGCCGACGGTGGCGACCTCGGGGTGGGTGTAGATCACGCCGGGGATGACGCCGTAGTTCACGTGGCCATGCTTGCCGGCGATCACCTCGGCGGCGGCCATCCCTTCATCCTCGGCCTTGTGGGCGAGCATGGGGCCGTCGATGGCGTCGCCGATGGCATAGATGCCTTCGACATTGGTGCGCCATTGGTCGTCGGTTTCGATCTGGCCGCGGTCGGACACTTTTACGCCGAGGGCGTCGAGGCCCAAGCCATCGGTGAAGGGTTTGCGGCCCGTGGCGACGAGCACGACATCGGCATCCAGCGTTTCCTCGCTGTCGTCCTTGCGCAGTTTGTAGTTGACTTTGGCCTTGGTTTTCAGGGTTTCGACCGATTGCACGGCGGCGCCCATGATGAAGTTAAGGCCCTGTTTTTTAAGCAGTTTCTGGAACTGCTTTTGCACTTCGCCGTCCATGCCGGGGGTGATGTGATCGAGGAATTCGACGACGGTGACCTCGGAGCCCAGGCGCGAGTAGACCGAGCCCAGTTCCAGCCCGATGACGCCTGCGCCGATCACCACCATTTTCTTGGGGATTTTCGGCAGTTCGAGCGCGCCGGTGGAGGAGACGACGGTTTTCTCGTCGATCTCGACGCCGGGCAGGGTGCTGACCTCGGAGCCGGTGGCGATGATGATGTTCTTGGCCTCATGGACCTCATCGCCCACTTTCACTTTGCCCTTTTCAGGGATGGAGCCCCAGCCCTTGAGCCAGTCGATCTTGTTCTTTTTGAACAGGAATTCGATGCCCTTGGTATTTTGGCCGATGGTGTCATCCTTGTAGGAGAGCATCTGTTTCCAGTCCACGGATGGCGATTTGCCCTTGAGGCCCATCTTGGCGAAGTTGTGTTCGGCCTCGTGCAACTGGTGGCTGGCGTGCAGGAGCGCCTTGGAGGGGATGCAGCCGACGTTGAGGCAGGTGCCGCCCAATGTCTCGCGGCCTTCCACACAGGCGGTTTTCAGGCCGAGTTGCGCGCAGCGGATGGCGGCGACATAGCCGCCGGGGCCGGAGCCGATGACGATGACGTCATAGTTTGCCATGGGTCTGTTTCCTTCGATTTTGGGACGTCTGTAACACGTCGGTCTTATGTCGGTATAGAGGCGGTGTGATTTTGGGGCGCTGTCTTGCCGCCTGCGGCGGCGTTTTTGAGTATTTTGGGAAAGATGAAGATTACAGGAGGGCGGCGAGGAGCATGAGCAGGGTGGCGAAAAAGCCGATGGCCCAGATGTAGGAGCGCCAAGGGCGCCAGCCGAAGGCATAGGCGGGG
>PR_CR_10_Liq_1_inCRDRAFT_1000920_pt1 | contig 17433 bp, 18 predicted proteins | sample PRCRCaboRojoPR_3_FD_10241 | JGI IMG/M metagenome (IMG submission 10241)
CATGGCATCGCGGATCTCCATCCGCTCGTAAAACCGTGGCCCGCCGATCACCCGATAGGGCAAGCCGATGGTCAAGAACCGGTCCTCGAAGGCCCGCATCTGGTGCGAGGCGCGGACAAGAATCGCCATATCATCCAGCCCAAAGGCGCGCATCCCGCGCGTGCCGCGCTGCATGGACTCAATCTCTTCGCCGATCCAACGCGCCTCTTCCTCGCCATCCCAATGGCCGATAAGGCGTACCTTCTCACCCTCGGGCGCTTGCGTCCAAAGCTCCTTGCCCAAGCGCCCCTTGTTACCGGCAATCACCCCACCAGCCGCGGCCAAGATATGCGGGGTTGAGCGGTAATTCTGCTCCAGACGGATCACTTCCGCCCCGGGAAAATCCTTTTCGAACCGCAGGATATTGCCCACTTCGGCCCCGCGCCAACCATAGATCGACTGGTCATCATCGCCCACACAACAGATGTTCTTGTGCCCACCCGCCAAAAGCCGCAGCCAGAGGTATTGGGCGACGTTGGTATCCTGATACTCGTCCACCAGAATGTATCGGAACCACCGCTGATACTGCGCCAGAATATCCTCGTGGGTCTGGAAAATCGTGACCATGTGCAAGAGCAGGTCCCCGAAATCCACCGCGTTCAGCTCACGCAACCGCGTCTGATACTGCCGATACAGCGCCGGGGCCTTGCCATCAAAGGCGCTCGCCTCACTCGCGGGCACATTATCCGGCGTCCAGGCCCGGTTCTTCCAATTGTCGATGACCCCGGCCAGCGCCCGCGCGGGCCAGCGTTTATCGTCAATCCCCGCCGCTTGGATCAACTGTTTCAGCAGCCGGATTTGATCGTCGGTATCCAGAATGGTGAAATTTGATTTCAGATCGACCAATTCCGCATGGCGGCGCAAAAGCTTCACACAGATCGAATGGAAGGTACCCAGCCACGGCATCCCCTCCACCGCCTCGCCCAGCGTCCGGCCCACGCGCATCTTCATCTCGCGCGCCGCCTTGTTGGTAAAGGTCACCGCCAGAATTTCATTGGGGCGCGCCGTGCCAGTGTTCAGCAAATGCACAATCCGCGTGGTCAGGGCCTTGGTCTTGCCCGTGCCCGCCCCGGCCAGCATCAGGACCGGGCCCTGCAAAGCCTCAACCGCCGCGCGTTGCTGCGGATTGAGGTCATCCAGATAGGGCATCGGCCGCGCCGCCATGGCCCGCGCCGCAAGGCTCGCTCCTTCAAAGGCGTCGGATTCGTCAAAACTGCTCATGGGCCGAAGATAGCGCGGCTTAAAAATGAGTTAAAGAGAATGTTCAGGGAATGTTCCCATGTGTCGCGAAATATTCTGCCCGCCACTCTCCTCTAGACAATTTCCCCCAAACCCGCACAACTACCGCCATGAGCCTCGACGCCAAATACCCCGCCCTCACCGACCTGCGCGCCCATGCCAAGCGGCGCATCCCCCGCTTTGTCTGGGAATACCTCGACAGCGCCACCGGAACCGAGGCCACGCAGTCACGCAACCGTAGCGAACTCGACAAGGTCACCCTCATGCCCTCCATCCTGCATGGCGAGGTGACCTCCGATCTTTCGGCAAACCTCTTGGGCCAAACCTATCCTTTGCCCTTCGGCATCGCGCCCGTTGGCATGTCGGGCATGGTCTGGCCCGGCGCCGAGGGCATGCTGGCCCGTGCCGCCGCCAAGACCGGTATCCCCTATGGCCTCTCGACCGTGGCAAGCCAAACCCCCGAAGACCTCTCGGGCGACATCGGCCAGCACGCGTGGTTCCAGATGTATCCGCCACGCGACCCCGAGATTCGCCAAGACATGATGGACCGCGCCAAGCGCGCCGGGTTTTCCACCCTGATCCTCACGGTCGATGTTCCCATCCCCAGCCGCCGGGAGCGGCAGGTGCGCTCGGGGCTGACCCAACCGCCGCGCCTCACCCCGCGCCTCTTGGCCCAAGTGGCGCGTTGCCCGGCATGGGCCATGGGCATGGCGCAGCGCGGCATGCCGCGGATGCGCCTGATCGACGAATACGCCGGGAAAACCTCGGGCTTGCCGTCGAACAAACACGCCGGATACCTGCTGCGCACCGCGCCCGATTGGGATTACCTGCGCTGGCTGCGCGAGGCCTGGGATGGCCCCTTCGTGATCAAGGGCGTGCTGTCTGCCGACGATGCCAAGGCGCTTGAGGCCGAAGGCGTCGACGCCATCTGGATTTCCAATCACGCAGGCCGCCAATTCGACGCCGCCCCGGCCACCATCGAAATGCTGCCCGCCATTCGCGCGGCCACTTCCCTGCCGGTGATCATCGACGGCGGGATCGAGACGGGCCTCGACATCCTGCGGGCCTTCGCCCTAGGGGCGGATTTCGTGATGATGGGCCGGGCGTGGCACTATGCGCTTGGTGCCTTGGGCGAAGACGGCCCCGCGCACCTTGCCCACATCCTGGCTCAAGACCTGATCGCCAACATGGGCCAACTGGGGCTGACCCGACTGCACGATGTGCAGGACAAGCTGATCAAAACCCATTGATCCAAGCAGCGCGCCGTTTCCATCAAAGCCCCCCTGCGTAAAGGGGTATGCCGGGACAGGATGAGGCGCAGCATCGCACCATCCTGTACAACTTGTACATCTTCAAACGAAAACCCCCCGAGGTCTGTACAGAACTCGGGGGGTAAACGTACAACTTGTACAGACGTCCTAATTGTTGTCGCGTTCGGCTTCCAAGGCACGGTAGCGGGCGACATTCTCATTGTGCTCTGTCAGCGTTTCGGCAAAGGCATGGCCATCACGAGGATCCAGCGTTTTGGCCACGAAGAAGATGAAATCCGTGTCCAGTGGGTTGACCGCTGCCTCGATGCTCGCCCGCCCCGGATTGGCAATCGGTGTTGGCGGCAAACCGTCAATTACGTAAGTATTCCAAGGGGTTTCAGCCCGAAGTTCACTCCGCCGCAGCCCTCGGCCCAACACGCCTTCACCCTCGGTAATCCCGTAAATCACGGTCGGATCGGTTTGCAAACGCATCCCCTGCCGCAAACGATTGGTGAAAACACTGGCGACCTGCCCGCGCTCACTTGGCACCCCGGTTTCCTTCTCGATGATCGAGGCCAGTATTAAGGCCTCATACGGTGACTCAAGCGGTATCCCCTCGGCCCGGTTCTGCCAGGCGGCGGCAAGGATAACATCCTGCGCCTGCCGCATTCTTTCGATCACGCTGCCGCGCGTATCGCCCTCGCGCACCTCATAGCTATCGGGCGCAAGGCTCCCCTCTGGCGGGGTTTCGTTAACCTCTCCCGCCAGAACGTCGACCGATTGCAATCCATTGACGATCTGCCAACTGGTCACCCCCTCGGCCACCGCGATCCGATAGCGCGTATCGGCTTTCTCACGCACATTTTCAAAGATTTGCGGGGCCTCATCCTCGCCGGGCGTAAACTCGGCCTTCTCGACATAGCGGTTCGTGGCCGGGTCCAACTCGCGCACCTCGACTTCCGAACTGGTGACACCGATTCGATAAACCACCTCGGTGCCACAGGTGCTGGCCCCACCGCGCGTGACGATATCGGTGATCTCGCGCATGCTGGCGCCCTCGGGGATAAGCCAACTACCAGCCTTCAACAGGCTGGTTTTATTGGAATAGTCCGCCCCGACCCGGAATATCGTCGCATTGCTCAGGGCACCCTGAGCCTCCAACTGGCGAGATACGGCGCGCATGTTGCTGCCCCGCTCGACCCGCAGGCAGATCGGCTCGTCCAGCGGCCCCTGCGCGGTATATTCCGACTGCCCCCAGAGGATGACACCCCCCAGGAGGAAGACCAAAACAACAAGGAAAGTCAGGAAGTTAGAGGCAATATGCCGCCACATCAGCGCAATTTCCCGACGCAGAGCGAGGCATTGGTCCCACCAAACCCAAAGCTATTGGACATCGCCACGTTGATCTCCCGTTCCCGCGCCGCATTGGGCGCAAGGTCCAGCGGAGTCTCCACCGCCGGGTTATCAAGGTTGATGGTCGGCGGCGCCACCTGATCGCGCACCGCGAGGATCGAGAAGATCGCCTCGATCGCGCCCGCCGCCCCCAACAGGTGCCCAGTCGAGGATTTCGTCGAGGTCATGGTCGCCTTGCTCGCCGCCGCGCCCAAAAGTCGCTCAACCGCTTGCAATTCAATGGTATCGGCCATGGTCGAAGTGCCATGCGCGTTCATGTAATCCACTTGCCCCGGGTCGATTTCCGCGTTTTTCAAGGCCGCCTGCATGGCCCGGAAGCCACCATCGCCATCCTCAGAGGGGGCCGTGATGTGATAGGCATCGCCCGACAGACCATAGCCCAGAACCTCGGCGTAAATCTTGGCCCCGCGTGCCTTTGCGTGCTCGTATTCCTCCAGCACGACAACACCCGCACCCTCGCCCATGACAAACCCATCCCGATCTTCGTCATAAGGGCGGCTGGCCGCTTTCGGATCATCGGCCCGCTTGGTCGACAGGGCCTTGCAGGCATTGAAACCCGCAATCCCGATCTCGCAGATCGCCGCCTCGGCCCCACCGGCCACCATCACATCGGCATCACCGTATTTGATCAGCCGCGAGGCATCGCCAATCGCATGCGCACCGGTCGAACAGGCCGTCACCACCGAATGGTTCGGCCCCTTGAAGCCATAGCGGATACTCACCTGCCCACTGATAAGGTTGATCAGCGCACCGGGAATAAAGAACGGCGAGACACGACGCACCCCCTTGTCACGGATCAAAAGCGTGGTCTGTTCAATCGACTGCAAGCCACCAATGCCCGAGCCCAGCATGACGCCCGTGCGCAGAAGGCTTTCCTCATCCTCCGGCGTCCAGCCCGCATCGGCAACGGCCTGATCTGCCGCCGCCATGCCATAAAGGATGAAATCATCCACCTTGCGCCGTTCTTTCGGAGCCATGTGATCGTCGGCATTGAAGGTGCCATCGCTGCCATCACCAAGCGGCACTTCGCAGGCGTATTTCGTTGCTACGTTCTGAGGATCGAAACGGGTGATCGTTCCCGCCCCCGATTGCCCGTCCAGCAAGCGCTTCCAGCTTTCTTCGACCCCCGACGCCAAAGGCGTGACCAATCCAAGGCCGGTAACAACGACACGACGCATCCTGCTGCCCTCTCAACAATTTCCTCGGCTGCTCATAGCGCGCCTTGCCCCCGGGGGGCAAGCCCAAGCAGGCCCCGCAAGCGGGGCCATGCCAGTGTTTCTCGCCATGCAAGCAGGCGCAGCAGAGTTACTGGAACTCGGCCGTGGGCTCAGGGGCCGCCTGCGCAAGGCTCAGCACCTCTTCCAAATCCACATCGCGCGACAGAAGCGCACGACCAATCAGCGTACCAGCCACGTTCGGCACATACTTGAGGCGCGAGACATCATCGGCGCTGCGCACCGTACCGCGTGCGATCACCGGGTGATGGGTCTGCGCGGCCAGTTGGGTAATCACCCCAAGGCTGCCATCGGTGTCTTCGATATCTGCGTCGATATCGGTCACGATAATTCCAGCCAGTGGCGCATCGTCAAACGCCTTGATGTAATCCTCGGGCGTGAACGCCGATTGCGATTTCCACCCTTCGGTCATAACCGCGCCGTTGAAGACATCCACCGCCAGAACGATCTGATCGGGGAAATACTTGGCCAATTCGCGCAGCAAATCCGGGTCATGCGCGGCCATCGTGCCGATAACGATACGCCCCGCGCCTTTATCGATCCAGCGTTCCACCGCATCGCGCGACCGGAACCCGCCGCCCAATTGCACAGGGATGCCCGCCGCACGGATGATCTCTTCCAACAGTTCGGCGTTGTCGCCGTCACCTGCCAAGGCGTTGATATCAGTGACATGCATCCATTCGGCCCCGGCAGCGGCAAAGCCACGCGCGGTTTCCACAGGGTCCACATGCCAGATCACGGGTTCTTCCAAGCGGCCCCGCGTCAGCGAAACACATTTACCGTTATGCAGTTCTAGGGTGGGATAAATGATCATTCCAGCCGTGCCTTTCCATCGCATCGCCCTCCGCGCAAATCTTCGCGGCCAGTATCGATTCTGGAGTGTCTCACACATCAACGGTTGTACCAAATCGGCATGATGCAGCCAATTCGCGCCGTTCCTGAGCAGCAAAAACGAAAAAGGCCCCCGCCATCCGGCAGGGGCCTTTCAAAAAAACGACGTGAAGCCTGTCTTACGACGCTTCGTTGATGAACTTCACCGCGTCGCCGAAGGTCTGGATGGTTTCGGCCGCGTCATCGGGGATCTCGATGCCGAACTCTTCTTCGAAGGCCATGACCAGCTCAACGGTGTCAAGGCTGTCAGCGCCCAGATCGTCGATGAACGAGGCGTTCTCGACCACCTTGTCCTCTTCAACGCCCAGATGTTCCACAACGATCTTTTTCACGCGATCTGCGATGTCGCTCATGTCTAAATCCTCATTTTCTTTTCGAACCGTTCGGCTCGTTTTCCGCCCCTGCCCTCGCCGGGAAGCGGGTTTGCTAATGCCCGTCCGGGCGGCTCTGACTGCCCATTTTCAGGGCACACCGGGGTCGGAACGGACCCACCGCCGGCGAATGTGCGCCGCCTATAGCACATGGCGCAAGAATGGCAAATGCTTTCCAGACAAGGCCTGCACGGGGCAGGCCAAGGCCACCTACACCATGGCCATACCGCCGTTCACATGCAAGGTCGCACCGGTGACATATCCGGCCTCGGGGCTTGCAAGATACAACACTGCCGCCGCAATTTCCTCTGGCGCGCCCATGCGTGCCGCCGGGATCTTGGCGTTGATGGCCTCTTTCTGGTCATCGGTCAGCTTCTCGGTCATGGCCGTCGCGATAAAGCCGGGCGCCACGGCATTGGCGGTGATTCCCCGGCTCGCGACCTCGTAAGCGATGGACTTGGTCATTCCCACCATGCCCGCTTTCGAGGCAGCATAGTTCACCTGCCCCGGATTGCCCGTGGTACCCACGATCGAACTGATATTGATGATCCGGCCCCAGCGCGCCTTCATCATCGGCCGCATGACCCCTCGGCACAGCCGCATGGTCGAGGTCAGGTTCACATCAATCACGCTCTGCCATTCCTCGTCCGACATGCGCATGAAAATCTGGTCTCGGGTGATCCCGGCGTTGTTCACCAGAATATCCAAGGCACCCATCGCCTCGATCGCCTGCTTGGGCAAGGCATCCACGGCCTCGCCATCGCTCAGGTTACAGGGCAGAACATGCGCCCGCTCGCCCAATTCAGCGGCCAAAGCCTCCAACGGCTCCACCCGCGTGCCCGAAAGCCCCACGGTCGCCCCCGCCTCGTGCAGCGCCTTGGCAATCGCGCCGCCAATACCGCCCGAGGCCCCGGTGACCAGCGCGCATTTTCCTGTCAGATCAAACATTTCGAATTCCCTTGTCTTGTCGGTTCAGCCGTTCAAGGCGTCTTTGGCCGCCGTCACATCGCCCGGCGTGCCCAGGTTGCGGCAGGCAACGCTGCGATCAATCCGCCGGATCATCCCCGAAAGCGCCTTGCCCGCGCCAATCTCCCACACCTCGGTCACGCCTTGCGCTGCCATGTACAAAACCGATTCGCGCCAGCGAACCGATCCGGTGACCTGCTCCACCAGCAGCGTGCGAATCTCGTCCGGGTCGCTCACCGCCTCGGCGCGCACATTGGCCACCACCGGCACGGCGGGGGCCTTGATCTCGACCGCCGCCAAGGCCTCGGCCATCACATCCGCCGCAGGCTGCATCAAGGCGCAATGGAAGGGCGCGCTTACCGGCAACAGCATGGCGCGCTTGGCCCCCTTTTCCTTGGCCAGCTCCACGGCCCGCTCCACCGCGGCCTTATGGCCCGAGACCACAACCTGCCCCGGATCGTTGTCATTCGCCGCTTGGCACACCTCGCCCTGCGCGGCCCCTTCGGCCACCTCGCGCACCGCCTCCAGATCGAGGCCCAAAATGGCGGCCATGGCCCCCTCGCCCACGGGAACGGCTTTCTGCATGGCCTCGCCGCGCGTCCGCAACAGCCGCGCGCAATCGGCCAGGCTCAAGGCCCCCGCCGCCGCCAGCGCGGAATATTCCCCAAGGCTATGCCCCGCGACCATGCTGGCCGCGTCAATCCCGATGCCCTCGGCCTCCAAGGCCCGCATCGCCGCCAGCGAGGTCGCCATCAAAGCAGGCTGCGCATTCTGGGTCAGGGTAAGCTCCTCCTGCTCCCCCTCCCAGATCAGCGACGAGAGGCTTTCGCCCAAGGCTTCGTCCACCTCATCGAACACGGCCCGGGCCGCCGGATAGGCCTCGGCCAGCTCCTTGCCCATGCCGATGGTCTGTGCCCCCTGACCGGGAAATACGAATGCGCGGCTCATCACTGTCCCTCTTCTCATGGCTTTGCCCTTCCCCCGATAGCGCGCCTCGCCGCGCGAGGCAACGCACAAACCCGGTTGGGCATAGATGCACGCCGCCTGTGCAAAGGTCGCCATTGTATGCCCCGTGCAGCGGGATACCATTCATCCCACAGATAACGGTCAGGATTCCCCAATGCCCCTCGGCAACACCCCCACCGCCTATGGCGCAGTCACCAAGACCTTTCACTGGCTCACGGCGCTTGGCATTTTTCTGGCCTTGCCCTTGGGCTATTTCGCCAATGATCTTGCCCACGCAATTGAGAACCCCGAGATTGCAACCACCGATGCGCAGGTGGCCCGCGCGGCCCTGCTATTCTCGCTGCACAAGACAATCGGTCTGACCGTGTTTTTCGTGGCCCTCGCCCGCATCCTCTGGGCGCTGACACAGACCAAACCCGGCTTGCTGAACGGCGACACGGTTCTGGAATCACGCCTCGCCGAAGTGGTCCACTGGCTGCTTTACGGCTCGCTCGTCGCCGTGCCGCTATCGGGCTGGGCGCATCACGCCTCCACCACCGGCTTTGCCCCCATCTGGTGGCCCTTCGGTCAATCCCTGCCCTTCGTGCCCAAGGATGAAAGCGTCGCGCAAATCACCGCCACCCTGCACTTCGTGCTGCAATGGGTGCTGGTCGGCGCGCTGGCCCTGCACATCGCCGGCGCACTCAAACACCACGTGATCGACCAAGACGCCACCCTGCGCCGGATGCTGCCGGGGCATACGCCGGCCCAACCCACCGCCAAACAACCCGGCCACGGGTTGCCCCTATTGGGCGCACTGGCGGTCTGGGCCCTGGTACTGATCGGGGCCAATTCCCTTGGCTGGTTCAAGGTTGACTCCACCGAGCAGGCCCCCGCGCAAGCCCTCGCCTCTGTCGAAAGCGACTGGACGGTCGAAAACGGCACACTGCAAATCACCGTCGTCCAAATGGGCTCCGAGGTCACAGGCAGCTTCGCCGACTGGACCGCCGACATCAGCTACGAGGCGGAGGCCGAAAACCCCAAGGGCGATGTGACGGTCACCGTCTCGATTCCCTCGCTCACCCTCGGCTCCGTCACCGATCAGGCCATGGGGCCTGAGTATTTCAACGCCGAAGCCCACCCCACGGCCACCTTCAAAGCCGAGATCATCGAGGCCGAAGGCCTCATTGCGGAAGGGACGCTGACCATCAAGGATCAATCGGTGCCCGTCGAAATGCCCTTCGAACTGGCCATCGAAGGCGACACAGCCACCGCCACGGGGAGCCTGACCGTTGATCGCCGCGCCTTCAACATCGGCGGCGAGGCCACGGATTCTCTCGCGGCCAGCGTCGATATCCGCTTCGAATTAACCGCCACGCGGGACTAGCCGCTTGATCCCCTGCCCTACGCAGGCGATAGTTGCCCGAAACAGGCTTTGCAGGGGACAGGCATGAGCGGATTGATGGCACTTCTGGACGATGTGGCAGCCTTGGCCAAACTGGCCGCCACCTCGGTCGATGACGTGGCAGGCCAAGCCGCCAAGGCCGGATCGAAAGCCGCAGGCGCGGTGATCGACGACGCCGCCGTCACCCCCAAATACATGCAAGGGTTTTCTCCCGCCCGCGAATTGCCCATGGTCTGGCGCATCGCCCGCGCCTCGCTCTTCAACAAGCTGGTGTTCCTGCTGCCCGCCGGGCTGGCACTTTCGGCCTTCGCGCCATGGATGATCCCGCCCCTGCTGATGCTGGGCGGCGGCTATTTATGCTTCGAAGGGGCCGAGAAAATCGCCCATGCCCTTGGCTTTGGCAAAGGCCACGGGGGACCGGACGGCAGCCATGCGGAAGGCGACAAAGCCCATCTTGAAGAAGAGAAAGTCGCCGGGGCCATCAAGACCGATTTCATCCTCTCCGCCGAGATCATGACCATCGCCCTCGCCGCCATCCCCGAAAGCAATTTCTGGATGGAAGCTGCCACGCTGGCCATGGTGGCCGTGGGGATCACCGCGCTGGTCTATGGTGCGGTGGCGCTGATCGTCAAAGCCGACGACGCGGGGCTCTTCATGGCCGAACGGGCGGCTTGGCCTGACGCGCGCCTTGGGGCGCGGCATTGTCCGGGCCATGCCGGGGTTCATGAAGCTGCTGATGATCGTCGGCACCGCCGCGATGCTTTGGGTGGGTGGGTCGATCATCCTGCACGCGCTCGACCAAATGGGCTTTCCGGCGCTTTACGACTGGATTCACCACGTGGCTGTCGCCGCCGCCGAAGGCAAAGGCGATTGGTCGGGGGCCGTGGAATGGGGCGTTACTGCCGGCTTGGACGGGCTCTTCGGTCTCGCCCTCGGCATCGTGCTGATCCCCATCGGCGTGAAATTCGTCAAGCCGCTCTGGACGCGGATCACGGCCACAGCCTGAAAGCTCCCCCATCCGTAGGGTGCGCATGCATGCGCACCGCCCTTTTGCAACCTCTCATCGCGAAAAAGCCCGTAAGGGCTGATGAGCGCCAACCCGGCCCGCCAACAAGAAAGGGCCTGCCGAACCGGCAGGCCCTGAAATAGTCCGAGAGTGAGACCTTACTCGGCTTTCATCGCCTCGATCGAGATCATCACCTCAACCTCGTCGCCCACCGCCGGCGCAAATTTGCCAAGGCCGAAGTCCGATCGCATCAGCGTCGTGGTGGCATCGAACCCGGCCCAGTCCTTGTTCTGCATGGGGTGCGAGGCCGCTTTGTTCAGCTTGGCGTCAAGAACAACCGATTGGGTTGTGTCGTTCACAGTCAGATCACCGGTGATCTTGGCGGTATCCTCGCCCGTCACCTCGATACCCGTGGAGGTGAAGGTGATCATGTCGCCCTCGCTCGCGCCGAAGAAGTCGTCCGACATGAAATGCTCGAACCGCTTCTCCCAGCCGGTCAGCATCGACATGGTCGGCATCGACACGGAAACCGACGAGGCCGCCGGGTCTTCCTGGTCGAACATGATCTCGCCCTCAAAGCCCGAGAACATGCCGTAAGTGGTCGAATATCCGAGGTGATTATAAGAAAAAACAACTTGGCTGTGGCTCGAATCCAGAACGTATTTCTCCGGTTCCGCCACGGCTCCGGTTGCGGTCAGGGCAAGAACTGCCGCCGTCGCGAGCGCTGTGTTTTTCATTTGAGGTGCCTCCTGGCTTTAAAAAATACAAACCTTAGAATGGAGCACCTACCCCGATAAACAATCCCGCAAGGTCAAACATAATCTGTTATCTGGCGAACATTGCGCCACCGACCCGCGGACGGGCCGCAGATCAGGCCGCCTGGGGCAAAAGCCCGCGCAGGGCCTTTTCGGTCTCGGCATCGGGCAAGCGGATCGAAACGATCTGCTGGCCCGTCGCATCACATGCGGTCAAAGCATGCCCCTCAAGCGACACCTCCGACAGCGCGTCAAGGTCATAAACCTCGCGCAGGCGAAGGTTGCCGCAGGCATCCGTCGTCACGACACGCAACTGCCGGTTCAATGTATCAAGATGTACCTCGGGCATGTCCTCGGTCTGATCCAAAGCGCTGATCAGCATCAGCCCGAGGCCCAGCATGCACACCGACACGAAGAGTTTGATCATCTGCATCGCCGCATCGCCCGCGGGCACGGCCCACATGCCAACCGCGGCCATCAACAGGGCCGTCCCGACACCCATCTTGATCCCACGCTTCAGGGCACAACCCACCGACGCCCTGCCGCGTGAAAGGCGATCCTCGGAAAAGGTGTTCGGGCCATCTGGAAAAGCAACCATCGTCGTCCCCTCCTCGTCTTGCTGTTTCTTGTCCTCGCTGCCCAATCTCTTCGCGAAAACGGACAAGAATACGGCAGGGCCAAGGTTTCTTTTCGCACCGGACTGGCCTCTTGCACCGCGCTGCAATCCATCGTAAAGACACGCTTCCTTTCGCAGTTTTTCATGAACCGCGCAGTCTCTCGTGGACGGGTCGCGGAAGGATGCAAGACCCGCCTTTGAAATGCGCCCAGACAGAAGTGGAGATAACATGCCGCTCTACGAGCATGTTTTTATTTCGCGTCAGGATTTGTCCAACGCGCAAGCTGAAGGCCTCATCGAACATTTTGGCACCGTGCTGTCCGACAACGGCGGCAAACTCGTGGATAGCGAGTACTGGGGCGTCAAAACCATGGCCTACAAGATCAACAAGAACCGCAAGGGCCACTACGCCTTCCTGCGCACCGACGCACCCGCCTCGGCCGTTCAGGAAATGGAGCGCCTGATGCGCCTGCACGACGACGTCATGCGCGTCATGACCATCAAGGTCGACGAGCACGAGGAAGGCCCCTCGGTCCAGATGCAGAAAAAAGACGACCGTGGCGAACGCCGCGAACGTCGTTGATCATCGCTTGAAGAAAGGACACTAACCCATGGCTGCAAAACCGTTTTTCCGCCGCCGCAAGGTCTGCCCCTTCTCGGGCGACAATGCACCCAAGATCGACTACAAGGACACCAAACTGCTGCAACGCTACATCAGCGAACGCGGCAAGATCGTGCCCTCGCGCATCACCGCCGTCTCGGCCAAGAAGCAGCGTGAACTGTCCCGCGCCATCAAGCGCGCGCGCTTCCTCGCCCTGCTGCCCTACGCCGTGAAGTAAGGAGAGAGCATCATGCAAGTTATCCTTCTCGAACGCGTGGCCAAACTGGGCCANATGGGCGACGTCGTCGACGTCAAGCCCGGCTTTGCGCGCAACTTCCTGCTGCCCCAGGGCAAGGCCCTGTCAGCATCGGATCAGAACATCGCAGACTTCGAAGCCCGCAAGGCGCAGCTCGAAGCCCGCAACCTTGAAACCAAGAAAGAGGCCGAAGCCCTGGCCGCGAAGATCGACGGTCAGCAATTCGTCGTGATTCGCCAAGCCTCCGACGGCGGCAGCCTCTACGGCTCGGTCTCAACCCGTGACGCCGCAGCCGTGGCCAAAGAGGAAGGTGTGACTGTTGACCGCAAGCAGGTCATCATCCGTCAGCCGATCAAAACCCTCGGTCTGCACGAGGTCGAGGTGCACCTGCACCCCGAGGTCGAGGCCGTGATCACCCTCAACGTCGCCCGTTCTCCCGAAGAGGCCGAGCTTCAGTCCACCGGCAAATCCATTCAGGACGCCGCCGCCGAGGCCGAGGCCGCCGCCGACTACGAGATCGCCGAACTCTTCGACGATATCGGCTCCGCCGCGTCGGACGACGAAGATCTGGCCGAAGCCGTTGAAGAAGTCCTGCCCGAGTCCGACGAGGACGAAGAGAGCAAGGAAGACTGATCTCAGTCCAGAAACAATCACGAAAGGCCGCGCAAATCGTTTTGCGCGGCTTTTTTTATGATCCCGCGCCATCTCGACAGCGATTTATAATGCGTGTTAACGTCTTGGGGCGCAATAATTTGTACAGTCGCGTATCAGTAGTCGACGTCACCGAATGCAAGGGTTACCATGAACACAGTTAGTATTGACAAAGCCATCGGCGCACGCATCCGTACCTACCGTAAAGCGCTGGGGCTCAGCCAGACAGACCTTGCCAAAGAAATTGGTATCACGTTTCAACAGGTCCAAAAATACGAAAGCGGTGCCAACCGCGTCGCCGCGTCCCGACTTTGGGACATCTCCGATGCACTGGGAATTTCGGTTCTGTCGCTTTTTCAGGACATCGGTGAAGACGGCGGCGATGGGCCGGGTACACCGCTTGAACTGCTCGATCTGTACACCGCCATGCCCGCGACACGACGGGTCGAGCTCATGACATACGCGCGGCAGCTGTCTCAGAAACTGCAAAGCTCCGCCTCGCCATAGGAATGCAACCAACCTCCGATGATCAAGCCCACGAACCTCGTCGATATCGCCAGCACCCCGGGCAGGCAACGTGATTACGTCGCGCACCTGAAAACGCTTTGCGACAGTCTCGGCGTGGAACACGCAACGTATTTTTCGGCCAATCCCATCTCGGGTACGATGCACGGCTTCACCACCTACCCCGACGCGTGGAAAGCGCACTACGTCAGCGAGGGCCTGCAAACCCACGATCCGACCCTGAGTTCAGCGGCGCGGTCCGTGGCCCCGGTTGATTGGAAACGGCTGGATCGCAACGACGCCTTCGGTCGCGTCTTCCGCGATGCCAATGATTTTGGCCTGCCCAATCAAGGGGTCACGGTCCCGATCCGCGGCCTGTTCGGTGAAATCGGCCTGCTCTGCGCCTGCGCCACCATGTCCTCCAACGAATGGACCAAGTTGCGCCGCGACATCACCGGGGATCTGCTCAGCAACGCGGTTCACCTGCACGACACGGTGATGAATTCCGACCCGCTTCTGCGCGCCTTGCGCCAACCCAATCTTTCCAGCCGCGAGATTGAAATCCTGCAATGGGTCGCCGCGGGCAAGTCACAGCAGGACGTGGGCGACATCCTTTCAATCTCGCCCCGCACGGTCGAGGTGCACCTGCGCTCCACACGCGAGAAGCTCTGCACCATCTCCACAGCACAGGCCGTGGGACGCGCCGTCAGCCTCGGGATCATTCAACCCGGCTGACACCGGCACGGCGCGCCGCAAAAGGTAGTGCAACCCCAAGTAGTTGACTTATCCACAGTCGCACGCCGAATCCATGTTTTCGCGCACTTGCATACGGGATTCCCCCAATACCGCCTCGCATCGCTGGTGCTATTCTCGGACCAATACTAATAAGCCGAGGAAGCAAGACCATGATCTTAGTTATCGACGCTCTGAACCGGCATCGGTTCGGCTCTGTTCTGGACGACATGTACAAACTTCGTGCGCGCGTCTTCAAAGACCGCATGGGATGGGACGTCAAAGTGCGCAACGGACGTGAATTCGACCTGTTCGACGATCTTGACCCCGCATATCTTGTCGCGCTGGACGACGACTATCAGGTCGTCGGATGCAACCGGATGCTGCAAACCACGGGCCCGCACATGCTTGCCGACGTGTTTCAGGACATCCTCTGCGGCGAACCGCCCCTGCGCAGCGCCACGGTCTGGGAAAACACGCGCTTTTGCATCGACACCGACCGCATCAAGCGCAAGAACGATGGGCGCAGCGTTTCCTATACCGCCTGCGAACTGATGGCCGGGATCGCCGAATACGCCTATGACTCCGGCATCTCCGATGTGATCTCCGTCGTCGACCCGGCGATGGACCGTATCCTCAAGCGCAGCGACAATGCCCCCTGCGACTATATCGGCAAAACCGTGCAGATGGGCAAAACCAAGGCGCTCGCCGCTCTCAGCGACATCACAGAGGAACGGATCAACCGCATCCGCGCCTTCGCAGGTATCACCGGCAACATCTTCGCGGACGAGAATACCGTTGCCGAAGCCCTCGCCGCACGGGGTAAAGGCCCGGACCTCTCACCCGACCTGACCGATTACTGCGACCAGCAAATCTCGGATGCCCGCACCGAGAAAGAAAGGGAAGCGGCCCTGGCCCTGCAACGCACGCTCCGCAGCGCCTTCAGCACACAACCAAACTGCGACGCTTAACGGCACCCCCCCGACGTCGCAGTTAGCAAAAGGGCCGCCCATTAGGCGGCCCTTTTCATCTCGCATAGGTCAAGAGAACGCTTATTCGGCGTCCATCTCCTCGATGGCTTTCTCCAGATCGTCCTTGCTGACCTCTTTCTCGGTCACAGAGGCCAACTCAGCCACATAGTCAATGACCTTATCCTCGAAGATCGGCGCGCGCAGCTGCTGACGCATCTGCGGGTTGTTCTGCACGAACTCGAAGAACTGACGTTCCTGACCGGGGTACTGACGCGCCTGTTCCATGACCGCCTGGGTCATTTCCGCATCGGTCACCTCAACCTCGGCCTTCTGGCCCAGTTCAGCCAAAAGCAGGCCCAGGCGCACCCGGCGCTCGGCCAGCTTGGTGTGCTCCTCGGTGGGCTCGATCTCGGGATGATCGTGGCCCTCGACCTCGGGGTTATCCTCGTGCCACATCTGGTGGGCAATCTGCTTGGCCTCGGCCTCCACCATGCTCGGCGGCAGCTCGAAGGATACCATCTTGTCCAGCTCGTCCAGCATCGCGCGCTTCATCACCGCACGACCCGCGCCGGCATACTCGGATTCCAGACGCTCGCGGATCTGTCCCTTCAGGTCGTCAAGGCTCTCGGCGCCATACTTGGTAGCCAACTCGTCGTTGATCTCGGCGGCAACCGGCTCTTTGACTTCCTTGACGGTGCATTCAAAGACCGCGTCTTTACCGGCCAGATGCTCGGCCCCGTATTCCTCGGGGAAGGTCACCTTGACCTCTTTCTCCTCACCGGCCTTCACGCCAACAAGCTGCTCCTCGAACCCGGGGATAAAACTGTCCGAGCCCAGCGTCAGCGGGTAATCCTCGGCAGACCCCCCTTCAAAGGCCTCGCCATCGACCTTGCCGACAAAGTCGATCACGACCTGATCGCCGTCTTTCGACTTGGTGCCTTTCTTGCGGTCCTTGAAGTCCTGCGCGCTCTCGGCCAGATTGCCAAGCGCCTCGTCAACAGCCGCATCGTCGGCTTTGACAACCATCTTCTCCAGCTTGATGGATTTCAGGTCCACCTCGGGGATATCGGGCAGCGCCTCATAGGTCATCTCGACCTCGACATCGTCGCCCTCTTGCCAATTCTCATTGGTCATCTTCACGGCCGGTTCCGCCGCCGGGCGCTCGCCGCTGTCCTCAAAGTGCTTCGACATCGCACCGTCAACGGCTTCCTGCATGGCCTCACCCAGAACACGCTGGCCGAACTGCTTTTTCAAAAGCGGCAGCGGCACCTTGCCCTTGCGAAAGCCCTTCATCTCGATGTCAGGCTGCGCGTCTTTCAGCTTGTCCATCACCTTGTCGTCAAGCTCCTGCGCGGTCAGAAGCAATTTATATCCGCGTTTCAGCCCTTCATTCAGGGTCTCGGTGACCTGCATTGTCGTCCTCTCATATGCATCGGGCCGCGGAGGCGTCCGCGGCGGTCAAAATCAAGCGCCCTTCTAGGGATGACACGGCAAAGGCGCAAGCAGAGTCTTGGGGCACAGCACAAACCCGCGCCAATTCTCAGAATCTAAGAACGAAGGGACGCGCCCGACCCTGGGTGGGCGCAC
>PR_CR_10_Liq_1_inCRDRAFT_1000921_pt1 | contig 17429 bp, 20 predicted proteins | sample PRCRCaboRojoPR_3_FD_10241 | JGI IMG/M metagenome (IMG submission 10241)
GGCTCGGTCATGCATCCGCACTCACTCGACAAGTTTATCGCTTGCTGGGGTTTTGTAAACTACGCGGCGCAACCGGCCCTGTTGTCATCGTCAAGCGCGACCACACTACTCGCGGCTCTGCTCTGACCCTGAAAAGGCACACAGACTGTCATGTCGTGGCCAACCACGACCAGTCTTCAAGCGCGCCACGTCACGCGGGTTGACCAAAAACCCCTGCCCGCCAACACCAACTGACAAATGAAAAACGGCCCCCGAAAGGACCGTTTCGCACTCTTGGGTCAGACCAAGATCATTCTGCCGCTTCCGGCGCTCCGTCGCCACCCTCGGCTTTAGGCATATCCTCACCTTTGGCCTTATCGCCATCAGCTTTGGCCTTTGGCTTGGGCTTGCGTGTCCGCTTGGGCTTGTCCGACTTCTTGGTTTCGGGCGTTTCCACCAGACCACTGTCATCGCTCGCCTCTTCGACCACATCAGGCTGCGGCGTATCAGAAGGATCACCGCCACTGTTCGCTTCGCGCTCCTGCCGCTTGGCGCGTTCGCGATCCCGCTCCGCCTGCCGTTCGCGGTTCTGGCGCTCCTGCTCTTCGCGGCGCTGCTCCTGCTCTTTCTGGGCGCTGCTCAGAAGGCGCAGGTAATGCTCCGCGTGTTGCTGGAAATTTTCGGCCAGAACCCGATCTCCAGAAAGCTGCGTATCGCGGGCCAACTGGTTATACTTGTCGACGATCTGCTGCGGCGTGCCGCGCACTTTGCCTTCCGGGCCCGAACTATCGAAAACCCGGTTGACGATATTCCCCATCGAGCGATTATTGCGGCCCGATTTGTTACGCGAACGTGACTTGGATGATCTCATTTTTCAGCTATCAGCCCTGTGCTGCTGCCGTTTGATCCGTCAGGTGCCTCTTGCACCCAGTCCACCGGATCAATCTTTTCTTGGCTTAATATCAAGCGGGACCGCCCGAGAGGGGCATCCACCGTCTTGATACCCTGACTAAACATGCCCCAGCCTTGCTTACAAGGGAAATTCTTAAATTTGTACTCGATTCGCCGAATTTTGTCGCCGTTTCAGCGTTTTTCCGCACCGTTCCACCGTCCAGTGATAACCCGGTCACGGCCATCAAGGTCGGGCCACACCCCCACATCGGCGAATCCAGCCGCCTCGAACAGCGCGGCCACCGCAGCCCCCTGCGCACAGCCGATTTCGACCAAAAGCCGCCCTTGCGGCCGCAAATGCGCGCCCGCGCCTGCCGCGATGGCCCTGTAGGCGTTCAACCCATCGGCTTCATCCGTCAGGGCCATACGCGGTTCATAGGATAACTCCCGCGCCAGCCCCGCCATCTCACCGGCGGCAATATAGGGCGGGTTGGAAACAATAAGGTCATATGTCCCCCGCACGGCGCCGAACCAATCGCTTTCGATCAAGGCACAACGCCCGGCGACCCCCAAGGCCTGCGCATTACGCGCGGCCACGTCCAAAGCATGGGGGCTCACATCCGTCCCGACCCCACTGGCCCCCGACCGCTCCGCCAAAAGCGATAGAAGGATGCAGCCCGTGCCGGTGCCAAGGTCCAAAACCTCCTCGAACGGCTCCCGCAGGGCCTCGGCAATCAATCCTTCGGTCTCGGGTCGCGGGTCCAGAACATCCCGAGTAACCTCGAAGCGCCGCCCGTAAAATTCCCGCCAGCCAAGGATATGCGACACTGGTTCCCCCTCACATCGCCGACGCACCGCATCATGGAAGGTCGCCACGGCCACGGGCTTTACCTCATCGCGTTCCAAAAGGGTCAAGCGCCCCGTCTCAACGCCCAAGGCCAATGCCATCAACCGCCGCGCATCGCGCATGGCCTCCTCAATGCCCGCCGCACGCAACTCCCCTGCCCCGGTGCTCAGCACATCGCGCAGGATCACCCCTCCATCTCCGCCAGCATGGCCGCCTGCGCATCTGCCGTCAGCGCGTCGATCACCTCGTCCAGATCACCGGCCATCACCTGATCGAGCTTGTAAAGCGTCAGGTTGATCCGGTGGTCGGTCATCCGGCCTTGCGGGAAGTTATAGGTCCGGATGCGTTCACTCCGATCGCCCGAGCCCACCTGCGCCGCCCGGGTGCTCGACCGTTCATCATGCGCCTTCTGCCGTTCCATGTCGTAAAGCCGGGTTTTCAACACCTGCATGGCGATCTCGCGGTTGCGGTGCTGCGACTTCTCCGAACTGGTCACAACGATCCCGGTGGGAACATGCGTGATCCTGACCGCCGAGTCGGTGGTGTTCACGTGCTGCCCACCCGCCCCCGAGGATCGCATCGTATCAATCCGCAGATCGTTCTGGTCGATCTGGATGTCCACATCCTCCGCCTCGGGCAGAACCGCCACCGTCGCCGCCGAAGTATGGATGCGTCCGCCGCTTTCGGTTTCCGGCACCCGCTGCACCCGATGCACCCCGGATTCGTATTTGAGCCGTGCAAAAACATGATCGCCCGACACCCGCGCGACCAATTCCTTGATCCCGCCAAGCTCGGTCTGGCTTTCTTCGATCACCTCGAATTTCCAGCCCTTCGCCTCGGCATAGCGCTGATACATCCGCGCCAAGTCCCCTGCAAAAAGCGCCGCTTCCTCGCCCCCCGTGCCGGGCCGGATTTCAATTACCGCAGGCCGCGCATCCGCCTCGTCCTTGGGCAAAAGCGCCAGTTGCAGCCGCTCCTCCATGCCCGGCAATTGCGCCTCAAGCTCAGAAAGTTCTTCCTGCGCCAACTCGCGCATCTCGGGATCATCCAGCATGGCGCGCGCACCCTCGATATCCTGCACAGCCTGTTGATAGGCGCGGATTTCCTCGACGACCGGGCGCAACTCGGCATATTCGCGGCCCAATTGCGCGATATCCCCGCCACCGGCATTCATCTGCGCCTCGATATATTCGAAACGCTGCACGATCTCATTCAGTCTGTCCAAAGGCACCATGGCTATGGCATCTGCCCCTTTACCCGGGTTTGGTCAAGATCAAACCCTGTGATATACTCNNGCCATGCGATGGATCGCCGTCATATGCTGTCTGGCCACCCCGGCGCTCGCCGATCAAACCATCGGCGGTAAAACCGTGGATTGCTATTGCACCGATAAATCCGGCAGCCGCGTGGAACTGGGCGAAATGACCTGCCTGCACGTCGATGGCAAAAGTTTCATGGCACAATGCCAGATGTCGCTCAACAACCCGATGTGGCGCAAGATTTCCGATGGCTGCCTGTCCTCGTCACTCCGCAAACGCCTTGAGCCACCGGTCCAATCGAGCCGCATTGACGCCCATGTCGGATTTTCCAAAGCGCAACCGCCCGTATAACTCCAACTGCGGCCCCGCCGCGCGCACCGTGGTGTAGTCGGGAAACCCAAAGACCTTGGATCGCGTGACGTAAGTCACCATGCCACTTTCTACCGACCCCGCCAGAACCTCGGTCCTTGGCGTGTCGCGAATGATCTCATCCATCCGCGCCAAACCACCTTCACCGGCGCCCACAACCCGCATCGCCCCGCCGGGCAAATCCCGGTTGGTCACCGCCCCCGGCATCTCGTGCCATTGGTCCGGGTTCGTCGGGGCCAAGCGCACATAAACGCCCAAGGCCACCGCGATCCCGATTGCGCCCAAAACCAACCATTTGATCATAATCTGCCCCTTCTTTTTGGCAAAAATACTCCCGCCGGAGGCCCCCACCGGCGCAATAGCACTTGGGTCAGGCCCCGCGCCGCGTCCAGCCCCATAGACAAATCAATTCCATCGCCACATGCGCGCCCGCCACCGCCGTGGCCCCACTTGGGTCATAGGGCGGCGAGACTTCCACAACATCGCCCCCCACCATGTTGATCCCCGCCAGATCACGCAAAATGATCGCCGCCTGCCCCGAGGACAGGCCACCCCAAACCGGCGTCCCGGTGCCCGGCGCAAACCCGGGGTCCAGACAGTCGATATCGAAGGTCACATAGGTCGCAGAATCGCCCAGTATCTCCTTGATCGTCTTGGCGGTTTCCACCGGCCCACGCTCATGCACCTCGCGCGCGTCAATCGTGGGCACGCCAAGGTTATCGGCATTCACCGTGCGTATCCCCACCTGCACGGATCGCGCAGGGTCCACCAAGCCTTCCTTCACCGCCTTGTAGAACATCGTGCCATGGTCCACGCGGGCCATGTCATCATCAGCCCAAGTGTCGGAATGCGCATCGAATTGTAACAACGAGAGTGGCCCGAACTTCTCCGCATAAGCCCTTAAAATCGGGAAAGAAATGTAATGATCGCCACCAAGCGCAATACTCGCCGCCCCGGCCTGCAAAATACCCCGGATATGCGCCGTCAACGCGCCGGGAAAACTGGGAATATCCGCATAGTCAAAAGCCAGATCGCCATAGTCGACGATATCGAACTCCTCCAAAGGGCTGAACCCATCCCAGCCATAGGGCGGATCAAAAACCTGCAGCGCGCTTGCCTCTCGCACCGCCCGCGGCCCCAATCGCGCGCCGGGCCGATTGGTCACCGCCTGATCGAAAGGCACGCCGGTGACGGCCAGATCGACCCCGGCCAGATCCTTGGTATACCGCCGCCGCAAGAACGACAGCGCCCCACCAAAGGTATTTTCATAAGACAAACCGCGTGAACTTTCCCGCGTAAACGCCTGATCAACCTGATGTTTCGCATCTTCCAAGGCCATCTCTAACTCCCCTCATCCCACCGGCTGCGCACGCTCGACCAGCCGCGCGAAAAACGACGCGCCCACAGGCGCGATCCGGTCGTTGAAATCGAACTCCGGGTGGTGCAACCCCGCACCCGGCCCTTGGCCCAGGAACAGATAAGCTCCCGGTCGCGCCTCCAGCATGGCGGCAAAATCCTCCGACCCCATCTGCCGGTCCATATCCGGCACGATGCCCGCCGCCCCGGCCACCTCGCGCGCCACCTCGGCCGCAAACCCGGCCTTCTCAGCATCATTCACCGTCGGCGCATAGCCCTCCTCGCAGCGCAACTCGGCCGCCACACCATAGCTCGCGGCTTGCCCCGCCACGATCTCCTCCAACCGCTGCCAGATGACCCGCCGAACCTCCCGGTCAAAGGTCCGCACCGTGCCGTTAATATAGGCCCGGTCCGGCACCACGTTATCCGCGCTCCCGGTGTGAATTTGCGTGATCGACACCACGGCCTGATCAAGCGCGGCCAAGTTCCGGCTCAGGATCGTCTGGATCGCCTGCACAATACCACAGGCCGCGACCACCGGGTCGCGGCACTCCTGCGGCATGGCACCATGGCCGCCTTGCCCGAAAACATCAATATGGATCGTATCGACCGAGGCCATGATCGGCCCCGGCGTGGTATGAAACACCCCCTCATCAACGCCCGGCGCACAATGCAGGGCATAGACCTGTTCAATTCCGTATCGCTCCATGATCCCCGCCTCCACCATCGGCACAGCCCCGCCCGGGCCCTCCTCGGCGGGCTGGAAAATCAAGGCAACAGAGCCTGCAAAATTCCGGGTCTCGGCCAAATACTTGGCCGCCCCCAACAGCATCGTGACATGCCCATCATGGCCACAGGCATGCATGCAGCCCGCCACTTCGCTGGCATACTCCGCCCCCGTCGCCTCATGGATCGGCAAGGCATCCATATCCGCCCGCAGCCCGATCACCGGGCCATCCCCCTGCCCCTCGATCACCGCAACAATCCCGCTTTCGGCAATCCTCTCCTCGATCCGGGTAATCCCGAACTCCCGCAATCGCTCCACCACGAAACCGGCTGTCTCATGGCAGGCAAAGCCCAGTTCGGGCCGCCTGTGCAACGCCTGCCGCCATGCCGCCATCTCATCGGCAAAACCTGCAATCCGGTTGATGACCGCCATCGGCTGGACTCCTTCGCATATATCCCTAGGCTCCGACTTCAACGCCAAAACGCGAGGATGCGCAATGCCCGACGACAGCCTCATTCACGACCCCAAGGGCGGCATGCCCCGCCTGCGCGAAATCATGCGCCGCCTGCGCGACCCCGAAAGCGGCTGCCCCTGGGACATCGAACAAACCTTCGCCAGCATCGCCCCCTACACCATCGAGGAAGCCTACGAGGTCGCCGATGCCATCGAACGCGCCGCCCATGACGAGTTGCGCGACGAATTGGGCGACCTGCTGCTGCAAGTGGTTTTCCACGCCCAAATCGCCCAAGACGAAGGGCATTTCGCCTTCGATGACGTGGCCAATGCCATCTCCGACAAGATGGTCGCCCGCCACCCGCATGTCTTCGGCGACGAATCCCGCGATAAATCCGCCGAACAACAAACCCGCGACTGGGAAAGCATCAAGGCCGCCGAACGCGCGCAAAAGTCCCAAACCGGCGTGCTTGATGGCGTGGCCGTGGGCCTGCCCGCCCTGCTGCGCGCCGTCAAACTGCAAAAACGCGCCGCGCGTGTGGGCTTCGACTGGCCCGAGACCGCGCAAGTGATCGACAAGATCACCGAAGAAGCCCAGGAACTAAAGGAAGCCGCCGCCAGCCTCCCGCAAGACAAAATCGAAGAGGAATTCGGCGATCTGCTTTTCGTCATGGCCAATCTCGCCCGCCATATGAAGATCGACCCCGAAAGCGCCCTGCGCGGCGCCAACGCCAAGTTCACCCGCCGCTTCGGCCGGATCGAAGCCCTCCTCGCCGAGGCTGGAAAAACACCACATGACAGCAATCTCGAAGAAATGGACGCACTCTGGAACCGCGCCAAAGCCGAAGAACGCCAAACGCCATAACCTCTTCATCTTTCCATAAATACTCTGGGGGAGGCGTTGAAAATCCTCCGATTTTCAACGCCGGGGGCAAAGCCCCCAACCGGCGCGCGACAGCGCGCTTAACCTGCGCGGCGCAGCCGCTCCTTTTGGCAACGGCAAAGCATTTCTCTTGCGCCCCTGCAAAATCCGGCCTCTTGTCATCGGCAAAGCAAAAAACAGGGACCACAGCCCATGCCGCTGCATTTCGACGCGACTGAGTATTCCGCGCGACAGGCCCGCGCCACCAAGGCCGTGCAAGAGGCCGGGCTTGATGCGATCCTGCTCTTTGCTCCCGAAAGCCACTACTGGCTTTGCGGCTATGACACCTTCGGCTTTGCCATGTTCCAATGCATGGTGCTCACCGCCTCGGGCGATCTGCACCTGATGACGCGGATGCCCGACCGGCTTCAGGCCAAGCACACCTCCACCCTGACCGACGCTCAAATCCACGTCTGGCCACAGTATGAAGGCTCCAACCCCGCCGCCCACCTGCGCGACCTCCTGCAAAAGCTCAAGGTCGCCAACGGGCGGCTTGGCTACGAGTCCCAAACCCCCGGCCTGACGGATGCCAATGGCGCGCTTCTCAAGGGCCAACTGCCCGATGTCACGGATCACTCCGATCTCATCCGCGCCCTGCGTCGCGTCAAATCCCCCGCCGAGGTCGAGATGCACCGCCGCGCCGCGGCCCTCTCTGACGCCGCCATGGACGCAGGCCTCACGGAGACCCGCGCCGGCGCCTTCGAGGGCGACATCCTCGCCGCCATGCAAGGCGCGGTCTTCAAAGGCGGCGGCGATTACGCGGGCAACGAGTTCATCCTCGGCTCCGGCCCCGGCGCGCTTCTCTGCCGCTACTACTCGGGCCGCCGCCACCTCGACGCGCAGGATCAAATGACATGGGAATGGTCCGGGGCCTACGCCCGCTACCACGCCGCCATGATGCAAACCGTCGTCATCGGCGAACCAAACGACACCCAACGCCACATGCATACCGCCGCCCGCGCCGCGCTAGAGGCCTGCGAAGCGGCGATCCGCCCCGGCGATCCCATGGGACATGTCTTTGACGCCCACGCCCGCACGCTCGATGCCCACGGGCTCAGCTCCGCCCGGATGCAGGCCTGCGGCTATGGCATGGGCGCGGTCTACAATCCCATCTGGGTCGACTTCCCGATGTTCTACGAAGGCAACCCGCTGATCATGCAGGCCGGGCAAGTCTTCTTCCTGCACATGATCCTGATGGACGAGGCCCAAGGGCTGGCCATGTGCCTTGGCCACTCGGTTCTGGTGACTGATACCGGGGTTGAACGCCTCTCGAAGCAGCCGCTCGATATGCTGGTCCGCTAGGGGTTTCGTACGACTCGTACGATTACATTCCACCAGCCCAGGATTTTCGTACGAAACAGGCCCCCTTGTCGTACGACTCGTACGCTCCGGCTTGCCCAATCGCGCGGCCTGCCCCATATCTTTGACATGCTCAAGTTCACGCCCATCCTTCTGGCCGTTCTCTACGCCTTCGCCATGTACCGCTTCTCGGTCTGGCGCACCAAGCGTGAGCTTGACGCGCAGTCTACCGAACTGGCCGATCCGACCCTCAAACGCATGACGGATCAGCTTGCCAAGGCCCTCGACCTGCCCCGCATCAAGGTCCATATCTACGAGATCGACCCGGTGAACGGCCTTGCTGCCCCCGACGGGCGTATCTTCATAACACGCGGGTTTTACAGGAAATTTCAGAATGGTGAGGTCACCGCCGAAGAACTGGCCAGCGTCATCGCGCATGAATTGGGACACGTCGCCTTGGGCCATACCCGCCGCCGGATGATCGACTTTTCCGGCCAAAACGCCCTGCGCACGGCACTTGCGATGATCCTGTCGCGCTTTCTGCCCGGCATCGGCGTCTGGATCGCCAACGGTCTCACCTCGCTTCTGGCCGCGCGCCTGTCGCGTGGGGATGAGTATGAGGCCGATGAATACGCCGCCGCCCTTCTGACCAAGGCCGGCATCGGCACCGAGGCCCAGAAGTCCTTGTTTCAAAAGCTGGAATCGCTGACCGAGGCGCGCGGCGGCGCGATGCCCGCGTGGCTGATGAGCCACCCCAAAACCCACGAACGCATCGCCGCCATCGAAAAACTCGAAGCGAAATGGACCTGAAGTTTCGGCTTTAACTCAAGGCTTTGGCGATTCGCGGCAACCGCGCCTTTTTCAAAAGCGCCCGCATTTCCCACGTCTTGCCCGACAGGCGGTTGGCCTCGGCCAAGACCTCCGCGCCCACCTGCGCCACTGCCTCGGGCTGCGCTTGGTAGATGCCGTGCAAAAACCCGTCCGGGTCCACCCGCGACAGCCCCTCTTCCGCCAAGATGTTGCGCGGAAAATCCTTTGTATTCAGCGTGATAATCATATCCGCCGACCCAGCGATCGCGGCGGCCAGAACATGCACATCCGCCGCATCCGGCAGCCATAACCGCGCCTCCAGCGACGGTGGATAGCTTACCTCCGCCCCGGGCCAGTTTGCCGAAAGCATCGCCGCCTCGGCCCCGGCCTGCGCCACACCCTCCGGGCCCAGCTTGACCGCCGCGCGCTGCCATTCCTCGATGATCCGCGCCGACCACAGCGGGGTAAAGACCCCCTGTTTCGCCACCCCCAGCAACATCTGTCGCATCACCGTGGGATAGATCACGCAGGTATCCAGTAAGGCCTTCATACCAAACGGAAAAACAACGATTTGAGATAGCCGGATTCGGCCAGTTGCGGATGCAGCGGATGATCCGCCCCGGCAAACCCGGTGTGGATCAGTTGCGCGCTGCGCCCGCCCCGGCCAATGCCGCGCACGCTGGCCGTGCGAAACTTCGACAGATCGGCAGCATGCGAACAACTGCACAGCCCCAGAAATCCACCCTCGGCCACCAAGGGCGCGGCCAGCCGCGCCACCCGCTCATAGGCGCGCAAACCCGCCTCCAAAGCCTTCTTGTTAGGCGCAAAAGCAGGTGGGTCACAGATCACTACGTCAAATGTTTCGCCCGCCTTTCCCATCTCGGTCAAGACGTCAAAGGCATCGCCTTTGCGGGTCTCAAAGCGCTCGGCCATACCCGTTTGCACCGCCCCCTCGGCGGCCAAATCCAAGGCCGCTTGGCTGCCATCCACGGCAACAGCACTTTCCGCACCATGCGCCAAACAGGCCAGCGAAAAGCCCCCTACATGGCTGAACACGTCCAGAACCCGCGCGCCCTTGGAAAGCTGCGCGGCAATGGCGTGATTGGGCCGCTGATCGTAGAATAGCCCGGTTTTCTGACCGCCCATCAGATCGGCCATATAGGTCGCGCCATTCATCGGCACCGGCACCGGGCCAACCGGGGCTACGCCGTGCAACACGGTGTTTTCCTCGTCCAACCCTTCCAAGACCCGCGCGCGGCCCATGGCGTTCTTCAGCACGGTTTTCACGCCCGTCACCTCGACCACAGCGGCGCACAACTCCTCCAGCATCCCCTCGGCCCATGCCGCATTGGGCTGGATCACCGCCGCATCACCAAAACGGTCGATCACCACGCCGGGCAGGCCATCGGCCTCGGCATGGACAAGCCGGTAAAACGGGGCCTCGAAAAGCCGCTCCCGCAAGGCCAAGGCGCGCGCCACGCCTTTGCGCAGCCAAGCGCCATCAATCACCGCTTGCGCGTCCCGGTCCAGAACCCGCGCCATGATGCGCGAATTGGGGTTCACCGCGACCACGGCCAAAGGTTTGCGCTCGGAATCTTCCAAAAGGGCAATCGTGCCGGGCGCTAGCTTCTTGGTGCGCCGGTCGGTGACCAACTCGTTGTCAAAAACCCAAGGCGCGCCATGCCGCACAGCACGGGCCTGAGTTTTCGGACGCATACGGACAATAGGATAAGGGGACGGTGTCATACCGTCCCCTTACGCCGTTTCAAACTATCGGGAAAGATCAGAGTTGGTTGATCGCCCCCATGAGTCCGTTATTGGCAGCCTTGTAGCCATCGGGCGAGGTCAATTCGGTCTGGATCACCTTCGCCAAATGCTCCGTGATCCGGCGCTTCTGGGTGAGCCCATTGCGCTCGGCCTCGATCGCCCTGGCCCCGCCAAACGCCTTGAAATCGGCTTTGACAAGATGCGGCTCACCATAGGCTTGACCGGTTTCAGGGTTGCGCAGTTGCATTTTGAACTGGATCGCGTGGACACCACCGATAGTATAACGCGCCTTTTCCGTGAGGGCATGGAAGCGCGTCACTTCGACATCCATCACGACCGGAACCGCGCCGGGATCCATGGCGCTGATACCTTCCGACAGCCCCGCCTCAACGATCGCCTTCACCTGTGCATGACGGTCGCCCACCGGGTCTTCGCGCCACACGATGTCCCCGCCCGGGTAATAGCGGTTCGCCTCGGACACCTTCAAAGACTTGGGCACCGAAACTCGTACGGCTTCCACATTGTACGACACCGGCGACGGCGCCATCTCGGGCGTCTCCAGCGGGGCGTTCCGCGTTGCGGTTTCAACCGTGCCACAGGCCGATACGGCAAGGCCAAGCATCAGGGCGGCAATCATTCGGATGGGTTTCATGGTATCCTCCTCGGGTGGTTCTCACCCATGCGTTTGGAGGAGACACTGACCCCGAATTGAGGCGCATTTTAGACAAATAAGGTACAATCGCGTGGTGCTTCGATGTCATGAATGCTCCGCGCCGCGCAGCAATCCCCGCGTTTCATGATCTATCGCGGCTGCGCCAACCGCCACGTCGCCGGGGTGCCCGCGCGGCCTCCAAGCCTTCCGACAGAACCTCTGTCATCGGATGTTCGGGGTAATGACCGCGGTATTGCTCCAGCATCACCATGATCGCCCCACGGCTTTCCTGCCCCTCTGGAAGCGACAGCGCCCAATCCAGGAAAATGGACCGGCACTCGGGTTTTTCGATGCCGTCGATATTATAGGCCTCCCGAATGAGGCGCTTGGGGTCCAACGGGTCTTTGTTCATCTCACACCTGCCTGGGCTGGCGGTCGAGGGCCGCATTGATCACGACCCCTGCCTTCCCGGTTTCCTCTTCCAATGCGGCCCCTAGCGCCGCAATCGTTTCAAACCCGCTTTCACGCAGGACAAAAGCCTTGCCGCCCTCGCCGATAGCTTCCGGGTCAAGCGCCCGGTCACTGAGCAACTTCGAGGCCTGCACCAAGGTCCAGCAAAGCCCATAGGTACGGGCAAGCGCCTCTCTCTCGCCGTCATCCAGCAAGCCGATTGCGACACCTGCCTGCAAGCCGGCGGCCACGTCCCGCTCGTCCCGGCCCGCGATTAAGGTACAGGCCTGCGCCAGAAGCTCCACCTCCTGCAACCGCCCCGGCCCCAGTTTTGCATCCCACGGCCCATCGGGGGATTTCGCATCGGCGATCCGGGCGCGCATCTTGGCCACTTCCTGCAAGACCTTCGACGGCTCCCCCGCCACGGCCAGCAACTCCGCGCGAAACCCTTCGACATCCCGCGCCAGAGCATCCGGCCCGGCAATCACCCGCGCGCGGGTCAGCGCCAGATGCTCCCAGACCCAAGCCTCGTTGCGCTGATACTCGCGGAATGAATGCCACCCGGTTGCCACAGGCCCCTGATTGCCCGAAGGCCGCAGGCGCATATCCACTTCGTACAAACGCCCTTCCGCCATCGGCGCGGTCAGCGCGGTGATCATCGCCTGCGTCAGCCGCGCATAATAGGGCCGCGCTGCCAAGGGCCTGCGCCCTTCAGAGCTTTCCACACCCGCCGCATCATAAATCACAATGAGGTCCAGATCAGACCCGGCATTCAACCGCTCGGCGCCAAGCGAGCCCATACCAAGCACCACCGCTCCGCGCCCCGGCGGGGGGCCATGCTTCTCGGCAAACTGCGCTTGGACAACGGGCCAGACCGCGCCAATCACAGCCCCCGCCAAGTCAGCATACTGCTGGCCTGCCGCATCAGCATCGACAAGCCCGCGCAGGTGATGGACGCCAACCCGGAAATGCCATTCCTTCATCCAACGCCGGGCGCTGTCCAACTTGCGCTCGTAATCTTCTTCCGCCGCCATCCGCGCCGAAAGCTCGTCTTGCAAAGCCTCCCGTCCCGGCCAGTCAGCAAAGAAATCCCCGGCGATCACCGCATCGAACACGCCTGCATTGCGCGACAGATGCGCCGCCAACTTGGGCGATGTGCCGGCGATATCCAAAAGCAAATCCACCAGTTGCGGATTGGCCTCGAACAGCGAAAACACCTGCACCCCCGCCGGCAGGCCCGCCAAGAACCCGTCAAAGGCCAAAAGCGCCTCATGCGGATGCGCGGTTTGCGCCAACCGCGACAGGATTTCAGGCCGCAGCCGCTTGAAAATCTCCACCGCCCGTTGTGAGCGTAGCGCGGGGTAACTGGGCCAACGGTTCAACACCTCCTCGTCGAACCCTTCGTTCCCCTCCCCATCGGCCTCGCCATTTTCCGGCGCAAAGAACCCTTCGATCAGGTCATGCACCTCGGTCAGCCGCTCAAGAATCTCGGCCTTCAACTCCGCCGTGTTTCGTCCCATGAAATCGGCCAGCCGGTCAAACTCTTCCTCCGAGGTTGGCAAGTCATGGGTCTGGGCATCGCGCAGCATTTGCAACCGATGCTCCACCTCGCGATGGAACCGGTAGTGCCGGGTCAAAACCTCCGCCGCATCCTCTGGAATCCAGCCTTTCTCGGCCAGTCGCGCCAAACCCTCAACCGTTCCGCGCACCCGCAAATCACGGTCCCGGCCCCCGGCGATGATCTGCCGGGTTTGGGTGAAAAACTCGATTTCCCGAATGCCCCCGCGCCCCAGCTTCATGTTGTGGCCCGGCAAGGTCAAAGGCCCGCCTAACCCCTTATGCTCCCGAATGCGCAGGCGCATGTTGTGCGCGTCTTCGATGGCCGCAAAATCCAGATGCTTGCGCCACACGAACGGCCGCAATGTCTCCAGGAAACTCCAGCCCGCTTCGATATCCCCCGCACAGGGCCGCGCCTTGATGTAGGCCGCGCGTTCCCATGTGCGGCCAAGGCTTTCGTAATAGGTTTCCGCCGCCGCCATCGCCATGCACACCGGCGTCACGCTTGGATCGGGCCGCAGGCGCAGGTCGGTGCGAAAGACATATCCATCGGCCGTCCGGTCATTCAGCATCGCCGCCATCTTGCGGGTCGCGCGCACGAAGCTGGACCGCGCCTCGTGATAATCATCCGGGTCAAAGCGGGTCTCGTCGAAGAGGCAAATCAGGTCGATGTCAGAGCTATAGTTCAGCTCCCCCGCCCCCATTTTCCCCATGGCCAGTGCCACCATACCGCCCGCCGTGGCGATGTCGTCTTCGGTCGCGCCCGGNAGCTTGCCGCGCTTGATCTCGGCCCCCACGCAAGCCTTCATCGCCAGATCGGTCGCCAGATCGGCGTACTCGGTCAACCGCCCGGTGACCTCCTCCAACGGCCAAACGCCCGCCAGATCGGCCAGCCCGGCCATCAAGGCCACCCGCCGCTTGCCTTGCCGCAAGGCCCCGGGCAGAGCCTCGGCCGCGACCTCGCGCAGATCGGCAAAAAGCGTATCCAGAGCAGCCTCTGGGTCATTGAACGCTCCGGGAAGCCATTCCTTTTCCTTTTCAATCAAGGTCTTGAGGTACGGGCTTGATCCCGCTGCACCCTCTACCAAATCGGCCAGACCTTCGCGCAAGCCAGAAAACAAGGCGCGCGCCTCGGCCCCTTGGTCGGGGTCATGGGCGCGGGGCAAGCGGGTGATGCGTGACGAAAAATCCATGTGCCAAGTGATACCCGGCATTCGGGGCTGGTCAATGCCGCATGGGCTTGGAATAGTGCGTCAAAACGCGAATAGGAGTCCGGGGCATGAGCAAAAGCCTGAAACGCGTCACCTGCGCCTTGGCAGAGGCCGGATGCGAGATCGAGCCGCAGGAAATCGGACAAGCCACCACCGCGCAAATGGCCGCCGATCTGGTCGGTTGCGGGATCGACCAGATCGCCAAGTCGATCATCTTTCGCGGCGAGATGTCGGGCGAGGCGGTTTTATTCGTCACCGCCGGTGGCAATCAGGTGGATGCCGACCGCGCCGCCACCTTGGCGGGCGAACCCTTGGGCAAGGCCGATGCCGGGTTGATCCGGGCACAGACCGGCTTTGCCATTGGCGGGGTCTCGCCCGTGGGGCACCTTACCCCGCCGCGCGCCTTTTTCGACCCGCGGCTTTTGGACTTCGACACGGTCTGGGCCGCCGCTGGCACGCCCCGGCATCTTTTCGGCATCGCCCCCGATCTGCTGCTCAAAATCTCCGGCGCACTCAAGGGCGATTTCACCGCCTGAGCCTGCTTGCAAATCACACCGACGTAATACCGACGTTTTACCGACGCGATACAGACAGGGTTTTTCGCCTTTCTATCAGTGGCTTGCACTCTCAATGTAAAAAACATTCACATAGGCCCTTGCGGCAGTTCGACGGGCACCCCATCTTTGCAATGTGAAAGGAATTCACATCAACCTGACCCAGCAAAAGGACACCGCATATGACCACGCTCGCCTCCTCCGGCCCTGCCTCCCCCTCCGCTCCCATGGGTTGGCTGGCCCGCGCTGAACATTGGCTTGATTCCAAGGGCAAAGCCGCTTGGATCGCGGCCATGGTTCTGGCTTTCATCCTTGTCTGGCCCCTTGGCCTCGCCCTTCTGGCCTATATGATCTGGAGTGGAAAAATGACTTGTAAAAACAAACGCATGGCGCGCAAACTTCATGTCTCTCGCAGCACCGGCAACAGCGCCTTTGACAGCTACAAGGCAGATACCCTGCGCCGCTTGGAAGAAGAGCAAGAGAATTTCGAAGCCTTCCTCCAACGCCTCCGCGATGCCCGCGACAAAGCCGAGTTCGACCAATTCATGGAAGACCGCGCCAAGGCCGCCGCCGCGCCACATGCGGAAGACGAAACCGAAAAAGCCTGAGAAACCACGGCCCGGGGCCTTCCCCGGGCCGCCGCCGCCCCTTATATCCAAAGCATTATGACCGAGTATTCCTGGCACACCCCCGACCCTGTCACACAGCCCGAGTTCTACCGCGATATCCCGGCCAAACGCCTGATCGCTTGGGTGGTCGATACCATCGTCACCATCGGCTTTTGCCTGCTGATCCTGCCACTGACCGGCTTTCTTGGGGTCTTTGTTTTCCCTGCGCTTTTCCTGACCGTGGGCTTTGCCTACCGCGTTATCACCATCGCCCGTGGCTCGGCCACTTGGGGGATGCGCCTGACAGCCATCGAATTCCGCCGCATGGATGGCCAACCCTTTGATCTTTCAATGGCTTTCCTTCATACGCTTGGCTACAGCGTTAGCATGGCCTTCGTCGTTTTGCAGGTTGTTTCGGTGGTCCTGATGATGACGACAGACCGCGCCCAGGGCCTGACAGATCATGTGCTTGGCACCGTCGCGATCAACCGCAAAGCGCGATCCTGAGTAGGGTCTTGGCGCAGGGCGGGAAGGTTGATATCGTTCCGGTGAAATGCGTCATACACTTCCAATAGCCCCGCAGTTCTATGTAACCGCGCCGCAGCCTTGCCCCTATCTTGAAGGGCGCATGGAGCGCAAGCTGTTCACCGCCCTGCAAGGCGAGGGCGCGCAGCGCCTGCACGACAGCCTGTCCAAGCAAGGATTCCGGCGCTCGCAGAACGTGCTTTACCGGCCCTCCTGCGCCGATTGTGCAGCCTGTTTGTCGGCACGGATCAACGTCAACGATTTCACCGCCAGCAAGAGCCAACGCAAAACAATCAAGCGCAATCAACACCTTATGCGGCGGGCGACCTCGCCCTGGGCGACCGAGGAACAATACGAGCTGTTCCGGCGCTACCTTGAGCACCGCCATGCGAATGGCGGTATGGCGGATATGGACACCTTCGAGTTCGCCGCCATGATCGAGGAAACACCGATCCGCACGCGCGTGGTAGAATATAGCGACGAGGAGGGCAAACTCATCGCGGTCTGCCTGACCGACGTCTTGGACGATGGTGTCAGCATGGTCTATTCCTTCTATGACCCAGACCTGCCACGGCAAAGCCTCGGCACGTATCTTATCTTGGATCACATTGAAATCGCGCGGGAAAATGGGCTGCCGCATGTCTACCTGGGCTACTGGGTGCCCGGCAGTTCCAAGATGGGCTACAAGGCGGCGTTCTCCGGTCTGGAGGTCTACACCGCCGGTCAATGGGAGAAGATGCGAGATCCGGCGGACTACAAGGCCAAATGCCACCCGCTGAGCAACGATCCGATTGCCGAACAGGTGGCCAACATCTCGCTGCCCGATGGCCGCCCCGCCACGCCGCGAAGCCGTTAACCTCTGTACAGTCTGTACGTTCACCCCCTGGTTTTTGTACAGAAGTTCGGGCCTTGGTGCCGCGTCATGTACAACTTGTACAAAAATCTGGCTTAAGTCCCCAAAATGAAAACGCGCGCCCCCGTTCGGGGACGCGCGAAGCATTCAAATCGAACGGCCGATCAATTCGGGATCAGCGCCGGGACGATGGTCACGATCTGCGGGAAGAACCACAGGATCGCCAAGCCCACCACCTGGATCAGGACGAAGGGCGCAACACCGCGATAGATGTGGCCCGTCGTCACCTCCTTCGGTGCGACCCCCCTTAGGTAGAAGAGCGCGAACCCGAAGGGCGGCG
>PR_CR_10_Liq_1_inCRDRAFT_1000922_pt1 | contig 17423 bp, 16 predicted proteins | sample PRCRCaboRojoPR_3_FD_10241 | JGI IMG/M metagenome (IMG submission 10241)
GGCGAGCAGCCGGTCGCGGCCGGCCGCTTCATGCAGTCGGGCACGGCGGCAAAGCTCAGGTCCATGCTGCGCCAGGCGGTGGCCGAGGGCACCGGCCGCGGCATCGAGACCCCGGGGCTCGCCATCGCCGGCAAGACCGGCACCGCCGAGAACCCCTTCGGTGCGCCGCACAGCTGGTTCATCGGCTTCGCCCCGGCGGAGCGCCCCCGGCTCGCCTTCGCCGTGCTGGTGGAGCACGGCGGCTACGGCTCCACCGCCGCCGCGCCCATCGCCCGGGACCTGCTGCTGCTGGCGAAGCAGCGTGGGCACCTGCCATGAGCCTTGGCAGGTATCCACCGCTGTGGCCGCGCAGCCTGGATGGAGCGGCAGCGGAATCCAGGAAGGGGCTCAGCGATACCGACACCGCAAGCGGTGATGCAAGCCCCGGATCCCGCTTCGCTGCATCCGGGCTGCGGCTGACCCGGTCGCGCTCGTGACACCGCTCCCGCGGCGTCACGCATCCCCGGGGCGCTCCCGCGCCCCATACACCCCGGGACCAAGCACGACCGCATCCAATCGACCCACGACACATCGCCAGTTCGCAACACCCCTGAGCTGCACATGGCCAAACCCGCCCGCCCCGAGACCCTCGCCGAGCGCTGGGATGCCCGCGCACCGGAGCGCCGGCTGCTGCTGTGGGTGCTCTTCGCCATCGGCGCCGGCTTCCTGATGGTGCTGGGTGCTCTGCCCAAGGACGGCATCGCCGTGCGCTGGACCGATCTGGTGCCACCGCTGGGGTTCGCACTTGCCTTCTGCGCGGCGCATCTCCTCTTCGTCGCCGCCGGCTTCCGCGGCGATCAACTGCTGCTGGCGCTGGTGGCCTTCCTCGCCGGCATCGGGCTCCTGGCCCAGTTCCGCATGGGCGTCTATGCCGGCGCGGGGCTCACGCTCGCGCACCTGCTGCTGCCGGCGGGGGTCATGCTGCTGGCGCTGCTGGCGGTGGCGCTGATGGACGGGCGCTACCGACCGCTGGCAGCCGGCATGTGGTTTTGGGCCGTACTGTCGCTCGCCATCCTGATCTTCGTGCTCACGACGGGGCAGCGCTTCCGCGGTGCGGTCTATGGCGCCGGCTTCATCACGCCGACGGAAGGGCTCAAGCTGACAGTGGTGCTGTTCGCGGCGGCCTGGATCGACCGCCACGCCAAGGCGCTGGCCAAGTGGCACACACCCATTCCCTTCCCACCCCTGCGTGCCCACTGGCCACTGGCGCTGTTCGCGACACTGCTGCTCGGGCTGCTGCTGGTGCAGCGGGACCTGGGGCTGGTGCTGATCCTGGGCCTCGCGCTGCTGCTCCAGCTCACCGCCGGCACCAAGCGCGTCGGCTACCTCGTCTATGGCGCGCTCGCCGCCGGTGCCGCCGGCTACGCCGTGCTCCAGCTCTTCAGCCACGGCCAGCGCCGCGTCGCCAGCTGGCTCGACCCCTTCGCCGACCCCACCGGCGCCGGCTGGCAGGTGCTCCAGGGACTCTCCGGCATGTACGCCGGCGGGCTCTGGGGCGAGGGCTTCAGCCAGGCGCGCCCGCGCTACGCGCCCATCGCCGAGTCCGACTTCATCTACGCCGTGGTGGCCGAGGAGCTGGGCTTCATCGGCAGCGCCCTGCTGCTCGTCTTCTTCGCGCTGCTCTGCTGGCGGCTCATCCTCATCGCCGCCCGCGCCAAGTCCCCCTTCGGCATGCTCACGGCGACGGGCATCGCCAGCGTCTTCACAGTCCAGACCCTGCTCAACGTCGGCGGCGTCACCAAGGCCATCCCCATCACCGGCGTCACCCTGCCCTTCATCAGCCAGGGCGGCAGCAGCCTGCTGGTCACCTGCCTGGCGCTGGGGCTGGTGCTGGCCATCTCCGACGGGGAGCCGAAGCCTTTGAAAAAGAAAACGGCGCCAGCGCGCACCGCCTCGACTCGGCGCAGGCGTGCGTCGGCTGCCTAGTGCAGCACTGCGAATGTCTTGCCACCGCGCGCCGTACTGGATGCCTGTGCGCTGATTGCCGTCATCCGGTCGGGGACACCCGCGGCCCACAACAGCAAATGCGTATCCAGTAACAGCTTTTTCCGGAGAACTGCCGCTGGCGCAACTGTACCGCCGACAAGGACTGCCAGCCGCGGACCCCAGCCACCGGCATCATCGCCCACGTCAACAACACCGTCTGCCCGTGGCTCAAGGACCTGCCGCTGAAAGGCCACCCCGCCGCCAAGTGGTCCGCGCGGGCTTCGCCCACGCGAACAACTTAATGAAATCGGGCACCGTCCAACGCGCTCGATTGACAACCCTCTGAGCGGCTGCCAACCTCCCAACATCACAGCCAAACGCCTGTTGTTGTACCGCCAGCGGCTGACGAACAGTCTGTTCAAAGAAGTCGTCGTCTGGCGGCTACCGCAACCCTTGCCCGGAAGCCCGCACCCCTTCAAATGCCGTTTGGCGTTGGTTCATCAAGGCCGATGCGTGCTGCGTTACGACAACGAGCACGGAAAGGGTGATCACAAGCACATCGGTGACCAGGAGCAACCATTTGCCTTTGTCACACTTCCACAACTGCTCGTCGATTTCGACCGCGATATCCACCGCTGGAGGACCGCTCATGCAGACACTGATCATTGAAGTCGCCAGCGAAGAGGAAGCCCTCGCACAAGCCATTGCGACCGTCGAATCGAACCAGCCTCAGCCACCCCGTTACCTCTTCGATAGTGACGAGGCCTTGCTGAACACGCTCACAGGTAACCGCTTTGCCATCCTCAAGGCCCTCTGCGGCTNTGGCGCCATTAGCATTGGCGAGCTTGCGCGACGCGTCAAGCGAGATCCAACCGAGGTACAGGCCGACGCGGAGCGACTTAGCGCAATCGGCCTGATCGACAAGACTGAAACCGGGGATCTGCATTTCCCTTACGCCGGGCTGCATTTGGAACTGGATTGGCGCTCCGCTGCTTGAACCCAAGGACTGCGACATAGCCTTGGTCATCAGGTCATCAGTCCCTCCATCGGCGTGGGAGCACCGTCCTCGGCGCGATTGGCGGCCAGTCGCGACAAGAACAAGGCTGCTCCCACTGCAGGAGCCGCCTGATCAATGTTATGGTCAATGCCAAGACATCCTTGCTTGCCACTAAGCATTGGTCACCAGGAGTAAGCCAAGCTCGGGCGCGCGGCACGCCTTCTTGACAGACGCCACGACCTCGCCCTGTGCGACCTTTAGCTCCTTTCCCTTACCCCCTGGTTTCACACCCGGCAAAATCATGAAGCTGAAGCTATGCACGACGCCCTGACCGGTTAAGCCTGAACCCGCGCCAACGCAAGGCCTTGCAGCAACTTCGCCGCGCCGACTGCCTCACCAAGGCCGACTACATGGTCCTCGCTGAGGTCAGCTGCGCCACTGCCAAACGCGACGTCGACGACCTCGCCTACCGCGGCCTCGTCGAGCCCCGCGGCAGCGGGCGCGGCGCCAACTACGTGGCCGGCGGGGAACGGCTCAACAATGGCTCAAACGGGTCAGGCGACGGTGGCGCCGAGCGCTGAGGAACGGCTCGGAAATGGCTCAATCGGCTCACGAGTCGTTCCGCGCATCTGGCAGCTGGACAGACTGAGACTATGATGTGGCATCTGCGACTCTATCGCTCCATGAGCAACCCATCTGTTCCATGGCTTGGGGGTTTGCCAAAACATTGGAGTTGCCGGCCACACCACAACAGCAGATGCGTATCCAGCAACAGCTTCTCTCGCAGGCATCGCTGTTGAACAACGTCGCAATCCCCTGTTCACCCATGCGATCGAAGTCGTCTGGAACCCTGATCTCACCGCGCAGGAAGCCAAGCCGCCGGACCCGCCCAGGCTCCGGTGCCTCCAAATGGACGACCTTCACCAATGGCTTGCCTGCCTTCGCGATGACAAAGGGCTCACCGCGAGCCGCCTGCTCGATCAGTCGCGAGAGGTGCGTCTTGGCCTCGTGGATATTGACACGCTGCGTCGTGCTACCTTCTTCAACTAAGTTATGTGAGTCTCGTTTTATCCGGCGATCCTGGCAATGTTGCCCGCCCGGTGGCCGTGAGGCGGGTGCTGGACAGCAGTGGGTGCTCGTCGCCGTTGGCGTCGACTTCTTGATGGTGCCGGGAGCCCCTGCCCCAGGAGGGTCTTACCCTGCACTGGAGCGATTTGACGCCGCCCCTGGCGTGCATGCTCTCCTTCTTCGGGCGCGGTGTCGTAGCATGGCGGCATCGACAAGCCACCGGACCGACCCGCACATGGCCTCCGTATTGATCAGGAACCTCCCGGACGCGCTTCACCGGCAACTCAAGCGCCGCGCCCGGCGGCATCATCGGCGTCTCGACCAGGAACTGATTGCCCTCATCGAGGTCGCGCTCGACACCCGCGCCAGCGCAGCGCTGCCCGCGCCCGCCAAGCTGCGCAAGCCTCTGAAGCAGCACATGCTGGATCAGGCGAGGCAGCAGGGACGGGCGTGATCACTCGGCGAAGCCTCGTGCCTCCTCAAGCGCGCAACTGCCTGCACTGCGCCACGAAGCGTCTCGATGCCGTGCTGGTGCGCTACCTGCATCGGCTCGGCGCCCATGCCCTGATCGTCGAGGACGTGCCCTGTCTGCGCTGCCCCGAGTGCGGGGAGGAGTATCTCGACATCGCGACGCTGAACACGATCGAGTCCGCGCACAACGCGATCCTCGATCACGAGCGCGGCGACGGGCACTCCCGCCGCCTGCGGTTTGAAGAGCTCGGCTCGCGCTGAGGACACGCGACGTCGTGGCACGCCCGCCTGACGCTGCCTACATGGACTGAGCTTCGCAGCCCCGAGCGCGGCTTTGTGGCAGCGAGGCCACGAAAACCGGATAAGGGTTTCCCTGATTAACCATGGTATGGTCGCGTCTCGGCATCGTGTGCGGCCGTGCACCGGGTCATGGACAAGAAAGGTCTCAGCGAACGCGATATCTGCACCAAGTTCGTCACGCCAGCGCTGATCCGCGCGGGCTGGAAGCTCGCCTGGTTCCGCGAGGAGGTCTGGCTTACGGACGGCCGAGTCCTCGTGCGCGGCAAGCTGGCCTACCGGATCCAGAACCCCGGTGCCAAGGGCGGCCCGAAGCGCGCGGACTACGTGCTGTACGCCGAGAACGGCGTGCCCATCGCCATCATCGAGGTCAAGCGCAACGTCTTACCCCTGGGGCACGGCATGCCGCAGGCGCTCGACTATGCTGAGCGGCTCGACGTGCCCTTCGCCATCAGCTCCAACGGCGACGGCTTCCTGCTGCATGACCGAAGCGGCATAACGCAGCCGGTCGAGCGGGCGCTCGGCCTCGACGACTTTCCGAGCCTCGACGAGCTCTGGGCCATCTACCTGCGCTGGAAGGGGATCGAGTCAGAAGATCAGCGTGCACTGGTCGCCCAGCCGTATCACACCGACGGCAGCGGCAAAGAGCCCCGCTACTACCAGCGCGTCGCCATCGACCGCACCATCGCGGCCATCGCCCGCGGCCGGCTGCGCTTGCTGCTGGTGATGGCCACGGGCACCGGCAAGACCTACACCGCCTTTCAGATCATCTGGCGCTTGTGGAAGGCCAAGCGGGTCAAGCGGGTGCTGTTCCTGGCCGACCGCAACATCCTGATCGACCAGACCATCCAGCAGGACTTCGCGCCGTTCGGCGAGGTGATGCACAAGATCACCAACCGCGAGGCCAAGAAGAACTACGAGATCTACCTCTGCCTGTACCAGGCGGTGACGGGCGCAGAGGAGTGGAAGCAGATCTACCGCCAGTTCCCGGCGGCCTTCTTCGATCTTGTCGTCATCGACGAGTGCCACCGCGGCAGCGCGAGCGAGGACTCCGCCTGGCGCGAAGTGCTGGATTACTTCAGCGGGGCGATTCACCTGGGCCTCACCGCGACACCGAAAGAGAAGCGACCCGCCCGAGGCGCAACGACCATCCCGGACCCCGAGTACAACCTCAAGTACTTCGGCAACCCAATCTACACCTACTCGCTCAAACAGGGCATCGAGGACGGCTTTCTGGCACCGTACAAGGTCATCCGCGTGGTCAGCGATGTCGATGCGCTGGGCTACACCCCCGAGCGCGATAAAGTCGACAAAGACGGCCAGCTCGTCGAGCAGCGTCAGTACAACGCCAAGGACTTCGATCGTACGCTGATCCTCACCAAGCGCACCGAGCTGGTCGCCAGGCGGGTCTGGGAATACCTCCAGGCCATCGACCCCATGGCCAAGACCATCGTCTTCTGCGACGACCAGCCGCACGCGGAACGCATGCGCCAAGCCTTGGTCAACCTGATCCCGGAGGCCGCTGCAAACCGCCGCTACGTCGTGCGCATCACCGGCGACGACAAGGACGGCAAGGCCCTGCTGGCCTACTTCATTGACAATGACGAGCCCTATCCGGTTATCGCCACCACGTCCCGCCTGCTCTCCACCGGCGTCGACGCCAAGACCTGCAAGCTCATCGTGCTGGACCAGACCATCAACTCCATGACCCAGTTCAAGCAGATCCTGGGCCGCGGCACCCGCATCCGGGAGGACTACAACAAGCTCTACTTCACCATCATGGACTTCAAGGGGGCCACGCGGTTGTTCCAGGACCCGGAGTTCGACGGCGAGCCGGTCACGGTACACGAGCCGGCGCCGAACGAGTCCATCATTCCGACCGACGAGCGCGAGGGCGCCGACCCGCAGCCCGCGAATATCGCCGACACGGACGCAGCGCCGGCCGATGACGATGACTACCCGCAGCGAACGGACCCGCCAGGCGGCACCCGGGACCCGGAAGCGGGCCGGCCCCGCTACACCATCGACGATGTCGAGGTCCGCACCGCCATCGAGCGCTCGCAGTATCTCGATGCGCAGGGCAGGCTGGTCACCGAGGACTACCGCGTTCTGCTCAAGGACCAGATCCGCCAGACCCTGCGCGGCCAGTTCAGCTCCCTCGGCGATTTCCTGCGCCGTTGGACCGGGGCCGAGCGCAAGCAGGCCATCCTCGAAGCGCTGCGCGACCAGGGCCTCCCGCTGGAGGTCCTTGTGCAGGCCGTGCCCGACGGCGACGAGCTGGACGCCTTCGACCTCATCGCCCATGTCGCCTTCGACCAGCCGCCGCTGAGCCGCAGGGAGCGCGCGGAGCAGGTGCGCAAGCGCAACTACTTCGGCAAGTACGGCGACCAGGCCAGGGCCGTGCTGGAGGCATTGCTGGAGAAGTATGCAGACCACGGTATCGGCGGCATTGAAGACCCGAAGGTGCTGGAGCTCCCACCTTTCGACCAGCTGGGCGGCAAGACCCGGATCCGCCGCGCCGTCTTCGGGGGCTCGGAGAAGTTCTCCAAGGCCCTCACCGAGCTGGAACAGCAGCTCTACCAGGACAGCGCATGATGCTCGACGCCGCGCCCGACGCTTTACACCGAGACACCGAATCCCTGATTATCTGATTTTTCGCACCTTGGATAGCGAGTATCCCAATGGAGCAAGTCAACGTCACGCAGGCTGCCCGGCAACTCTCGGATCTGCTCAATCGGGTCGCCTACCAGGGCGCCAGCTTCGAGCTGACGCGGGGCGGCCGGCGCATCGCCCGTCTCGTGCCCGCCGGGCCACCGGAGCGCGTCAAGGTCTCCGAGCTGAACGCCATCTTCGCCCGTCTCCCGAAGCTGGGCGAGGACGCGGAGGCATTCGAGCGCGACATCACCGACGCGCAGGCCGCGATCATCCCGGATCGGGACCCCTGGGACGACTGACCCGCGGTGGTCGATCCCAAGCGCCTGGTTGCCCGCCAAACACCATCACCAACCGGAAATCGATCGTGGGCCTGCTCATCGACACCGGCGTGCTGATCCGCGTCGAGCGCTGCGCCGACATCCAGCTGGATTTTTCGCCGTGGACAAGCTACGGCGATGCGGCCATCAGCGTCGTCAGTGCCTCGGAGCTGCTCGTCGGCGTGCATCGCGCAAGCCCTGACAGCCGCCGAATCCGCCGCTTGGCGTCCGTGGGAGCCGTGCTCGCCGCCTTGCCCATTCTGGACATCACCCTGGAGGTCGCACGCGTCCACGCGGAACTGGTCGCGACGCTGCGCGAGCAAGGCCAGACCCTGGGCGCCAACGACGCCTACATCGCCGCCACCGCCCTCGCCAGCGGTTACGCGTTGCTCACCACCGACGCCGACGACTTCGGCCGCGTCCCCGGCCTGGAAGTCCTGCCCTTCGTGCAGCCCGACTCCGGAACCGACAGCGCGAGCCCAAAACCATGAACCTCAGCACCACCGTCAAATCCATCCAGGACATCATGCGCAAGGACGACGGCGTCGACGGCGACGCCCAGCGCATCGGCCAGCTCTCCTGGATGCTGTTCCTCAAGATCTTCGACCAGGCCGAGGACGGCTGGGCGGACGACGCCCGCGACCAAGGCCGCAGCTACCGCTCCGCGCTGCCGGAGGACTGCCGCTGGCGCAACTGGGCCGCGTACAAGGACGGCGCGCCACAAACCCCGGCGACTGACATCATCGCCCACGTCAACAACACCGTCTTTCCGCAGCTCAAGGAACTGCCGCTGAACGGCAACCCGGCGGCGAAGGTGGTGCGCGAGGTCTTCGTCGATGCCAACAACTTCATGAAGTCCGGCACCCTGATGCTGGGCGTCATCGAGAAGCTGGAAGAGGCCATCGACTTCCATGATCTGAAGGCCCGCGGCCAGCTCGGCGACGTCTACGAACAGATCCTGAACGACCTGCGCAGCGCCGGCAACGCCGGCGAGTTCTACACCCCGCGCGCCGTTACCGAGTTCATGGTGGCCCAGGTCAACCCGAGGCTGGGCTCCAAAGGACAGGGGTGCGAGACCGTGCTCGACCCCGCCTGCGGCACCGGCGGCTTCCTCACCGCCGCGATCGCCCACTTCAACGCCCAGCTCGACGAGCGCTCCGGCCCCGACGACAAGCGCGCCATCGCCCAATCGATCCGCGGCATAGAAAAGAAGCAGCTCCCGCACCTGCTCTGCATCACCAACCTGATGTTGCATGGCATCGAAGTGCCGAGCATGGTCGAGCACCGCAACACCCTGGGCCAACCCTGGAACGGCTGGACCAAGCGCGACCGGGCCGACTGTGTCATTACGAACCCGCCCTTCGGGGGCATGGAGGACGACACCGTCGGCGGAGACTACCTGCTCCAGACCCGCGAGACCGCGGACATGTTCATGACCCTTATCGTGAACAAGTTGCTCAAGGAAGATGGCGGTCGGGCTGCCGTCGTGCTGCCCGACGGGTTCCTGTTCGGCGAGGGCATCAAGGCCAAGATCAAGGAAGACCTGCTGGAGAAATGCCACCTGCATACCGTCGTCCGCCTGCCCAACGGCGTTTTCAACCCCTACACCGGCATCAAGACCAACCTGCTCTTCTTCACCCGCGGCCGCCCGACCGACAGCATCTGGTTCTACGAGCACCGCTACCCCGAGGGCGTCAAGAGCTACTCGAAGACCAAGCCCCTGCGCATCGAGGAGCTGAAACCCATTCAGGACTGGTGGGGCAGCGAGACCGACGGCTTCGCCAGCCGCGTTGAGACCGAGCAGGCCTGGCGCGTCGACTTCAAAACGCTAAAGGCCGAAGCAATCGCGAAGGCGCAGCCCCACTGGGACGAGGCCGACCGGCTCAACGTCGAGGCCAACGACCTCAACGAGCAGGCCAAGACCCTGCGCGCCTCCATCCGCGGCGAAAAGGACGCCCACGAATGCCGGCCCGTCGAGGACCAGCTCGCCGAACTGACCCAACGCATCGAGACCCTGCGCCAACAGGCCAAGGAGGCCCAAGCCGCCGGCGACCGCCACTACTGGCCCATCTACAACCTGGACCGCAAGAACCACAACGCCCCGGAGGAAGAGAGCCACGACCCGGACGTCCTGCTGGCCAAATACAAACAGCTCCTGGCCGAGATCGAGCAGACCGAGAACCAGCTACGCGACGAGTTGGCCGAGGCGCTGGCACATCGGATCGAGGCGGAGGAAGCCGGGTCGTGAAGGTTTCGGAGTTCTTGGAGAACTTTCGGTATGTGGCGGAGGCACCGAACGGCGTCACGAAGCTTCGCGAGCTGGTCTTGAGTCTTGCGATGAGAGGTGAGCTCGTCCCGCAGAACGCCAACGACACTTCAGCTCAGCAGGTCATTCGCCAAATGGAACAGGAGAGGCGGGCAGCACACAGAAATGTACGAAGGAGGCCGCCAAAACAGCAGAGCGATCTAAGGGCCACGGACATACCATACCCAATACCCGAAACCTGGCAGTGGGTCGCCTTCGGCAGCATTGCCCGTCACAATGCCGGCAAGACTCTGGACAAGGGCCGCAATTCTGGTCGTCCGCGGAAGTACATCACCACATCCAACCTCTATTGGGGACGATTCGATCTCAACGACGTTAGAGAAATGTTGATCCGCGACGACGAGCTAGATCGTTGCACAGCTCGCCGGGGTGATCTTCTGATTTGCGAGGGCGGCGAGGCTGGCAGGGCCGCCGTCTGGGATTCCGACGAGGAGATCTGTTTTCAGAACCACATCCATCGTGCGCGCCTGCTGGGTGGTATCGATCCCTACTATGCCTTTCGTTACTTACAGAAGCTGGACGCGACACAAGAAATCAATAAGTATCGCAAAGGCGTAGGAATCTCAAATCTGTCAGGCAAGGCGCTGTCGTCCATTCCGTTCCCGCTTGCACCTGTTGCAGAGCAAAAACGCATCGTCGCCAAAGTGGATGCGCTGATGGCGCTGTGCGACAAGCTGGATGCACAGAAGCAAAAGCTTGAAACGCGATACTTCTCGCTTTCCAATGCTCGTGAAGCCCAATTCTCTGAAGCTTCTACACATCAAAATTTGTTGCAGTTATCTGTGCCTCCCGTTTCCGGAGATTCGATCCGAAACGCCCTGCTCCTCGCGGCATTCAAAGGTTTGATCTCGCAAAGACTCCCTGAAGATCAGAGCGTCGCAGAGATGCTTGCGAACGCTGCCTCCGAACAAGAAAACTTGCTTGCAGCCAGCAAGCGAAGGCGCCCGCAGTGGCAGCGCAAGCTTGCGAGAGCAAGAGCGATCTTTGCCCTGCCGTCGAGCTGGACCTGGGTAAGGGTCGCAGATGTTGTCGAGCGTGTTACGGTCGGTTTCGTAGGTTCGATGGTTCAGCACTATCGAACGGAGGGGATACCATTCCTGAGGTCCCAAAACGTACGCCGGAATCGTTTCGACGCGACGGGGATGGTCTTTATTTCTAAGGAATTTCATGACTCCATTGCGAAGTCTGCGCTCGCGCCGAACGACGTCGTAGTAACTAGGTCAGGCAGCGTTGGGGTAAGCTGCGTGATCCCAAAGGCAGTCAAAGAAGCGAACTGTTCTGATTTGGTTGTGATCAAAAATCCAATTGCTGTGGTGCCAGAATTTCTCTGCTACTACTTAAACTCGGTGGCGAGCACGCACATCGCAGCGGGAAAGGTCGGTATCGCTCTGACCCATTTCAATACAAAATCTGTTGCTGAGCTTTCTCTGCCCCTACCGCCGTACAACGAACAAGTACGTATCGTTGAAACGATTGACGCGGTTCTCAATACCATCGCTTACTTCGAGAACCAGCAACTAAGGCGACGGAAGCTTGGGACGCAACTCGCGCAAGCGTTCGTCGCCGCCATCACCGGCACCACCAGCGAGGACGCCAAGCCTATGAAAGCCCCAAAGACCGAGCTGATCACACGCTTGGAGGTCGAAGCCAGGGATGCGCGGCCGGGCACCGACCAGCCACTGGCCATCCTGCTGGCTGAGGCAGACGGCCCGCTATCGGCCAAGGCGCTATGGCAACGCTCCGGCCTCCCGATAGAGACGTTCTACCAACAGCTCAAGACGGAGAAAGCCGCCGGCTGGATCATCGAGCCGGAGCCGGCCCGAGTGCGCGAGATCAAGGAGGACTGATGCACCTGCAACGTCTCAAGCTGCGCGCCTTCCGCAACCTCCGAGACTTGGAGGTCCGCTTCTCGGCGTCGGCGCGGGATGCCGAGGGCCGGGACCTGCGGCTGCAAAGCCACGCCATCATCGGGCCGAACGGCTCCGGCAAGTCCAACCTGCTGGAGGCCCTGGTCACGATCTTTCGCGATCTGGACCTGAACCAGCCGCCGGGCTTCGACTACGAGCTGGACTACGAAATCCGCGGCTATTCGGTCGCCATCCGGGCGACCGCCGGCGAGCCGCCGCGGGTGCAGATCGACGGCGTGGCGACCGACCCCTTCGAGCTGAGCGATATACGCCGCGAGCATCCGGAGACGGGCCGGATGGAGCGAGGCAAAGCACGGCGCTACCTACCGTCCAACGTCTTCACCTACTACTCCGGGAAGAACGAGCGCCTGGAGGCCCTGTTCCGGGAGCACCAACAGGCGTTCATCAACAATCTGAACGAGGTCGACGCGCACTGCGACGATGCCACAGGCTTCGACGACACCTCGGCCGCCGATGCCCTGGTCCGGCGCCTGTTTTACTGCCGCCATCCCCACGCCAAACTCGTGCTGCTCTCCCTGCTGCTGGCACCGGAGCAGCCGCTGAAGGAGATTCTGGACGATCTGCGCATCGTCGACCTGGACTCGGCCCTTTTCGTGCTCAAGCAGCCCTGGCGCTTGACCGCTGAGAAGCTGACCCGCGAGGACATCCGTCAGGGCAGCCCGCGCTTCTGGTACGACCGCACTCGCTTCACGGAAGAGCTGCTGGAGAAGCTATGGGAGCTCGCGGTCGCCCCTATCGACCATACCGCGGAGCAAACCATCGACTTCCGCGGCCGGGTGGAGGAGCAGGCGCTGCTGTACCTGTTCGTGGACTCTCGGGACAAGCTCACCGAGCTAAAGAACCACGTCGGCGACTCCTACCGCTTCTTCCGCTTCCTGGAGGGCGCCTACATCGCCGACCTGCTGGAGGACCTGCACCTCTATGTGCGTCACCAACAAGCGGACGGGCTGATGACCTTCGACCAGCTCTCCGAGGGCGAGCTGCAACTGCTGACCGTGCTCGGCCTGATGCGCCTGATCCACGGCAGCGACTGGGACCAATGCCTGTTTCTGCTCGACGAGCCGGACACCCACCTGAACCCGCTTTGGAAGCTGCGCTACTTCGAGCGCGTCGAGCAGGTCCTGCGGGAACAGTCCGACGGCCCACTGAAGGGCGACTCGCAGATCATCGTCACCACCCACGACCCGATGATGATCGGCAGCCTGCGCCGGGAGCAGGTGCACATCCTGCGTCAAGGGTCGCGCGGCGTAATCGAGGTGGACCAGCCCATCGTGGACCCCAGGGGCATGGGTGTCGCCGGGCTGCTGAAGAGCGAGCTGTTCGGCCTGCGCTCAACCGTAGACACGGAGACGCTGCGCCGGCTGGACCGGCGCAATCTGCTGTTCGCCAGGGGAGAAGAGCGCACCGCCGAGGAAACTGCCGAGATGCAACGTCTCAGCGATGAGCTCTCTGAGCTCGGCTTCGCCCAGGACTTCAAGGAACCGTACTACGCCTTGTTCGTCCGCAAGATGGCCCAGCACACACGGTTCCACCAGCCCACGCTGACGCCGGAGCAGATGGCGGACCAAGAGGCCATCGCGGAGCGCATTATCAGAGAGGTCTTGGCGGAGGACGCTGGCAAATGAGGTGGATCGAGTTTGATAACAAGCGACCGACGGATGCATTTCCGGGCTGGGAGCCTTGGAGTCAGGAGGAATGGGACGCCTGGCTGCAGCGCTCCGCGACTTTTTTGGCGCAGGTGAAGTTGATGACCGAAGAGGCCGATGCTTTGCGGCGATCTGGAGACGAGGAGTCTGCAAGGGAGAAGCTGAAGGCGCGCAACGACTTTATGCGGAAGAAGAGCAACCACTGGGGCAAGCTGAAACCCTGGCTGCTTGCGCTGTCGCACGGCAAGTGCTGGTTCTCCGAGTCCAAGGATATCTACTCTGACTACCACGTCGAGCACTTTCGACCTAAATCCGAGGCCAAGGACCTAGATGGCAATACTCGCGACGGCTACTGGTGGCTGGCCTTCGACTACAGCAACTACCGAATCTGCGGCAGCGTCGGAAACAGTAAGAAGGGCGGGTGGTTTCCGTTGCGGGAGGGTTCAATGCGTTCTTGCTTTGCGAACCAGTGCGAAGAATCCGAAGCCCCCTACTTGTTGGATCCGACAGACCCAGTGGACGTGGAACTGCTTGCGTTTGACGAGGAAGGCAAGGCGATCGTGGCGCCGCACGTGGACGACGCTTGGGAAATCCGGCGGGTGGATGTATCGATCCACCGGTTGAAGCTGAACGAGCATGAGGCGCTGACCGAGGCACGTCGGGCAAAGTGGCAGGAAGTCGTACGCGAGATCGACGGCTACTATCGAGACAAGCAGCGCTGCGCCTCAGGCTGCAACCCTGCGGCGAAAGAGCGCTTAAAAAACCGTATTCGTACGATCAAGCGCTTGGCGAGCGCGGAGGAGCCCTTGTCGTCAGTCGTACGCTGGTGCCTGAGCTTTCGGAACGACAAACAGTTGCTGAGACTCGCCTCATGACCCTGCGGGTCGGCGTTTCGCTTACCACGTCTAAAGCCGCGAGGTACGATCCCATGCGAATCGACCGGCTCAATGTCCAGAACTTCAAGCGCTTCGAGGAGCTTCGCCTGGATCTCGACCCCCGCTTCACGTTGCTGGTCGGGGACAACGGCGCGGGCAAGACGTCGGTTCTGGACGCGCTCGCGGTGGCCGCGAGCATTTGGCTGGTAACCCCTCCTGACCGGAGCCTCTCCGGCAGTCGCCGCGGTATCCTGCCGAGCGAGATTCGGTTGGAGCCGGTGGTCGCCGGCGACCGGACTCAGTTCGTCGAGCGGAAGCCAGTGTTGGTGCACGCCATCGGTGAGATTGCCGGCGAGCCGCTTCAGTGGACGCGCGGGATTCCGAAGGGTGGAGTCAAGACATCCAGCAAGCAGGCCGGGAAGGCGACCGCGTTGATCCAGGAGGTCTTCGAGGTCGGTGCCGACGGCGCCGGGGTGCTGTGCCCGGTGCTGGCCTATTACGGCGCGGGGCGCGCGTGGCTGCCGTCCCGGGCGCGTGTCGAGAAGGGCGCTCCGTCTGGTCCGGCCCGGCGCTGGGACGCCTTCTATGATTGCTTCGAAGAGCGGATTCGCATTGGCGACTTGGTGCAGTGGTTCCAGCGCGAGGCCATCGCCGCCGGCAACCGCAAGGGCCGCTGGCGGCCCGGCTTCGATGCCGTGCGGCTCGCCATCCTGCGCTGTGTGCCGGAGGCGGATGCGCTCTGGTTCGACGGCGACCGCTCGGACATTGTGTTGTCGATGAGCGGCGAGGCGTGCCCGTTCTCGAACCTCAGCGCGGGACAGAAGATGATGGTGGCGCTGATCGCGGACATCGCCATCAAGGCGGTGACGCAGAACGCCTATCTGCTGCCGGAGGATGAGCTGGACACGGATGGGGAGGACCTGCCGGACGTGCTGCGCCGCACGCCCGGTCTGATCCTCATTGATGAGCTGGACACCCACCTGCATCCCATCTGGCAGCGGCGCGTGGTGGGCGACCTGAAGGAAACCTTTCCGGCGATGCAGTTCGTCTGCACGTCGCATTCCCCGTTCGTGATCCAGTCCTTGCAGCCCGGCGAGCTGCGCACCCTGGACGCATCCGGCCCGGTGCTGGTGGAGTACGCCAATCAATCCATCGAGGACATCGCCGAGGATGTGCAGCACGTCCCCGTGCCGCAGAAGAGCCGGCGGGCGCAGGAGCTTGCCCGGGCAACGGGGCGCTATTTCGATCTGCTGGAACGGGCTGGTGACATGAGCTCCGAGGATTTCCGGAACGCGGAACGGGACTATCGCACCGCTGTAGAACGCTACTCCGACAACCCCGGGCTCAGCGCATTTCTGAAGCTTCAGGCCATGGCCGCGGAGAAGGAGGGCAAGGAATGAGGCCCATCGAGCGCGGGCCGGCGCCGCGTGTTTATGCCGAGTACGGCGATGCCATCGACGACTTGGTTGACCGACTCGGGCGCTATTGCAGCTATTGTGAGCGCCGGCTCCCGGTGAGCCTGGCGGTCGAGCACATGACGCCCAAGCACCTCCATCCGGACCAGGAGCTGGACTGGGACAATTTCCTGCTGGGCTGCACCAACTGCAATTCTACGAAGTCGAACAAGGACTTGAGCGATGATGAGACGCTGTGGCCGGACCGGGACAACACGCTGCTCGCGCTGACCTATGCCCGGGGCGGCTTCGTCTCCACCTCCGACGGGATCGACGACCCGGACCTTCGAGCACGGGTCAGGATGCTGCTTGATCTGGTCGGGCTCGATCGGCACGCCGCACGCGGTTGGCCACCGCCGACAGACAAAGACAAGCGTTGGCAGCAACGCGAAGAGATCTGGGAGATCGCCGAGGAGACCTTGGGGTCGTACGAGGCGCTCGAGCGCTCACAGGCCGCCTTATCGCTGATCGTCACCGCGGCGCTGGGCTACGGGTTTCCCTCGGTGTGGCTGACGGTGTTCGATGCCTACCCCGAGGTCAGGCTCGCACTCCTGGATGCCTTTCCCGGTACATCGAAGGGCAGCTTCGACGACTTGGGCCAGCCTGTGAATCGGGCCGGGGGCGTACTGTAGGACTCAGCGGTGCGGCAGACTCCGATCGAACGGCGGCGCTCAGTCCCGTTGGATACACGCGCGCAGGCTTTCTTGGCCGGCCGAGGCCGGTGTGCGGACGCCGCCGTGGCGGCGGAGACGCCGCTCCCACAGTCCGCGAGGCACGCTATCCTTCGCCAACTTTGTCCTGACGCGCCGAACTGCGCCTTGCGAGCCGAGCATTGTGCAACTCACCACCGAGCAGGCCTTGACCATTCGCCGCCCCACCGCCGAGATCTTTGGCCCTGATGCGCGGGTGGGCCTGTTCGGCTCGCGGCTCGACGATGCGGCCCGCGGGGGCAACATCGGTCTCCTGGTGGAATGCGACCAGCCCGTGGCGGACCTGGCGCACAAGCGCGTGCAGCTTGTGGCACGGCTGCAGCTGCGGCTCGGCGACCAGCCCATCGATGTGCTGGTGCGTGCCCCGGGCGCGCCGCAGGGCCCGGTGCACGCGGCAGCCGCGCGCTCAGGGGTGCGGCTGTGACGCTCGATGACCTGCTGCCCATCGAGCGCTTCCGGCAGACCCTGGACGTGGTCGGCCGCGAGGCCGGTCACCTTGCCTACAGCCGCTCGCGGCTCGCCGCGGATCAGCGCGTGCGCGATTTCGCCGCCACACGGATGCCGCAGTGATTGCCGGGCGAAGGCGGCGGATGCGCTGCGCTGAAATTTTGAACCTAGAAAGAGCAGTCAACCACGAAGTACACGAATAGCACGAAGAAGAACACGAAGGAAGACAGAGAATTAGCGACAAAAACCTCGCCTGGGTGTTCTTCA
>PR_CR_10_Liq_1_inCRDRAFT_1000923_pt1 | contig 17416 bp, 16 predicted proteins | sample PRCRCaboRojoPR_3_FD_10241 | JGI IMG/M metagenome (IMG submission 10241)
TTGCTGTCCGAGCTTTCGCCAAAGGATATCCGGCAGCTCTTCATTTGCCACAAACAGGCCTTCTATTCGGCTTATGCCGGTTGGCCCGAGGAGAAACAGGCCTATGTGGCGCAATTCCTCGCCACGGAATATGCTGTGGACAAGGCGGGGACGCGGGCGGCACTGTTCGGCCACGAGGCTCCGATGGAGGAACCCCGGCAGCTCGAGCGCGATCTGGTCGCGCGGGTCGGACCTTGGGGAGCAGTTGAAAGGCAAGGCGAATGAATTTCGTAAGACTGGTCGTTTTCGGGTTCCTGTTCCTCAGCGTGGTCTATATCTGTGTTTCGCTGTATTCCCGGTCGGTCCGGCGCGAGAAGCTGGAAGCGGAATGGGAGGAAACCCGCCCCGAAGGAATCCACCGCGATGCCTTTGTCAAAGAGGGCATGAAGGAGTATGAAACCGGCCTGAGAAAGCGGTTGATCCTGCTGGTCTACATCATCCCTTTGATCGCCGTCGGTGCCATCATCTATTTCGTCAACTAGGGGTCCGCCATGCGCAATTTTCGCCGAGCCGTCCGCATTACGGTTTTTTTGATCCTGGCGCTCTGGCTGCATTACGTGATGCCGCAGCGCGATATCGCGCGGGTCACCTCGACCGAGGTGGTGCGCACGGATTTTTCGGCCCTCAACCGCATTTTCTTTGCCCAGGCCGATACCGGGGCGACGGATAATCCCTCGCGCGATCTGCGGTTCATCAATACCGAGCGCAAGGCGACCTACCTGTTCGGACTGATCCGCGGCGGCAACCAGACCATGGTGTATCGCAACGAGGATACCGGCTGGATCTATCCGCCCTATTTCAAGTTCGACAGTGCCGATCTCCAGGCCGAGGCGGGGGCCGCCATCTCGACCGCGGAGCCTTACGACTGGGTGGTGATCACCCATTACGGCTGGCGCATTCGCTGGCTCTCGATCTATCCCAACGCGGTTTCCATTCGTCCGGCGCCGAGCGAGGAGTACCGCCCGATCCCCTGGGGCAACATCATCATCTACATTGCCCTGATCGCGGGGGCCTGTTCCTGCGGGCCATGTGGCGGCAGTTCCGCGAACGCACGCTTGATCCGCTAGCGGACCGCGCCGAGGACCGGATGGATCACGTGCAGGCCGACTTTGCCGAAAGGCGTGGTCGTGTGCGGCGCTGGCTCGATAGCTGGAAGAGCAAGTGACCTGACGGGCTGCGCGTTTCGCGCAGGCAGGGTCGTCTCGGCGCCGACTTTGGCGGCGCCTCGGGATCGGGGGCGCTGCCCCCGTCTGCCCGTTGGGCAGACTCCCCCGGGATATTTTCGGTCCAAAGAAACCGCCGGCTATTCGCCGTAGGGGATCCAGACGGTCTTGACCTCGGTCGACTGAGCCAGCCAGGTTGCGGCGGGCCAGTCGTGGGACCGTCCGTTATTGACCCAGGTGCGTTTCAGTGTGGCCGCCGAGGCGTGCTCGATCTCTTGGGACAGGTCGGTGGAGGAAAAGGACCAGACCGCGTCGAGCCCGGCATGTGCGGCCAGGTGCGGGGCCAGCTCGGCGTGATCGCCGGTCAGGATGTTGACGACGCCGCCGGGCACATCGGATGTATCAAGCACCTGGTAGAAATCCGTCGCGGCGAGCGGATAGGGGCTTGAGGCCACGGCGGTGACCCGGTTGCCCATGGCGATGGCCGGGGCCATTGGTTCGATCAGCCCCATGAGCGGGCGCGCGTCGTCGCACAGGATCCCGATATTGCCCACCGGTTCGTTCATGGCGAGCGCCGTGCCGCGCATCGGGACGGGCTTGGCCCGGTGGTCGTGCTTGTCTGCCCAGGCGGCCCATTTGAACAGGGCACGGACCGCCTGTGCCACTTCCTTGTCGCCCGAGCGTCCGCCGGTGAGATGATTGATCCGCGTTGCAAATTCGTCTTCGCGCGCTGAGAGGTTCTCGGCGATGTAGTAGAGGATCTGGGCGCGCAGGTGGCCGGTGGCTTGCGACCAGCTCCTGGCGGCGGTCATCGCCTCGACGGCGTTGCGCAGATCCTTGCGGTTGGCCAGAGACGCATGGCCCAGGAGTTTCCCGCCACGGGTGTAGACAGGGCGGGAATAGCCGCCGTCGGGACGGGCCTGTTTGCCGCCGATATAGAGCTTGGCGGTGCGGTCCAGGGGCGGGATCGGGTTGCCGTCATCGGTGGAGTAGGGGGCGATGGGGGTGATTTCCTTGCCCGCGCCTTTGGGCCGGGTGTAGGCCATCAGCCCTTCCCATCCGCCTTCCCGGCCGAAACCGCTTTCGCGAACCCCGCCGAAGCCTGCGGCGGCATCGAAGAGGTTCGTTGCGTTGATCCAGACGACGCCCGCGGCCAGCTTGGGGGCGACATCGAGCGCCAGGTTGATGTTTTCGGTCCAGACCGACGCGGCCAGCCCGTAGCGTGTGTTGTTGGCCAGTTCCACCGCCTCGGAGGGCGTGCGGAAGGTGGTCGAAACGAGGACGGGGCCGAAGATTTCTTCCTGCATGAGCCGGTCGGCGGGGGAGAGGCCGGTGATCAGGGTGGGCGGGTAGTAGCAGCCGGTGTCGGGCAGGGGACCGGGGGCGCGGTAGATATCGCCGTTCGACCCGTCGACCATGTCGGTGATGGCCTGCAATTGCACGGGGTCGACAACGGCCCCCACGTCGATGGCCTTGTCCAGCGGGTTGCCAAGGCGCAGCTTGTCCATGCGCGCGCGCAGCTTGTCGTAGAAGCGCGGTGCGATCCCTTCTTGCACCAGCAGGCGCGACCCGGCGCAACAGACCTCTCCCTGGTTGAACCAGATGGCGTCGACCAGGCCCTCGATGGCGCTGTCGATATCGGCGTCCTCGAAGACGATGTAGGGTGATTTCCCGCCCAGCTCGAGTGTCAGCGCCTTGCCCGACCCGGCGGTGGCCTCGCGGATGCGGCGACCGACAGCGGTGGAGCCCGTGAAGGCGATCTTGTCCACGTCCGATGTGACGAGCATCTCGCCCACGGCCCCGTCGCCGGTCACGATGTTCACGACGCCTTTGGGCAGGCCCGCCTGGCGGCAGATATCGGCAAAGAGCAGCGCGGTCAGCGAGGTGTATTCGGCGGGCTTCAGCACCACTGTGTTGCCCATCGCCAGCGCCGGGGCAATCTTCCATGCAAGCATCAGTAGCGGGAAGTTCCACGGCACGATCTGACCGCAGACCCCAAGCGGTTCGGCGTCGGGCAGTTCCTCGTCCATCAGTTCGGCCATGCCGGCGTGATAATAGAAGTGCCGCGCGGCCAGCGGGATGTCGATGTCACGGCTTTCGCGGATCGGCTTGCCGTTGTCGAGGGTTTCCAGCACGGCAAAAAGGCGCGCGTGCTTTTGCAGCAGCCGCGCGATGGCATAGAGGGCGCGGGCCCGTTTGTGACCATCCTTGGCCCATTTCGCCTGTGCCTTGCGGGCGGCTGCCACGGCGGTATCAACATCCACCTCGGTGGCCTGCGTGACATGGGCCAGCACATTGCCGGTGGCGGGATCCTTCGCCTCGAAGGTTTCGCCCGGATCGGTGAATTTGCCGTCGATGAAACAGCCGAACCGGTCGCCCATGTCGACGAGCCATTCCAGCGCGGGAACGGCGGATTCCGGGGCGGGGCCGTACTCCATGGTTTCGAAGATGTCCTTGACACTCATGCGCGCCACGCTCCTGTCTTCATCTTGGCAAATAAACTCATGATCCTGCCCTAACCTGCNGCGTGCCGCCANCTNGCNGAATAGGCGCCGGTGATGTGGTGTTCCAGCTGCCGCTCGATATCGCCCAAAAGCGAGGAGGCGCCGAAGCGAAACAGGTCCGGTTGCAGCCAGCGGTCGCCCAATTCGTCCTTGATCAGCGCCAGGTAGGTAAGCGCGTCCTTGGCCTTGGAAATGCCGCCGGCGGGCTTGTAGCCGACCTTGTAGCCAGTGCGCGCCTCGTAGTCGCGGATCGCGCGGATCATGGTCAGGCTCACGGGCAGGGTGGCGTTGACGCTTTCCTTGCCGGTCGAGGTCTTGATGAAATCCGCCCCTGCCATCATGCAGACGAGCGAAGCGCGGGCCACGTTGCGCAGCGTGCCCAGCTCGCCGGTGGCGAGGATGGCCTTCACATGGGCCTCGCCGCAGGCCGCGCGCATCTCGCGCATTTCGTCGTAGAGCGCCTGCCAGTTGCCTTGCAGCACGTGGCGGCGGGTGATGACGATGTCGATTTCCTCGGCCCCGGCCGCGACGCTTTCGCCGATCTCGGCGATGCGCAGCTTGTAGGGCGACAGCCCGGCGGGAAACCCGGTGGACACGGCGGCGACGGGAATGCCAGAGCCGCGCAGGGCGTCGACGGCCGTTTCGACCATGTCGTGATAGACGCAGACCGCGCCCGTTGTCAGGCCCTGCATACCGAGCGCGTCCAGGATATCGGCGCGCACGGGTTGCCGGGCTTTGGCGCAGAGGCGGCGCACGCGCCCCTCGGTATCGTCACCGGATAGCGTGGTGAGGTCGATCAGGCTGATCGCCTTGCAAAGCCAGGCGGCCTGGTGGTCCTTCTTGACGCTGCGCCGGCCCGGAAGGGTCGCGGCACGGCGTTCTATGGCGCTTGTGTTGGCCTGAACGGCGCGGACCCAGGACAGGTCCAGGTCCATACCGGCATTGCGCGGTTCCTGCACCTGCGGCAGTTGCGCATCATCCGTCTTCACGTGGCTGTCAGTGGTCTGCAAAGGGGCCTCCCGTCGATGATCAAAGCCTGTCACGGGGGCGGGTCAGTGGCAAGATGTGGCGCGGCGTCAGGGCTGGATCAGCCGTTGTCTGTGTGCACGGCGGAACCGCTGCGGGGTCTGTCCATGAGTGGCCAGGAATAGTTTGTGGAAGTGCGACAGGTTGGGAATGCCGCATTCCGCAGCGATCTCGGCCAGGCTGTCTTCGCTGCCCACAAGGCGGGTAGCGGCATAGGTCATGCGCTGCGCGTTGACATAGTCGGAGGGCGTCACACCGAGATAGCGTCGCATTGACCGCGAGACATGGGGATGCGCGCGCCCTGCGACACGGACAAGGCCAGCCGCCCCGTCGCGGAAAACCGCCGGGTCATGCGCCGCGCGGCAGGCGCGTTGCAGCCAGTCGGGGGCCGCAGCGGGAATATCGTTGGGGGCTTGGGCCATATCCGCCAGAAGGGGCAGAAGAAAGGCCTCCAGCGCCAAGGCGTCGCGAGGCCCACGTTCGAGGCGCAATGCGGCATGGTTGATCTCCGCCATCTGACGGATGTCGAGATGTCGGCGTGGCGGCAGGGACGCATCCGACCAGAACCCGATGCCGTTCAGACCCGGATGGCGCGCCTGCAGCGCGTCCAGGGCCTGGTCACGAATGGACAGGGAGACGATCATGGCAGCCTCTCCACGGCCCTGCAGCCCATGCGCATCGCCCGGGCGCAGAAAGATCATGTCGCCTTCTGTCAGGTCCTCGCGCCGGTCGGGCAGGTGATGGCGGACCCTGCCGTTCTGCACCCAGAGCAATTCGAAAAAGGCGTGCCCATGCAGGCGGCGAGGCCGCCGGGGGGCAAGTTCGGCGCGCACCAGGTGGTGGGTCACATCCGGCCCGAGACCATCCGGAAAAGGCAGGATATGCGGACTCTGATCGCTCATGCACGAATTATGCCACAGCTTTTGCCGCGGCGCAGCATTTCTTTTCCTGCAGCTAGTCGTCTCGCTTTTTCGAAAGGAATTTCGGCAGTTTGTCAGCATTCGGCGCGGCCGGTTCCCCGGCCGGTGCCTCACTGGTGGCCGCCGCGCTCATGGCCTTGATCCCCGCGATGCCGGACTCGCCCAGAGGCACCGAGGCGAACGGGCCGCCGAGCCGGGTGAACCCCATGTCGTCGGGTGCGGGGCGCGGGGCATTGGCCTGCAGGGTCTCGGCCCAGTCCTCGGCATTGTCCTTGGGCTTGAAGCCAAGGAAGCCGGCCGTGGCGTTATTGATCGGAGCGCGGGTATTGTTCGAGATGCCGAAAACGGTCGTGAATCCTGTCACCGGGGCCTCGACGGCGCGCAGCACGAGCTGGCGGAGGTCGTCATAGCTCAGCCATGTCTGTAGAGCGCGCAGATTCTGCGGTTCGGGCGTGCAGGAGAAAATGCGCAGGCAGACCGCTTCGATACCGCGTTTGTCCCAGTACATCTTGCCCAGATCCTCGGCAAAGCATTTGGCCAGGCCATAGAACGTGTCGGGACGATGCGGGGCATCCAGCCCGATTCCGGCCATCGTTTCGTGCATGCCCACCGCGTGCACGGACGAGGCATAGATGACCCGCCGCGCCCCGTGCCGGTAGGCGGCCTCCCACACGTTGTAGGACGAGATGTAATTCGGCCCCAGAAGTTCCTCGAACGGGCGTTCATCGACGATGGCCGCGAAATGCACGACCATGTCGGCGCCTTCGACCAGCGGCCCGAAGGCCTCCATGTCGGCCACGTCGACCTGTTCGAACCGTTCATTGGCAAGCAGGGTGTCGGGGGCCTCTTGGATGTCGACCGAGACCAGTTCCTCGGCCTGCCCGGCGAGGGTTTCGCGAATTTGCATGCCCAGCGCGCCGCAGGCGCCTGTCAAGACGATCTTTTTCATGGTGGCCTTTCCCGGTGATGTTTGGCGCAGGCTGTTCTGCCGCGCGGGCAAGGTCAAGGGGTCGGACCGCCCAAGGCGGGTTCAGGCCGATTGCCAGCCCATGGCGGCAAGGATCGGCTGATAGGCGGCGGCGAGGCGGGGCAAGAGCGCCGGATCAGCGCTCCCCCTGTCCTGCCAGGCCATGGTGGCTACGCCCAGAAGGCGTGGCATGAGCATCGCCTCGATCTGGTCGTCCCGCGTGGTGAATTCCGACCAGAAGGTGCCCTGAACCCCGATGATGTTGTCGGCCAGTGCCGGTTCGTCCCCGGGCACCGGGTCCCAGGCCACGGTATCTTCCAGCGCGACGAAGGCCGCCCAGTTCGCGCCCCAATCCTCGGGGTCGGCCGTATGGGCCATGTCCAGATAGACGTGCTGCGCCGGGGTCATCACCACCTTGTAGCCCGCGCGGGCGGCGTCCAACCCCGGCCCCTGGCCGGTCCAGCTGAACAGGATCGCGCCGTTCTCTATTCCCGTCTGACCGCGCGCGGCCTCCTCCCAGGCGGCGGGGGTCTTGCCATGTTCGGCCACGCGACGCGCCAAGCGGTTGATGGTCCAGCCTTGCAGGTCATCGGTGGTATCCAGCCCTTCGTCGTCCATGAGGCGGCGCGCGGCGGGCGACCCCTGCCAGGTGCCATCGGGCAATTCATCGCAGCCAAGATGGATCACGTCGAAGGGGAACAGGCCAGCGATTTCATCGACCATGGCATGCCACACGCGCCAGCTTTCCGTCATGGCGGGGTTCATGACATTGGCGGCATAGCCTTGCACGGACCGTTCGGTGCCGGTGTCCTCGGGGTCGCGAGTGCCGGGGTAGACGCGGGCGAGGGCCAGCGCGTGGGCGGGAACCTCGATTTCCGGCATGACCTCGATGCCCAGCTCCGCCGCACGGGCCAGGACCCGCGCAACATCGGCCCGTGAATAGCTCCCGCCGGAACGGATCCCGCCGCCGAAAACGCCGGGGATCAGCTCGTCCTCACCCCGGAAATGGGTCTTTGCGAGTTCGGGCAAGCTATCGAGTGCAAGCCGGAAAGCCTCGTCATCCGCGAAATGCCAGTGAAAGCGATTCAGTTTCAGCAGCGCCATCAGGTCCAGCAGACGCAGGATGGTGTCGACCGAGTAGAAATGCCGGGCGCAATCCAGGTGCTGCCCACGCCAGCCGAAGCGAGGTGCGTCCTCGATTTCGCCGCACGGGATGCGCCCATCGTGAGTTCCGCGCAAGGGTCAGAAGGGTGACCGCGCCGTGCAGCGCGCCGGCCCTGTCGCCATGGCGCAGCTTTGCGCCCTCCGGTGTCACCGTGAGCCGATAGGCCTCGGGGGGCAGGGTCTCGTCCAGTTCCACGCTCAGCCGCGCGCCGTCCTTGGACAGGAACGGGCCCAGCCCGACCCTTGCGGCCAGATCGTCGGCGGCGCTCAATGGTTCCGATGCGGGCGCGGCAAAGCTGGTCGCGATCAGGTGGTCAGCTGCCGCCTCGGCGCGAGTTGGTCGCGGGCAAACCCGGGGCCAATCGGCGGCTACGGTGTCGCGTCGCTCAGGGCGCACACCGTCGGGCAGGGCGGGCAGATCAAGCGGCCCGTCCTGGGTGCGCAGATAAGCACCAAGTGGCAGCCACGCCCGGTTGGCCGGGGCGAATTCGGGGTTTTCATGGCGAAGGGTCACATCATGCGGCTGGCCAGCCTGCAAATCCGGCAAGGCCACCTCGGTATAACCGCCGGTCGCGGCGATGCGCGTGCCGCCCTCGACCACGGTGACCGGGGCCATGCAGGAAAAGCAGAAAACCGGCGCCTTCAGGTCGCGGTCGCTGGTGATGCGGCAGTGGATCAGCTTGCCGTCGATACGGGCGTCGAATTGCATGTTTCCCCCTGGAAAAAGTGTCGCCTCAGCCGCCGTCCGGGCGCAGTTCGGAGACGAAATCGTAGATGTCGGACCGGTAAAAACCGCGCGTGAACTCCACCGGGCGGCCGTTTTCGAGATAGGCGGTGCGGTCGATCTGCAGGATCGCGGTGTTTTCAGGCAGGCAGAGCAATTGCGCATCCGCGCCCTTGACGTTCACCGCCGTCACGCGCTGGATCGCCCGGCTCGGGGCCTGGCCGCGCCGGCGCAGCACGGCATAGAGCGAGGTTTCCACCGCTTCGGGGTCCGGCAGGATGTCCGACGGCAGGGAGGACCGTTCGATCGCCATCGGTGTGTCATCTGCGCTTCGCAGCCGTTCGATCCGGGCCACGGACACGGACGGCGACAGGCCCAGCGCCATTATCTCATCCGGGCTGGGCGGGAAGAGGCCGCGGTCCAGAACACGACTGGTCGAGACGCGGCCGCGCGCCTGCATGTTCTCGGTAAAGGAAACCAGCGTCGAAAGCGATTGCTCGGTCTTGGGCGCGCTGCCCATCACGAAACTGCCCGCGCCGCGCCGCTGTTCGATCAGACCGGCCTCGACCAGTTCGGCCACCGCCTTGCGCACGGTGACGCGGCTGACATCGGCGAGTTCAGCCAGGTCGCGTTCCGCCGGCAACTGCTGGCCCTCTTGCAGGGTGCCCTCTGTGATGGCCCGTCCGATGTGGCGGGACAATTGCAGGTAGCGCGGCCCCTGCCCGGGCCGGTGCCAGGTTTCGGGCTGAAAAAGGGATTCGGCATTCATGGTCATAACGCGCCTTCTATTGGTATGTTTTTATAATACCAAAATTCGTATCTTCAATACATTTGTTGCGGTGTGCAGCCAAAAAGACAAGGAAAAACTGGGGTATCCAATACATAACGAAAAACTGGTATTATTTTGGTAGCATTTTTGGGATTGCTTGGTATCGTTTGCTGACAGACATCGATTCGCGTCCGAAAAAGCGGGCGCAGGGCATCCGGGGGGAACCTTGACCGAGCTTACGCAAGAGATCGCCGTGGCCGAGCGGACCAAGCGCCGCAAGCTGCCCGAGGCATGGTTTGCCTGGATGCTGGTGGCGCCGGCCATCATCTTCATTGCCGTCATCGTCGCATGGCCCCTGGCAGAGACGATCCGCCTCTCCTTCATGGAGGCCGATCTTGGCGGGGAGGAATTCGTCGGCGCGGCCAATTACGCGGACCTGCTGGATAGCCGCAAATTCCATGAAACCGTGGTGCGGACGTTCTATTGGATGTTCCTGTCGGTGGGGTTGAAGCTGATCCTCGGGCTGATCGGGGCGACGCTTCTCAATGCCGCCATTCCGGGCCGGGCACTGTTCCGCGTGCTGGTCATGCCGCCCTGGGTGATCCCGATCGCCATCGGCTGCATCGGCTGGCTGTGGCTCTATAATGGGTATTTCGGCCTGCTGTCCGGACTGGGCCAGCGCCTTGGCATCCTGGATGGCCCGTTCGAGTTCCTGGCCTACAAGCAATCGGCTTTCTATTCGGCCATCGTTACCGATGTCTGGGTCGGCACACCGATGGTCACGCTGTTCCTGCTGGCCGCCATGCAGGGCGTCAGTCGCGACCTTTACGAGGCCGCCTGGGTCGATGGGGCCGGGCGCTGGTACCGGTTCCGCCGCATCACCATTCCCCAGATCATGCCGGTGCTCGTGTCGATGGCGCTGCTTTCCGCGATCTGGACGTTCAACAGTTTCGAAATCATCTGGATCCTGACCGAGGGCGGCCCGCGCGGGGCGACCACGACCCTGATCGTGGACACCTACAAGACCGCGATTTCCAACTACAAGTTCGGCGAAGGCGCCGCGCGCGCCGTGATCATCGTGATCCTGCTGGCGCTGTTTTCCCTCATCTACCTGTTCTTCCTGAACAAGGTGAACCGCAAATACGGGGTGAAGTGACATGATGGACCGCTACACGATCCCGCAGAAGATCGGCCTCTACATTGCTGTTGCGATCTTCCTGACCTTCATCCTGCTGCCCTTCTTCGAGATGTTCATGGCGTCCCTGCGCCCGCTCGAACACCTGTTCCGCAGCCCCTACCAGTTCTGGTCCGAGGATTTCAGCTTCCAGGCTTATTCGGACATGTGGGAAACGGTGCCGCTGCTGGGGCGCTACATCTTCAACTCGATCTATATCGCCTCGATGGTGACGGCGATCACCATGGCCTTCGTTGTGCCTGCCGCCTATGCCTTCGCCCGCATGGACTTTCCGTTCAAGTCGGCGACGCTTGGCATCTTCCTGGCCGTCAACATGTTCACCGGTGCGGTGCTGCTGATCCCGCTCTACCGGGTGCTGCGGACCCTGGGCCTGCTCAATACCTATTGGGCGATGATCGTGCCGGGCGTGGCTTTCCTGATCCCCACGGGGATCTGGCTGCTGCGCTCTTACCTGGAAAAGATCCCGCGCGAGCTGGAAGAGGCCGCCTATGTCGATGGCGCCAGCCGCCTCTACACCCTGCGCCGAGTCGTGCTGCCGCTGGCGGTGCCGGGGCTGATCGTTGTCGGCGTGGCGGTCTTCATCGGCGCCTATGCCCAGCAATTCCTGTTCGCAATCACCTTCAACCAGACCCGCGAGCTGCAGCCACTGCCCGCCGGTCTTTACGAATTCATCGGCTACCAGTCGGTGACCTGGAACGAGATGATGGCCGCTGCCCTGGTCGGTGTGCTGCCGGTCATGGTCATCTTCCTGTTCCTGCAAAAATACCTCGTCGCGGGCCTGACCGCAGGCGCGGTGAAAGAATGAAACCAGTAGGTCCAACAAAGGGAGAGACCCAGATGAAAACCTTGAAAACATTGTCCGTGGGGGCCGTATTGCTGACCGGTTCGGCCCTGTCGGCGCAGGCGCAGGATATGCACTTCATCATGTGTGGCGGCGAAATCCGCGAAGCCGACCAGGCCGTCGTCGATGCCTTCGTCGCCGAGCGTGACGGCGTGACCGTCAATATCGAGGCCGTTCCGTGGGGCACGTGCCAGGACAAGTCCCTGACGCTTGCCGCGGCCGGTGATCCGCCTTCGATTTCCTATATGGGCAGCCGCACCCTGCGCCAGCTGGCCAATAACGACCTGATCGTGCCTGCCGAGATCCCCGCCGAATGGGAAGATGCCTATCAGCCGGGCGTGCTGAACACCGTGACCATCGAGGGCACCCGCTGGGGCTATCCGCACGCCTTCTCGACCAAGGCGCTCTACATCAATTGCGATCTGGCCGAAGAAGCTGGCGTGGCCTGCGAGGCTCCGGCCACGTGGGACGACATGTACGCCATGGCCGAGGCGATCAACAACAACACGGGTGCGGCCGGGATCGGCCTTGCGGGCAAGGATTTCGACAACACCATGCACCAGTTCCTCAACTATCTTTATTCCAACGGGGGAACGGTGATCGATACGGCAACGGGCGAGAACATGCTCGACAGCCAGGAAACCCGCGAGACGCTGGAATTCTACGGCAAGCTGGCCAGCGTGTCGCAGGATGGCCCGACCGCGTGGGAACGCGACCAGTTGCGCGACCTGTTCAATGACGGCCAGATCGGCATGTATGTGCAAGGTCCCTGGGGCCGTGGCCAGCACAATGAAGACATCAACCAGCTTGTCGCCCCGGTGCCCGCAGGCCCCTCTGGCGCAAGTGGCACGATCCTGATCACCGACAGCCTTGTCGTGTTCAAGGGGTCCGGTCACGAGGATCTGGCGCAGGAACTGGCCCAGGCGCTTGCCTCGGGTGAGGCGCAATATGATCTGGACCAAAGCTGGGGCCTGACGCCGATCTTCCAGTATGAAAAGCTGGGTATCGAAGACCCGTTCTACATCGGCGATCCCTTCTGGGAAGTTTTCACAGCCGGGATCGAGGCCGGTGGGCCTGAACCCCTGCTGGAGGATTTCAAATCGCTCCAGTCGGTCTTCACCAACATGGTGCAGGGCATCCTGCTTGAGGATGATACCGTCGACAGCCTCGTGACCATCGCGGGCGAGGAACTGGACGACGCGCTCTGAGCCGATCCTCCCGACCGGGCGGCGGCTGGTCTGCCGCCCGGACCCAAACAGATTTCAAACAGACAGGACGCAACCCGTGGCCACGCTCGACCTGGAAAACATCTGCAAATCCTTCGGCCCCGCCAAGGTGCTTCATGACATCGACCTTGCCATCCGCGACAAGGAATTCGTCGTCTTCGTCGGCCCGTCGGGCTGCGGCAAGTCCACGCTCTTGCGGATCATTGCCGGGCTGGAAGAGGCGACCGACGGGCGTATCGTGATCGAGGGTCGCGATGTCAGCCTTGAAGACCCGGTGGACAGGGGCATTTCCATGGTCTTCCAGTCCTACGCGCTCTATCCGCACCTGACGGTTTTCGAGAACATCGCCTTCCCGCTGCGGGTTCAGAAGATGACGCAGCAAGACGTGAATCAGCGCGTGAACCGAGCGGCAGAAATCCTGCAATTGACCGACAAGTTGCCGCTCAAGCCGGGCCAGCTGTCCGGTGGTCAGCGTCAGCGCGTCGCCATCGGCCGATCCATCGTGCGGGAACCCAAGGTGTTCCTGTTCGACGAGCCGCTTTCGAACCTGGACGCCGCGCTGCGCGGTGACATGCGGGTGGAACTTAGCCAGCTGCACCGGGAACTGAATGCAACGATGGTTTACGTGACCCATGACCAGGTCGAGGCGATGACCATGGCCGACCGCATCGTCGTTCTGAACGGTGGCCGGGTGGAACAATTCGGTTCTCCGATGGAACTCTATCACCATCCCGCGACAAAGTTCGTGGCCGGATTCATCGGTCAGCCCAACATGAATTTCGTCCCCGGCACGGTCGTTGAGGCCAATGGCGACGGCGTGGCCATCGATACGGTAGATGGCGCCCGGCTGGTCCTTCCGGTCGACAGAGCAGGCGTTTCCACGGGCGATGCGGTGGAGATCGGCATCCGGCCCGAGGATGTCCGGCTTGGTGACGGTCTGGGCCTGAATATCCGGGTGCTGGAACGCCTGGGCGGCGTATCCATCGCCCACGGCGCCTTGTCGGACGGCACGCGCTTCTGCGCTTCGCTCGACGGCAATGCCCGGATCGAGGAAGGCGTGCCGGTCGGCCTGACGGTCGACCCTGCCTGCGCCCATGTCTTCAAGGCCGATGGCACGGTCCTGCGCCGGCAGGCCGCCCCGGCCCTGGTCGCCTGAGGAGGAAAAAATGAAAATCGCAACTGCCGGGATCGGTCTCCGGGCCGGTCATGTGCTGGCCTTGTTCAGGCAAATGATGCCAGAGGTCGAATTCGTGGGGTATTACGACCCGCAACCGACCTACCTAGAGATGATCGGCACCGATACGCCGCGCTTCGACAGCGTCGAAGAGATGCTGGCGCAGACCAAACCGGACCTCTTCTTCGTCGGCTCACCCAACGAGTTTCACCTCGACCAGATCCGTGCCGGGCTGGAAAGCGACGTGCCGCATATCTTCACCGAAAAGCCGGTGGTGGTGTCCATCGAGGAGACGATGGAACTGGGCCGCCTGCTGGCGAAACACGGCTCGGACCGGCTGATGGTGGGGCTGGTGCTGCGCTATTCCCAACACATGGTGGACCTGCGCGCGGCCATGGCCGAAGGCGTGCTGGGCCAGATCACCTCTCTTGAGGCGAACGAACATATCGGCCCGTATCATGGCGCCTTCTTCATGCGCGACTGGCGGCGCATGGTGTCCCATTCGGGCGGGTTCATGCTGGAGAAGTGTTGCCACGACCTGGACCTGTACAACATGATCACCGGGTCGCGCCCGGCCCGCGTGGCCAGTTTCGGCGGGCGTCGGTCCTTCCTGCCGGATCACGCCCCGGCCTCGAATGCCGAAAACGAGATCTTCCACATCAAAGGGTCCGTCTGGAACTCTGTCGATGATCCGTTCCACAGCGATGGTGACATCATCGACTGCCAAACCGCGATCCTCGAATATGAAACCGGGGCCAGCATGGCCTTTCACACCAACCTGAACGTGCCCGACGAACACCGCCGGTTCTGCGTGATGGGGGCGATGGGCATGGCCGAGGGCGACTTCGTGCGTGGCTATCTCAAGATCACGCGGCGCGATGGAAAGGTCTATGCGGATCACGACTATTCCAAGGGCGACAGGGCGACGCTGGGCAGTCACTACGGCGCCGATCATATGATGGTCGCTGACATCATCGCCTACCTGAAGGGCGAGGCCGAGGCGCTGCCCGTGTCCATCGTCGATGCGCTGGAGGCCGGCGTCGCGGCGCTGGCGCTGGACGAGGCCCGCAGCGCGGGCCGCGTGGTGGGCCTGTCCGAAACATGGGCGGAATTCGACAGCTTGGGATTGAGGCGATGACCGTGCAGGGCAATCACACCACACCAGGCCGGTACATGGCCCGCGAGATCGGCGAGGCGGGCGCTGTCTTTGCGCACGCGGCGTCGCAGGATATCGACCCCGCGGTGCATGGGCTTGCCGATCGCCAGGCGTTCTATACGGTCGCGCGCGGCTCGTCGGACGCGGCGGCCAACATCCTGTCCTACGAATTCATGCGCGAACTGGGCGTGCCGGTCACGTCCCTGCCGCCCTCTGTCTTTTCCATCGGTGGCGGGGTCTCGATGCGTGATGCGGCCGCCCTGATCATCTCTCAATCAGGGGCCAGCGACGACCTGATCCATACGGCCAGGGGTATGCGGGCCAAGGGCGCCTGCGTTGCGACAATCACCAATGTGCCCGGCTCGGGGGTCGAGGGGGCCGCCGACCTGACAGTGCCGATCGGCGCGGGCGAAGAGCGGGCCGTTCCCGCCACCAAAACCGTCATCGGGTCGGTCGGGGCCGGGGTCGCGCTCTTGTCCGCGCTCAAGCCCGACTATGGCCGGCGCGCCGCCGACGGGATTGCGGTGCTGGCGGCCATGGAAGGATTGGCGAAGGACTGGCACGAAGCGTTGCGCGCCGGGCTGCTGCGGGCGCGGCATGTCTATGTGGTGGGGCGCGATACCGGCTTGGGCACTGCCCATGAGGTGGCTCTGAAGATCAAGGAATGCTGCGCCATACATGCCGAGGCCCATTCCGCCTCGGAGGTTTTGCATGGCCCGCTGCAACTTGCTACGAACCCCCTGACCGTGCTCGTGCTGGATAGCGGCGCGCCGGGCACCGCCGATAGCCTGGACACCGCCGAGGCAAGGTTCCGTGATCAGGGCTGCGATGTGCACCGGGTCGATGCCGGCCTGCCCGGCCTGACACCGGCCACCGCGGCGGCCGCCATCCTGCGCCGGGTCTACCCGGTGATCCTTGATACCGCCCTTGCGCTGGGCCATGACCCGGACAACCCCGCAACCCTGTCGAAAGTGACCCGAACCCGATGACTGATAATGCCGACCTGACCCGTTGGGCCACCTGGACCGAGACTCATGCCCAGCCAAGGCTGTGGCGGGACTGGTCGCGCGTGCTGGACGTGGACGGCCTGCGCGGCTGGGTTGCCGAGCAATCGGTTGACGAGGTCTGGTTCTGCGGTGCCGGGACCAGCGCCTATATCGGCGACATCCTTGTTTCGGGGCTGGAAGGGCAGGGTGGTCCACGTCTGCGGGCCGTGCCCTCGACTGACCTGGTGGCCCGACCGCAGGCCTATCTGCGTGGCCGTCGACCGTTGGTTGTGAATTTCGGGCGCTCGGGCAATTCCTCGGAAACTGTCGGAACGCTGGACGCGCTCGACGTGCTGGCCCCGTCTGCGCCGCGTCTGAACATCACCTGCAACCCGGATGGGGTCCTTGCAACCCGCGGCGGGGCGGAAAGCCGCGTGGTCCTGCTGCCGCCCGAAACCCATGATGCCGGCTTTGCCATGACCAGCAGCTTTTCGACCATGTTGCTGACCGCCCTGATGGTCTTTGCCGAAGACCGCCAGGACCCGGATGCGATGAACCGCGCGGCGACCACGATGGAAGCGGTACTGCCCGAATTCGCCGCGCGAACCGGCGCTCGACCGGACCGCGCGGTATTCCTGGGCACCGGCCCACTTGCATACGCGGCGCGCGAGGCCGCGCTCAAGGTCATGGAACTGACCGCGGGGCAGGTGCCCTGCCTGTGGGACAGCGTGCTGGGCTTTCGTCATGGGCCGAAATCGTTCACCACGCAGGCCACGCGCATCGTGATCTTCACCGACGCCAACGATCCGGCCTGCCGCTACGAGGCCGACCTGGTGGCCGAACTGCGCGCGCAATATCCCGATGCGACGGTGACGGCGATCGGGCCGGGCGGTGATATCGACCTGCCCCATCCCGACGGGCCGCTCTGGGCCGCGCCGGTCGCGATCGGATTTGCACAGGTTGCCGGCGTGATCTGGGCCGACGGGTTGGGTCTGAACGTGGATGACCCGTTCAGCGGGCAGGGCACCCTGTCGCGCGTGGTCTCGGGTGTGACGCTCTACGAGGTGGCGCCATGATCGCAGCCGGGATCGACCTTGGTGGCACCAAGTCCGAGGTGCAGCTTTTCGACAGCGATTGGACGCAGGTTGCCAGCCGACGCGATGACACGCCCAAAGACTATGCCGCATTGGTCGAGTGCGTGGCCGACCAGGTGCGCTGGGCGCTCGATCAGGCTGGCGCGCCACTGCCGGTGGGCGTCGGAGCGGCGGGTTTGGTCGATGCGAAGGGTAATGCCTTCACGGCCAACCTGGTTGCCTCGGGTCATCCATTCCCGGCTGATATCGCGAAAGCGTCAGGCCATGCGGTAACCTACGTGAACGATTGCCGGGCCTTGGCCTTGTCCGAGGCGGTTTTCGGAGCCGGGCGGGGTCATCGGACCGTGATGTCGCTGATTCTCGGGACCGGGATTGGCGGTGGGGTGGTCGTCGATGGGTCGCTCCATACCGGCCCAACCGGAACGGGCGGCGAATATGGCCATTCTCCGGCCGCCGCCGCCGTGGTCG
>PR_CR_10_Liq_1_inCRDRAFT_1000924_pt1 | contig 17401 bp, 18 predicted proteins | sample PRCRCaboRojoPR_3_FD_10241 | JGI IMG/M metagenome (IMG submission 10241)
ATCGACCTCCCTCAGATGTTTGGTGGGACTTGCTGCCCCCACCGACGGAAGCTCAAAAATCAACGGTGTTCCCTATCAGGAGCTAGAAAATCCACTGAGCAAAGTTGGCACCGTTCTAGACAGCAGAGGATTCCATCGAGGCCTGACAGGCAAACAAAACCTCAAGGTAATAGCGGCAGCTGCAGGTATTGATGATGCTCGTGTTGATGAGGTCTTAGAAAAAGTCGAGCTTTCGGATGCTGCAAACAAAAGAGTCGGCAAATACAGTCTGGGGATGAAACAGAGGCTAAGCCTGGCTGGTGCGCTGCTCGGTGATCCTGAGATTCTGATTTTGGACGAGCCAGCAAATGGGCTCGACCCAGTCGGAATCGCCTGGCTCAGAACGTTTCTGAAAAAGTTGGCCGAGGGTGGCAGAACTATTCTGATCTCCTCTCACCAACTAGCAGAGATGCAGAACACCGTTGATGATGTTCTGATCATCCACAAAGGAAAACTGGTTGCCTCGGGAACACTCTCTGACATCACCCAAGGTGACACTCTCGAGCAAGCCTTTCTCAGACTGACAGGAGGTGCGGCATGAAGCTTCTAGTCTCTGAACTGCGCAAGGTTATATATGTTCGCTCCAATTGGGGATTGCTGGTTGGTGCGATTTTCATCTCTGCGGTTGGAACTGCGGTTACCGTCCCGATTTTGGCTCCAGTTGAAGGTGGAGCGGTATTTGGAGTCTCCTTGCAGGAAACTTCTGGAGTTGACTCGGTTTATGCCAATGCCGTCAGTGGTTATATCTTTGCAATCATCCTGGGAATCCTGCTGATGTCGGGAGAATTCAGGCACGGAACAGCCGTTGCCACCTTCCTCACCTCTCCCAAGCGCTACCGAGTTGTGTTTGCAAAGCTGGCAGTGAGTGCGTTGGCTGCAGCTGCTTTGATGATAATCAGCGCTGTAGCTGGATTTATAGCGGGTTGGTTGGCGCTGCAAACTGTTGACGATGCAGCCTCGCCCAGTGAGAACCTGTTTTTGAACCTAATTCTTGCCTCAGCATTGGCTGGAGCCGTGCTGGGAGTGATTGGTTTAGCTATTGGAACGCTTATTAAAAACCAGTTGCTAGCAATTGTGGTCACCCTGGTTTATTTGTTTATTGTAGATCCATTGTTATTAGCTCTGTTCCCAGACTCAGCCAAGTTTTTGCCGACAGGTTTGATTACAGCAATGCTGAACCTGGACATTGATGCTCCGGAGCTTGGAATCAACACCAATAACTACCTACCACCCTTTGAAGCAGCTGGCTTCTTGGTGGCATTCGGTGTTGTGTTTGCAGGAGTTGCCATGTTCACATCCCTACGGCGAGACATCGATTAGAAGCTCGATTAAGTAAATAACCGCAAGGGACTGCCCTTGCGGTTATTTAGGGAAAATATTTAGAGTCCCTTGGGCTTCATGTATTTCTGAGCCAAAGCACTTAGGAAGTCAAAAGCCAGGGCCAAAACAGCAATCATTACAGCACCGATTAAGATCGCGGAATCTCGGTTGTTCACCAAACCTGAGTTGATGGTCACACCCAATCCGCCTCCTCCCACCAAAAATGCAAGAGCAGCGAAACCCACATTGATAACAACTGCGGTGCGAATGCCGGCCAAAATCACAACCACCGAAAGTGGTAGCTCAATTTTGGTGAGAATCTGTCGTGCGGTAAGACCCATGCCTCTTGCGGCGTCGATGACACTTCTATCAACCTGCTCGAGCCCAACTATTGTGTTTCTCAAAACTGGTAGTAGAGAGTAAGTTGCCAAAGCAACCAGCACCGTGAAAGCCCCGGCTCCCAGCCAGGAAAAGAAAATCACGATCAGGCCGTAAACGGGCAATGATTGACCAAGTCCCAGTGTGTTCACCAAGAAGGACTTGAGGCGGGGGAATCCCTTTCTTGTTACCAAGATTCCTATTGGCACGGCTATCAGAATCACTAGTGCTGAAGATGCAAGTCCGAGTGAGATTGTCTCAACCAACTGGCTCTGGAGCTTTTCAGGATCCAAAATGGAGAGTGTGGTTTTGTCCAGATCTGAATAAAACCATACGGCCACTCCAATCAGTGAAAGCGTAAGCGCAAACAGTGGCGAGATTATTAAATCTAATCTCTCCGCAAGAGGTGTTCGCTGGGTATTGGGGCTAGTTGCAATACTCATGCTTATCCCTGACCGTCACTCATGATCAATTTGGCAAGGCTCTCGATTGTGGTGCAACCGAGGTACTTACCTCGCCTGTCGGTAACACACGCCATACCAGCTGAAGACTGCAACATAACTGTCAGTGCATCCTGGAGTGTATCCTCAGGCTGCAGATCAACCGTTACCGGTCTTCCTGATTTTTCAATTGGTTGGCTGGTCCGGTTCAGTGCTCGCTCATCAATCCACCTGAGTGGTCTTCCATTGCTATCAAGTAGCAATCCAACCTGATCGGGGGATTCCTGCAATTCCTTCAACGCCTCTTCACGCATCACCGGTGCTGTCAAAATTGGCACCTGGTGCAGTTCGGTGTCGCTTACCTTTTTCAGGGTAAGACCCTTCAAGATTGCACCTGAGCCCAAGAAGCTTTCAACAAACTCATCAGCTGGATGGGCAAGGATTGCCTCTGGGGTGTCAAGTTGGGCAATTTCTGAACCCTCTCGCAAAATAGCGATTCGGTTACCCATCTTGATGGCCTCGTCAATATCGTGAGTGACGAAGACAATTGTCTTTTTCACCTCACTCTGAAGTCTCAAAAACTCATTCTGCAAACGGTCACGGGTTATTGGGTCGATCGCACCAAATGGCTCATCCATCAGAAGCACATCTGGGTCAGCTGCCAACGCTCTGGCAACACCAACTCGTTGCGCCTGACCTCCGGATAGCTCCTTTGGGTAGCGATCCCGGTAAGTGTCTGGGTCCATCGAAACCAGCTCAAGCAGCTCATCGACTCGGGTGGCGATGTCTTTCTTTTTCCAACCCAACAAATTTGGAACGGTCGCAATGTTTTCGGCAATCGTCCTGTGTGGGAAAAGACCCACCTGCTGAATCACATAACCGATCTTTCTGCGAAGCTCTGATGGATTTACATCAGTTACATCTTCACCATCAATAACGATTCGGCCCGAAGTTGGCTCAATCAGGCGGTTGATAAGCCTAAGAGTTGTCGACTTACCACAACCCGAAGGTCCAACCAGCACCAAAACCTCACCTCGTTGAACCTCTAAATCGAGGTTGTCCACTGCTGGGTCTAGATCCGGCCCGTAGGACTTAACAATATTTTCTAGACGAATTAGTACGTCACTCATCGAATACCTTTCGAGATTGTGGCCACCCTTAGGGCCTGAAGAATTAGGTCAATAATTACTGCAAGAATCAGACACAACAGCGTGCCTAACCAAATCGATTCAAGAGAGTTAGGGAGGGGCAACCTTGCTAACCCGTCCTTGATAAAATCTCCCAAGCCGCCACCGGCAACCAAAGTTGCCAACGCGGCCAATCCCACAATCAACATTGAGGAAACTCTCACTCCGGCCAGGATAACTGGCCACGCGAGAGGAAGTTGCACCCGGGTCAAAACCTGGATTGGGGAAAGGCCCATCCCTTTCGCTGATTCCAAAACTCCCGTGTCAATTCCATCCAAGCCGGTAATGGTGTTTCTCAATATCGGCAAGAGGGAGTAAAGCAAAAGTGCGATGAATGATGGAACGAACCCAAGTCCGACCAATGGGATGAAAATCACAAAGAGCGCCAAGGATGGAATTGTCAGAAAAACCGAAGCGACGGAAAGCGATAACTCCTTCGCAAGCTGGTTTTTCCTGGTGAGGACGCCGGTGACGACGGCTATAAAAGCCGCCGACACCAGCACCGATGCTACATACCATGTATGTTCAGCGACTGCTCCGAATACTCTCCCTTGACGGGAAAGTGCGAATTCAAACAGTCCTATCAGAAAGTCCATGGTTTATTTACTCGATCAGACCTTCAGTGCGTAGGTAGTCCCTAGCAACGGTTGACGCTTCTTCACCGTCAACTGAAACGCGGGCCTCCAATGAACCCATGCGCTCGTTGGTCAGAGGCTCCAACATGCTGTTGATGATTTCATCGAACACCTCAGGTGCTTGGCGGTAAGTTTCGCCAACCATTGATCCTGAAATGTTGTAGAGGTAGTGCACACCTGGATCTTCAACAAGGGTGAGACCCAAAGCTGAAATGCGTCCGTCGGTTGTGTAAACCTCACCAAAGTCGCAGTTGTTTGCTGCGGTCTCGGTGTAAATGATTCCAAAGTCCAAAATCCTTCTCTGGTCCTGAGGAATGGTCTGTCCGGTGTACTCCTCCAACAGAACAAGTCCATCTGCTCTATCTGGGTACTCAGATTCCATGCAAACTACTGCATCTGGGTTGTCCTGCACATATTGCATCATTGACTCCAGTGTAAATGCTCCACCGTTTTCTTCGGTCAGCTCTGGGCTGGAAGTAAATGCGTAGGTGTTGTTAAACGGAGAACGTCCAACCCAGACAATGTCATTCTCTTCCAGGTCAAGTGCTGCAACTTTTTCAGTAAGTTCATCTGGATCACCAAGTGCTGGTTCATCCTGTCCTAGGTGAGTTGCCCAGCCTGTTCCGTTGTAGTCAGGCTGAATGTCAATATCGCCAGCGAGTAGGGCCTCTCTGGAAACCGCGGTACCACCGAGGTTTACTTTGTTCTCAACATTGGCTCCAGCTTCTTCGAAGCTTGCAACCAACATTTCACCAAGAATCAATTGCTCAGGGAACTGCTTAGATCCCACCGCGATATCGATTCCGGAAAGATCCAGAGCAGCGAACTCGCTTGAGCCGTTGTCTGATCCAGTGTCAGTTCCTGTCTCAGTCTCAGCTGCACATCCTGCTAAAACCAGTGCGGAAACCGCACCCATGGCTAGCAGTGCTGCTGCCTTGTTTTTTCTCATTAATTTCTCCTTTGGGTTGTTCCCAATCAATGACCATAAACATGTAGCAAAATAGATGCCAATTGTGTTGTCGAAATGTCAACTACTTGCTAAATTCTAATTTATGACCACCCATACCTCAGGTTTAATAAGGGACTCACAGGTGCTTGAGGTGCTCTCTCAGGCTGAGGCATTCGCTAACGGAGGTCTGGGGGTGAATCGCGTTGCTGAGCTCACAGGCCGCGACAAAGGACAGATCTCGAGGGTTCTAAAAACTCTTGCCGAGAGCGGTTTGGTTGATAGAGACGACAGAACATTGAAATACACCCTTGGATCAAAGCTTTACATGATGGCCATGAGAACCAAAGAAGCTCGCCTTGGAACTCTTGCCGAATTTAGGCTTCGGGAGTTAGTCGCGCAGACTCAGGAATCCGCTCACCTTGATGTTTTGCGTGGTGGCAGGGTGCTAACCATCAAAACAATCAGTGCCGCCAAAGAGCTTACCCGTGAAGGCTGGGGTGGGTTTGTAGCCCCTGCCGGAATTACAGCCAGCGGTCGAGCAATGCTTGCAGGTTTGACAGACGAGGAAGTGAAGCTCTGGTGGTATGAACACACCCAGCTTTCACCGCTGCCGGTACCCAAGAGCACCTTGCCCAGATCAAGACAACCCATTGACCCAGAGTTCAGCCTGCAAAGACCTGCCAAAAACCTGCAGAGCTTTTTGGCGATGATGAAGCAGGTGAGAAATCAGGGTTATGCAATCAGTGACGGAGAGTTTCAGACTGGCATCGTTGATGCTGCAGCTCCAGTGAGAGATGTAAGCAACAAAGTTGTGGCAACCATAAGTACCGGTGTTCCCAAGGAGCGAGTGAGGGATCAGTTTGATTCCATCGGTCAGTTGGTGACTGCTGCTGCTTTGAGATTTTCAACTGATCTTGGGGCACCGATTATTGGGCCCACATAAACACTCTGTCCGGTAGGCGAGATTCGAACTCACGTCCTCTTCGTCCCGAACGAAGCGCGCTACCAAGCTGCGCCACTACCGGCTTAGGGTCTTTGGTTTGCCAAATCTGTAAGCGCTTGGCCATCGACTCGACAGACCGTCCACTCATCCATCATCACAGCACCTTGGGATTTATAAAAATCAATGGCTGGGGTGTTCCAATCCAAAACCCACCACTCAAACCTGCTCCAGCCATTATCGATAGCTTTGCCGGCTAGGTGAACAAGCATTTGCTTGCCATAGCCTTTGCCTCGAACCTCTGGTTTCACATAGAGATCTTCAAGATAAATCCCGTGTTTGCCAGTCCAGGTTGAGTAGTTCAAAAACCATATGGCTATACCAACGGGATTATCCTCTTCAATGATTTCGCAAAAAGCCCTGGGGTTTTCACCGAACAGTGTCTCGGTGAGCATCTCTGGGGTGTTCTCAACCGCATCTGGCTCTTTTTCATAGATCGCCAAATCGGTGATCATTTGCAAAATAGCAGGGACATCTTCAGGTGTTGCTGGACGAATGCTCATCGAACAATTATCCCGTTGTTGCCCTTATCCGGTAACGCCAACCACCATTGGCTCGTGAAATGGCTTGCCGTTGACTCTTTGGCTAACTCCCTCGCGATCCAAATAGGGTGTGATGCCACCGAGGTGGAAAGGCCAACCGGCTCCTGTAATCATGGCAAGGTCAATGTCTTCAACACTGTGAACGACACCATCATCCAGCATTATCTTGATTTCTCGAGCTAAGCCCTCAAGGGTTTGATCCAGAATCGTTTTGCTGTCTCTGCTTGGGGTTGCGCTTGGTAACAAGGCAACAGCGCCCTTATCAAATCCCTTGATCTTTCCCTTATCGTCTTTCACCAAAAGCTTTCCGTGATCAGCTAGCTTGCCTAGGGTTTCTGAGGCGTAGAAGCGACTTTCATCGAATGCCTTCATCGAATCCATCATGTGGGATGCAACATGCATGCCGACAAGTTCTAATAGATCAAACGGATCCATTGGAAGCCCCAGGGGCTTGACAGCCTCTGAGATGTCTTCGAAGCTGAAGCCATCATCCAAAGCTCGCATCTGCTCACTCAGTAAAACTCCAAACAATCTGTTCACCACAAAGGCTGCCTCGTCTTTCACAATCACTGTGGTCTTTTTTAATTTCTTACCAACGGCCATGGCTGTTGCCATGGTCTCATCATCGGTCTTATCAGCCCTAGCAACCTCTAGCAGTGGCATCACCGCAACTGGGTTGAAGAAGTGGAAACCAACAACTCTTTCTGGGTTTTTGAGGTTTTTGGCCATTTCAGAAACAGATAAGGAACTGGTGTTTGAAGCCAATATGCAGTGTTCTGGAACGAACTGCTCGAGTTTTCCAAACACCTCTTGTTTGACACTCATTTCCTCAAACACAGCTTCGATCACCCAATCGCAGTCAGCAAAAGCTTCGTAATCCAGCGAACCTGAAAGGTTTGCCGAGTAGCGGTTGCGGTCATCGGGGTCTAATCTGCCTTTTTCGACCAGCTTGTCTAGTTCTGCACGAACATAGCTGAGGCCCTTGTCGATTCTTTCTTGACTGACATCGGTCATTACAACCGGAACTTCAAGTCTTCTCAAAAACAGAAGTGCTAGTTGACTTGCCATCAAACCCGCACCGACTACACCAACTTTGTTGACAGGTCTTGCCAAAGACTTATCTGGTGCACCTTGAGGGTTTTTGGCGTGCTTTTGAACCAGGTTGAATGCATACATGCTGGCCCTGAACTTATCCCCACTAACAAGTTCCTCCATCACATCATCTTCACGCTTGAAACCCTCGTCTCTCGTTCCACTCCTGGCGGCCTCGATCAAATCAAGGGCAACATAAGGGCTCTCTGGAACTTCTCCAAGACGGTCTTTGATCATTCCTCTGGCCATCTTTACTGCGGCTGGCCAAACTGTTTTGCGCTCCAGGGTTCCTGGCTCAAAGGGTCGCTTGACCTTCTTGCCATTGATGACCTCATCCGCCCAGTCAATGCTTTGTTCCAAAAATCTCTGGGGTTCAAACATGACATCAGCCATGCCCATCTCAAATGCTTCTTTGGGTTTGAGCATGCGGTTTTGCTTGAGTGGGTTTTCAACAATCACCTTCAGCGCATTTTTGATTCCAATCAGGTTTGGAAGTAGATAGCTTCCACCCCAGCCAGGAATAATGCCTAGGAACACCTCTGGGAGTCCGAGAGCGGGTGCTGCTGAGTTCAAGGTTCTGTATTTGGCGTTCAGTGCTATCTCAACACCTCCACCCAAAGCAAGGCCGTTGATAAATACAAATGTTGGAACTGAGGAGTCGCCCAACTTTGCAAACACATAGTGACCAAGCTCGACATAGAGCCTGCCGGTTATCTTTTTCTCAACCGCTCCGATCTTGGAAAGATCTGCTCCAGCCGCTAAGAAATAGGGCTTGCCGGTGATTGCAATTCCATGAATCTCGCCGTTTTTAGCTCTCTGCTCTTGAGCGTCCAAGACCTCATCCAGCTCTTTGAGAGTCAGTGGGCCAAGGGTTGTCGGGCGGTTGTGGTCTTTTAGGTTGTCCAGAGTAATCAGGGCAAGGGTTTTGCCTGATTTCAGAGCAACATCGGAGACAAAGCTGTGGGTGATGACCTCGGAGTCATCAACAAAAAGGGGTGCGAATTTTTCTAACATTTAGCCCCTCCAGCCTGTGTTTTCCCAAATAACCGTTCCACCCATGCCAAGACCAATACACATAGTGGTTAGTCCGTAGCGAACCTCGGGGTGGTTTTCAAACTGACTTGCCAATTGGTTCATCAACCTGACTCCCGAAGAAGCAAGCGGGTGACCAAAGGCAATTGCCCCACCGTATTTGTTAATTCGTGGGTCGTCGTCTTCTAAGCCGAAGTGGTCGATGAAACTCAGCACCTGAATCGCAAAGGCCTCATTGATTTCAATCAGACCGATGTCATCCATGCCGATGCCTGCCTTGGCTAGTGCTTTTTCGGTTGATGGAATTGGGCCGATTCCCATGATCTCTGGCTCAACTCCTGCGAATGCAAAGCTGACCATTTTCATCTTTGGCTTCAGGCCGTGCTTTTTGACTGCATCTTCACCGGCGAGAAGCGAGATGGTTGCGCCATCTGTTAGGGGCGACGCATTACCTGCGGTGACTCTTCCGTGGGGTCTGAAAGGAGTCTTTAGATCACTGATTCCCTCCATTGTTGTTTCTGGTCTCATCGGTTCATCGCGATTGACAACCTGCCAACCAGAATCACTTGCAGCACTCACTGGGATTAGGTCTTTCTGAATGAAGCCCTCCTCATAAGCCTTGGCTGCCTTTTGCTGAGAACCAACAGCAAACTTATCTGCACGCTCTTTGGTCAGATGAGGAAAGCGGTCGTGGATTTTCTCTGCGGTGCAACCCATGTTCAACGCATCTGAATCCACCAATTTCTCTGATAGAAATCTAGGGTTTGGATCAGCACCATCACCCATTGGGTGGCGACCCATGTGCTCAACTCCTCCAGCTAGCACCATGTCATACATGCCAACACCGATTCCCGAACCTGTTGTTGTCACTGCAGTCATCGCTCCCGCACACATGCGGTCGATGGCAAATCCGGGAACTGACTCGGGAAGGCCTGCCAAGATTGCGGAGGTGCGACCGATGGTTAGACCCTGGTCTCCGGTTTGAGTGGTGGCGGCAACGGCAACGTCATCAATGGCTGCCTTGTCAAGATCTGGATGACGGTCCAAAAGCCCCATCATTGCCTTCACCACAAGGTCATCGGCTCTGGTGTTCCAATAAACACCTTTTTCTCCGGCTCTACCGAACGGAGTTCTAACCCCGTCGATGAAGTAAACGTCTTTGGAGATCATGCATCAACCATGCTTTCTTTGGTGGAGTCTCTTCTGGATTGCTCAGCACCAAATGCTAGCGATGAGCGAATCAGTGGTTCGGTGAGCTCAAAAGCATCGACCAGGTCTGATGCGTATGGCTTCAGTCTTGGAAGTAATCTGTCATCGATGTAATCGGTGATTGCCTCTGCTCTTTGTGAGGTCAATCGACCATTGATCATGAACCAGTCCAAGTTTTTCTCCAACAGGGTGAAGCCATAAAGATCTCGCAACCAAGTCAATAGCTGACGGGTGTCATCGTGATTGATTGTCTTCAAAGCTGAGGTAAACGCCTCCCACATAATCAACTCTGCGTGTGCTGTTGCAACATTGATCAGGTCATTCTGGTGGCGGTTGAATAGCTCTGCCTGCTTCACCTTGTCCTTGCCAGCAGCCTTCATCTTGTTGGCGATGCGGGCAACCTCAGTGTGGACGCGATCCACGAGCAGCTGGTGCTGGTGCTCTTCCTCTTTGACATAGTCAACGCTTCTGGCGGTTGAGCCAAAGTCGGTGATGTTCTGAGCAAGTCCTCGCAAGCCCCCTCGGTTGATTGCTGATTGACCAACCTGCTCGGCAACGTAGCTTGCAAGAGTTGAGAAGTCAGGGGATTTGAATGCGTTTGAGTAATCAGTCAGTAGCCTCTTGGCCACCAACTGAAGCATGACATTGTTATCTCCCTCGAAGGTGACATAGACATCGAGATCTGCTCTCAGTCCAACCAATCGGTTTTCAGCCAGGAATCCCTGACCCCCGCAGGCCTCGCGGGCTTCCTGGATTGTCTTCTGCGCATTCCAGGTTCCGATTGCCTTGGCAGCAGCCGCAACTGTTTCCAAATCACTTCTGGTCTCATCGGTGTCATTTGTTCCATTGAACACCTCGTGGAATTTGTCCAATAGCTCTTGGTGCAAAAACACCTGAGCGTATGTCTCTGCTAGCAGTGGCAAAAGTCTTCTCTGGTGACGCTGGTAGTCCATCAGCTTCACCTCTTCGCCATCAACACCGGGGAACTGCCTGCGCTCGTTTCCGTATCGAATGGCAATCGTCAAGGCTAGTTTCTGAGCATTGGTGACGGCACCGGTGAGGCTCACTCTTCCCTGAACCAAAGCACCCAACTGCGTGAAGAATCTTCTACCTTTTGATTCAATCGAAGAGCTGTATGTCCCATCAACAGAAACATCTGCATAGCGATTGAGCAGGTTTTCTCTTGGGATTCGGACATTGGTGAAGTGAAGGCGACCATTGTCGATTCCATTCAATCCACCCTTCAGGCCATCGTCCTCGCCACCGATGCCTGGTAGGAATTTCTTTCCCTTGCGGATTGGAACATAGAACGCATGCACTCCCTGGTTCTCACCATCGGTAATCAGCTGCGCGAAAACAACTGCGGCCTGCCCGTGCTTGGCAGCGTTTCCCAACCAATCTTTCCAGCTGTGACGATCGGGGGTGTGGATGATGAACTCTTGGGTTTCTGGGTCATAGGTCGCGGTTGTTCCAAGGGATGCAACATCACTTCCGTGACCGGTCTCGCTCATTGCAAATGCCCCAGGGGTTGTTAGATCAACCGCTCCTGGCAAGAACTTCTCGTGGTGGTAGTCAGTTCCTAAATACAAAATTGCTGAACCAAACAGTCCCCACTGAACTCCATATTTAATCTGCAGTGAGGGGTCTGCGAAAACTAACTCTTCAAATGTTGAAAGAGATGCCCCGGGAGATCCAGATCCACCAACCTCTTTTGGGAACCCGTGCTGGGTAACACCTTTGTCTACCAGTAGTTGTAAGGACTTAAAAACTCTTTCGCGATGCTCTTCATAAGGCATGCCTTCGATTTTGTGGATGTCATTTTGCTCCATCACACTGCGAACTTCTCTGCGGATATCTGCCCAACGACCCAAAATACGCTCGCCTAGAAGTGCTAGGTCTGGGTTTAGTTGCTTGCTTTCCACGATTACTCCTTAGTTTGCCTTTGGCATCAGACTAAAACCCTGTTGTCAACCATTGCTAGTGGTTTGTCATTGACAACAACAGCTCTAATAAAGACTATGTAGTGTTTGTAGATAAATACAAAGAAATCTTCGATTCTTTTATCTTTTTCTCTAAGTTTTTGATTCATGAAATAAATCAACGCAACTCGTTTTTGATAACCCCAATGAGCAAATATGAGGTTGAGTCGGTCTGGGACTATCCGCGCCCACCAAGGGTGGAGCCCAGTGATGAATTAGTCGTTGTTTCCCACAACGGCGTTGAGCTAATCAGAACAAACCGCAGCCTCCGTGTTTTGGAAACAAGCCATCCGCCCACCTATTACCTTCCCAAAGATGCCTTCAAAAAAGATGCGCTGGTTGCTGTCGATGGAAACACTTTTTGTGAATTTAAGGGCAGAGCTGATTATTTTGATTTAGTCCTGGGGGATGAAACACTAAAGAGATTTGCCTGGGAGTATCCAAACCCAACTAAAAACTTCAAAGACCTCACTGGTCACATTGCCTTTTACCCAGCAAGCATTGACTCTGTCACCGTGGATGGTGAGAAGGTTCAAGCTCAAGAGGGTGATTTCTATGGTGGTTGGATCACCTCAAGAGTGACGGGTCCATTCAAGGGAGCGCCGGGGACCTGGGGATGGTGACACCGATGTTTCCATTGGGGACTGTTTTATTTCCCCATATGCCACTGGACCTAAGAATCTTCGAACCAAGGTATCTCAGACTTTTGGGTGATTTATTGGAGGAAGAAACCAAACCAGAGTTCGGTGTTGTTTTGATTGAACGCGGACAAGAGGTTGGTGGTGAGGATCAGAGATTTAGCTTTGGAACACTTGCCAGAATCAATCAAGTCTCAGCCAACGAACAGTTTTATTTCATAGAAACAGTTGGCACCGAAAGATTCAAGGTTATTGACTGGGATTCAGAGGATCCCTACCCCCAAGCCAAGCTGGAGAGGCTCCCTGATTTGGAATGGGATGACAATCTCTATCCATCAAGGGTGCATGTTGAAAAACAGGTGAGGAAAACAGTTAGCTTTGCAAGTGAGTTCACCGAACTCCGATTCTCCGCTGATACCGAACTCAGTGAAGATCCGGTGGCAGCTGCTTGGCAGTTGGCATCCATGTTGCCAATGGGGCAGTTGGATCAGATGGATTTATTGCAGAGTGAATCGGCGGAAGAGCTTTTGTCTCAGACCTATGATTTGGCGGTTGCTGGGGAGCAGCAATTACGCCAAATGATTGAAAAAGACGAGGACTAGTTTCCCTCAAACTCAGCTGGTTGCTTGGTTATAAATGCCTGCATTCCTCGCTGAACATCCTGAGTCATCATCAGGTTTTCCAATCTCCTCATCAGCATTCGCTCTTCATCGCCCTCCAGCGAATTTCTGGAGCTTTCCAATGTTTGCTGAACAGCCAGCGGGGCCTGAGCTGCAATCTTGTTGGCAATGTCAATTGCCTTAGCTAAAGGGTCTTCATCGATTTCAGTGACAATGTTCAGCTCCAGTGCTTTTTCTGCCGGGAATAGTTCTCCTGATAACAAATACCTCATGGCATTTGACCAGCCCGCGACCCTTGGCATGCGAATGGTTCCGCCACCAAAAGGCAATATTCCTCGGGAGACTTCCAGCTGACCAAACAACGCATCCCGTGATGCAACTACAACCTCGCTGGCTAGGGCCAACTCTGTTCCCAGGGTAAAACAATTTCCCTTGATTGCCATCACAACTGGTTTGCTGATTTGCTCAGTGGTGATACCCCAGGGATCCAGACCACCTTCAGGAACCATGGTGAGTTTGCCGGTTGCCATCTTTGGGCCAACATCATTTAGATCAAGGCCCGCTGTGAAGTGATTGCCATGGGCGTGAATGACAACTGCGCGAATGTTGTCATCGGTGTGGGCGGAACCATAGGCCAGTGAAAGCTCAGCAAGCATTTGCTCATCTGCTGCATTCATCTTTTCGGGACGATTCAGACCAATGAGTCTTAGGTGACCTTGGTCTTCTACTGAAATCTTTTCTGGCATTGCGTTTCCCTTCAACTTTCCCCTAAGCTAGCATGAGCTTAATACTAGAAGTATATTTCAGGAAACAGATTGCTATGAACTGGACATTTTTGACCAACCACGGACACGTGTTAGTGATCCTTAGTCGTAATCCTGACATCAGGATAAGTGAACTTTCGGAACAAATTGGTATTTCCCAAAGACAGGTGAGCAACATACTGCGCGATCTGCATGACTCTGGTTACCTGACCAAACAAAGGGAAGGCAGGAGAAACTCCTACAAGATCAGTGCTGATGCTCCATTGAGGCATAAATCCAATCAGGATCACACGGTTAATGAACTGATTGAGATTTTGGGGGATAAAGAATGAATATTTTTGAACTTGCACTACAAAACCTGACCTCCCCGCCAGTGTTGGCCTTCGCTCTTGGTTTGTTAGCAACTGCTCTCCGTGCAGACCTTAGACTTCCCGAAGCTGTTTATCAGGGGCTGAGTTTTTATCTATTGCTTGGCATTGGTATCAAAGGTGGTGTGGCGCTCCGTGATGCGGAGTTTTCGGAAATTGCCCTACCGATTGTTGGAACCATCGCCCTCGGTGTTGCAATTCCTCTGTTGGCCTTTTTCATCCTCGGTCCACTCACCAAACTTCCCGCCTATGAAAAAGGTGCGCTGGCCGCTCACTACGGTTCAACCTCACTGGTGACTTTCACCGCCGCATTAGTGTTTTTAGAAACCGCTCAAACATTTGTAGAGGGCTACATGGCGACACTGTTGGCCGTGTTGGAGATTCCAGGAATCGTCGTTGGATTGTTGCTCGCTAGTCGTGGCATGAGCAGAACTGTAAATTTCAGGGAGTCGCTCACTGAAGTTCTGACCGGTAAATCAATCATCCTGCTAGCCGGTGGTTTATTGCTGGGGGCACTAACTGGCTCCTCTGGTTATTCGCAGGTTGAGCCCTTCTTCGGAGGTTTGTTCACAGGAGTGCTAACCCTGTTTTTGTTAGAACTCGGTCTGATTGCGGGTAAGCGAATCGGTGATCTGAAAAAAGTTGGAATCAGACTAGTCATCTTCGGAATTGGGTTCCCTGTTATCGCAGGAACACTTGGAATCACGGTTGGATTGTTGACTGGTTTGAGTGTTGGTGGGGCAACGGTGTTGGGAGTTTTGAGTGCTGCAAGTAGTTACATTGCAGCCCCTGCTGCAGTCAGGCTTGCGCTACCAGAGGCAAGTCCCGGTATTTATCTCACATCCAGTCTGGCGCTCACCTTTCCTTTCAACCTGATAATTGGAATACCTTTGTATTCAGTGCTTGCAGAAATAATCGCTAACGGGATGGGGATATGAAAAACATAGAGAGAAAACTTGTCACTATCGTGATTGAGCAAGCAGTTGAGTCGAGACTGATTCGGGATCTTCATCGCATTGGTGTCAAAGGTCACACGGTCACCAAGGCAAATGGTTCAGGTCCTCATGGTCGCAGGGCTGGCGAGATTGATGGTGGGAACGTGAAGATTGAAACAGTTGTTGGTTCTGAACTTCGTGAGGCCATCATCGAACACCTGGAGCAGAACTATTTGGACAAGTATGCATGTGTGGTTTGGTCCAGTGATGTGACCGTGAGCAGAGAGCAGCACTTCTAGCTCTAGACTTTACGGGTGCTAGATTTCTCGGTGCTGGTGCCCTTCATCATTGCTAGTCTGGTAATTACCTTTACTCCCGGTCCTGACATATTCTTGCTCATCCGCAACACCCTGAGAGATGGTGTCAGAACTGGTTTTTTTACCATGGCAGGTATCTTCACAGGTGTTGCCATCATCTCTTTGCTAATGATCAGTGGTGTTGGGCTAATTGTCTCTCAGAGTGAATTTGGTCTGATGGTTTTGCAGATAGCTGGTGGTGGTTATCTTTTATACCTGGGGTTAGGAAGCGCTTGGCAGGCATGGAGGCTTTCTCGCTCGCTTCCTAATTCAACTCAAGAGCCAGAGGTTGTGAAAACCAAAACCAGTCCTTACCTGACTGGTCTTTTCACAAACCTCACCAACCCAAAAGTGTTAATTTTCTTTGTTGCATTCTTCCCACAGTTTCTTGGCAATGCCGAATCGGCTACCTGGCAGCTAATTTTTCTAACTCTTGTATTTGTTTTCTTCGCAGCGGGNTTTGAGGTTGTGATTGTTATTGCCGCTGGCAAGATGCGAGACATTCTCTCTTCTAGGAAGTTTCAGCTGGGAATGGAAATATCGGTTTCAGCTGTATTCATTGGGTTGGCTTTGAGTCTTTTGATTGGAAGTCTTTAGACGAATCTGTCTCTCGGTGTTTTATCAATTAGCGCCAGTGTGATGGCGGCTATCGGTAATGCCAAAAGAATAAGGCTGGGGATGTAATAGTTTCCAAAAACATCAAGACCCAGAGACAACAGTATTGGACCCGCTGATGTTGAGATCAGTCCGATTGAGTGAGCCCATCCACGAATCTCACCTATGTGAGCCCTGCCAAAGTATTGAACCAACGCAACTGTATCGACGCCCTTCATCGCTCCCTGGCTTGATCCAACCAAGAAACCAAACACCAGGCCCAAAAACCCAGGTTCAACTATGAACAGCATTGTCATTGAAATCACCAATGACAACATCGCGATAATCACACCCAGCCTTGGGTGAAAACGATCCATCAACGCCCCCACAACAATTGCTAAAACCAAGCTTCCGACTGTTTGCGGGATGAAGGTGGCGGCTGCCTCTAAAGCACTAAAGCCCCGGTTTCCAAGGATAGAAATCAAATGAAAACCAAAAGCTGTTGAAACCAATCCAACAGAGATCATTGCAACTGCAATCATCCAAAAACCAATTGTCTTGCGAGCCTCGGTAATTCCCATTCCAGTAACGGCAATTAAGGTCCCGGTTTCAGTGAACTCATCCTTGGCGACCTCTTTAGCCTTGCCAGGCAAGAAAATGGCAATCGGAATCACTACCGCCAACACCAAAAAGGCTTCAATTTGAAAAGCGGTTCTGAAATCAGTAAAAGCGATGAGTCTCTCAAAACCAACGGGCGCAATTGACACTCCCGCTGCACCAATCGCACCACTAACCCCAAGCGCTAAACCTGGTCTGTGTAAAACGGTCTTTGCAATCAAGGTGGTAGCTGCAAGGGTCAAAGCACCCTGACCAAAAAACCTTAGACCAACATAAATTGCAGTCAGGTTGAAAATGTCAGAAACGAAGCCTGCTGTATATAACACTGCAGCAAGACCAACGGCAACTGCGATGATTGCTGTTTTGGAGCCAGTTCGGTCGATCAGTTTTCCAAAATAGGGCATGGTCAAAGCCCCGGTGAGAGTTCCGATCAAGTAACTGAATGAGATTGCAGTTCGAGTGACACCGAGGTCATCAATTAAAGGGTCAGTAAATGGTGATAACCCAGCCGTCTGGCCGGGTGCAGTCATGGCTAATAAGACACCGCCGGAAAGCACAAGGGCAAACCAGCCAATAGACATTTTGGAAAACGACACCAGTGAATCCTAGTGTCGTTATCCAATGCCGTTAGCGTGTTGCACGATTAGCGGGACATCTGCTCCTCGCTCAAAACACCACTGTTTTCAGCAGCCAACTCAAAAGCTGG
>PR_CR_10_Liq_1_inCRDRAFT_1000927_pt1 | contig 17340 bp, 12 predicted proteins | sample PRCRCaboRojoPR_3_FD_10241 | JGI IMG/M metagenome (IMG submission 10241)
CCCACAACAGGTTTGCCTTTGCTTTCAGTGACTTCCACAACAGCGTCAGCGTTAGTGTCAGAAATATCAATATCTCCTGAGCCTCCTCCGCTTCCCACAGGTAAATCATAATGGTACTGGAAATTAGCTTTGGCAGTGATACCGTTGATTTTAACTGCAAACTCGTGGTCAGGCTTGAACTGGATCTCAGAAGCATCAACGTTAGCATCAATTCCTGAGACTACTATTCCATAGGCCTTTACTTTGATTTCGTACCAGTGCTTGCCTATTGTGCCCTCTTGTTCTGGAATTTGGATGTTTCCGATTTTATGAAGTACACTGGGCAGAGCGTCTTTTTTAAGTGACTCTAAGGCATCACTTGTAAAACCTACCTCAACTCCAGCCTTTGAGCTCAAACCAAGCACAACTAGGTTTGCTACAACAAATGCTAACCTCATAATTATTTCACCATGTATACCCAGAGGCCCAAGGGCTAGATAACGTAATAAATAAAAATTTCACCATGTATTAAAAAATTCTTAGTTTAGATTTAATCGCTTAGCAAATTAAGTAATCTAGCGAAATGGCAGATAACTCTAGACCAACATCAGCTAAGTTAAGGTCGCAAAAGAAACTAAAGTTTCTGAAACCCAAAGGAGACTGGATGCCTGTCAGAAAAGTCCGTTCAAGGTTAGCAAGTCCTGCCCCCGACAAAAACGCCTCAAATTCAAGGTCGCCTATACACTTCAATATCAGACTGCGTTCTCCAAAGTCTTCCCCAGATTCCCGACGTGCTTTTTCAGAAAACGCAAGTCCAAACGTTTCAGGCCAGTCCAATGCCAAAGGCAGCCTCGAAAACGGGATCCAGCAGCCCACAATGAAAAAAGCCCACCACAGAAACAACTCTACTTCGAAGTTGGACAAGTTCATGATAGAAGACGGGTCTCAATCCCAAAGAGAAGATGACAGAGAACGCCTCATCCAAAAAATAGTCCTTAATTTCCGAACCAAAAGAGTGCCTCCCCCAACCACTGTTAACTTTTACAAGTACGGAAAACTAATAGGAAGGGGGGCCTTTGGAAAAGTATATCTTGGCATCCACAAACTCACTGGACTTAAAGTAGCTATAAAAGCCATTGACAAAGCCAATATAAGGGACGAAAGGAAAAGACGCAAAGTGCTGCAGGAAGTTTGTGTGATGAAAAGAATCAAACACAGAAACGTAGTAAAACTGTTTGAAGTTTTCGAGAGTTCAAGGCACTTGTTGATGGTTATGGAGTATGCTGGAGGCGGGGACTTGTTACAGCTGATTAAGTCTAGGAAAAAGATCACTGAAAGCGAAGCTCGAGTGGTATTTGGACAAGTTGTTGACGGAATAAGAGCCTGTCACAGGAAGAACGTGATCCACCGAGACATTAAACTAGACAACATACTCCTTAACTCTGACCTTTCGTGTGCTAAAATCTGCGACTTCGGAGTAAGCAGAATAGCTAAGTTCGGTGAAAAAGTTCATGAGCAGTGCGGAACTCCTGCCTACTTGGCACCTGAAATCATAGCTGGCAGGGGCTACGAACCTTTTTATGTGGACATTTGGAGCTTAGGTGTGCTTTTGTACGCTATGGTTTCAGGGACTGTGCCTTTCAAGGCCAAGACTCTTTCAGAGCTACACAAACTGATTCTAAAGGGTAACTACGAGTTTCCAGAAGAACTTTCTAGTGAACTTGCAGACTTAGTAAAGCTAATGCTGAACCCAATTCCTCACTTTAGAATTCAACTAAATGATATTTATAACCACCCTTGGCTTAGAAAGCTGATGCCAGGTGGACCTGGCGATTCTGTATATCCCAAAATAAGTTCTGAGTCCTTTACTGAACATAAGAACTCCACTAGGACCATTATGGTCAAAATGCTGGAGCTAGGTTTTCCTGAAGATTACGTTTTGGAATGTATTAAATACGGAGACTTAAACCACGCTTCAGCTACTTACCAATTGCTAGAAGTTAGTAATTGTTAAATAATTTAGTTAAGCTAAACATGGAAACAGTTATGGAACCGGAAACAGACTGCCAGTCCTGCATCAACTTGAAAGAAAAGTTTGACGGACTCAACAAAAGAATCACTGACCTTCTAGCTCAAGTTGAGCCTATTAACTTGTTCAGTAACTCAGAAGAAGCCTTAGAAATTCCAAACCTTTACGGAAGCGTTAACATTTCAATCCCTAAAGAAATAGTTTCTTCACACGAAGCTGAGTACCTACGCACTCTGATACTAGGACTTAACCAAAAACTCAAACTAGTTTACTTATCAGGACAAGAAACACACGAACTGAAGAACTTGACTTCTAAGTCAGAGCAACAGTCCAAAGACGTGCTGAGGACAGGAGAAGAAACCTACACCCAACTCAGACAGAACTGCGAAGACCACACTAGAAGCATCAAAGAAATCGAAGAACAACTCCAGAAATTAGACTCAGAACTTAAACAACTAACTGAATTTGACTCCCAATTAGACTCTGAAAGCAAGTCTTTAGAAGAGAAAATTCACTCCAGTGCTCCCCAAGAACTCTCTTCTGGAGTTTTTGAAGAGATGTTTGAAAAAGCCAACCAAATGAGACTTGAAATGAAGCAATTAGACAAAGACTTACTAGAAAACTTCACTTACATTCTGAAGAGTTGCCAAGAGTTCTCTGCTAGGTGTTCTGATTCGCAACGCCAAACTGAAAAACTTAACGAAGACAACTCAAAACTCCGAAAAGAACTTGAAGAACTCCAAAAACAAGTAAATAAAGAGAAAGCAGAGGAGTACAGTTTGGTTTCTGAACAACTGAACCTTAAAGGCGAGCTGGAGTCCCTAAAAGCCCAACTAGTCCTTGAAGAAGACGAGTACAACTACCTAAGCAAGAACTCCCAAGTGGCTGAGTTCTATAACTCTCAAAACCAGAACTTAAACGAACTACTTAACACAGCCCTTAACCAGTACCAAAACCGAAAACAAGTGTTGTTAGAAAACGATCACCAAATCAAAGCAGCCATTGAAGAACTCATCCAAGAAATCAACTACACCTCCAACGAGATATCCAAACAAAACGAACTCATCAAAAACTTAGCTGAAGAAAAAAACACCCTAGAAAAAGTAAACCTCAACCTAAGCGACAGAATTGAGCCTCAAATAGGCAACCCTCCTGCTTTAGTAACTGAAGTGAACGACTTAGCTGAAACCTTGTCAGAAGTCTGCGACAACTACTTAGTGGAAACCTTTAAACTCAACCTTGCAAAGGACGCTCTAAGTCACTACAAAGAAATGATTTCCAAAACTACTGAAGAAATCAACTCCATCAAGCAAGAGTACTCAGCCTTAGAACAAAAGTAGTTCAAATATTTAAAACCTCATAATAAAATGGCACAGGCTCCGGTAAAAGTTCAACCAATAGTAGACCTGCAAAGTCTAGGTTTGAACCAAAACTCGTTTAGATTCGGATTCCTCACTCTCGAGTCAGAGAAGTACATCTGCATTCGTGACGAAGCCCAAGACGGTTCTGCACAAGTGGTTGTGGTTGAGCTTCAGAATAACAATAATGTCATCAGGCGCCCTATGAAAGCTGAAGCCGCTATCATGAACCCCACCCAGAACATAATTGCCCTCAAAGCCAAAAACGAGAGTTCAGGCGGGCACTTTGTGCAGGTGTACAATTTAGATGCCAAGCAGAAGATCAAAGTCCACGACTTCCCTGAGCCCATTGTTTACTGGAGGTGGCTTTCCCACTCTAAACTTGCTTTGGTCACTGTTAGGAGTGTGTACCACTGGTCTATGGAAGGCTCCGACGTTCCTAAAAAAATGTTCGACCGGTCAGGTCCCCTCGAAGGCGCCAACGCCCAAATCATCGGGTACGCCACTGACGCCTCAGAGGCTTGGCTTCTGTTAACCGCTATTTCCACTCCAGACAGAGGAAAGACTATTCTGGGCCATATACAACTGTACTTTTCGACTACAGGTCAACAGCAGATTCTAGAGGGTTACGCAGGGTGTTTTGGCGAAATCCCTTTGCACGACGGACAACCTCCTGTAACGTGTTTTTCTTTTGTTGAGAAAAAACAAGGCGAAACTTCTAGCAGAATCCACGTTATGGAAATCAACAAACCGACTTCAGGCCAAAAGTTCAAAGCCACTAGTGAAATCCAGTATGCTCCAGAGGCCCAAAACGACTTCCCCGTAGCTATGCACTTACTTACTAAGTATGGAGTAGTAGCTATGGTGACTAAATTCGGTTACTTGTATTTATTTGAAACCACTGCTGCAAACCTCATTTACAGAAGCCGTCTATGCGAAGACACTATTTTTGTGACCTGCAGAACATCCAGGTTCGACGGAATGCTTGCTGTCAACAGACGCGGACACGTTATGGGGATCACTATTGACGAAAACAACTTAGTAAGTTACATCAACTCCGTGTGCAGGCACATTTCAGACGCCAACCAAGTATCATTCCGACTTGCACAGAGATTCCAGCTCCATGGTGCTGACGAACTGTTTTTGCAGCAGTTCAACAGACTTTTGGGTTCAGGTGACGTCAAAGGAGCTGCTAGAATTGCTGCAGGTGCTCCTGGGACCTTGCTTAGGAACCAAGAAACTATCAACAGACTCAAGTCACTGCCGCAACAACCAGGCCAGCCCCACCCTATGCTTGCTTACTTCAGCACTCTGTTAGAAGTAGGTAAACTCAACAAGTGGGAGTCTCTTGAGATTGCAAGGCCCCTTCTCCAGCAAGGCCGCAAACAGTTCCTCGAAAACTGGATACGCGAAGACAAAATCGAATCTAGTGAAGAACTAGCAGATCTGGTCAGAGAGTTCGACCCCCAACTGTCACTCCAAATCAACATGAAAACCAACAACCCCCAAAGAGTGCTTATGGGACTTATGGAGACAGGCCAGCACGACAAAGCTAAGCAGTACGCTCAACAACACGGAATTGCCCCCGACTACATGTCTATGATTCGCCAACTCGCAGCAACTAACCCAGACTCAGCAGTTGACTTAGCCAAAAGAGCAGGCAAAAATGCAGACATTAACGCAGTGGCAGACATTTTCTTCAACCAAAACAACTTACAAGCAGCAACATCGTACTTGTTAGACGTGCTTTCAGACGATTCCTCGGACCAAGGCCACCTTCAAACTAAGCTTCTTGAAAAAACCATCACACACGCTCCACAAGTGGCCGAAACTATTTTCCAAACAGACATGTTCAGCCACTACGACAAAGTAAGAATAGCAGGACTGTGTGAACAAGGGGGGCTTTACCAAAGAGCCCTTGAAAACTACAGAGAGATTAACGATATCAGAAGAGTGCTGGTCCACGCTCCCCAAATCAACCAAGAGTTTCTGGTAGCTTTCTTCGGACACATGACTCCCAACAACGCCCTTCAGTGCCTGTACGACATGATGAAGCAAAACAGACAAGCTAACCTGCAACTAGTAGTCCAAGTAGCTATTAAGTACTACTCGGAAATCACTATTCCTGCCTTGATTAAGATGTTTGAAAGTTTCGGAAGTTTCGAAGGGCTGTTCTTTTTCTTGGGATCTGTGCTGGGAAACAGTGACGACCCAGACGTGCACTTCAAGTACATTGAAGCTGCTGCCAAATGCAACCAAGTCAAAGAAGTCGAAAGAGTCATTAGAGAAACCAACACATACGACCCTGCACGCGTTAAAGAGTTTTTGAAAGACATTAAGCTGCCTTCGCCTGTGCCTCTTATTTACTTGTGTGACATCCACGGGTACGCTGAGGACCTTACAAGGTACCTTTACAAAGCAGGACTTAACAGGTACATTGAAGCTTACCTTGTGAAGTACAACAACTCAGCTACGCCTTTGGTGCTAGGAACTTTGCTGGACTTAGACTGTGACGAAACCTACATTAAACAGATTCTGAACACTCTGAGGTCTGCAGTTCCAGTGGAGCCTCTAGTTGAGGAAATGGAGAAGCGCAACAAACTCAGAGTTGTGCAGAGTTGGCTAGAGGACAGAGAAAGGGAAGGCATCCAAGACACTGCTGTGCACACTGCACTTGCTAAGATTTACATCGACACCAACAGGGACCCTGAAGACTTCTTAATCAGGAACGAGTTCTACGATGCCAGAATAGTTGGAAAGTACTGTGAAGAAAGAAACCCTGACTTAGCTGTGAAAGCCTACATGAAAGCTTGGGGAGAGTGCGACGACGACCTTGTAGAACTCACTAACAGGAACGCTATGTACAGAGTGCAAGCTCGATACTTAGTTGAAAGAAAGGATCTTGAACTGTGGTCTAAAGTACTCACTAACGAGAATCCCCACAGAAGACACGTGATTGACCAAGTAGTAGCCTCTGCTCTTCCTGACAGCAGGGACTCTGAAGAAGTCTCTATTGCTGTGAAAGCTTTTCTGAAAGCAGACCTCCAAAAAGAGCTTATTGAACTCTTGGAAAAGATTGTACTGCACAAGTCTGAGTTCTCAAAGAACAAAACCCTTCAAAACATGCTGATAGTTACAGCAATGAAGTCGGACCCCGGGAGAGTGAAGGACTACATCAACCGGTTGGACAACTACGATGCACCTGAAATAGCTGAGTACGCCTTAACTCAACAAGGCCTTGCTGAAGAAGCCTTTTTGATCTACAAAAAAGCTGGACTTAACAAAGAAGCTGTGCAAGTTCTAATTGAAAACATTGGCCAAATTGACAGAGCAAGCGAGTTTGCAGAGCGTGTAGGCAGCCCTGAAGTCTGGAGTATGTTAGGAAAAGCCCAACTAGACAACGGGTTTGTAGAAGCTTCAATTGAGTCATACATCAAAGCAGGCGACCCTGAAAACTACAGAGAAGTGGTTGCAGCTTGCGAAAAAGCAGACTGCTACTCGAAGCTAATAGCTTACTTGCATCTAGCTAGAAGTCAACAACTCCACCAAAAAGACTCTTTAGTGGACTCAGAGTTAGTGTTTGCTTATGCTAAGTGTGACATGCTTAGTGACTTAGAAGACTTCATATCTGGAAGCAACCAAGCTGACATTGGCAAAGTAGGAGAAAGGTGCTTTAACGAAAAACTCTACGAAGCTGGAAGGATTCTTTTTGCAAGCGTTAACAACTGGGCAAGACTTGCAAGCTGTTTGGTGAAACTTGAAAGGTTCATGGACGCAATGGAAGCTGCTAAGAAAGCCAACAACCCCAGAGTCTGGAAAGAAGTTAACTTTGCCTGTGTAGCACACGGAGAGTTTAAGTTAGCTGCTATGGCAGGCTTAAACATAATTACTCACCCTGACCACTTAGAAGACCTTATCAGGCACTACGAACACTACGGATACCCTGACGAACTAATAGCTTTGTTGGAAAACGGCATGCCCAGTGAAAGAGCCCACACTGGAATCTTCACTGAGTTGGGAGTGCTTTACGCTAAGTACAGACCTAACAAACTCATGGAGCACTGCAAAAACTACTACCAACGGTTTAACATTCCTAAGCTTTTAAGAGCTTGTGAACGCTTCAAAAGATGGAGTGAAGCAGTGTTTCTGTACATCAAATACGACGAGTTCGACAACGCTTTGGTGATCATGATGGAGCATTCGCCTACTGCTTGGAACCACGAAACTTTTGCTGAGGTCATACAAAAAGCCACCAATCAAGACTTGTTCTTCAGAGCCATTATTTTCTACATTGAAGAACAACCAATGCTTATCAACGACTTGCTCAAAAGTGTTTCAGCTAAAATTGACCACGCCAAAGCAGTCCAGGTCCTCAGAAGGGCAGGGCACTTGGCATTGTGTCTGCCTTGGCTGCAGTCTGTGCAGATGTACAACGTTTCCCAAGTCAACGAAGCAGTGAACGAGTTGCTGATTGAAATGGAAGACTACGAAGCACTCAAAAACAGCGTAACTAGTTACGACAGCTTTGACCAACTTTCTCTGGCAAAAGAACTAGAAAGACACGAACTACTAGAAATGCGAAGGATAGCTGCTTACCTCTACAGAGTCAACCAAAGTTACTCGAAGTCACTTAGCATCAGCAAAAAAGACCAAATATACGAAGACGCTATGGAAACTGCTCAACAAAGCAAGAACTCCGAAATTGCTGAAGATCTACTGACTTACTTCATAGAAATCCAAGACAAAGAAGCTTTTTGCGCTTGCACTTACATTTGTTTCCCTTACTTGCACTCAGACGTTGTGATGGAACTGGCTTGGGGAGCAGGTTACTTTGACTTTGCTATGCCTTACTTCATTCAAGTTATGAGGGACTCCAACTTCAGAATTTCGCAACTCGAAAAGAAAATAACTCAAAAAGAAAAGAAAGAAGAAGAAAAAGCCGAAGCCCAAGTCCACGCACCCCTTGAAGCTGTTGACGCTATGTCCATGGGAATGCCAGGACTAGGCAACACCCCTGCTTTGATGCCCAGTGTTCCTATGACTGGAATGCAGCCAGGCTTAGGCATGCAAACAGGGTTCCCCCAACAGGCTATGCAAACAGGGTTCCCTCAGCAGGCTATGCAAACAGGGTTCCAGCAACCAAATCAACAAACAGGATTCCCCCAGTTCATGACAGGTTTCCCTTCTAGGAACTTCTAATGACTAACTAACGTTTTTCATACTTAATTAAGAGCGGCCACTAGAAAAGGGACTTTTTCCAGTCATAGTGTAGTAACTTGAAGCGTACTTAGTTTCTTCACAAGAAGGTTTGGAAAAGTTCCAAGTAGGTTTGGGTTTGGGCTAAGTAAAGCTTACTAAGTCTGAGTCCCAACCAAACTCTTGATTCGAAGTAACTGGGAAAGAAGTTTTGGTTTTGGGCACAGCAGAGAGTCGCATGAGTTTGTCCTTGAGTTCGTTGCCTAGAGTGGCTTCGTGTTGAGCGTCGACATTGAGTATTCCAGTTCTGTTAGGCTTGTCCGAAAGTAGCATTACTGTTTATGAGTTACAAGACCGAGGATTTAGAGTGAAGTGTTCATGGATTTTAGAGTGTAATCTTTCTTTTTTAATAGCTTCGTCTAGAAAAGACAGTTCTTCCACAGGGTTCATTCTTCTTTTTTCGGGGGAGGACATTTATTATAACGCTCAAATGTGTAATTAAATGGAAGAAGAAAACTACTCGGCGGGGAAACTCTTCGACAAGCACTTTGAAAGTTTACTGAGTACCAGTCCAGCTTCCAAAAACGCCTACTCAAGCGAGTCTTCTCCAGAACCCAACCCTTTTGCTTTTTCGTTTAATGGGGCCAAGCAACTTTCTCCTGAGTTTTCTAACAACACTCGCAAGTGCAACTTCGGACTTAACTTGCTTAAGTCTTTTTACACTAGGTACTTAGCAAAAGCTTTCGGTGCAATAGGGTCGTTTGAAAAAGGCGCTCCTTGTTTAAAGAAACTAGTGAACTTAATTTACTTAAAGAAACTCAAAAACAACTTCCGCAGGTGGCACGTTAAAAGCATCCAAGTGCACAGCCAAGAACAAGTCTCTTCAGCACTGACTATGGTGGACAAAATGAACTCTTTTTCTAGACACTACATTTCTTGTTCAATAATCACTTCAATTTTCCAAAAAAAGTACATGATGTTTGCTCAGAAGTTCTTTTGCGAGTCCAAACCAAACATTATAACCACTGACGACTCCTTAATACCTAAAGATAAACAACTCCAGTGGTGCTTAAGAGGACTACTCCAGCTCCAAACAACTTGCGTCAAAAAACAACTCAAACTTAAAAAAGGCTTTTTCAGCCAGTTTGCTCAGAAAGACTTAAACACCCAAGAACAACTCTTCCTGGCAAAAGAAGCCAAAGAAAAAGCTGAGTTCGAAAAAGAAGAACTCTCAGCCTTGTTGGAGTCCAAAACTGAAGAACTCACTAAAGTCCTCGACATGCTTGAAGACTACAAAAACATCAAACACCAAGGCCCCTCAAACCAAGAACTCCAAAACTGGAAACACCAAGCACTCCAAGCCCAACAAGAACTTCACGAAAAAACCCAAGAACTCTTTAAGTCTTTAGGCGACAAAAAAAAGGCCGAAGAAGAGTCCCTCAAAGCTTACAGAGCTATAGAAGTAGTTCAAAAAGAATACCTTGAACTCCAAAAAAAAGCTTCTTGTGATAAGTGCCAAGAACTCCCTAAACTCAAAGAAGACCTAACTGAAGCCAGAAAGAAAATCAAACAACTCAAAGACACCAAAAGCCAGTACGCCGAGCAAATCAACAACTTGCAAGAACAACTCAGCAAACTCCAGAACAAAGCCAAAACTCTCAAACCCAAACCTAAACTCCCTCAAAGAGTCCCTAAGAAAAACTTGTCCCTCGAAAAACCACCAACTGACAACGACTACGCTGCAGACGTTATAAACTTAAACAGACAACTAAACCAACTCAAGCACGACCACAGGAACCTTTCAGACAACTTCAAAAAGTGCCAAGCCGAAAGAGACGAACTCAAAAAGTCAATGCAGGCAAAAAACGAAACTCTAGAAAGACTGCGCAAAGAAAACGACCAGTTGTCCATAAGTCTCAGCACTGACCACCACAAGTCAGTACGCAACCTAGAAAACCAACTCCAGAAACTCACTGAAAAGTACCAAGAAACCAAAGAACAAACCAGTAGTCTGCAACAAGACAACAAAGAACTCTCGTCCAAACTCAACTTGTACAAACAAGAACTCCAAAAACTCTCCCAACAGTACGAAGAGTCCGCCAAAAAAGAGTACGAAGAATCCCAAACTGTCCAAGAAAACGCCAAGATACTGGAAAACCTCAGCTCTCTCCAGTCCCAGTTCAACCGCCTCAAAGAGTACTCTGAAAAACAAATAACAGCTATTGAGAACCTAAAACAAGAAAACTTCCAACTCACCTCAGAAATAGAGAATTACAAATCTATAGCTCGCTCAGCCAAACTCCACGCCGACAAAGCTGCTTCAGACGCCAACTCTTACAGTGAGTTAGTGACTCAACTGCAAACTAAACTGTCCCAAGAAACCCAAGAAAAAGAACAAACCCTAAAAGAACTCCAAGACCTGAAAAATAGATTCATTAAACTAATAAACACCTAATTTCAAAATGAGTTCCTACCTGCCCCCCATCAAGTCTGACTACGAAAACCCTTTTAAAGTTCCCCCCGACGAAGAAATCCTCAACATCAAAGAAATCAAAGCTCGCGAAAAACAAGAAAGAGACCGCAAACGCAAACAAAAAATCTGGGAAAAAGGAGTTAAGTTCAACCGCAAAGGAGCCCTTCGTGAGATCGAAGAAATCCAACCCAGAACCGAAGAAAAAGTCACAGTAGCGGAAGCTGCACAAATGGCAGCAATAACTGACCGAATGCGTTCCAAAGACAACATGCACAAAACAATAGAAAAGAAACGCGAAATGTTCTTACTGCAGATGGCCATCGACAACAAAAAGGAAGAAATCAAAAAACTCGAAAAGTTCGCCTTACTCCGCGAATACGGACTCAAAAACTCCGAAGACATGCTTATAGAAGACATGAACCGCTTCAACGAGTACTGGGACGAGTGCAAGCGCGAAAGCCACGACGCCATCAAAGAAGCCAAAAAACTCAACAAAGCTAAAATAGACATCACCCACGAAACCAACAGACTCAACGAAGAAATCCAGCACTTACAAGCACAAATCCAGAAACACGAAGAAAGCTTGGAAGAGTACAACAACTACAAAGAGTTCCTTTCAAAAGTAGCTCCTCAAGAAAGCCAAGACACTATGTACTTCCAAGACTCAGAACAACTCATGGAAATCTTCCACGGGTTCATTGAAGAGAACCTGTTCCTCATCCAAAACATACAAGAACTAGAACAAAGCCTTGAACAGGGCAAACACGAACTAAACAACCTGCAAAGCTCCTCTGAAAACAAACTTAAAGAACTCAAAGACAGCCGAGACGAACTCCAACGCTCCATTGAAGAGAAAAACAAAAGGTGCTCTATACTTGAAGTCAGACTGGCTAAAACTCAAGAACAAGAAAAAGTCGGCAACCCTATTTTAGCTACACTTGACGAAACCATCAAAGATGCCCTCGGCGCCGAAAACGAAAACACCCAACAAACTTCCCTTGAAATGCTTGGCGACATTGAGTACCGCCTAAACAACTACTTAAGGATCTTTGAAGAACTCAACCAAGACTACATGCGTGAAAAAGCTACTGAACTCGAAAAGTACCGAAGAGAACAAGCCCGCAACGAAACCATTGCTAAAGAAAAGGAAGAAAACCAAAAACGCCTTCAAAAGTACATGGAACGCTCTGCCAACCCCAAAGCCCAGAAAGCAGGCAGACCTAGTATGGCCAAGAGTCGCATTATTGAGAAGCCCAAAAAGCAAGTAAGAGTCCAGACTCCTCAAGAAGACAGGGACCGGAAAGAGTTCCTTGAAGAAGACTAGTTACTCATCTATGTAGTAATATAGGTTGCTTTCTTTGTCATCTCTTGTCAAAAGTCCTCTGAGAATAAGTGAGTCTATCCTTTCCTTGATTTGTTGGGGCTGTGCTGAGAAGCTTGTAACGTTGTTGATTGTTTCTTTGAGTAGTTGTCGATGGTAAATGGTTTTGTGAGTTTTGCAGACCTTTATAATTACAGATTCTATTATATAAGTGCGTCCTTTGACTACAGACTGCTCTTCTTTGTCTATTTTAAGTCTTTTTTTGAGAGGTTTAGGCAAGTAGTTGATTTTTCGGGTCTTGCTGGAGAAGTCTTCGTTGAGTGTGATGGCTTCGGATTCTTGGATTTTTTTGCCTTTGCTTTGCTTAAGTAGCAAAGGGTACTTAGGGTTGAAAAGCATGATTATGTTGGCTTTAAGTGCTTTTTCGTTGAGTCCAGTCAGCTTCTTGAGTTCCTGTAGAGACATGGAATTCTGATGTTCTAGGTGTAGCAAAAGGGTGGTTTGGATAGGGTTTAAAACTAAGGTGTAAGTTTCCCCGAAGTAACCAAGTAACTCAAGACTACCTGCTTGGTTGACCCAGGTGAGTTTACGTTTTTCGTAAGTTGTTTGGTAAAACATTTCAAAGTCGTTCATAATCACTGTGAGCGTTCCAGTTAACTTGCAGGGTTCGGGTTCTTGTTCGGGCCAGGCATTAGAAGTGATCAGCTTTACATTGAACTCTACACCTAGTGGAGACCCATGGTGGGAATACTTGTCACAGTACTCCTTTACTATCTGTTCAGAAACGTTGATGTCTTTAAGCATGCTTAACAGCTTGTTTAGCACAGGACCTGCGCAGTGTATTTTGAACTTGTTGATCATTTGAAGTTCAAAGTACTCAGGAACGTTGGTGTTCTCCAGCAGTCTTTTTGAAAGGTATTTTGAGTACTGAGTTAAGAAAATGTCTTTTTCTCTGATAAAAGCTACTAAGTCGTTTATTTGGTCCATGTGTTTGGAAACTTTTTTTTCAGAGGTTGTGTGGATGCCTTCTTTAAGATAGAAGTCACAGTACTCCACTATGCTAGGAATTATGCCTTCTTGGGTGTTAATGAATTGGTTTAGTTTGTGACTGATGCAGGCTTTGAAGTCTCTAGAGTTCAAGAAGCAGTACTCTACAAGCAGCTCAGTTTCTTCTTTCAAAAGAACCAATTCACTTACTACTGACTTGGAATGCTCATGGATTAAGTTGTTCAGTTTTAAATCTAGGTAAGTCCCTAGCTGGTTTTGAAGCAGTAACTTAATGGCACTTTCGTTTTCGAAAATTCTGTAAACGTCCTTGAGTTGTTCCCAGTTTTCGTTGTTGAAAAGCTTCAAAAACAACTCAGTTGAGTTTTCGGAGTAAGTTTTAAAGGACTCCAAAAGTTCAGTAGTGATTATTTGTTTGAAGGGTTCAATGGAACTTTCGTGCAAGTACTCAGTAATCAAAGCTGTTTCAGAGTCCATAAAGTTCTTAGCTTCAGTTAAGTACTGAGTTAAGTCAGTGATTCGGGAAATTGACTGGGAGAACTGGGAGTAAAAAGCTTGACTGAAATGGAAAAACAATGTTTCAAAGTGCTCTCTGTAGTAGTGAGGAAAGTCAATCGACCCCTGCCACTCTAGCAAGGTTTGGCCCTGAGTTTGGGTTTTCTTAAGAGTAGGGTTCATGTACTCGATTTCGATAAAAGACATGATTGTTCTCTTAATGTAATAAGAGTCCAAACGAAACCCGTTCCTGATAGTTTGCAGCCAAGTCACTATGCCTTCAGCAAGCATCTGACTGATCTGGTGGAACACTTGCGATCTAAATATTTCAAGTCCTACCTTTTCCAATGAGTCCTTTCCTGACTCAGGTATGTAGTGAATCTCTAGGTAACTGAAGACTTTTTTGAGCCAGTAAACTAAGAGCTTGTTGGTTTCCCACCTAGCATAAAACATCTCAGTAATGTTTTCTAAGTTGCACTGCAGGAGTTCTGGGAGCACTGCTTTTCTAGCGTAAGTTCTTAAAACATAACAGTAGTAGTTGTATAGGACTTCACTAGCTGCAGTGCTTTGACAGGTATTCCTTACTTGCTTTATGCCTTCAATAAGGGTTTCCATAGGGATTTGTTCGTACTTGCTTGAGTTGATTCCTTCTACTATAGGCGAAACTATGTTATAAGATAGCCAGTTTGTTGTGTCAAGCAGATTCGAGTCCATACTAATTATTATAATTAATGTTTGAGTTCACAATTTTTACAAAGTTATCAAACACAGAAGGATAGCAACTGTCTGTTTGGTTGTAGTTCTGGAGGCCTTCTGAGAACTCCTTCAAAAACAGGGGCAAGTTCTCCCACTCGTCAAAGTTAAGTCCCGAGTGTTTTTTGTTGGTTTCTAAGAAGTACAGAAGTTTCTTTGCTAACAAAGAGTTTTTAAAAGCTGGGTTTTCTAAAACTAGCACTTGGTAAATTTGGGAAGCTAAGTCCATACTTATGAACTTGCTGTTCTCCTGGCTCTTAGTGAAAACGTACTTGAACAAGGCTCTCAGTTTAACAGCACTGATTAAAAGTTACTCGTTCCGGATGCTTCTGAATTCTGACTGGAGTTGGTTCCTTAACTCTTGGAGGTTTGAAATATGCTTTCTGAATAATGCTTACTTGTGCATATAAGCTTGGAGTTCTTCTTTTTTAAGCACAGATAATTCGTTCATTTCCAACACAAAAGCTCCCATAAACTCATCAGCAGTTTCTAGTTCAATTCCTAGTATTTCAAAGCTTTTCTGGAGTTCCAGGCCTCTTAGCTCCTCTTCGGTTCTGCTAGACAAGTCTTTCCAGATCTCAGTGCTGCCCTGTGGTATGGGATCATCTCTTCCGGTGTCCTCCACAGAGGCCCTTCTTCGTTTTTTAGGTTTAAAGCAAGAATTCCCCATTTTATAAGGCAAGCAATAAAAAGTAACGTTAATATGTTCGACCCTTCTCATCCTTACTACCAAAAGATCCAAAACACCAACAACGTCCTCCTCGTCAAAGATGACGTAGGCAAGCCTAAAAAGTGTGTAAGGAATTTGCCAGGCCCTGGACACTCTTACGGCCTCTACCAAAAGAAGGACCCTGAAAACGCAGGATGTCTCATGAGCAGTTGGCAAGAACACGTAAGGACCCAAGACGCCCAACCTGACAAAGACTACAGAAAGCTAAACAAACTTAGCCTCCAAAACAAGTGCACCAAACCTAAGCAGGTGTCAGAGTTCCGAGCTACTGCAGACGTAAGGATGAAGGAAGCCCGTGGAAAAGTAGATGGCTCAGTTAAACTGCCTGACTCCAACTTTATTTACGGAATCCCTAACAAACCAGGAACTCCTATCACCAATGTAGTGGGCAACGACTATGCCAACCACGCTGAACAAGAAAAAGCCATACAGTACTCTATCGAAAGCGTGCCTAGGAAAAAGTCTCTGCCTAAAAGGGACTACAACCTCCGCAGAAGTGCTTCGCCACCTAACCAAGAAAAAAAGCCTGAATTCAAACTCAAACGCTTCCAGAAGGTGAATCCCAAAGTCACTGACTACATGCAGTCCCCTAAAAGGCCCCAGGCTTAAGTAACCAATTCCTAAATATTGCAAAAAAAGATGCTAGATAACCCTAACCCAGTAGTAAACTCGTCAGTACAGAAGAAAAAGTTCAGAAGACCTGCAGGAAACCTAGAGGCTGAAGACATCTACGACCTGATATCCACTATCAGGGACCCAGAACACCCCTACACACTAGAAGAACTCAGTGTGGTTTCTGAAGAACTTATAAATCTAGACCAGACAAACAAAACCCTAGACATATGCTTCACCCCTACAGTTCCGCACTGCTCACTTTCCACACTCATAGGACTGATGATGCGTGTGAAGTTGATGACTTACATTCCTAAGTCCTTAAAAGTCTCGATAAGAGTCACTCCAGGGTCCCACGACCAAGAAGCCGAAATCAACAAACAACTCAACGACAAAGAAAGAGTGGCTGCTGCTTTGGAGAACCCCAACTTGATGGAAGTGGTTCAGTCCAACATTTCAGATTGGGAGTAATAACTAAATATGCAAGAGTGCCAAGCAATCAGAACTGCCTTAGAAAAATGGTCCTCTGCACTCAACAGAGGCCTTCAAACCTCGGATGAAGTCGACATAAAAGAGTTCTCTGTAGCTAAGATGGAAGTGGAGAGTTCCTGCGACTTGTTAATTTGCAAACTCAACCAGATCTTACAAGCTATCGAAGAGATCAAAAACAAACCATAATTACTCGTTAGCTTTGACAGTTGCTTCCATTTCGCTGATTCGTTGTTCCCTGCGGTTGAGTTCTTCTTCTTTTTGTTTGTTTTGTTGTTCTAGTAAACACACTTCTTGTTCTAACTTATTGAGTTCTTCTTCTTTTTTCTTAACGGCGCTTTGGTTGTCCCTGAGTCTTTTTTCTCGCAGTCTCAGTGAAACCTGCGGAAGGTTCAGCAAGTCTTCTACTGAAGGACGCACCTCAGTGTCTACTGAAAGCATCCAGCATATCACTCTTTGCAGCTCTTCCGAGTAGTTAGGCGGAAGTCTTTCTACCTTGCCAGACCTGATTTTCTTGCCTAAGTTAGCTCGCGTAGTTGCTTCGAAAGGCGGGTTCAAACTAGCGATCTCGTACAACAAACAACCTAAACTCCAAATGTCGCTTTTTTCGTTGTACCTAGCTTCGTTGAATTGTTCAGGCGACATGTAGTAAGGAGTGCCTACGTGGGAGTACGCGTACACAGACTCCATGCCCATAATGCGTGAGAGCCCAAAGTCGCCTAACTTAACGTTCATGTTGGCGTCTAAAAAGATGTTGGCAGGTTTAAGGTCTCTGTGGAGGATCTTGCCTTCTTTGCGTTTGTGGCACTCGTGGAGAGCAAGCACTACCTGCATGAAGATCTTCCACACCAGGTCTTCAGGAATGTAGTCTTTTTCTCGCTTGCACCTTTTGATGACGTG
>PR_CR_10_Liq_1_inCRDRAFT_1000928_pt1 | contig 17324 bp, 10 predicted proteins | sample PRCRCaboRojoPR_3_FD_10241 | JGI IMG/M metagenome (IMG submission 10241)
CTTCATAGAATTGCCTATTGACTCTTGCAATTCTCATGACCTCCTCAGAACTCAGAAACTTAAACACCTCGAGAATGGGTCTCAGGTTACCCACTCTTTCAAAGGTGAAGAGTTTCTTTGTTTCCCTCCAAAGTCTGACAGTCTTATCAGCACTTCCGCTAACAATCAGCCTAGGTTCCATTTATCAGGCTGTACCAGAAAAAGGTCTGAGAGTGCTTAAGGACTTCAACTACAACTTGGAATTGATAGACTCGCGGGACTCAGAACTGAATGAACTTGAGGACAAACACCAAGAGTTACTTCAGAACTGCAAAATTCAGAAGCTCAGGAAAAGTCGCAAAAAGACTGTTGCAAATTAAGGACCTTGAATCCCAAGTAAAAGAAATCAAAACTCACTACCAACACAAACTAGAAACCAGAAATACCTCCATCAAGACCAATCCCAACTCTTGAGGGAGCAGAAACTCTATTGCAACAGCCTGCTTGAGCAAGTACTTAAAAAGGTGCACCACTTAAAACTAGACTGGAACCGGGGAAACTTTACTTCTCAAGTTAGTCAACTTCGGTCTTACTGTTTTTGAGAATTCCAAGATTACTGCTTCTCTAAATCTAGGGAAAGCACTTAATCAATTCAGGTGAGTTACTTGCTTATAAGGCGGGCTATGCGGCTTCTTCTAGCATGATTTACAATGATATGATTGCATAGAAGCGATCCGGAAATGCAGTGGTAAACAGCTTGACAGCGAAAGAGACAGTTAGAAAGAAGATTGAGGAAGGATCCAAGCCAGAGAACAAATATGATTAACTTAATAGACTAGGTCTTTTGATGCATAGATAGAATGCTTTCTAGGTCTATAGGATCAAATAGTTCTCGGGACTGGTTGTCTATTGAGAAGATAACCGCTAACCCCCTTGACTTCTCCATAGCTTCTACAAGGCTTGTTAGTTCGTTTCCGAGTTTTTCTAGTTGGGTTTGCAGTTGACAAGAAGTGCTTTTGAGAACTTCCACATCGGAGTAAGTAATGCCGGCACCTAAAAAAGCGTCAGTTTTATGATCGAGTTTATCAATGTAAACTCCCTCTTCGATTCCTAGAGCAGCTAACTTAGAACCGTAAAATACTGGGGCTAAAGCCAGCGAACCGGAAAAAGTGAAGACATAACCTTTGACAATTCCCCACTGAGCACTTTTTAGGTTCTCTTTGAGCTTTTCAACAAAGGGTGCTTTCTTTTTTTGTATTCCTTCCCTGATTTTGTTTTTTAAGGTATCGGAGAAATTAGTTTGGTTAAGTTCGCTTTCTATATCTGCTTTGAGTGAGTTCTCTTCATTGGCTAGGTAATCATCCTCTAGTTCGCTAAAAAGGGCCTCGACTGCCCTGAATTTGAAGTAGTGGTATTTAATGTCTACTAGTAAGCACTTTATTTTGAACGCAGAACTTATTTGGAGTTGTTCGAGAATTGTGTATTCAAAAGCTTTTTTGAAAATTTCAGAAACGGGAGTTTTGATTTCTAGGTACTTTTCATCAAAATTCTTTTGAGAAAAGGAATCAAAAGGGTTCTGTGCAAGCATATTTCTGAATTCGTCGTGCTTTTGCTTGATTTCTTCCCTGGTTTTGATGGGGTCTTGGAACACGTTAGCATCTGCGTAGTTTTTGGACTCTGAAAGTCTTTCAAGGATCACTTCGCTTTTGAACTCTTGAGCTTTCTGCAGAATTTCTTTGATTCCTTCAAGTCTTTCGTAGTTATCTTCATCTTCATTGAACTTAACGAATTCAATATGCACATGGTAATCTTCACTTAGGTCCCTCTTAGGAAACTTAGGGTCTAGTTTTTTGAGGGAATCTAAGGCATTTTGCCATGAACTTTCTAGCCTTTCTGAGATATCTTTTTTGATTTCTGAAACTTGGTCTGGGTTTTCAAGGGTTTTTTTCTTGAGGTCCCTCACCACTATCACAATGTTTTTTTTAGCGGACTTTTTGAGCAACTTGTTTAAGAACAGGGGTTCTAAAAACTTGTCGTAGGTGGAATTGACTGAATCGCACTCGTCTTTCTTCAAGAAAACCAAAACAATGTCTGAGAAGCATGAAACAAAAGCTGCAATCTTCATGATGTTGCTGTCATTTCCGTTCTTAGAAAAAGCCCCTTCGCAGTCTAGGTAAATTTTATTTTTTGCTGTTGAGATGTCTATTCCCACAGTAGTGTTTCTCACTGCACTGGATTCAAACTCTTCAACGTGGAATAAATTTTGTCCAAGCAGACTGTTCAAGAGAGTTGACTTTCCCACAGAAATTCTGCCGATCACACTCACGACTGAGAGTTGATTCAGGGACTTTCCAGCCTCAAGTAGTTCAAAGTTAGGATTGATTTCAACTAGCTTCTCTGAACGGTTTGGCTCAACCATATTTTATAGATATAACTAGAAATTGCAACCTTATTAGTAAAATGTTGTTTGGGTTTATAAATGACAGAAAGGAGTTTGGATTCTTTGTCCTACGAAATTATTGACACCAGAAACAAACGAGCTGACGAAACAGGCAAGGTTAAGAAGCGTTCTAATAAAAGAGAGTGGAAAGAACGGGAATTGAAAGCCGGAAAGCGGAGTTTGCAAAAGGAGTTGCTTGGAAATCAGGAGCTTTTGGAAGAAACTAGTGGATTATCCAAAAAAGAACAGAAAAGACAAGAAACCATTCAGCGGAAAGAAGAAAACAAACTACTCTACCAACAAGATGTTTTGGAAACTACTGCGGGTTCTAAACCCGACCCACTTGACAAAAAGAAGTCTATTAAGTACGAACAAAAAAAGCAAAGTGTAAATACTGCAGACTCTAAACCAGGTGTTTTCCACACTCATCAGAACCTTTTAGAGACTTTGAAGAAGCAATTTAAGTAAGTTATTGAGAGCTAATTAGGAATTACACTAGTCTTTGTTTTTCCTGAAGAGTTTGGAAAGCTTCAAAGAAAACCTGGAGGTTTTGTTTTTCTTTTTTTGTTTGGCTTTGTCCCTTTCAGTGGCAGCTTCTGCGTACTTAAGTTTGGCTTCAATGATCATTTTTTCAGCTTCACGCAGCTGGGCTTGGAGTTTGGACTCTCCAGCATAGCGGCCTCGGAGTTCGTTGAGTTCTTTTTGGAGTTCTCTTTTTTCTTCTTTTAACTTCTGCACGTTTTCTTCTGAAGCGTTCGAAACAAAGAGTTCTTCCCCCAACTCTGAGAGCTCGTCTTGCAGGTTGTTGATTCTGGGGAAGGCCTGCGAGTCTTCTGTGTTTTCTTCAAGTCTCTTTTCCAGGTCTAGTTTTTCTTGTTTGAGTTGGTGTATTCTGGAAGTCATTTCCTGCAGCAGTTCAGCACGGGCTTTGGAGGCTTGTTCTTGTGAAAAGGCGTTGGACTCCTCAGACACTTCCACCTGCTTTTCCAGTGACCTAAGTGTTTCTTGCAGGTAGTTTTTTTCTTGTTCGAGTTTTTCAATGTTGTCCTCGAGTTTTTTGGTTTTTTGTTTGTAGTCGTCGTCTTTGGCCTCAAGTTGTTTTTCGAGGGCGTTGACTTTGCTTTCGAAGGCTTTCAGGGCATTTTGCAGTATAGAGTTCTTCATTCGCAGGTCTTTGACTTCCTGGGACCTTTCAGTTTCGTACTCCTCAGCTAGTTCTTCCACTTCTTTTTCGAGTTTGGAAATGAGTTTGTCTTTTTGGAGTAGATTTTTCCTGAGTTTCTGGACTTCTTCTGAGTCGCTGAACTCAGAATCTCCACTGGCCTTTTGGCCTTTGGACATGGAGTCTTCGAGTCGATCGTACAAGCACTGGACTTCTTTTTTGAGACTGATGTTGTTCATTTGGTAGTCTTCGAGTTGGGCCTTGAGGGAGTTGAATTCTTCTTCGTACTCTTCTCCAACTTCTTCTTTTTCTCTGTGGGATTCTTCGAGTTCTTTGGCTAGTTTGTCTTTTTCTTTTTTCAGTTTTGTGATTTCGCTTTGGTAGTCACTGCAGTGTTCGCACTCATACGAAATCTCGGAATTAAAAATTGCTTTGCTCAAAAACGACGTGCGGACTTTTTCAGCTTCTAGTTGGGCTTTGACTTTCAGTAAGTTCTTGAGGGACTCGTCTTGCACTTGTTGTTCTAGGTGTTCTGCACGTTCTCGTTCTTCATTTAGTTTAGTGTTAAATTCACTTATTTCCTCTTCAATGCTTCCCATTTCTGTTTACAAACCAAAATGTCACTAAAGCCTCAACGCCCTAACTACCCCAAGCCTTTACTCAAGAGGAAACTCACTCCTATGCGCGACCCTGCGCAAAAACGCACAACTTCCACACGCAAAGTTTTCCAAGAAGCCTCTGCAACTGAAATGCCCCAAACAGGCAAGTCATCAATGAGATTGCAACCATCTCGTTCAGGAACTGGGTCTCGCAAAGCTGCAACTAGTGGCAACGAAGTTCCACTCAACGTTGAAAAAGTAACCCGGGAAGGAGCTTGCGTTGCCACTTTGCAAAGTGGGTTTCCTCAGAGTTACATTGACTTGTTTTACTTAACTCACGGAAAATTCAGCGATCTAGAAATAAAGACTGAGTCAGACATAACTGAGCTCAAAGAAAGACTCACTAACGCTGAAAAGTTGTTTCAAGAAGGAGACTTCCCAGAGAGCTTCAGGGTGTACCACGAACTTGGCGGTTATTTTGAAAAAACCAGAGAAAACTACGACTCAGCTACTTACTTCTACAAAAGGTGTGACGAACTGGCAGGCAAAAATCAACTTTACTCAGAACAGACCACTGCTTTGGTGGGTTTGGGCAACTGTGCGTATAAGACTTCTAACATTGAGTCTGCCATAAACTTCTACGAAAAGGGGATTAAAATAGCTGAGTTCCACGACTTGAAGCATTCACTTTACACAATTTCCAAAAGCCTCACTGAAGTTTACAGACTCGAAGCTGAAAAACTCGAGTTCAACGGAAGAACTGACGAAGCCCTCGAGAACTACTTGAAGTGTTTAGAAGCAGCCAAAACTTCAGAGGACAAAATAGCCCAAGGCAACGCATGTTACCAAATTGGACTTATTTTCTTCAAGAAAGAAGAGTACGAAGCAGCTCTGGAGTATCTGGAAGAGTACCTAAAGCACTCCCGAGCAGTCAACTACACAGAAGGCATCACTAGCGCCCTTGCAAAACTTGCCAACGTCCACCAAGCCATGGGGGAGATCCAAACTGCAATTGAGGAGTTAGAACAACTCAACAAAGAAGCCTCTGACAACGACAGACAAGAAGCACAGGCTGAAGCTACTTTGAACCTAGGTTTGCTTTACCAACAGCAAGAAAACCACGACTTGGCAGTTAACTACCTGAGGAAGCACTACGAACTTGCTCGCAAACTCCAGGACAGAACCCTTATAGACTCTGCAAGCGTGAGCTTAGGAATGGCTGAAGCTGCGTGTGCTGCTAGCAAGTTTTCTGAACTGATCAGCGACGACTTCGAGAAACTACTTCAGTGGAAAGTTAAGCGAACTAAGTTTTAATTATGACATGTGTGCTTTCATAGTAGCTTCAGCTACAAACAGGGCTTTGACTTTTCTTCCCCTGAAGTACCTTAAATGCATGGTGGCTTGTGCTCTTTGGGCGGAATTAAGGTCTTCGAACTTGATCCAAACGTTTCCTGTTTGGCTGTGTTTTTCCACAAACAACTTTTCAACTCTTCCGTGTTTCCTGGACTCGTCCATGACTTGGTCGTATATTTTGGAAAAAAGACTGGGATTCTCAGTTAAGCCCAGTTCTTTGTGGTCCCAAAGGTTGGTCAGAAGCACCACGTTTGTAGGAACCGGAGACACTATTCCCTTGGGCAGTCCTTCCAAGTCAGTTTCTCGGGCAAGTTTTTGCATGAGTTGGGTTTTTTGGCCTTTGGAACGGATGTAGGTGCCGTCTTCTTCGTGGTCTCCTATTCTTTGAGCTTCTTTAATGCTTGCTCTAGTGTCAGCCATGCCTACTTTGAGCTTTTTGCCTTTGATTTTGATTCCGTTCATCTTCTTGACTGCTTCCTTGGCGTCACGTCCCCTTTTGTACTGAATGTAGCCCACTCCTCTGCCCATTTCTACGTGCTCAATTTCTCCGAAGGGCGAAAAGAGTTGCCTCAGTTCCCTGGCTCCGACTTTGTCTACTTCTTCTGCGAACCCTGCTACGTAGATCTTGTTGGGCCCTTCTTTGGGCAGAGTAAACTGTTGTTCAGCAGCTTTGGCCATTCGGGCTGCAGCTGCTGCACGGTTCTTTTCGGCTTGGGAAGGCTGGACCATTATTGCTTGTCCGTTGATATACTGGCCTGAAAGTGTCATGCTTTTAAGCACTGAGTCAGGGGTGTAGAACTCTACGTAAGCTACTCCTTTGCTTTTTTTGGTTTTGGGGTCACGTATTACCTCTACATCCCGTACTTTGCCTACTCCAGCTGCAGCAAAGAAGTTGTACACGTCTCTTTCGTCTGCTTTGATGTGGAGTCTCTGAACCAGAACTGTGCAGTCGTCCCTTTGGGCTTCTTCTGCTTGTTTTTTGGCAACTTCAAGGCGTTTTTCCAGATCGTTCAGCTCAATGCGTTTAGGAGAAACCTTTACAATTTGTGTGGGAGTTCGGGATCTTTTCCTTTTGTGGCGGTTTGACAGGTAGTCTTCGAACTCTTCAATGTCCATCTCTTCTATGTTAGGAAAGTTTTCTGTCATAATTATTATTACGTGCAATAACAGAAGTCACTAATGAAGCAGCCACTGCCAGAGTAAAAAGCCTTTTAATTTCATAGTTAATTATGCTCTGAATGGGTTTTGGCACAAAGGACAGTTGGATTTTGCAGAGGTTTCAAACCACTTTTGGATGCAGAGTTTGTGGAACTTGTTTTGGCAAGTGGGACAAGGCAGAACTGGCAAGGACTTGTCTGTAGGGTGCACTAAGTAGTAGCAGATGTAGCAGTCTTCAATTCCTTCAAGTTCTCGTTCAACGTGTTTTTTCCAAGTTAAAATGACTTCTAGGATACTGGAGTTTTCTTGTTGCAACAGCCTCAACATGCTTAAAGACCACCTCCTCATCTTTTCTTCGCTGATTTTAACCTTTTTGGTGATTTGGGGGTCTGGGGACGAAAGGGGGTAGTCTGAAGGAAACTTTAAGTTCACTTGCATGTTGAACTCGTCTTTGTTGAAGGTAGCTGTGATGTCTTTGCCTGCTTTGGAACAACTGATGTTTAGGTCGTCTGACTTCCACTCTACCTGTCTGTTCTCGATGTTTTTGGTTTCCTCTTGGAAAAGCACTGAAGATATTTGGTTCTTAACTATGTTTTTGACAGTGTTGGACAAGTACCTGTCTATTTGGAGCCACCACTGTCTGCCCAGTGAAGGAAAAGTTTTCAAAAACTCAAACATTCCTAGAGCTGCAAGTTTTCCGTAGCTGTCTTCGTCTAGTACATCCACCCAAGCCACGTTGAAGTAGGGATCTAACTTGGTTTCTTCGTGCATGTAGCCCAGCAAAGTGGTTAGAAACACCGTAACAGTTTCTTGTTTTTTTTCCAAAGTATCTTTGAACTCAGTCATGAAGTTTGAGTCACCTCCTTCCTGAGTTTTTTCTCTGTGGTGCTTGTCCATCCGGTACTTGTGCAAAAGCAGCAACCATGAAGCAATGAACACTAGTACTTTGGGTTGCATGTACTCTCCCTGAACAGTGGGAACCCAGTTGAGGATTTCCTTTGCTGCACCAGGGATTCCTTCTTCCATGCTTTTTTGGGTTTCAAACCGTGAGTAAGTGTCTTGGAGCAAAGCAAAGCAAGCCTTAATCAGGGGAATGTTCATTGTTTGTGAAAGCACCAAGTAAATGCTGTGCTCGTCTAATTCAGGATCAACAACTGATGGCAACCGAGTAAAGGTCTCAGCTAACTCCAGCAAGTCAGCTTGGGAAAGTTCTTTGTTCTTAGGAAGGTTAAGCAGCAGTTCAGTAAGTTCGTTGGAGTTAAAAATGTGTTGGGGGGATCCTAGAAGTTTTTGGATGTAAGGAAGTACTTCTTTAATGTTTTGATGGTTCACTAACAACTCTATTACTTGGAGTTCAATGGGTTCCAAAAGTCCTTCTAAACTTTCGAAGCCACCTCTACGTGCAATGTTCAGAGCCAGTGCTAAGTCAGGTCCTTTAAGCCCTTTTTCAACAGCCTTTTTGAGGCACTCTATGTCCCCTTCTATGCCTACTGTGGAGTTGTCATCAAGACAAGCTGCATAGACTTTCAAAGTGTAGGGTTCTTCTTGGGTGTAAGCTAAGTTGCGCCACTTCTCTACAGTTTCTTCAAACTTCAGAGGCTGAATGTGGAGTTTGCAGACTTGCAAAACCTGGCACAAACAGTCTATTTCTTGCATGTTTTCGAGTTTTGCTGCACAGAACTCGAAGAACTCAACTAGTTCTGACTGCACCCAGTTGCCTTCTTCAATGATGAGTTTGAGGCCCTTCATCATGATTCCTCTCATTTGTTCTTCGCGTGCTAAGTCGATCAACCAACTGAGTATCTTAACTGCAAGTTCTTTGTTTTTAAAGGCTAGTTCAGACTGGATTTCTGGCAAAATGTAACTGTGGAAGTAGTTGGAAACCTTTGCTTTGAGGGGCAAGTTCTTAGTGAGTGGGTCGATGATTTCGCAGGCCAGCAGCAAAGGAACTAAGAAGGGGGAGTCTTTGAGTATAAAAGCTATGTTTTGTTTTTTTTGGATTGCAAGGGCTTCAAGCAACAGCCAGGGGTTTTCAGACACCTTTGCCTCTTTGAAGTTTTCAAAAGTCAGCAAACTGGATAGAACTCCTTCAGGCTCTCCACAATCCACTAGCTTGGAAGCTATACTTAGAAGTCTGCCCCACTCTTGAGTTTGGCTCATTTTGTCTGAAACCAACATCACTGCATTCTGGACGGCATTGGACCTTATTTCTGGAGGCAGAGTTTTAACTAGTTCCCAAAGAGAAGAAAGTTGTGTTTTCCACCCTTCTCTCGCCAAGAACTTGCCTGCCAAAGTACTCATGTTAAGGCTCATGGAGTCCCCCACAGCTAAAAAGGTTTGTGTGATTTTCTGGAAACTAATGGGGTCTTCTTTTTCAATTATGGGAGTTACAAGTGACTCCATGTCTGTCACTACAGGCTGAGGTTCAAACAAGGCAGAACTAAGCAACTTGTTAATAGACTCGGTGAGGTAAGAAACTTCGTTGAGAGTAGCTGCATGACTGAGTTTAAGGAAAATGGCACTGGGGATGGACAAGAATCCTGGGTTGGACTTGAGCTTCAAGAGCGACATAACTGGTCTGTGGGGTATAAGCACAGGGAGAAACTCTGTGTTGTCTATTGAAAAAGTAACTGCAGAAAGCCACTGCTCTGGGTAGAGTTGCAAGATGCTGGCAAGACTCTTCATGACTTTTGGGTCTAGCTTGTTTTGGACTCCACTAATCCACCAGTCAGTAACTCTGGGTTCAAAAGAAGAGTGCTTAACAGCCAAGTTGGAAAAGGAAGAAAACAAAGGCATTTTAAGTTTGAGTTGGGGAACGTCTTTGAGGGTAAGTTTGTTTTCGAGTTCTTGGGAGAGTTGAGAGTGGAGTATGTAAATTAAGTTCTGGATTAAACTGTGGCAGTAAGGACCTTGTTTGGAGAGGTTGGTTGCTAAGGCTTTTAAAAAGTCAATAGCTGTTTGTTGGTTTCCAGAAAAGGCCTCTGAAAGCATATTGAATAAGTCCTGGGAAATGTCAGGGAGGTCTAGTTTAGTCTCTAAGTAGCCAAGCAACTGGGCTAGCAGTTGGGGAATAACCTGGAAGTAGGAATTAGGTGCTAGAGGGCCTTTTTGGGCTAAGTAAAGTTCTACAGGCTTAACTAAGAACTCATCGATGTCTTCGCGGAGTTCCTGGACTTTCATGTAGACAAACCCAACTACTTCGTAGTAAGCATTTAAAATGTACTTTCCGTGGAAACTGCCTTCGTCGGAGTGGAGGCCTGAAATGATTGCCAAGAGGATCTTTTGGGTGGTTTGTTTGTCCTTTAGAGTTTGTTCGTCGAAGAAAGAAATGAACTTAACCAGAGCAGGGTAGAAACTGCTCCCAGCGCCCGAACCTCCTCTTTTCAAGCAAAACAGCAAATCCTTGAGTGCTTCTCTCATGTCTATGTAACTGGGGAACTGGGGGAACTTGTTGAGTAAGTCAATCATGACCTCTGTCCACAAAGTGCCTTGGACTAGTCTGTTGTTGTCCTTAATTAGGGCAAAAACGAAAGTGACACTTTGGCCTAACATTTCTTGGTTGAGCATTTCGTTTTTCAGAAAGGAGTGGTAGCACTTCAGAGCAGCACACCTAACTAAAGGAGGGTAGCTGCCTACTTCAGTGAAGTACCACACAGCAGGGGAGTGCAACAGAACTGTCAGGTGTTCTTTCACCTCGGGACAAATATTTAGGGCTTCGCTGACTCCCAACAAAGAACAACTCATGAGTCTTTCCTGGATTTCTTCAGACTCGCTGAGTTCGCCCTTTAGAATGCCCATAGCTTCACGCATGAACCTTTCTATGCAGGTGGCTACTACTTTGGGTTGCTTTGCCGAAGGAAAAGCAGCAGAAAAGGCAGAGTCTGCTTCACGAGCTACTTCTTTGCTGGGGTCTACTCTTGCAAGCCAGAGAGAAGGGAAAATGTCTTGCAAGTACTGGGCAAACTTAGTTCTGAATCTCTTGAAAAAAAGGTGCTGTACCTTCAAAGCAGCTTCCCTCACGGCCCTTTCGGGCTCGTACTTAACTACTCGGGAAAAAACGTAAACCCAGTTAGGAATCAAGTCAATGAAGAGTGTGAGGTCAGAAGCTTTTTGACAGGCTTCAATGATGCGGGAGGTGGCTTTGAGTTTGGTGTTTTGTGACTTCCGAGTGCACTTTTCAAACAAGTTCTTGACTTCTTGGTACTCTGCTTCTGAGTAAGGAGACCCAGGTTGGTAGTAATAAGCCTTGTCGTTTTTCCCTTCTGAAGAACTGAACGTGGCAAAAGGGTTGAGGAATGACTGCTTTTTCTGTGAAGAGTCCATCTTTTAAACTATTTAGCTTTTAAGATTAAATTAAGTATATTCCACAAGTAGCATAGAGATTAAAGTTGTCTATCCTTGTGTTTCCTGCGAGTGTCGCTTTTTGAGGGAGTGATGGACCTCCTGATACGAAAAATACTACTAGGTCTAGATTCCTGAATAGACTTCTTTAAGTACTGCATTACTTCTTCGTACTCGTCGGGGACTGAACAATCCTTAGGCAGTTTTCTCTCAGGATCTATTGGTTTGAACAACTTCCCTTCAGTTAACTTACAAGTGGTGTTAAACAGGCCTTCTAACTGTGTAGAAGCTCTTTGCATAGTTCCTTTGGCTCTGGAACTCTTCCTAACGCTTATGGTTTTTTTAGACTTAAAGGGTTCTGGGGTAAGTCGGGGATTATATTCGTATCTGGAGCTCATGGGGGTGAATTTCCGGTTTCTTCGTGAAAACGAATTGAAGTTCGAAGGTTTGTCTAAGGTGCTGCATTGAGTTTCTGCTGTATTTCCAAAATTGTTGCCTAGGTCTCTGCCTGCTTTCTCTGGAGTCTGGTACTTTGCCATTTATTCAAAACTTATAGTTATACTTTCCACAGAAGGTCCTTTGTGCAAACACTCACTAGGATTTAAAGTTAATTTAAGTGTTCTAACTTCTGTTCTCCAGAACCCTTCAGGCATTTATTACATGAAAAAACTAGTTTCTCGAAAAATAGGTCACTTGTACACTTGGGGCGAAAGCACTTTTTTAGGACACAATAACTGCTCTAGGTACGTTAAACCCACAAGAGTAATGAGTACTGGGGACGGGAACTTGTTCGAGGAACCTATTGCGAAAGTCTCTGCAGGGGAGTTCCACTGTGGGTTCGTTACAGAAGAAGGAAGTTTGTACACATTTGGGGAAAGTCGGCATGGAGAGTTAGGTCACTCAACCAAGTTTAACTTAGGTCCTATGAAAGTTGAGGACATTCCTTTATGTTCGGATGTAGCATGTGGGAGATACTTCACCTTAGCCCTCACAAAAACAGGCGAGGTGTACTCTTGGGGGTTTCGCGGCGAGCATTCCTTACTGGGGAGGCTTTTCGGCTACGCTCCTCGGAGCCCCTTAGGCTACGTAGTTGAACACAACCAAACAGCTCCTCAAAAAGTGTCTCTTCCTGAAAAAGTAGTAAGTATTGCTGCAGGAAGAGCTCACTGCCTTGCTGTGGGCAACTCAGGCAAAGTCTACTGTTGGGGGTCAAACGACTTCGGAGAAGTTGGAAACTCTGAACTTTTGCTGCACCAGCACAAACCAACAGAAATTCCTGAGTTTGTGGAAAACGAAAATGAAAAGGTGCAGAGAGTAGTGGCTGGACACAACACCAGCGCTGCAGTGACAAGCCAAGGCAGAGTGTATGTTTGGGGACGCAACGAAGACTTTGAGTTAGGAGTTTCAGATGAAGAAATAACTAAACTTGCAGAGCCCAAACCTACTTTGCTAGAACTGACGAAATTAGCACCTGCCAAAGAGGTTTACTTAGGCTTTAACACTATAATGCTTTTGAGCGAAATACAAACGATTTGGGTAGCAGGAATGGGTTTGTGGAATAATCTAGAAGATTTCGAGTTGCCTTCGACTTTAGAGCCAACGAAAGTGTGCTGTGGAAGGGACTACTTTGCAGCCTTAACTCAAAAAAACCAAGTAGTGTACTACGGGGGGCCTTTTTCAGGTGAAGACAAACTAGAAGTGGACCTTGCAGAGAAGTCGAAAGTAACTTCTGAAGACTTCTTTCCAGGAAAAGTGCTTCAACTCGAAGGAAGGTACGGTTACTGCGCAGCTGTAATAGATTCTTAATAAATGTCTTTGGATAGAGTAAACACAAGTCAAAGAACCAGTAGTTCAGAACCAGTTGGAGTTTCAAGTGGAAAAAGCAATATAAAGGTAGTTGCAAGGTTTAGGCCTTTGATCGACTTTGAACTTGACATTGAGAATTCCTTTGATCACATCAACTTTATTTCTGACTCCAGTTTAGGAATAGGTCCCACTAAAGACCTTGAGATCTTCACTTTAGACCGAGTGTTTAGTTGGGACAGCAGGCAAGAAGAAGTTTACGAGTTCGTTGGCAAAAGCACAATTGACGACGTGCTGGCAGGTTATAACGGCACTATCTTTTCCTACGGACAAACTGGATCTGGAAAGACCTACACTATGATGGGGGGTGACTTAATCGAAGAAGACTTGCGGGGAATTATTCCGAGAGCCACAAGTCAGATCTTCGAAGTGGTTGGTTCGGACGAAGCAGAAACTGAGTACACTTTGAAGTGCTCAATGCTTGAAATATACAAAGAAAACTTAAGGGACCTTTTGGAAACCAGTCCTAAGTCTCTGAAGATCAAAGAGTGCCCCAGAAAAGGAATTTATGTGCAGGGACTTACTCAAGTGTGCGTAACTTCAGAAAGGGACATGCTGGAAGTAATTTCGTTAGGAGAACAAATGCGCACTGTTGGCTCTACTAAACTAAACAAAACTTCTTCAAGGTCCCACTTGCTTTTCATACTCGAAGCCACACAGAAGCTAAGCAACGAGTCAGAAAAAAAGGGCAACCTGAACCTGGTTGATTTGGCAGGCAGTGAAAAAGTAAACCACTCCGGAGTCACAGGCAACAAACTTGAAGAAGCCAAAAAAATCAACTTGTCTTTGTCTGCTTTGGGCAATGTAATTCACGCACTAACTACTAACTACGAACATGTGCCTTACAGAGACTCTAAACTAACTAGACTGCTGCAGGAGTCTTTGGGAGGCAACTACAAAACTACTCTTATAGTGGCTTGTTCTCCTTCAGTCAACAACCAAGAAGAAACCATCAACACTCTTAAGTTTGCACTCAGGGCCAAAACCATCACTAACGTTGTCAAAATGAATATAAAGAACTCGCCAGACAACTACTTGAAAATGATTGAAAGGCTCAAGTCAGAACTTAATTCAGCTCGTCAAGAAATAAGATCATTAAAGTCTGAAAAAGACTCGCCTTTAATGAATCCAAGCTCTCCTGCTTCTTACAGCAGCAGACTTACAGCCTTAAGAAGCAGGTATAGAAACAGTCAAACTGCCAAGTGTTTGAAACAATACTCTGGGGACAGTAGATTTATTTTGAATACTGACGAATTCAGAGACTCAGTTCAGTCTGAGAGGCAAGATAGAAGAAGCAGTCATATTTACGAACCTGACTCCCTTGCTTCGAGTTTTTATATGAACGACAAGGGATTTAGTGGTGAGTTGGACTTAGACACAATTATAAAGGGAAAAGAAGAAGAATACAAAAGCGAAATTGAGAAGTACAAAAAGAAGTACCATAGAACCATCAAGGAAAACAAAAAACTGACCGAAAAAGTCACTCAACTTGAAGCTAAGCTCCAGTCTTCGAAAAACAAACAGCTGCAAGCTGAAAAAAAGGCTTTTGAGAGTTACGAAGCCTACCAAAAGTCAATGCTGATCATCAACAAAGACTCTGCTGAAAACTCCAAACTCAAAAAGCAAAACGAGAAACTCCTTTCTCAAGTAAACAAGTTAAACCAGTTGTATGACGACTTAAACACAAGCTACAAACAACTACTAAGTGACTTGGAAGCTAGAAAAGACTCTACTTGTGTGGAGTTCAACGACAAGTCTGAGTCCTACATTGGTGAAGGAGATGTCCGCATAGTTACTGACCAAGACGAAGCTGAACAAGACTCCTTAAACCTGAGTATGTCCAAACAGTTTATAGGGTTTGATAGTGAAAGCATCCTGGACCCCAAAAGTCCCTATGCAAATGAACTCAAAAAAGTGCTTGCAGACAATACTTCCCTGAGCAAAGAATTCACAATTTTCCAGTTGAAGAACTTAATAATCCAAGCAGGCATAGTTAACTCTAACATGAGCAGAGCTCTGCATGCATCTGAGTGGAAACTTAGTATTGTAAAGCACAAATACGAAATGAAAAGAGTACTAGCTCTGCACCAAGCTGAGAAAATCAAGGCTTTGGAGAGCATGGTGGACTACCTCCACGACTCCTACACCCACATTGTGAAACTTTCTGAAACCACTGAGGTTAGAGAACCTAAGCTGGAGTTGCAGCCCAAAACTCCAGCTAAACTCATAAAAACTCTTAAACCTGGAGTCAGGCGCAATGCAAGGTCCAACACAGTGAAAGGGATTGAAGTCCGCAGTTCAGGGTCGCTTAACTCAATAAACAACACCAAGTACTCAGGGGAGGACGACTCCCATGAACCCTCAAACGAGCCTTCAAACTTTGTGAGGAAGGTAAAGTCACTAGAGACCTCTCTGCACCTGCAGCAAATTTACAACCAACAACTCAAGAAAATGGCTGAAGAAAGCAAGTCCCAGACTGAAGAGTTCAAAAACATGACTAAGGACTTAGAGAAACAAGTGTACACTTCTCAAAAAGAAGAAAGAGAAAGGTGGAGGGGCTTCATTTCTGAACTCAAAGAAAACTGCGAAAAAGAACTTCTGCGCAAACAAGAAGAAATCAACCGACTTAACGAAGTTTTGGGAGAATGGGTCAACAAATTCATGGAAGTCCAGGAGAAACCTAAGTCTCGCAAGAATCCTGACTACGAAGAAATCAAGTCTCTTTTAGAGTCTACTTTTGTCAGTCGAGAGAACTTTCAGAACTCTGGAAAAAACTACCTCCATTCGCCATTAACAAGTTCGATTGGTTTTAGCCCTTCAACTCCTAGTCGGAGAGGACTGTCTTCGGGGGACTCTCCTTTATCTAATAAGTTGGATTTTGATGTATAATAATCAGTTATTTATGTGTGCAGTTACCTTTTCTTAAGTATCCCTTTCAAAGGTTTCTTTTCAACCGGGCCTGGCTGTGGGGATGTTTTTTGAGTGTCTTCGGACTCTTTTTTGAGTACTTTGTTTGACTGGAAGATGTTGGGGGCAGAACTGGCCCTGTCTCTTATTTTAGGAGGTCCGGTTGACTTTCTTTTCCTTTTTGGTTTAGTTGGTTTGGTTACATGAGTAGAGTCGCTTTGGGGTTCTACAGGCGGCTCGTGAGGGAGTTCCTGGGGAGTGGGTTCCTCAATATAGCTACTTGGTTCTTGTGCTTCACCTTTGCTGTTTTTTTCTTCGTCTTCTAAGTTTTTATTTGAGCAGCATGAACTTATCAGTCTTACGATTTTTTGCATTAGATTTATTAAACTAAGTTTTTAGTTACTAAGAAGTCGGAGTACTTAAGTTGTAACTCAGAATAAAAGACAAGTCCGGCTATAGCTCAGATGGTAGAGCATGTGACTGTAGAGCCATAGTTATCACAGGGTCCCTGGTTCGAATCCGGGTGGCCGGATTTTTTAAGCTTAGTAATATTTAAGATGTCTCGCAGAACAACTAACCAAAGGGAGCGCTCGGGACTGGACACCACTATCAAAGAAGCCCTAAAAGCCATCAAGCAGCCCGGAAGTATGAGTCCTAGACTCAGCATTTCCCCGCGAAGACGGACTGACTCCCCCAACTCTTTGATTCACTCAAAAGACTTTTCAAAAGGAAAAGTCTCAAAAAAGAGCTTTAACTCTTCGAAAGACTTGAAACTAGGAGTCTCCCAAAAACAAAAACAACCAGTTGAAGACAACAGTGACTTAAATGAGTTTTTGGAAACTGAGCGGCTAGTAAAAGACGAAGTCTTGGAAGTGCACGTCAACCTTAAGAACTCCAGAAACTCCCAAACAAACACCTCCGAAAACTCCAAACTTCCAGGAAAAGGCATGTTTTCCCAAAACTTAGGAATACTCAAGTTCGCTGAAAAGACTGTTGAAAAACAACCCCCCAAAAAAACCACCCCAGATAAAAACAACTCAAGCAAAAACTCCAAAAAGCCCAACCTCAAAATAGACATCCAGAGTTTAGAAAGCAAAGGTAAGAACCCAGACTACTCCAAGAAAAAGCTGTACTCAAGACCCCAAACTTCAAGGGCAAACGAAAAACCCAAACTAACTGGGGCTAAGATTCCCCAGGGGTTGTTTTCGCGAGGGACAAAGGGCTACCAAAGGTCATCAGTTCCAAACACTCCGTCTACTTTGTCCCGCAAAAACTCCAACTCCAAAGCTATTTCTGGCAGCCAACAAGACTCACAAAATTCGCCCTTTAAAGTCTCTGTTAAACTTGTAGAAAAGAACCAAAAAGCCCAGGAAACTGCCAAAAAGGAGTCTTTTGCTGGACCCAAGGAAGAACCTTCCCTTGAGCAGATTAAGTCCGTTTTTAGTGAGTTTGTAAAAAGAAGCCAAAACTTAAGAGTCGAAGAAACAAAACCAGTGAAGTCACTGCTTCGAGAACACAAAGA
>PR_CR_10_Liq_1_inCRDRAFT_1000930_pt1 | contig 17316 bp, 13 predicted proteins | sample PRCRCaboRojoPR_3_FD_10241 | JGI IMG/M metagenome (IMG submission 10241)
GAACAACCACTCACTGAACAACCACTCGCTGAACAANCATCCACTGANCAACCATCCACTGAAAAGCCAAATCCAGCAGAAAACACCGAACTTCTGGAATTAGAAAGGTTTAAAGACTGCCAACCAGAAGAACTGGTTTTGTCTGAAGAGGCTAAACAAGTCCTTTCGGAACTTGCCCAGCTGCCGGACGAAGAACTCTACGTAGAGTCTAAACCTTCAGATGAAGCTATGCAAAGAATCAAACTAGTAATGCAACTAACAGGCAAAAACATAAGCAATGACAACGAAGAAGACTGGGAAGCTTGGAGAGGGTGGATAGGAACTGCCAAAGAAAACATTCAAGGCTTGCAGTTCAACCTAGACCAAGAAAATCTCGACAAGGTTGAAGCATTAGGCACTGAGATTGAAGAAATTCCTCAAGAACCCTTTGCCCAGAAACTAGACGTTGTTGTTGAAGAAGTTCTTAAGTTCAGTGGAATACTAAAAGTCCAAAACGCACGTAGGTACCAAAGGCTTTTGCACAAGCAAAGTAAGTAGTTAGTTATCTAAGTATCTCTTAAGAGTTTGAATGATCAGATCAGCCGGAGCTGGCTTTATAATGTGATCGCACATTCCGGACTCATAACACTGCCTAATGTCTTCTTCTGAGTTATAAGCTGTATAGCCTACTATTTTGGGAGAAGTACTTAGTCTTCCTTCTCCGCTTAAGTAATTGATTCTTCTGGTAGCCTCCCAACCGTCTAATCTAGGCATGTTGCAGTCCATAAGTATAACTCTGAAAGGGTGCCCTTTGGAGTCTTGCCTCTGAACTATTTCAAGGGCTTCCAAGCCATCTCTTGCTTTGAGGCACTTAAGCTTAGTCTTACTTAGGATTTCAAATAGAATCTCCCGGTTGAAGTCGTTATCGTCCACTATAAGCACAGAGGGTTGCGTAGCTTCTTGACCGATGGCTGTTGTGAGTTCTCTAACTACAATAGAACTGCTTAGCTCTGGAAGCATTTCAGTTGAGCTTCCAGAACAGTCAGGCACATCACTGACTTCCTTTAAGATGTCACACACAAAACTGAAAGTAGACCCCCTCCCTTCTTGAGATTCGATCTGAATTATCTTCCTACCTAGTCTTTTGGTTAATAAGTTTGCGATTTGGAGACCTACATGGTTGGATTTGTAAAGATGGGAGTTTCTATCTGAAAAAAGGTCATCAAGCATTTCTAGCTTTTGGGAGTCGATACCTATTCCAGTGTCCCGCACGTGTACTTTAAGTTGGTTCTCACTGCTTAGTAAAGCACAAATCTCTATGCTTCCTTCTTGAGTGTACTTTAAAGAGTTGCTAACTAAGCACTGAAGTACCTGGGATAGTCTTGAAGGGTCAGTATAAGCTGCTTCAGGTAGAAGTTCGTCATACCTGAATCTTAGTCTTAGGTTTTTTTGCTTTGCTTGGATACTAGCGAACTTTACAAACTCCTCCATGAAAGGCTTGAGTTGGAATTCTTGTTTCTTAAGCACAAACAAGTTAGACATTAGTTGGCAAAAGTCCACTAAGTCATTCACAATGCTTACTAGGAGCCTCGAAGACACTTTTACCTTCAATAGTTTTTCTTGGGTTTCTTGGTGCAAGTCTCCAACTTCGTTTTTCATGATTTCATCAGTTAATAAGTGAATAGCGTTAGCAGGGGTTCTTAACTCGTGAGAAACTGATCTGAGTATTTCGGACTTGCACCTGTTAGCTGTTTCTGTTTGTTCTAGAATGGTGATTGCAGTGACGTCGTTTGCTCGAATAATTATGGATGACTCTTCGTTCATAATGATTCTTTTGACACTCCACTCAAACCTCCTGGAGTTTATGTTCACAATGCCTAAAGTCTTCTCTTCGTTTTCTTGTAGTTGCAAACTGCTTCTGATGTCTCCAGTTAGTGTTCCTGAGTTGTTTGTGTACCTTGAGTCGTACTCCAAGTCGTAAAGAGACTGCATTAAGTTGTGAGTATTGCACTCAAGTGTCTTTAGCATGTTTTCATTGACCATTTGAGGGTTTAAGTCAGAGTCTAGAACTGCTATACAGTTTGGAAACAACCTCAGCAACAACTTCATTTCGTTTTGAGTTTTTTCAAGTTGGTTTTTGTATATGAGCATCTTGATTTCGTGGTCCTTTTTGTTGGACAAGTAAGAGTAGTAGCAAATAACTAGCATTAAGCACGAAAAAATGGGTCCTAAGCCCTGGTACACAGACATTTCGCTAATGTACAACTTGTAGAAGTACCACTGGCCCAAGTGTTTTGTTACCAGAAGCAAGCTATAACAAGGCTTGTTCAAAAGTTCACTCTGCATGTGCAACACGTAAAAGCTAGCACCTATGACGTAAAGGTTATTATGGTCTTCTGTAGTGTAATTGGCCATCCCCCAATAAGAGTAGTTAATCACTTCTAGCAACACATAAATCAAAAAAGCCCTTACCGAAGTAGAAATGCTTTTTTTGAACCTCAGAAAAATAATTAACCCAGAAGCCCCAAAGCCTACTATCACGTGATAGGGGTCATCATACACACTCATCATCCCGGTGTAAATCAGAAAAGCTTTTCCCAACAAGGAGATGAATGCAGGAAATATCAGAGTGCCAGCCACGATCTCGTTTGTTTCGTTGACTTGTTTTTCCCAATGTTCTTTTACCTCCCTAACCATTTATATTTGTTAAATGTTAAAGAATCCTTTTATAAATATGAATAAACTCTGCAAAGTTTGCAATCGCAGCTTCTTCAGCTGGGAACCAGAACTTCTTTCCAGAAAACTAGTTCTGAAACTAAACAAGTCTCCTATTACTTGTTATGAAATAGTTGCTGACATGGACAAGTACCCAGAGTTTGTGCCCTGGATTAACTCTGTGAGTACAAAGCACAAGTCTGAGTCCTATGCAATTGCTACCATGACTATTGGGTTTCCTCCTGTGACCCAGACCTACAACTCCTACGTAACCTTTACATATCCAGAAAAAATATTGTCTACTTCCAACAATACACCAGTATTTGCCAAGTTGGAAAGTTTGTGGGAGTTCTTTCCTGACAAGGAGTCTCTGCACCAAGAAGGAAGTGTTGTAAAAGTGGACAGGTGCGAAGCCCACTACTCGGTTAAGTTCAAGTTTGCTTCTGCTTTTTACCAGCACTTGTCAGGGGTTGTTCTTGACCAGGTTTGCACTGTAAGTGCAAAATCCTTTACGAACAAAATCAACTCTGTTCCTTATAACAACGAAGTTTTATACAATAAGGAAAAGCACCACTACGAGTTTTCTAAGTAATGTTGCTTTAATTAGTTAATGTCTTGGATTAGATAGTTTTGCTGCATTTCGGCAGAAACCTGGGTTGGAGGGGCTATGTTATTTTCTTGGTGAGTGCTTCGTAGTTGAGTAATGTCTACTTTGCATAAAGGACAAATAGGGTGCCTTATTGCCCANCAGTCAAAACAACACTTGTGAAATAAATGGTTGCACCTAAGTTCCCTTACAAAAACTCCTTCTTCAAAGTTATCCAAGCAAATTGCACAAACTTCTTTACTTTTATCGTGGTGGTAAACTCTTTCAGGTATGAGTTCGGAAATGTCGTTAGGAGACATTGCATCTGAGCTCTGGGACATCACCTCAGGGCTTCTTCGACTTATCATTTTCCTCAAAACTATAGGAAAGACAACGCAAACCATAGATATCCCTACAAACACCAAAATTAGTATCCAAAACCCTTTACTTTCATAATCAATTTCCTTGGACAACTCACAACTAAAATGGCAACTAACTTGGCCAAAGCAAAAAACTGATAAAAGATACTTGTCTTCTTCAGCGTCTTCTAAGGTATGGTGTATAGTTTTTTCTTTGAACCAAAAAGCTTCTTCGTAGTTAAACATTGAGGGATACTCTAAGTCACTTCCTATAAACATGTAAGGATTGCCGTACTTTTGTTTGCATTCTAAATCCAAGTAAGAGTCCTTTATCTCGAATTCATAGAACTCCCAGGTGTAAGGAAGTAAACTAAAGTAGTTGGTTTCTTGAAACTCCAAAAAATACACTTTGTCTTCATAGTAGTCATAGTCGTCAAACTCGTCATTGTCGTAGTTTAGGTTTTCCACAGTTATTTCGTAAGAAACACCTCCAGAGTCTCTTTTATAAACCCCAATATAAAGATGATCGTTTTTTTTGAGCTTCTCAGCTGGCACCACGACGTAAGAACTTACAGTTCCAAGTGCCCAAGCATCAAAATCATAGAAGTCAGCTGAAACTTTCCAAAACTCCTTTTCATAGTCAAACTCATACTTAGGCCAAGAATTCAAGTTTACAAGTAAAAGTAGTGGCTTGACAGAGGAAGTTTGGGTAATCTTGATTAAAGTGTCTTTTGTGTGATTAGGCAAATCTACCTTTGTGCGGAACCAGGTTCCAAACTGAGTCACTTCTGTCGATTTTGTGATGGCAATCAAGAGAAAAGAAAGTAAAAGTTGCATTAAGTTTGTCTTTATGTTTAAATGGAAATTAAATTAGCTACTTAACAGAAAATGCCATTTCTAGATCTCTGAACAGGCTTCCAATTCAAATGAATTTTTTAGTTGTTTCGAATTAGATTATCGATAACACCATAATTAAATAGAACTAAATGGGCCAAAAACAAACTTACCCAAGTTTAAGAATCCAAAAACAGAGCACTAAGAATAAAACAAGTCGCTCGAAAAAACTGGAGTCCAAACAACTCAAGGTCTACGTAGACAACCACGAGTACCAAATAGAAGCCCCAGACTCAACTCTCACATGCGGCTGGTTGATTTCAGAAGTGATACGACTAAGCAACAACCCCAGCATAGTATCTCTCAAAACCTTATCTAACCTTGAAATAGTTGACTACTGGCTTACACACTTCGACAGACCACTTACTCCTCTGCGCCAAAGTGAAAAGCTAACCGCTGTTTTTTGTGAACAGCTCCAATACGATTTGTGTCTGGACCATTTTGAGCCTGTAAAAGTGGTAGGCAAAGGTGGTTTTAGCACTGTTTCGCAAGTCAGGAAAAAAGATACTGGAATGCTCTACGCAATCAAAACTATGGACAAACACTTCATAAGGAAGGAAGAAAAAGTCTCGCAAGTTCTAACTGAAAGAAGAATAATGATAAGGGCTAGACATCCCTTTATAGTTAAACTCCACTGGGCTTTCCAGACCCAAAACAAGCTCCACTTAGTAATGGACTTGTGCCCTGGAGGAGAACTCTTTTTCCACCTGCACAATATTGGAAGGTTCAACGAAAAACAAGCCAGGTTTTACTTCGCTGAGATTTTGCTAGCCCTAGAGTACCTCCACCAAGAAAACGTTGTTTACAGAGACCTTAAGCCCGAAAACATCCTTTTGAACATTGACGGGCACATCAGGATCACTGACTTTGGGTTGTCAAAGGAAAACATAACCAAAGAAGGCAGGACGTTCAGTTTCTGTGGGAGTCCTGAGTACATGAGCCCCGAGATGCTCAAGGGCAAGGGTCACGGACGTCTTGTGGACTTGTATAGCCTAGGTGCTCTTCTTTACGAAATGCTTACAGGGCTTCCTCCTTTTTACCACAAAAACCGTTCTAAAATGTACTACCGAATAATGAACGAGCACCTGAGCATTCCAGAATACTTATCTAAGCCCTGCAAAGACTTGCTGAAAGGGTTACTTGAAAAAGACCCCCAGGTGAGACTGGGCTGCACAAACGGTTTGGAAGAAATCAAAAACCACGTCTGGTGCGAAAAGATTCCTTGGGACAGAATCCGAGACATGACAATAACTCCTCCTTTCCGACCTAACTTAAGAGTTTCTAACTTCGATCCAGAGTACACCAGAATGGAAGTAGACCCAGTTTTTTCTGAAGACAATAGAACAAGTGTGGACGACTTATTCATAGACTGGGCTTACTACTCTGAGATGGAAGAGGGGCCTGGAAAGCAGGTTCCTTCTGATATTTCCTTGTCCACTACTATCAGTAAGTCAGCAGGGTTTATTTCTCACAATTCTACTATTTCACGCGAAGAGTCTAAACTCCATGTTACACTACCTAAAATCAGCTTGACTGAGATCCAAAACAAAAAACCTAGAAAACCTCCCCAGCCTCTGTTCAAGCTTACTGAAGAGGACATTCTTTACTCGCAAGAGAATCCTGATACTTTGTAAATCAATCCTTACTTAGATTTAGTTAGAGTTCTTGTAATATTAACAATGTTTGAACTTAGTCAAGAACAGCAACAAAAGTTTCACTCGGTTCTAGACAAAGCCTTAGAAAGTATTCAAGAAATCCCAAAAGGGACTCCAAAAAAACCCCCAAAAGTTTCTTTCAAAGACCAGCCGATGAAAATCTCAGACTTAGAAGACACTCAACTTGAGGAACTCAAAGCTAAACTTTTGTTGCAAAGAAAGTTTAACTTCGAACTTAAAAAACAAAACGCAAAGTTAAACAAAGCTTTAGCTTTTAAGCAAAACTTATCAAGCAAGTTAGCTAAACTCAAACAAAACTACAAGGACCTAAAAAACAACTTTATGGTCTCTGAAGAAATCAGAAAAGAATACAAGAAAGTCATCTCTTCTCTTAAAAAACAATTAAAGGTTTAGTTTTTGGTAAGCTAAAATAATAGCAGAGGACCTTGCTGATTCTTTGCTGTGACTTGACACCGAAAACTCTTTTTCCCCAAAAACTACTTTTCCGATGTAAGCACCTTCACACGCTTGGACATCAACCTTAAGCTTTTTGTGAGTTTTTTGAGCATGCACATGCAGTCTTTCTGAAATGTGAGTTTTACAGTTTTCTTTGTAAAACACTAAGTGCAGCATACTTTTCGAAAGCATCTCTCCAAATATCCTAGCAGTCAAAGCAATGTCTTTAGAGTCTACTAAAACTGCTCCTATTAAAGCTTCAAAAACGTCTGCAAGTACTTTGTTGCCTTCTCCAAAGACTCCAAAGTTAGTGAGTTCTTCTTCCCAGTTAACGTTTTTTTCAAAGTTTTGAATGTCTCTAAGGATCTCTGGGCAGGCACTAACTAGTTTATGTAAGCCTAGTCCAACTGAAACCTTTGCTAAAAAGTGATTGTTCACCAGTATCTGTTTGAGTAAGTGCAATTCGTCAGCTGTGTAAGAACTCAAAGGGTAAATGTTACATAGAACCACTAAGTCCAGCACTGCGTCTCCTAAGAATTCAAGGCTTTCATAGTGCTCTGCACTAACAGACTTGTGATTCAGAGCCCTTTCAAGTAGTTTAGGGTTGGTAAACTCGTACTTAAGTGCTTTTTGAAGCTCAGCAGTGTTCTTGGGTGAAAAAAACTTTACTAAGTTCCTTATTTTTGTGTTTCTGTGGTACTGGTAGTGGCTAGCCGCAAATTTACTAAGTATCTCTATTTTTTGTTTTGGAAAAAGGTGCTCTAACCTTTCAAAGTTAGGCAGACAAAGCAACTCAAATATTCTTTCAGCTGCACTTTTTAGGTTCTCCCCAGCATAACAAGCCCCCACTAAAGCTTCAAAAAAGTCAGCGTACATTCCTTCACTGTAACTCATTGTAATTTCTTGGGTTTCTCCAGGACACCACTTAGACAAGTAGTAAGGAGGCCTGAACTTGCCTACAGGTAGTGTTCTAGTTCTTAAGTAAGTAATTAAGTTTTGGTTCCTCATGGCGTCTGCTAAGTTTTCGTTACTTACAACTCTCCCTTTGAACTGGGAAAGTGATTTTTCAGCGGAGTTTGGGGAATCTGCAAAGGCGTACAAAGCAACTGAGTACTTAAGAATAGTGTCTCCTAAAGTTTCTAAGTCGTCATAGTTGTGCAGGGAGTTAATAATAGGAGCAGTGCAGGCTTGGTTTATGTAGAAAAAAGGTCCTTGGTAGTTTAAGTACCTAGAAAGTTCTACAACGTAAGAGTAAGACTCTAAAGTAACAAGACTCTGCAAGAGTTGGTAGCTTTGTTTCAAGTGAGTTTTTGATAGGTAAAACTCTTCCATAGAAGTTTGGTTGACTATTGGGTTCCCGTGCTTTTGGTGACTGGTAGAAACTTCTTGGTCTATGTTTTTAGACTTTGCAGACTTTATGCAGCTTGCAAATATCAAGGGCTCCGACTCGTCAATGTAACTCAACTCTCCGTTTAGCACTATGTTTTGGAACTCAGAAATAGCAACGATGTCAGTTTGCTCGTCAAAAACAGCGTCCCAAATGTCAAACCCTGAATACTTTTGGATGTATGTTTCTAAGTAGGGGTTGTGTTCTCCTAAAAGTTTCCTGAAAAACTCTTCGCAGCTGCTAGTGTTACTGACTTCCCCAACATACTCAAACACAGCTTTGTTGCGTTTGGTGCTTTGAATGATGAGGTCTTTTCTTTCGCTTGTAGGTATTTGGCTAAGTTTAGTTCTTTCAAGCAATCTTTGGGACTTCTTTACAACTTCCCAGTCCACTTCCTGGTTTTTCAATGGCACTGTTAGGTAGTTAGCTTGGGAACTAGTGCCTCCTTCTTTAGGGTTCCTTAAAAGGTCTTTCCAGAAAGTGTTTTGGAAGTCTTTGAGCAAATCTAGGTCTGACTTAGAGAGTATCTTGGTTCCAAGTGGGAATAAAAGCTCTTTGGGCAAAGGTTTAAATTCAAAAGGGAGCAACACTCCAAACAGGTCTGAATTCACCAGCAAGTAACAGTAACACTCGACTCCTTCTGAAGACTCCTTGAAATTCTGCTTTAGAATTTGGGAGTAGTTAGGGATTGTTAGTTCCTCCATACTAAAATATTAAAGGGTTATTTACATTAATCACTAAGGTGCTCAGTCACTTCAGTTCCGTCGTCCATAGTGTAGATTTTAAAGTGCTTAGTTCTTTGCTGCCCGTTTTCAGTTTTGGTCCTTTTGATTTCTCTGACACTTTTGACTCCTTCCGGCAAGTCAGGCATTTTCTCTAGACCAAACTCTCTTCTGAAGTTCCTAATCGAGGTAGCAACATCTTGAGGAACCCTGCTCAAGATAGGCCCTCCCCAATCAGTAAGCTTGATCACAGGTCTTCCGCTAAAGTAATCATCTATAGCCGAGTGACCTCCTAACAAGATGCTGCTTCTCTTGGGTACCAATTCCGTCAAATCAGGCTGCACTCCAGGTGTGAATCCTCCTGCCATCACAAGAGTGCACATACTGTCCATTTCCAAGTGAGCTGCAAACCCAATTCCGCACAGAGTATACCTTTCATTCATAAGGTTTTTCCTATTTCCTCGTGCAGGAACTCCGTCATCAACCAGCATCATGCAAACTATGTTTTCAGGAGTGTCTTGTCCGTACATGATGTTTTCGCCAACAGGCTCCTCTGGCTTTCCATACTTAGTGACTCTGTCCAATAGAGTCGATCCCAATGACCCGGTATGTCCGAACTCTCCAAGGGAGCCTTTGTCGTTGCAGTGGTCCTGTGCAGAGAACGAAAGGCTGTCTGACCAGATCAAAGGAGTTCTAGGAGTCATTGCGCGCAAATAGTCAATGGCCGACAAGCATGCAGCTTGCCCGTCAATTGTTAAGAGTGGTGGCTGATTTGGAAGTGTAAGTGTGAATCCATTGTAGTATGTTAAGAAGGTTTCAAGCTTATTTGCGTAATTCGAAGGGTTCGTGCGGCAAAGGTTGATTTCATCTAGAATCTGCTTCCTTAATTCGACGTTCATGGTATTATAAATTAGTGTTTTTTCTTGTATTTATGATTGGTGATTTTACTTGATTTGACTGTAAGTTTCGGGAGCGTTGCTTAGCGCAGCTGTTTAACGCTAAGCACTTAAACTTAAGTGTACTGGCTGATTANGGCCTAATCGCAGACTGAGAACTAAATTGTAGGAAAAATGAGCACTTTACTCAGCAGTGTTTGAATCCTGAGTTAATTCAAAATAGTAATGGAAACCAAAACTAAGAAGAAGCAAAAGTTAATCCTAAACGTTTCTAATTCAAAATACGATGTAATAAGGCACGTTGGAAAGAAACTACTAGGATTAAAACTCAAAGAAACAGAAGATGACAACTGGGATTTATTTTGGACAGACACGTCCATAAATCCAGGGCGCCTCTCACGGATGAAACCCTTCCAAAAAATCAACCACTTCCCCGAGATGATCAATATATGCAGAAAAAACCTTATGGCTATTAACCTCAACAAGTTCCGCAAACTCTTTCCCAAAGAGTACAACTTTTACCCCCAAACTTGGATTCTTCCGAGTGACATTGCAGATTTCAAGGGTCAACTTTCCAAAAGGACCAAAAGAACCTACATTGTTAAGCCTGACGCCAGTGCCCAAGGAAAAGGTATTTACTTAGTTAACAAACCTGAACAACTGGCCTGCACTGAAAGCTGTGTTGCTCAGGAGTACCTTAAAAAACCCTTTCTGATCAATGGACTTAAGTTTGACTTAAGAATTTACGTGCTAGTCGCTGGCTGTGACCCTTTGAGGATTTTCATCTTCAAAGACGGACTTGCCAGGTTTGCCACTGAAACTTACAAAGCTCCTCAGAAAAACAACCTTGAAAAAACGTGTATGCACCTCACTAATTACGCTGTTAATAAAAGAAACCCCAACTTCATCAAGAACCAGAACCCAGAGTCGGAGAACTCGGCTCACAAAAGGTCTATAGTTAATTTGTTCCAGCAACTCACAGAAGAAGGACACAACTGCGAAGTGTTATGGCAGAAAATCTGTGACATAGTAGTAAAAACTATTTTAACTATACAGCCTACTTTAGCGCACACATACAGATCCTGCCAGCCAGAAGATACTAGCAATTCTATGTGCTTTGAAGTACTGGGCTTTGACATAATGCTTGACAAAAAGCTCAAACCTTGGTTACTAGAAGTTAACCACTCGCCAAGTTTCACTACAGACTCTTCTTTAGACAGAAGAATAAAAAGACAAGTAATCAGTGAAGCCATCCAACTCATGAACTTAACCCTTAAGTCCAAAAAACTTTTCCTCAAAAAACAAAAAAAACAGTCCTGGGAACGAACTTACTCCAAAAAGTACGAAAAAGAAAGCAAAGAGTCATTAAAAGCTAAAGAAGCTAAGAAAAGAACCAAGTACGAAGCTAGTCTTGAAGTCAACTACCAACTTATTTACCCAAGTGAAACCAACAAGTACCAAAAGTTTGAAGAGTCAGCTATGAACTTTTACACTAACTTCACACAAGGACGCCGCAAACGCAATGAAAGCCAACCTCCAATAGTTGCGCCCCTGCGCAAGCCCTTGGTAAGAAACCCTGTAAAGCCCATCAGGCCTTCTTCCACTAAAAAAACTTTACCAAACAAAAACCATGAGATAGAAAGAACTTACTCTGCAAGGGAACTTGACAAGCCTAAGCAGCCCAGAAGAAGAGTCACAAGTGCGCATCCCAAAAAACCCACTTTGGACAGTACTCAACCCCCCACTTCTGGTTCTTACTTAGTTCCCAAGCTAATTGATTTTCCATTTGAACTTAAAATTACTGAAGAACTGCCCCAAACAAGGAAAAGACTCTTAGTAAGGTAGTAAGCACTTAATTACGATATTTTTTGGTAAAAAAGCATGTATGCTTCGTCGTTAAGAACATTTTCCAAGTCAACTACTCTTACATTGGCGTCGTCACAGATGTACCAGTTAGACCCGCGTTTGCAGTACGAGTAATAGTGCCCACCATAAGCTGCTCCTGAGTGCACACAAACGGAAATTAACTCATATCTGCCCCTTTCGTTACTATAAGGAGATAGGTCAAATAACTTAGGCACTTTAGTTCTTCCTTCGAGTTTTCTGGTAAAAGGCATGCTTCTGAACCTTTTCAACTGGACCATCAAGAATCTAGGGTTTTTCACTAGATTATAGCTCTTTTCAATACTAGTTACTTTTTTGCAAGTGTCACATTTGTACTGGTTCTTGATAGATTCAGTTTGGGTGAAGTTCGAAAAAGAACTTTCTAGTGAAGACTTTATCTCTAAAGTCAGTAATGTAAAGGGTTCGAAGGAGTGGCTTTTTCTGTTGCAAGTTAAGCATTTTACTTTGCTTGCAAGCAATCCTGAAAAAAGGTTTACTATAAGTTTAGAGTTGTTATGAGTATAGTCAATCCAAGGGTCAGAGTACTTAGTTTTGGTGCTGGGCGACAACTCTTCATTTAGGGAGTCAATTAGTTTCCTTAAGAATTCAGGGGCATCGTGTTGGCGATTATTTGGAAATGTTTTGTTGAAGTATTTCCAAAAAGGTTTAGGCTTTATTATGTCATTGGTTTCACTTGACAAAATTACTTCTTTTAAAAGGGTGAACAGTGTCCCCCTTTTAGGGTTGTTTTTGAAGTAATCAGTGAAAGGATTTATACAAAACAAACTTTGCAGAGTTGAGTTAATAAAACATAGGTACATAGGGTTGTATATTCCGCAAACGTTCTTACTAAGCACACACACTTTTTTAAGTCCACCTGAAGTGTCTGCGGTAGAAGTGCTGTTTTTTCTGGAGTGAGAAGACTCACCTTTGAAAGGTGTAAGTTTAGTTTCGCTTTTAACTTTTATGGGCTTAACTACTTCGTAAATGTTGCTGCTTGCACAAACGATAGGAGGATCGCCTCCGTATATAGAGTGTATAAAATCCCATTGGCTTTTAGATATCACATAGTAATGCTCTTTGAAATGCAAACCTGGCTTGGGAAATCCTTTGGAGTCCAGGATTTCTTTGTGAGAAATTCTGCCAGGGGGTTCCATTCCTTTTATGAAGTACACCCACTGCTTCATCCAGGAACAACTTATTGCGTAAAAAGAGCTTTTAGGTTCGCTTTCAAGTTCCTTTAGTTTTTGCCTTTCGTATTTTCTTCTGAATTGGTAATCTGGTTTTTCCGTGTTAGGTTTTGTTTCCATTTATAGCAACCCTAGTTATTTCGGCAAACTTAGATAAAACGAACAGTAAAAATAATGGCAAGCAAAAAACTAATTGAATACTCCAAGCTGGTGTTAGTGGAAAGTTCAAAGGACTATATTTACCCATTCATGAGGTTTACAACCTCTGATAGCGAAGACTTAACTGTGTTCATCACCCCTGAAAAGACTCTTAAAGACCTTGCAAACGAGTTTCCAGAACACAAGTTGGGAAACATCCAGTTCTACAACGTTGACGGGTCAATAGTTTCCTCAACTACTTCTGTGATTGACGCTGTAAGTGACCCACTCATTTTAAAACTAGACAACTATAGGGCTTACTCAATATTCAACTTAAATTCAGCTTCAGAATTCTTGACTCCCGAACAAAGGTTCTTGGCAAACAAGTTCCGAGAAAACTCAATGTCTCTGAGGTCAGCTGAACTATTTGGAATATTCAACAACTACTTTTCGAAAGAACTTGAAAAAATCAACACTGAAGAAGTCCACAACCAAGAAATCGAGTTTTTAGGAAAGATTGCAACTCTGCAACTCACCAACCAGATTCAAAGCAGAAAGTACTACTTAATAGCTTTGATGAACTCTATCAAAGCTAACTACAGCTACCAACTCCAAAAGAAACAGGACCTAGAACAAGCTGCCAACAAGCATGCCAACCGAGTTATTTGGAGTTTCTTCGGAACAATTGCTTTGCAGTTTGCAGCAGTCCAGTATGGAACCTACGTAGTATATTCTTGGGACATTATGGAACCAATCACTTGTTTGATGGGAATGGGAGACGCCTGCATTGGGTACTTCTTTTGGATCAACTGCAACAAGCAAGACTACTCTTTAGAAGGGATCCATAACTACTTCTACTCGAAAAAGTTGTCTAAACTCTACAAGAAAAACAACCTCAGTCAAGAAGAAACCCAAAAAATCGACTCAATCGTAAACGACCTTGAGCGCAAGTTATACACTTAATGAGGTTCATCAGTGATCACAGCTGCCCACTTGTACATAGTGTCTTCAGTCAGTTCTCTGTAGGACCTCAAACAAATCCACCTACCTTCACTTACGTTGTAGTACTCGATATTTTGTCCTTGAGCAGTGCCTCCTATTGCAAACACACATCCTCCACAACAGTGGAATTTATTCATCAAGTACCTTGTAAAGTTCATATTAGGCAAGTTAGTCCACTCTAGAGTTTCAAGGTCCAAAGAGCGCACTAAATTCAGAGTTCCTTTTTCGTTGTAACCGCCTGCTATCATAATCTTGTTTTCAGAGTAACAAGCTGCCCCTGTGTTTTGCAAGGGTCTGTGTAACACACATGGAAGCACTTCCCACTTATTTTTAGTCACGTTGTAACGCTCTATGTTGTCTAAGTACTTACTTCCGTCGTACCCCCCAAACACGTAAATGCAGTTACCTGCCACACAAGAAGAAAACGCACACCTTTTGTAGTTGAGACTTGCTATAGGCATCGGAGAGTTAGTTTCTATTGAAATCTTTTCGCACTTGTCGTGCCAGGATGAACCGTTGTACCCGCCTATGCAGTAAACGAAACCGTTGTGGTAAACTGCATTGTGAGAAGACCGCACGTGAAGCATGTTGCAGCGCTTAATCATTTTGCCTTCTGTGTACTCGTAGACTTCATTTGACTTAGTGCCTCCAGTGATAAGTATGTTTCCGTTGGGCAAAGCTGCTATTGAAGCAAAGTTCTTGAACTCGTAACCGTTGGGCTCTTGTATAACTGTTTGGGACCACCTTTGAGTCCCCAGGTGGAACTTAAGCACTGTATTTTGAGTTCCGAAGCAGTAAATAGTTGGGTTCAGCATATCTCCTCCCAAAGAAACTACTCCGAACTTTGAAATTTCTTGTTCTAAAGGCTTGGTGTTAAAAAGGGTTTTACTTGAAAAAAGCGAAGAGGGGTCTAGGGTTCCAAGTTTCTGGCAGTTACTGAACAAAACGTGGACTTCCCGTTTGCTAATAGTTATTCTTTGGGCCCACTCGCTTGAGTTAGCTAGTTCTTTAGTAGACATGGAGACAATTGTGTTATTTAGGGCTTGGAGTTTGGTAAGGTACTGCTGGAGTTTTTCTGAAAAGTCTTCCAGAGCCTCCATGTCATCATTGATTTTGTTTTCACAATCCATAGCTTGGACTTCAATCTTTTTCTTCAACTCGTTTTTCCTAGCTTCGAGTTTTTCGTATATTGCAGCAAACGAGGATTCAATGCGGTCGATCTCCCTCATGACAGCTTGGCCGATGCTTTGCTTTTTTCCCAAGACGTCCTGTTTTTTCTCTTCAGTAGTTTGAAGCATTTCTTTGACGTTTTCAACCAAACCTTTTACTTCGAACCTTAGTTCCAAAACAGGGTCGTCTAGTTTAACTAGTTTGTGGCCGCCATGGTCTAGAATGCAGTCTGCACACAAAGGCAAAGAGTCCTCTATGCAGTAACGAATAACTGTTTCTTCTGGGTGCTTTTCACACTTAGAAGAAAACTTAGCCCGGGTGCCTGGTGGTTTCTCAATGCTTTTTTTGTTAGCAATGAACTCCAAAACAATGTAGTTCTTTGGAAGGTTCGCGGGTGAAGGAGCTACCGAGATGCTACGGCAGGTGGGACAAGTGATTTGAGTGTCAACTATTACTTGGTTCAGGCAATCTTCGCAACAGGTGTGCCCGCAGTTCAAAAGTCGGGGACAGTTTGGGGATTCGTTGAATACTTCTGAGCAGATTGGGCACTCCATTTGTTTATAAGTTTATTTAATCAAATTTGAAGTAACTTCGTTTTGAGGGAGAAGCTAAAAAGTACAGCAAAGCTGAGAGCACTAGGAAAATAAGTAATCCTCTCTGCCAAGTAAACCAGTATTCTTCTTCTTCGTTGAACTCTACTTTTTGGGGTCTTTGTTCAAACTCTTGCAAAGCTTCCTGTATGTTTTTGTACAGAATCCTTTTGTTGTACTTGCCTTTATTGAAAGCTCTGCAAATCATCACTCGCTTAGCTCCTTCAAAAGCGTCGTCAATAGTGTTGCTTTCTAAGTTTACACCTTCAGCAGAAGCGTGTCTTGCCATTAACATTGAAGGCTTATGAGGAGAAAGTTCAGCTATCCAGTTCATCTTGACCAGAACTTTCTGGACGTCTTTGCTTTCCTCTGAAACTTTGCTGAAAACTTCTTCAGTCTCACTGTAGTACTTCAGCATGTCTATATACTCTTGGTGGAGTTTCTTAATTACAGTGTGTTCAAACTCGTAGTTCGAAGCTGGTTTGATTCCAGAGTAGCACTTAACTTCTTTGAAGAACTTTGTGTAGAACTTGCACTCTTTTCCGTACTCTCTGTGGATTCTATCGTCAATCAACTCAAGGAGTCTTTGGTATTCAGGGTGGACCTCAGCTGCCCTGGAAGCATCATCTCTTGCAAGGTTCAAGTCAAAAAGCTTGCTGGCTTTGTTGTAAAGAACGTTCATAGCCCTTATTGCCTTTGCTCTTAAGTTGTAGGGACTCAGCATTAAAGAGTCATCCAAGCACTTTCTGCACTCTTCAAAGTTCCTCATTTTGATCAAGCAAACTGCCATGTTAAGTAAACTTTGCAGAAGCAAGCCTTTTCGGACTTTTTCTTCGCGAGGGTCTTCTTCGGGGCTTTGGAAGAGCTCAAAAGAGTTGTCTTTGTGCAACTCAACGTATACAAAGACGCCTATGCTGTGCTCGTAGTTCATGTAAGCTTTTCTGTAAAGTCCTTGGTTGAAATTGCGGTTTCCAGCTTCTCTGAGCTCGTTTGCCATCATGGACTTCTGCATAAAGGGCATAGAACGGAACCGAGCTATGTAGTCGTGATGGAAGCAGGAGTTCTGCAAGTAAAATGGAAGTTCGAAGAAGGAACTCGAAGCGTCAGAATGAAACCTGAAAAACGAAGAATGGTAGGGGGAAATGTAGGGCAAAAGGTATTCTTCGTGGTCTTCGAAAAACACAGGGTCGTTTGACTTAGGAGGAGGGTTGTGGCCAAACGGAGACCGTTGAGGCTTTTGGCTTTTGCCGATACTAAAAGGACATGACATTATTATTTAATAGTTTCAGAAGTTAGTTTCTATTGGCTACTTAACAATCCTAATAATAATTCTGAAAAAGCAGAATTCACTAAAAGAAGTTCAAGTGGAGTACTTAAGCAAATCCGAACCAGCTCAAGCCTACAAAGAATACCTTTGCCCGAGTCAATCAAAGTAGGAACCTGTTAAAAGCCACTGCTAACGAAGATTAGATGGCTACTCACTCCAAAGTTTACGAGTTAAAGAATACATTCAAAAACTTAGATAAAAGCACTAAGGAGAGACCTGAAGAACTACTTAAAGTTTGAACAATTCTTGTCTCACATAAATAAACAAGATTAAGAAATGGAGTATCTTACAATATTGCTGGGAGTGAGTGCGGTTTTTTTGGGGTACTTTTCTTACAACTTTGAAGTGCTGCACAAGTCAGAGACG
>PR_CR_10_Liq_1_inCRDRAFT_1000931_pt1 | contig 17316 bp, 18 predicted proteins | sample PRCRCaboRojoPR_3_FD_10241 | JGI IMG/M metagenome (IMG submission 10241)
AAAGAAATCCTCGGCCATTCTCAGGGCTCGGTCGCCGCCAATTACGGCTCGGGCTATGCGCTCGAGGTAATGCGGGAGGCCTTGAGCAAGGTCTGGGCCGAATGACCGCGCCAGAGCCGCTTCCCGCGCGCGCCTTCAACCCGCACCTCGCGGCCGGGTCCGATCGGATGCACGCCGTCGTCCGGGAGATGATCGGGCTCCTCGAGAACTACGAGAAGTTCTATTCAACTCGGAAACGCAAACGGCGGCCGGCGGACCAAAAGACGTTCGAGCGCACCGTCGAGGCGCTGGTCTGCGACCTGATCTCGCGCGAGCTCGAGTACCCAGGCGCCAGCATCCATCTGCCGCTCAGTAACCGAGTTTTGCGCAAAAAGAGCCGCTACAAGGGTGTGGCGCTCGGCAAGACGCTTCCCGACGTGCTTCGGAGCATGAAAGCCGAAGAGATGTCCATGGTCGAGATGACGAAGGGCACCAAGATCTTCCGCGTCATCGACAGCGAGCTGAACACGACCTTTTCCTACGGCAAACAGACCACTCTCCGGGCCGGCGAGAAGCTTCGGAACCGGATCGCATGGGAGCACCTCTCCCAGGACGACATTGCCGAGGATCCCGAGGAAGAAGTGATTCTGCTGCGGGACAAGAAGACCCGAAGCGACAAGCCCGGGCATCTCCTCGAATACCGCGACACCGAGAAGACAAACCGGCTTCGCACGGAGATGCAAACCATCAACCGGCGCCTCCGGGAGGCTTGGATTGCTTGCAGTCGCTGCAACATTCACACCAACAGGCGGCGGCTCCGGCGCATCTTCCAGGATGGCGATTTTGCCAATGGGGGGCGGCTCTATGGCGGGTTCTGGCAGTCGATGAAGGGCAAGGATCGTCTCGCTGAAATCGCTCTCGGAGACGATAGCACCGTCGAACTCGATGTAGGCCAGGCGGGTATCCTCGCGCTCTATGCGATTGCTGGGGCGAAGCCCCCCGAGGGCGACCTCTACGACCTCACTGCCGCAGACATCCCGACACGCTGTCGCGATGGCATCAAGAAGGTCATGAACGCCATGGTCTCCTCCGCAAAGCCGCTCAAACGGATGCCCAAGGGGGCACGGGAGACCATCCCGTTGCAATACACGGTGCGAGACATCCAGAGAGCCATCGATGCGGTTCACCCCGCCCTCACCCATTATTGGTGTTCGGGGCTCCACAGTCGCGTCTGGCGGATCGAGTCCGATGCGTTGGTCCGGGTTCTGCTCGAACTCGGGGACCGCGGCATCACCGCCCTTCCCGTTCATGACGCCATTCTTGTTTTTGCAGAGCATAGCGAGACCGCCCAAGAGGTCATGCGAACGGTCTTCGGAGAGGCCTTCGGGGTTACACCGACCATCACGGAAACCTGGGACTGAGGAGGTGGGTTTAATGATCCATAAAGAATCTGAGGACCAGGGGGATTGGGGTGGGATTATTAAACATAAAGAACAACCTAACCCTATAGTATATATATCCTTATCCCACTCCATATATGGGACCCGTATGGACTCTGAGAGGCACATCGATGCCACTCGCTGGCCCGATCATGCCCCGGCTGCCGCCTCTCTCATCCCACACACCCAAACGCGCAGGAGAGTGCGATATGTCCGATGATGACTTCTCGGTCATCGAGAGCGATTCAGGTCCGCAGGACGCGGACACACAGGAGAACGGCGCTGCGCCGCCGCCCCCGCTCTCAGACTGGCAAGAGCGCGCGCTCGCCCGGATGGAGCTCGAGGAATGGTCTGGCGTCGCTTGGCATGCCAGAGCCGAGGATCCTCCGACCGCTACAAAGCCCGACACGGCGTCACATCTCCGGGAAATCCGGATGGAGGTTGCCTCCTGGTATCTGCAGGCGGAGGGCAAGTATCTCGACGTGGCTCAGCCCCAGACCCGGCTTGGGGAAGCCGATGTTCTGAAAATCCTCATGCAGCGGATCCCGGGCTACTTTCCTTATGAGGATCTCCCGAGCGAGGCTATCGGCGATATCGCCAACGGAGTGATCTATGGGACAGATCCCGACCCACGGATGAGCTTCGGCGTCTGGTCCGGAAAGACCTACCCCGCGCCCGGAAACCCCGCAAAGCGGCTCTTCCGAAACCACATGTGGGACTGCAACAGCTGGGTCTCTCCGGCCTACCGTAATGCGACCCCAGCCCCGCGCGACCCGGAACACCCCTATGGCGCCTTTGGCACGTTCCTCGAGACCGCTATTCCGGGCGAGCTGGAGCGCAATGTTCTGCTCGACTGGCTGGCCTGGTCGCTCCAGAACGAGGCCCAAAAGCCGGATTGGGCGATCTTCCTCTTCTCCGAGGAGAAGGGCACCGGCAAGTCCACGATCATGAAGGTTGCCGAGCGCCTCTTTGGGTTAGACAACACCGCAAAGGAAAACGGGCTCGACAAGCTACTCGGTCAGTTCGCCAACGAGCCGCTCTCCAAGAAGCTGATCACCGTCGAAGAGGTGAAGGTTACGAGCTACTCGGCGCAGGGCAATGCGCTGAAGGAGTTGATCACCGGCCGTCACACGACCGTCGACATCAAATACAAACCGCAGCAAACGCTCGAGCTCAAATGCTGCTTTATCCTCACCTCCAACCACAAGCCGCTCTGGCTCGAGGGTGGAGAACGGCGCTACTACATCATCGAGATGAGCCATGACGGGCACAATCAGGGGTCCGGCTACGAAGCCTTCATCCCAAAGGTCGTTGCCGTCGAGGACCAGATCTCCGACCCAGCGCGGCTCAAAGCGCTTTATGAGGACTTGCTCGCCAGACAGGTATCCGAGGACTTCAATCCCAGATCGCTGAACTTCCACAAGCTCGCGAGCCCGATCATGCGCGAGCTGCAGGACGACGCGACCCTGGAAGGCGACGAGCAACTGGACGCGCTGCTGACGAGCTACAAGGTCTCCGTCATTCCGAGCAACGACCAGGCTGCCCTCGCCCGCTATCTCAATCTCAAGAACCAACAAGCGCTTCGACACGTCCTGAACCGTCTCGGCTGGAAGGCTCAAAGGGTGCGCTGGAACGGCAAACAACACCGTGTCTGGATACGGGCGGGGTCCACGACCGAGAACGGCTTCATCTACAGCCCCGAGATGTCCGAAGAGCTGCCCGGCGCGGTCGAGGCCGGTTATGTCTGGTGGCCGCTCGAGACGGCCATCGGCGCCACCTGGGACATCCTCATGGAGGAAAAGCTCCAGTACGGGAAGTCCACCGCAGAGGAGGTCCGGGCTGATCCGCTCCGGGAACAAGTCTCAGAAGATGGCATGGAAGGACCATTCCTCGCGCCCGACCGCTCGAAGCGCTACTGGGCGACAGAGCTTGCCAGAGACCCGTCCGCCACGGCCGAGTTCCCGCGGATCTAGCGGTGCGTATGACCCAGGAAGATATCGCAAACGGGGCCCATGCCGCTTGTCTGGAAGCCGCGAAGCGCTTCGACAGAGACATTCTCTGCGTCGACCTGGACGATCCGGCCCGGCAGTGGTGGGCGGAGACCTTCGAGCTGCATGTCGAGGGCCTTGCCGAGCGCATCCGCAAGCAACTTCTTGGCGCGACCCTCGAGGCGGACGGGTGTCTCACCCACACCCCCGGACCCAGAAAGATCTCGTGGCGAGGCCATCGTCAGCGGGTCTACCAGCTTGTGGCCTACGGCACCGCTGGCCGTGCGCCCTCCCGACAGGACGTTGTCCGGCATCTCTGTCACAACCGCGGCTGCATCAATCCCAACCACCTCCGGATCGGATCGCAGCGCGAGAACATCGGCGATGAACGCATCCGGCGCGGCCTCAAGTGGGCACACCTAGGATAGGTTCCGGCCGTCTCGCTGTCTCACTGTCTCGGACGCCCGGCTTTGCCTATCTCTATTGGGCATTCCGCATGAGACACCTGCCGCGCCGCGCTGTCTCATCGGGCTGTCTCGGGCCTGCGCTGTCTCGGGGCGCCCCTCCTCCGAACTGAGAAACCTCAGGCATCTATGATGGTAACCAACCATCAAGGAGAACTGAGATGCTTACCACAATCACGCTGCTCGCAGCTGCGAGCGGTGCGCTTAGACTTGGCCTGAACTGGGTCGTCTGGCGCCGGTTCGGGGTCTTCGTCACACTCCCGCAACTTCTCGCCGTCGCCCTGGTCGTGCTGGCTTCTATGCCGGGGATCCTGCAGCCGGTCCCCTGGCCCTTGCCGCTCTCTGTCACCGTGGGGCTTCTGCTGCCCGACCTACTCTTGCGGAGGCGGTGAGATGGGCGTGTGCATCGACGAGCTTCAAGAGGGCTGCATCGTTCTCATCCAGGCCTTCGATGACGTCCCCGAGCACCGCTTCCTGGTCGAAGACGTGTTCGAGGATTGCATCACCGGCATCGCCCTTACCGGGCCGCTTGCCGGGGAATACGGCGAGCCCGAGCTCGGGATGATCCTGAAGATCGTCCCCGACAAAAGCTGAGGCGGTTCAGGGAAGAGCGAAACCCCTGAGCCCCCCTGAAAACACTCCCAAAACCTTCAATCCAGTCATCGCTCGGGGCGATCGCCCCGGGAAGGAGATCTCATGTCTACACGCATGCAATATGCCTATCTCAAGCACAACACATGGACCTATCGCAGGACCTACCCGCAGCACCTCCGCGCTCTTCTCGGGCACTCCCTGAAGCAAACACTCCGCACCGGCGACGCGCGGGTGGCCCGACACCGCGTGGCCGAGCTGAACGCAACCTTCGATCGGATCGTATAGGAAGCAGAGGCGCTTGGCTCCCCGGCCGGCGACCGCCCGGACGTTCAGACGCTGCGGATCGCCAGACCTCAGTATCGCAGGGTGCGACTCCTGGGGGACCGGAAACTCACCGAGCTGGCCGAAGCCTATCTCCAGGAGGCCTCCGAGCGACTGCGCCCCGGGAGCTACAAAGGGGTGCGCTTTGCCATTCGCCTCGCTGTCTCTGAGATCGGGGAGTTGGCGCTTCGCGAGATCACTGAAGACCACGGAAGGCAAATATTGGCGCTGATTGCTCAGCTGACGCCCAATGTCCGGAAGTATCGGGAAGCTCGGGGCGCCGGTCTCAGCCGGCTTGCCAAGTTGTCCAGGACGCTCAACGAGCCGCCGATCGCCGCTCAGACCCAGGCACGGATCTGGCGGCATATGTGCGAGCTTCTGGAGTGGTGCGTTGAGGCGGGGGAGCTCATCGAGAACCCCTGGACAAGTCTATCGGTGAGGGCGCGGCCAGAGGTTATGCCGCATGCCAGCCTGACCGATGACGAGGTGGTCGCCCTTCTCGGGGCCGCCTCGGGGCGCTTCTGGGTTCTCATCCATCTCTGCCTCCTCTCCGGGCTCCGGTCCGGTGAGGCCGTCGGGCTCACGCAGGACGACCTGATCGACAAGGGGTCTCTCGGGACCTTCGTTCGGGTCAGGCCCAACGCCGTTCGGCCGCTCAAAACCCGGGCTGCGGAGCGGGAAGTTCCCATGCATAGGAGCCTGGAGGGCGGGCTCGGTGTGGGGCGGCCTCAACCTGGCAATCGGGTGTTCCCAAGCTGGACGACCGATCGGGTGGTCAAGCAGTTCGCGAGGCTGCGCCAGGAGACAGGTCTCGAGAGACCGGGGCTTGTGTTCCACTCCACCCGGAAGTGGTTCATCACCCAGTGTGAGCGGAGCGGCGTGCCTGAGAACTTCACGGCATCTCTCGTCGGGCATGCTTCGGCCCGGTCTGCCAATCGGCTCACCTACGGGATCTACTCAGCGGGCATAAGCGACGCCCAGAAGCGGGAGATCGTCGATCGGCTCCGGCTGCCGGGTGGGTGTGCCTCATGACAGGACACCCCATTCCCGACATCGAGGCCTTCGAAGAACGCGCAGCCATCGCTGAGTATGACGGTGGGCTAACCCGAAGGCAGGCCGAGGACCTCGCCGCTCAGGCGCAGGGCTTCCCGAATGCGGAGGCCTATTGGCAGGTCCTTGCAGAGTATGTTCTCAGCAAGAAGTTGACCTGACCCAAAACACATGCCCCTGTCCGGCTTCCCCCAGTGGGAGGTCGGGCGGGGGAAGGAGAGAGATATTTTTTTTGATCACTCAATGTCAGCTCGGTCCGGTTCCCGGGCAAAAGCAGTCATTTGTTCAAGCTGCGGCGAACGGCCGATCCGGGTCACCAGCGACACATTTGCTTTGAAAAGGATCTTTGGCGCAGGCCGCAGGACGACGCGAGTTGAAAGGATGGACGCCAGGCGTGGCGGGGTCGAGGCGCATGCGGTGCCGCGTAGGCTCCCGCCTTGTATTTCCCGAAGATCGTCTTCTTTTCTCGGCTTCCTGTCTGTCGAGAAACGCTAAACGGCCTTTGCTCGATGAGCTCAGTCGAAATGACCGGTCCGAACACAAGCTCCAATCGCATTGACGAAGAGCCGCGCTGCTGTGATCTGCGAAATACGATTCACATCAATCGCCGGTGTGATCTCCACGATATCCATTCCGACCAACTGGCCCTTTGCGGCGAGTCCATGTATCAGCTTGTGCATTTGTGGAAATGTAACCCCGCCAGGTGCCGGGCCAGCAACCGCCGGCATGATCGAAGGGTCCAGCCCATCAGCATCGATTGTCAGATAGTACCGCCCGCCGGAAGGAATGCGATCAAGAATAGCCGCCATGCCCACGTCATGTAACTCGTATGCAGTTATCAAATGCGCTCCGTAAGCCTGCGCGGCTTCAACGTCTTCTGTGCGAGCACTGCCCTGCGAACGAATACCGATCTGGAAAATTTCACCCACATGCGACATTTCCGAAGCCCGCCTAATAGGGCTAGAAAGGCCATCCTCTACACCGTTAACGTCCTGCCGCCAGTCAATGTGCGCATCAATCTGGATCAACGTGATGGGCTCTTGCTGATCGAAGGCCCGGAGAACAGGAATCGGAATAGCATGATCCCCGCCGGCAATAAGTGGAAGAGCACCCGCGGCAAGAATCTTACGCACTGCGGCCTCTGCCCTTTGTGAGTGATCGTGGAAGTCGACCATGTTTCCCGGGACGTTACCGCAATCGACAAGCCGGATGTCCCGTCCATCATATAGCGGACCACCAAGGTCAAAATCATAACGCTCAAGCGACCGTACAGCTCGGTCTGTGACCTGCCGAATCCCGTCTGGCGCAGTACTTTGGTCATTGTTGACATCATCTATCGAATACGGTGACCCGTGTGGAATTCCCACAAAAGCAAGATCGGATTTAAGTTGATCCAACTCATAGCAGGATTCAGAATATAGAAAGGTCTTGTGCCCAGAATTACTCGGAACTGTCAGTGGAAGCGCCATATTGTATACTCCTTGCATTGCTTCACAAAATTGGCCCTATTTTAAAGAGCGCTCATTGCTCAAAGATGTCGCCGAATTCTCATAATCCTCCTGTTTTTTCCAAGACGGAACGACGATTGCAGCGATACCGGCGACTCCAAAGAGGGCCAAGGCCAGTGGGGACCCAAAGATCAGACAAATACCCGAGAGAAGTAGAACTGTCCTCGAAAGCCTTCCCAACTGGGCGGTTACATAACCAATCGACCCTGCCGCTAGAAACGTAATGGAAAGTATCCCACTGATCAGTGCTACAGTGAATTCGATAGGTTCAAATCCTATGAATAGTAAGCCTGGAGTGTAAACAAACATGAATGGCACCAGGAGCTTAGCAATGGATAAGCGAAAGCCAATCGCAGCAGTTGCCATTGGGTCTGACTTAGCCAGTCCCGCCGCCGCAAAAGCCGCTAATGCCAATGGCGGCGTTAGGTCGGATAGGAGGCCAAAGTAGAAAACAGCGAAGTGCGTAGCCAAAAGTGGCACACCGAAGTCATAAAGCGCGGGAGCAACTATCGCCGACAAGATAATGTAGAGCGGTACAGTAGGAATTCCGCATCCCATTAAAATGCAGGCCAATGCCGTGAAGACGAGAGCGAAAAAGAGAATAAAGGAACGCTCATCAACAATGTTGAAAACATCAAGAGCGTCGACAATACCGCCAAGCGTCGTTGCTACCGTTAGGACAGCTGCCGACAACTTAAATCCGATCCCTGTTAACGTCACTGTTCCAAGGATAAAGCCCACACAGGCGCATGTCGCGGTGATGCCAAGTGTGAACTTGGCTCCGGTTTCAAAAGCGTCAATGAGCTTTGGAGTGGTCAATATTGTACCAGATGTCGTGCTCTTACCCAACAACCTGGAGATTAGCGGAAAATACGACATCACTACGACCAGGACTATGCCCCAGAATGCCGCAAGAAATGGAGTGTAGCGCATCAAGAGTAATGCGATCATGACTACAGGCGGCACAAGTAGGTGCCAGCCCGAGGCAAAAATATCTCGAGCTCTTGGAATCTCTTCCTTGGGCAGCCCACCCAGCCCAAGCCTTTTGGCCTCTAAGTGCACAGAAACAAGGACTGAGAGATAATGCATTGCCGCAGGAAGGGCGGCGATGAGGATGACCTGAACATATGGGATTCCGAGCGTTTCCGCCATCACGAATGCCGCCGCACCCATAATAGGAGGTGTGATCTGTCCACCAGCGCTTGCGGAAGCTTCAACTGCTCCGGCAAACCGGCTGCGAAAGCCCACACGCTTCATTAACGGAATGGTCAGCGAGCCAGTTGTAACTGTATTCGCGACAGTCGAGCCAGAGATCATTCCAAACATCGACGAAGCGACGATAGATACTTTTGCAGGGCCGCCTGAAAATCGACCAGCTGCAGCTGTAGCCAAACCAATAAATACGTTTCCCAAACCCGATGCTTGCGCCACAACCCCAAAAAGAACAAAATGAAACACAAAGGTTGCAATAACGCCTAGAGCAACGCCGTAAATTCCCTCAGTACCCAAATAGAGGTGGTTGATAATACGGGTAATTGAAAAACCCCGATGGGCCAGTGTATCGGGAAGGTAGGGTCCCGCGACAGCGTACAACAAAAATAGTATCCCAATCACCGGTAAGGACGGTCCAAGGGCACGCCTAGCACCTTCGGTTACCAGAATAATGGCCAGGGCGCCCCAAAGGAAATCAATGTCAATCGGCTGCGCAACACGTGTGACGAAAATTTCTTGAAAGTTTATAATTAAATAGAGAGAAAACCCGGCACCCAACCCTGCCAAGACGTAGTCTAGGAAAGGAATACTTCGAGAGCCCGAGGAGTCTTCTGTGCGCCGGCCCGGAACAGCCCGAATAAAGATCAAGACCACAGCTCCCCAGAAAGCTAGGGAGACTGGTTGGCTGAACGTCAAATCCGTTGCTGCGAAGGTACTCCAGGCGATGAGCGAATAAGACGCGATAAAAAAGGCAGCAAGGATCCAGCCAGTCCAAATATGCCGATACCGAGGGCGTCCAAACAGCAGAAATAATAGCGCCATTGATACCGAAAGGTGTGTTGCACGGTGAAGCGTCTCAGATAGGACACCAAAACCAGCAGTATAGAAATGGAAGCCAGAGAGGCCGACTGCCATAAGGGTAACGAAGGGCGCGAGCCAGGCCGGCGGATGCCGAAAATCAGTTTCTGGGTCAGTGATTGTGGTTGCTGGATCGGGCGTTTTAGTCTCGCTCATGCCTCGGTCTCCCTTATCATCTGCAGGCGGGCTTCAAGCGGACCGCCCGGTCACCCAGTATTTCGGCCAAATGAACGGATATTGGCACTTCCAACCGGTTTTTCTGTGCACGCTGAAGTCTTAAAACAAAGTCCGGAATCGGCCGATCAAGTAAGATTTTTTGGCCACGTGGAGTGCGGGACACCTTCAATTCATCTGAGCCTTTTGTCACGCCACCCATACCGTAGCCCGGGTCAGAAAAAACTTCCGAGATTTGGCGGATACCCTCAGACTCTACCTGATACGTCGACACTACTGGCGTATGTCTCACGGAATGCACATAGGAGAGGCTGAAACGACCGTCTGAGGTAGATAAATCTACCTCCAACAAAGGTGTGCCAGCTCGTGGATCAGCAAAAATAAGTGTAGGGAAACACTCCCCCCGGGCCTCTCCCGGGGGGACGATCACTACACATAACGCACACAGCACTCCGAGTTGCAGCGCCTTCACGATCAGAGCACACCCTTTTCTTCATAGTATTGGCGTGCCCCCGCGTGGACGGGGATCGAGATCGACTCCAATGCCGTGTCCAAGGTCACATTACGACCCTGAACATGCACCTTCGCCAAAGTTTCGGTGTTGTCGTAGATCGATTTCACGACTTCGTAGATCAGATCTTCCTCCACGCCTTCATGGCTGCAGAGAACGGCTCGCACTGCCATTGTTTCAGTATCTTCCTCCTGACCGTTATATGTCCCACCCGGCAGAGTAACCTTGGCGTAGTAGGGCTGCTGTTCTAGGACTTGGTCTACGCCTTCACCAGTGAGCGGAATGATGCGTATTGGGTGGCTTTGCGAGAGATCTTGGATCGAGACAGTCGGGACGCCACCGATGGCGAAAAAGGCATCAAGGTTGCCGTCACGTAGCTTGTCGGCCGATTGCGAGAACGTTGAAAAGTCCTCGGTAATGTCCTCTCGGCTCATCCCGTGGGCCGCAAGCATGTCGCCGAAAAACTGGTACATGCCTGACCCGGCAGGCCCCGAAGAAACTGACTTTCCAGCGAGGTCGACGAACGACCGGATGTCGCTATCCGCCCTGACAACAAGCTGCACCGTCTCAGGGAATAATGCGCCGACCGCGCGCATGTTAGAGACCGGTGTGCCTTCGAATTGAGCCGTTCCGTTGAAGGCTTGATTTGCGATGTCTGCCCCCATCATGCCGGCCTCAATCTCTCCGTTTTGGAGAAGGCGGGCATTGGCCACAGATGCATTTCCCGTTTCAGCTGTTGCGATGACGCGGGCTCCATTAACAGAGGCGTTATTGGAAATTACCTGCGCAATCATCCCGCCGAGTGGGTAATAGACCCCGCCTGTCGAGCCGGTTGCGATCCCAAAAAAGATGCGGCTTTGAGCGACGCTTGCTTTTGCTCCCGCGATATATGCACAAGTGCCAAGGGCACCGGCCAGGAACTGTCTACGTTCAATCATCATGATCTCCTCTTGTTGGAAAAGCGGCCTGTGGTTTCGGTTAGTCGGACCAGCCGCAGCCGCAGCCGCTGGTCGAGGTGGCAGAGTCGTATGCCAGTCCTTGGCAGTACTCAGCCACAAGAGGTGCTAAGCGGAGAAAGGTCTCGCGTTCTTTCCTTGTCTTTTTTGCGAGGCGCGCTCTCGCCTCATGCGCCGATTGAGCTAAGCTTTGAACATCAATCCGCGTCAGTTGCCGATTGCGAACGATCCATTCACCGCCGACCATTACGTGACGTACAGCGTTGCCATCCTCAGTATGCACAAGCTGGTGGAGAGGGACATTGACGGGGAGCCAGTTGATCGTTGCCAGATCCAGAAACGCCAGGTCGGCCGCCATACCAACGGCAAGCTTACCTACCCAGTCCTGCCATCCCATCGACTGCGCACCTCCCAAAGTTGCAGCCTCAATAGTTTCTGCCGCGGTCAACCAAGAGTCGGGATGTGTTCCGCGCAAGCGGGAGGCGAACGAGGCGAGCCGAAGAGCCTCATACATGTTCTGATTATCTGAGGAGTTAGAGCCATCAGTACCAATCGCCAAGTTGATACCGTTGGAAACCATACCCCTTGGGTCTGGAAGGCCGTTACCAAGCCGCATGTTGGATCCAACGTTCAACGCTACCGTACTCTGCGCAACGCCCAGCTTCTCCATGTCCGCCTGAGTAAGCCAAACACCATGCGCTGCAGTGAAGCGTTTGTTCAAGAGCCCAGCAGCTTCGAGACGATCAACGACACTTCCACCCCAATGCAGTCGACCGGAGACAAGCTGCACCTTAGACTCTGAAACATGAGAGTGTACCGGGAGGCCGAACTCCTCAGAAAGAGCGCGACAGGCCGACAGCAACTCGTCGGAACAGTGCGCGCTTATCGTAGGGGCAAGACCCAATTGCGCCCTGTTGGAGCTGAGTGACCAGCCGTGAATTAAGCGTTCGATTTCAGAAACTGACTCACCAAACGGCCGCGGCTCAGAAAGACCTTCGCAAAGCTCATCAGGTAGGGCATCAAGAAGACCAGAAACAGCTTGATAAAGCGTGCGATCCGCGAGCATAGGCGCTATTGTGACCCGGAGGCCCACGTCGCCATATCCGTTGGCAGCTTCAGTGATGCCCTCTGCGGTGGGCGTTGGTAACTCGAAGAATAGGTCGTAAGCGGACGTTACGCCTTTAAGAGCCATTTCAGCGGCATTGATTTGCGCCGCAAGGCGCCGATCCTCTGGTGAACGAGCACCACTTATCCAAGGTCCCGCGGCCAAAAGGAGCTCCAACGTCCAACGATCGCCGGTGCCTTTGGCAAGAGATCCGTGGCCATGCGTATGGCCATTCACAAGGCCGGGGTGCACCAAATAATTCGTGCCGTCGAATACCTTTGCTTCTGACGGAGGGGCGATTGAAATACCAATGTCGGCAATTCGGCCATCGATTACCAAAAGGTCAGCAAGCTCTCCGTTCCAAGCCTGGCCGTCCAGCAGACGTACACCCTTGATGAGAAGTGGCCGGGTCAAGATGGCACCTCATCGAGCATGATTAGTGTTTGCAAAAGAGTGTTTGCTCCTGCGGCGCATGCTTCAGGATCTGCCCATTCATCTGGGGAATGGCTTCTGCCTTCCCGGCAAGGGACAAACACCATTCCAACAGGACCGCTGGCAGCGGCAAACACTGCATCGTGACCAGCTCCGCTTGGCAAGGTACGGCTGCTGTAACCGCAAGCATCGGCAGCTACCTGGATAGCTGAAATTATCGCGTCATCGCAGCGTGTTGGCGGGACACTGGAAATCTGCTTCGTGTTCTGGAAGATCCCAAAGCGATTAGCGACGGCCTGTCCCTCGGCCATCAATTCCCTGCAAAACTGGTCGATCAAATCCGTCTCCGGACTTCGCACCTCCAAAGTTAATGTGACTTCGCCTGGGACTGCGTTGGCGGCATTTGGCTGCACATCCAATCGCCCAACAGTCGCTACTATCTCCGCGCCTTCGCTGGTTTTTTCCAAAGCGCGGGAATGGACTAGCTCGACGAATGTCGCTGCTGCAACAAGTGCATCTGCGCGCGCATTCATTGGAGTGGTACCTGAGTGGTCCGCACGACCAGTGAAGACCAGTTCATCTCGCCTGATACCAGAAATTCCACTCACGATACCGATTGGAATCCCCGCGTTTTCGAGCACAGGCCCTTGTTCGATATGCACCTCTAGGTAGCCTGAGATGCTACCCGCTGCTCGTCGGGCGTCAGGGATATTGTCAGGATCGCCGCCGACGCTGCGGATAGCTTGCGCAAGCGTGGTTCCATCAGCACGCGTTCTAGCAAGCATTGCACTATCCAACGCGCCCGCAAAAGCCCTGCTTCCGATGCAGGAAACACCAAATTCACTCGGCTCCTCAGCAAGGAAATCTACGACCTCAAAGGCGCGGTGCATAATATAGCCAGCCTCATCCATCGCCCGCGCTACCTCAAGCGCACACAGGACTCCTAGAATGCCGTCAAATCGGCCACCGGATGGAACCGTATCGGAATGGGAGCCCGACAAGATTGGCGGGAGAGCATTATTGCGCCCTGGACGACGGCCCAAAAGGTTTCCAGCAGGATCTATCGAGACCTCAAGACCAGCCTCGCCGAACCGTCTGCCTAGCCAGGCGCGTCCCTCGGAAAAAAGAGGGGAGAAAGAACGCCGTGTCCAAGGACGCTCAGGATCAGTTATCCCGGACAACGCCTCTATATCGTTCCATAAACGGTCTGGATTAATGGTTGGGATGGTCATGATGCTTCCGAAAGCCTCGGGCGCAAGAAGCGATCATCTCCACCTGCGTTGTTGGCTATTCGGGAGCCATCCCAAGCAAGCTGGCCACGAACATAAGTTGCTACCGGCCGTACCAACAACTCTCGACCTTCGAAGGCGCTCCATTGTACCGCTGATAGGCTGGACGATGGATCAAAGCGATAACGCTCTCGCGAGAGAATGACGATGTCGGCGTCATGGCCCTCGACCAACCGCCCCTTACGGTCTCCAAGCCGGAAATGGTCGGCAGGGCCTGCGCAAAGGAGTTGCGCTACAACCGTCGGAGCCAGTCCGTGCTCTTCACAGCCAGTCCAGAACGCCGGCAGGAGCGTTTCCAAGCCGGGCCCACCAGACTTATTGGCAAAAATGTCAGGATCACCCTTTCGATCAAGCCCCCAGCTGACATGATCTGATGAGACGAATGTGCAGCGACCCGCTGCAATGTGCCTCCAGAGTTTCTCTGTTTCCGCTGCCGGGCGTAGAGGTGGGTAGTGTTTGACCAATGCTCCAAGGCGTCGAGCGTGCTCCTCATGATTGAGCATTAGATACTGTACACACGTCTCGACACTGGCGTGATGGCCTGCCGCGCGGTACATTGCCGCGATTTCAAAGCCTCGCGAAGTGGAAATGTGTACGACGTGCGCCCGCGCTTGCGTTGCTACCCCGATCTCATAGACCAGCGCCGTCGCGAGATCCTCCACCAGTGGTGGATGGGCCCGGGCATAGGCGTCCCAGCCGCAATCACCTGCTGCACGCAGAGACTCTATGTTTGCTCGCGTTATCTCCTGCATTTGATTATGAACGCCACAGGCTAACCCTGTCGGCGCTATAGCTCGGAACGCGTCGGCTAAATGGTCTTCACGTATCCTAGGAAAGCGGCTTGGCGCGGCCTCAAATGTCGAGAATTTGAAGGCTGCCGCTCCTGCGTCGATCAGCTCCGAAATCACATCGGTGCGCCCGTCTTCCGGTATGGTTGCGTGCAGAGCTACATCGACGTGAGCGTCAGAGCGCACCTCAGTGACCTTTTCCTCAAACGCCTCTCGCGAGTCTACAGCGGTCGGATCATCATATGGCATATCAACCATTACGGTCACGCCGCCAGCCGCAGCTGCACGGCTTGCCTGTCCAATACCCTCCTGGCCTAACTGACTTTTTGCATGTGTTTGCCCGTCAACGACGCCCGGCAGAATCCAAGCTCCGCGATGATCCTGCAGAACGCGAGCATCAGGTGGTGCATCTTGACCGATCTTAGCAATGGTTCCCCCTAAAACAGCCACCCAACCGTCCTCGAGCACGCGATCCGGAAGAATCAAGTCGCCACGGATAACAAGATCGAAATCGCTCATGAACTCACCTCTGTTCCGGGGTTTGGTGCGCAAATTGCGCCATAATGTTCAGGCCGGCGATGCGCAGAAAAATTGAAAATATTTTTCCGGTAATAGCTGCAGCGCGCGAGGTCGATTTCGGAGACAACCAGTTCCTCGCCCTCCGTTTCGGCCTGGGTAATTATTTCGCCCGTGGGAGCAACAATCGCGCTCCCACCCATCAGCGGATGCTCATCTTCCACTCCGGCTTTTGCACTCGCGACAACCCAAAGACTGTTTTGGTAAGCACCGGCCTGCATGACTAAGTGATTATGGAATCGCCGAAGCGACGGCGGTTCATCGGACAGAGCGTCTCGCGTAGGCGTGTTATAGCCGATCAAAATCAGTTCAGCGCCTTGTAGGGCCAGGGCTCGGTAGGTTTCGGGCCAGCGACGGTCATTGCAGATAGCCAGACCAACCTTACCGCCAAAGGCGTCAAAGACTGGAAAACCAAGATCGCCAACTTCGAAGTAAAGTTTTTCTAAGTGCTGGTGACTCCGACGGCGTTCAGGTGCTGTATGCCCAGGCAAGTGGACCTTGCGATATTTCCCAACGATCTCCCCGAAAGCATCAACTAGGATTGCTGTATTATAGCGGTGGCCGTCGACCAGTTCAGCGTAGCCAAGATAAAATCCCACACCGAGATTCTTCGCCTCATCAAAAAGCAGCTGAGTGGAAGCATTCGGCATTTCTTTGTCAAATAGGCCTTCCAGCTCATCTGCGTCCTCATAGATCCATCGTGGGAAGAACGTTGTGAGCGCCAATTCGGGAAAAACAACGAGATCAACTCCGTCTCGCGCAGCACTCCTAAGCAGAGTAATCAGGCGCTGGATGACCTCTGAACGTGGCACATCCCTAGACACCGGACCCATCTGAGCAGCAGCAACCTTCAACTTTCTAGACATACAATCAACCAGCCCATCGCTTCGGTTATTATTGCTCAGCCTAGCCAACGGCCCTATTTGACTCCAACTCAAAGATTGCCAACTCTATAATAGAAAGTTATACTCTTCTTTATGAATCTTCGGCAGCTCGAAGTCTTCCATGCCGTGATGATCACGGGAACCACTGTGGCGGCAGGGCGGCGGTTAGGTATATCCCAACCAGCTGTCAGCAATATGGTTCGGCATATAGAAAGCTCGATGGGACTTGAGCTTTTCGAGCGCCGTTTCGGCAGACTTGAACCAACCCAAGATGCCCTGGACCTACATGCCGAGGTATTACCTCTATTCGATTTCTACCGAGCGGTTGACCGCAAGGTGCGCGACATTCGGGACGGACGAATTGGCTCTATCCGTGTAGTGGCAACCTCAAGCCCTGCCAACTCAGTTATCCCGTTAGCTATCAAGGCGTTTCAGATTAAACACCCAATGGTGCAAATTTCCTTCAATACATTGCGAGTTGAAGAAGTTATCGACCATGTCTCATACAATGTGGCCGACTTGGGCTTAACCTTGAATACAAGTGAGACACGTCCAGTCATGTTGGAGCGTCTTGCTACTCGCCCGATGAGCGTTGTCATACCCAAAGGGCACGCTCTAGCTAGGAAAAGCGAAATAACAGTTAAGGAGCTGGCTGAATACCCGCTCATATCTATGGAAGAAGGCACGCCTTTGGGCGATAAGATTAAGAAAATCTACGAAAATGCAGGTATACGGCCAGCCTCAAGCGTCGAGACCGGTTTCTTCGCGAGTGTATGTTCAATGGTGCATGCTGGGGTTGGTTGTGGGATTGTAGACGGGTTTACTGCTGGTGCCGGTAACTGGTCAGGCATTGAAGTGCGTCCATTCAAGCCGGACACAAACTCAGTTCTTGAAGCTGTCCTGCCGAGACAGCGCCCTGTTCCAAAGCTTGTAAAAACGTTCCTAAGCGAAGTTAGAAAAATATCGCAAACCGCTTGACCAAGGCCCCAACTCTGCACTCGGCGCTACCAGATCACAAGTCGACCTACGGGGCTAGGGTCAGGATTCATAACCAGTAGATGACGAGTGCTGCGAGGGCGATGGCGGGGAGGAAGACTTTGGGACAGCGATCATAGCGTGTCGCCACACGCCGCCAGTCCTTGAGCCTGCCGAACATGATCTCGATGCGGTTGCGCCGTTTGTCTCGGC
>PR_CR_10_Liq_1_inCRDRAFT_1000932_pt1 | contig 17310 bp, 10 predicted proteins | sample PRCRCaboRojoPR_3_FD_10241 | JGI IMG/M metagenome (IMG submission 10241)
TGCATGATCTGACGCTCGCGAGCCGCTTCTGCGACCGGCTGCTGCTGGTGGATCAGGGCCAGCCCGTGGCGGCCGGTCCCGTGGACCATGTGCTGGTGCCGGGCAACCTGCGGGCGGTGTATGGCATCGATGCCGTCACGGGCATGCACCGGGGCCAGCGCTACATCGTGCCCTGGTCGCTGGAGCAGGGCGGTGCTCACCAGCCTGATCGCAACACAAGTGCGAATGCGCATGCAAAGCCGTCTCATTGACATCGAATCGGCCAGCAGGCCAGACACGGCCCCGGCGCGTCATTGCCCGGCCCTGCTGCTCGCGGCCACCGCATCGGGTCAGGGCAAGACGACGCTCACCGCCGCGCTCGCCCGCCACCACGCCCGTCTGGGCCGGCGGGTGCGGGTGTTCAAGGTCGGGCCGGATTTTCTTGATCCGATGATTCTGGCCCAGGCGAGCGGCGACGACGTGCTGGCGCTGGATCTGTGGATGGTGGGCGCGGCCGAATGCCGGCGGCTGCTGTTCGAGGCCGCGGCACAGGCGGACCTGATCCTGGTGGAGGGCGCAATGGGGCTCTTCGACGGCGAGCCCAGCGCCGCCGACCTGGCCCTGCGCTTCGGCCTGCCCGTGGTGGCGCTGATGGACGCCCGCGGCATGGGCCAGACCTTCGGCGCGCTGGCCCTGGGGCTCGCGAGCCGGCGGCGGGACCTGGAGCTTGCGGGCGTGGTGGCGAACCGCGTCGGCAGCGATCGCCACCGGGAGATGCTCACCGCCGGCTTGCCGCAGGGGCTGCCATTGCTGGCCACACTGCCGCGGCTGGACGACGTTGCCCTGCCGAGCCGGCATCTCGGGCTGGTGCAGGCGGCGGAGATCGCCGATCTGGATCAGCGCCTGGATGCGGTGGCGGATACGCTCGCCGAGACTGCGCTGGCTTCGCTGCTGCCGGAGGTCGCCTTCCAACGGCCTGCGGGAGCGCCCAAACCGCCCGCTCTGCTGCGGGGGCGCCGCATCGCCGTGGCCCGGGATGCTGCCTTCTCCTTTCTGTATCCGGAGAATCTGTGGCTGCTTGAGGCCTTGGGCGCGGACCTGTACTTCTTCTCCCCGCTGGCCGATGCGGATGTGAAGGCAGACGCGGTGTACCTGCCGGGTGGCTATCCGGAGCTCCACCTCGCGCCGCTTGCGGCGAACCGCGCCATGCATGCCGCGCTGGGCTCACACCTCGCGGCGGGCCGGCCCATTTACGCCGAATGCGGCGGCATGCTCTATCTGCTGGAGCGCCTCTCGGACACGGCCGGCCAGGGTGCCGATCTGCTGGGCCTGCTGCCGGGACAGGCGCAGATGCAGCCGCGGCTCGCCGGCCTCGGCATGCAGGCCCTGTGGCTTGCCGACGGCGAGATCCGCGGGCACAGCTTCCACCATTCCCGCATGACCACGCCCGTGGAACCGACAACCCACGGCGTGCGCCAGCATGGCGAGCGGCCCGGCGAGCCCTTCTACGCGCTCGGGCCATTGCGCGCGAGCTACCTGCATCTTTACTTCCCGTCCAACCCGGTGGCGGCGGCGCGGCTGTTCCTGCCCTGAGGGGCGGTACTGGCGGCGTTACTTGCCGATACAGAACTCGGAGAAGATCCGCCCGAGCAGCTCGTCCGAGGACACGGCGCCGGTGATCTCGCCGAGGCTGTGCTGGGCGAGGCGCAGATCCTCGGCCACCAGCTCCGGCGGTGCCGCATCGGCCTGGGCCTGCGCGGCCGTCACCAGCAGCGCCCGGGTCCGGCGCAAGGCGTCCAGATGGCGGCGGCGGGCGCTGAGCTCGCCACCGGCGTCGGCGCCGAGCCCGGCATGGCGGGTCAGCGCCCGGCGCAGGTCAGCGAGGCCGGCGCCGGTGGTGGCGGAGCAGGCCAGCACCGCGGCGCCGTCGGCTGTGCTCTGCGCACCTGGCTCGCGACCGCTGCGGTCGATCTTGTTGCGGATGGTGAGCCGGGGAACCTGGCTGGGCAGGTCTGCGGGCGCTGCGTGCTCGGCGTTCGGGTCGGCGTCATCGATGATCCACAGCACGAGGTCGGCCTGGTCGATCTGCTCCCGGGCCCGGCGTACCCCTTCCTGCTCGATGGGGTCCGGCGACAGGCGCAAGCCCGCGGTGTCCACCACCCGCAGCGGCAGTCCGTCGATCTGGACATCGGCATGGAGCAGGTCGCGGGTCGTGCCCGGTACCGGCGTCACGATGGCGCGATCAGTCTCGGCGAGGGCATTAAGCAGACTCGACTTGCCGGCATTCGGGGCACCCGCCAGCACCACCAGCAGCCCGTCGCGCAGTCGCTCGCCGCGCTGAGCCGTGCCGAGCAGTCTGTCCACATCGGCGAGCAGTCGCGCCAGGTCCGCGGCGACGCTCACCGCCAGGTCGGGGTCCAGGTCCTCCTCCGGGAAATCCAGCGTTGCTTCCACCTGGACCCGGACGCGGGTCAGCGCCTGAAGCAGCGCATCCACCCGCTGCGCGAAGGCACCGCGCAGGGAGCGGGCGGCGAGCCTGGCCTGCTGCTCGGTGCCGGCGGCAATGAGGTCGGCGATGGCCTCGGCACGGGTGAGGTCGAGCTTGCCTTCCAGGAAGGCGCGCTCGCTGAACTCGCCGGGGCGGGCGGCGCGTGCACCGAGCGCGAGCACCCGCGCCAGCAGGCGGTCGAGCACCACCGGGCCGCCGTGGCCTTGCAGCTCCAGCACGTGCTCGCCGGTGAAGGAATGGGGTGCGGGAAAGTAGAGCGCGAGACCCTGGTCGATGGGCTCGCCGTCGCTGGCGAGAAAATCCGCCAGCACTGCTTGGCGGGGCGCCGGCAGGCGCCCGAGCAGCACCATGGCAATGTCCGGCACCCTTGGCCCGGAGACGCGGACGATGCCGACGGCGCCGACGCCCGGCGGAGTGGCGACGGCGGCGATGGTCTCCCGCCCGCTCATGCGCAGGGGCACCGGCCGAGCAGCGTGCGCGGCGACGCTGTGCGCAGGCTCAGGCCTTGTGCTTGGCCGCTTCCGCCTGCTCGATTTGCCGGGTGATGTACCACTGCTGGGTGATGGACAGCAGCTGGTTCACGGTCCAGTAAAGCACCAGCCCCGCCGGGAAGAAGGCGAAGAACACCGTGAACACGAAGGGCAGGGCCATGAAGATCTTCTCCTGCATCGGGTCCGGCGGCGGCGGGTTCAGCTTCTGCTGGATGAACATGGACACGCCCATGATCACCGGCAGCACGAACCAGGGGTCGGGCGCCGTCAGGTTGTCGATCCACAGGATGAACGGCGCATGGCGCAGCTCCACGCTCTCCAGCAGCACCCAGTACAGGGCGATGAACACCGGGATCTGCACCAGGATGGGCAGGCAGCCGCCGAGGGGGTTGATCTTCTCCTTCTTGTAGAGCTCCATCATGGCCTGGTTCATGCGCTCCTTGTCGTCGCCGTAGCGGTCCTTGAGGGCCTTCAGCCGCGGCGCCAGCTTGCGCATGTTGGCCATGGACTTGTAGCTGGTTTCGGAGAGCTTGTAGAAGGCCGCCTTGATGAGGATGGTCAGGATGATGATGGCCCAGCCCCAATTGCCCACCAGATTGTGGATCAGGTCCAGCAGCCAGAAGATGGGCTTGGCGAGGATGGTGAGCCAGCCGTAGTCCACGGCGAGCTCCAGCCCGGGGGCGATCTGGTCCAGCTCGTCCTGGAGCTTCGGACCCACGAACAGCCGGTTCTCGAAGGTGTGCGAGCCGCCGGCGGGGATGGTCACCGCCGGCGAGTACTGGCCGATGATGTAACGGCCGTTGCCGACCACCTTGCTGTAGAAGGTTTGGGCCTCGTCGGGCTGGGGAATCCAGGCGGCCATGAAGTAGTGCTGGATCATGGCGATCCAGCCGCCGCTGATGGTCAGGTCCAGCGGCCGCTTGGTCATCTCCTTGAAGGTTTCCTTCTTGTACTTCTCTTCAGGGCCGTAGTAGACCGCGCCGGTGTAGGTGTGGATGAAGCTGGACTTGTTCGGGTCCACCAGCTCGGTGCGCTGGAGCTGGTCGTAGTTGCGCAGCGCGACGGCCTCGCCGCCGTTGTTGTCGATGCGCTGCTCGGCATGGACCAGATAACTGCCGCGCTCGAAGCGGTAGCGCTTGGTGACCTCGAGGCCGTTGTCCCCCTGCCAGGTGAGGACCACAAGCAGGTCATCCTCACCCTCGTCCAGGGCGTAGACCGCCTGCTCTGCGGTGAAATCGGCGTTGTGCGTGGGCAGATCGATGTCGGCACCACCGAGCAGCCCCGACTGCACGATGAACATGTTCGGCGGCTGGGGCTTCAACAGCTGGAGGGGGATGTCCGGCCGGTCCGCGTCGGCGGCGTAGTCCTTGAGCCAGAGTGCCTGGATGGTGCCGCCGCGGGTCGAGATCTCGGCGCGCAGCACGTCCGTGTCCACCGTGATGGTGCGTGGGGCGTTGTTGGTCGCCGCCGCTGCCGTCGCGGCCTGCGCGGTGGGCGAAGGCTCGGCCGGCGGGGCGTCGGGCGCATCCGTGGGCAGCGCGGGGGTATCGGCTGTCGCCGCAGTGTCCGTACCGGACTCGGCGCCCGCAGTGGGCGCGGCTGTTGGATCGGTAAGGGGCTCGGCGACCGTCTGCGGCGCAGATGGCTGGCGCCCATAGTCCTCAACCCAGGCCTGATAGATCAGGAACAGGACAGCGGCCAGGGACAGCAGAAGGATGAGCCGGAAATTGTCCATGATTCAGAAGTGGGGTCAGCAGTGGGCGGTGAGCCCGTTCTGGGTCCGGGGGGAGGAGTGTGGGCGTTGGGCCGATGGTGGACGCATGACGAGGGCCGGCGGCGGACGTCAGCGCCAATGGGCCACCCGGCCGGCGCGCCGCGGCCGTCGGCGAGCAGCGTCAGCGCCGGTGGGGCTCAGTGCAGAGGCGCTCCATCAGCAGTGCGAGGTGCGCCTCGATCGAGCGCCTGACCGGCGCGTTGTCGGCACCGCGCAATCCGTGCCGGGCGACCACGACGAAGTCGATGCCGTCGCAACAGTGCAGCCGTCGGAAGCTCTCACGGACGATGCGCTTGACGCGGTTCCTGTGCACGGCACGCGGTAGGGCCTTTCGGGAGACCGCAAGGCCGAGGCGCGCTGGACCATGGGGCGTTTCGCGAGGTCTCGCAGCGACGCTGAAGTATGCATCACTGCTGCGTGTCGCGCGCGCGAAAACCCGCTGGAATGCTTCGGCATGCAGCAGCCGTTGGTGGCGCGGCAAGCGCTCGTCGGTGCGGCCCTGGGGCGCTTGGGGCGCTTGGGGCGCTTGGGGCGTTGGCTGCCTGTCGGGAGCCTTTGCCGCCGGGTCGGCACCGTGCAATGCGGGATCGCGGCGCCTCAGGTGGCGAGCCGCGCCCGCCCCTTTGACCGGCGGGCCTTCAGCACTTTGCGGCCGTTGCGTGTGGCGTTGCGGGCGCGGAATCCATGGGTGCGCGCACGCTTCAGCCGGCTTGGCTTAAATGTCTGTTTCATTTCATGAATCCGTGAGACCAGAGGAGCCCGCCAGCGGCGCGCTCGTTGGGCGGCATCTGGTGCCGAAAAAGACCCGCAAGCATACCCTCCAGGCGCTGCTTTGGCAATCGCGTACGGCCTCAGCGCGCCGGTCGGACCACTGTGGATAACCTCGGCGCATGTGGATAGACTCAGCCGGCACCGATTCGGCCGCGAGCCTGAACCTGCGGCGCGTCACCAGCGCGCAGCACGGCGCGCGCGTGTCCGGGTAGAGCACCAAGGGGGGAAACATCAGCATGAGCGATCTGTGGAATGCCTGCGCCGCTGCACTGAAGCAGGATCTGACCGGGGCGGAGTTCAGCACCTGGATTATGCCGCTGCAGGCGCAGGAGGGGGACGGCTCCATCTGTCTGCTCGCGCCCAACCGCTTCGTCAAGGACTGGGTCAAGCAGCATTACGAGCAGCGGATCATGCGCCTGTGCGCCGACATCAGCGTTGGCCGTGTCCACCAGGTCCGCTTCGAGATCGGTGCCGTCGGCGACGCGCGGGACGCGCAGCAGCCGCCGAGCAAAGGCACGGGGGTCCGCGCCGGTGCGGACGGCGGTCTCGACCGTCGGCGCGCCGAGAGCAATCTGAACAAGGACTTCACCTTCTCCACCTTCGTGGAGGGCAAATCGAACCAGATCGCCCGCGCCGCGTCCGTGCAGATCGGCAAGAATCCGGGCACGGCCTACAACCCGCTGTTCATCTACGGCGGCGTCGGACTCGGCAAGACGCACCTGATGCACGCGGTCGGCAACACGATCCTGGACTCCAACCCGGGCGCACAGGTGATCTATGTCCATTCGGAGCGCTTCGTGTCGGACATGATCCGCGCGCTCCAGCACAACAAAATCGACGAGTTCAAGGCGCGGTATCGTCGGGTGAACGCACTCTTGATCGACGACGTCCAGTTCTTCGGCAACAAGGATCGCTCCCAGGAGGAGTTCTTCCACACCTTCAATGCCCTGTTCGAGAGCAAACAGCAGATCGTGTTGTCGAGCGACCGTTATCCGAAAGAGGTCTCCGGACTTGAGGAACGCCTGAAGTCCCGCTTCGGCTGGGGCCTGACGGTGGGCATCGAGCCGCCGGACTTCGAGACCCGTGTGGCCATCCTGCACAGCAAGGCGGCGCTGCTGAACGTGGAGCTGCCGGAGGACGTGGGCTACTTCGTCGCCAAGCGCATGACCTCGAACATCCGCGAGCTGGAGGGTGCCCTGCGCCGCCTTGTGGCCAACTCGCAGTTCATGGGTGCGAGCATCGACATGGCGTTCACCCGCGAGGTGCTGCGCGACATGTTCGTGGCGCAGGATCGGCAGATCACCATCGACAACATCCAGAAGACCGTCGCCAACTACTACAAGCTCAGGGTGTCGGACCTGACATCCGCGAAGCGCACGCGCAACATCGCGCGCCCCCGCCAGGTGGCCATGGCCCTGGCCAAGGAGCTCACCAAGGCGAGTCTGCCCGAGATCGGCGACGCCTTCGGCGGTCGCGACCACAGCACGGTGATCCACGCGACGCGCAAGATCGAGGCCCTGCGGGCGAGTGACACCATGATCGAAGAGGACTACCGAATCCTGTTGAGAACCCTGACGAGCTGACTGTGGATAACTTGTGGGCAGTTTGCCAGGGCCGGTTTGTCGACACGTTATCCACAGGTTCGCAGCGAAAAATCAACAGCCGGATGCTTCGGCAACTGGCTGAACAGGCAGCAGAACGGTCGCCTTGTTGGGTTTTCCCCAGGCCTTATTACAGCTACGGTAGACATTCATCCTTTCCAATAATCAACAGAGGGAGGCAGGAGCAGCGTGAAGATCGAGATCCCGCGGGACGACCTGCTCGGCGCTTTGGGCGTCGTGGCAGGGGTCGTCGAACGGCGCCAGACATTGCCGATCCTGGCCAACGTGCTGCTCCAGACGAACGAGGAAGCGTTGCGGCTCGCGACGACGGATTTGGAGCTCGCCATCAGCACACAGGTCTCCGCCTCCGCGGTGGCGGAGCCGGGGGCCGTGACCGTCCCTGCGCGCAAGCTGATGGACCTGTGTCGCTCCCTGCGCGAGGGCAGCAAGGTCAGCATTCGCACGGAGCGGGAGCGGTGCGTGGTTTCAAGCGGACGGACGCGGTTCACGCTGTCGACGCTGCCTGCGGCCGACTTTCCGAGCATCGCTGCTGAGGAGGAGCTGCGCTCGATGCATCTTGGGTCGCGTCAGCTGAAGCAGTTGCTGGACAAGACGGCCTTCGCCATGGCCCAGCAGGACGTGCGCTATTACCTGAACGGTGTGCTGCTGGAGTTTGCGGGGGATGCGCTCGTGGCCGTGGCGACGGATGGGCATCGGCTGTCCCGGTTCGCCGTGGCACTGGATGCGTCCGGAGCCGAGGCGGAGGGCCAGATGATCGTGCCTGCCAAGACGGTGGCGGAGATGCGGCGCCTGCTGACGGATGATGACGCGATGCTGGAGCTGCGTTGGGGTGAGCGGTCAATCGTCGCAGCCTTTGGCCAGACGGTGGTGACTTCCAAGCTCGTGGACGGGAAGTATCCCGAGTACCAACGCGTCATCCCGAAGGGCCTGCCGCGCCGGGCGGTGGTGGACCGGGACTTGATTCGAACCGGCCTGCAGCGGGCGGCCATTTTGTCGAACGAGAAGTACAAGGGCGTGCGTATCAGTTTCGACGAGGGCGTCGTGGGGTTGCAGGCCCAGAATCCGGAGCAGGAGGTCGCCGAGGACGAGGTTGAGGCCAATTACGCCGGAGAGGCTGTGACCATCGGCTTCAATGTGGCGTATCTGCTGGATGCGCTGCATGCCATCGAGGCCGGTGATGTGGAGATCAACTTCCAGGATGCCGACAGCAGCTCCATCTGGCGCGGCGTGGGCTGCGAAGAGGAGACGTTCGTGGTCATGCCCATGCGACTCTGATAGGGGAATGGTTCTGTTCGTTGTCGGTCCTTTCGTCACTCCGCATCAGGAACCTGCGCTGTATCCGGCGTGCTGACCTGAGCCTGCCCCAGGGGCTCGTCTGGTTGCGGGGCGCCAACGGTGCCGGAAAGACCACGTTGCTGGAAGCGATCTATCTGCTGGACCGGGGTCGAACCTTTCGTGGGCGGCGCAGCGGCCCTGTGACGACGCGGGGAGAAGCTGCAACCACGGTGGTCGGCGTCGTGGACGATGGTGGCCGGCCACGGAAGCTTCAGTGGACAAGTCAGGATGGTGGTGCCGTGGCCGGACCGGCACTGACCCGATTCGTCGGCACCTCGAGCTACAGCGTTGTGGAGGGCGATCCAGCCCTGCGCCGACGGTTCCTTGACTGGTCACTGTTTCACGTGGAACGGCGAGCGCCGGAGCTGTGGCGGCGAGTCAAGCGCTTGCAGCAACAGCGCAACGCGTGGCTGCGAGGCGGCGCGCGCGGCAAGGCCGTCTGGGATGCCCCTTATGTCGAGGAGCTGGCCGAGCTTTGGGGCCTCCGCACGCACTTTCTCCACGTCGTGAATGACGCTTACCAAGATTTGACGACGACGTTGTGCCCCGCGGGTGCACTTGGGTTGCGCTGGCATTGGTCGGGTCAGGGACGCGATCTCGGTGAGGTACTCGCGAGTCACCTCGCCGGGGACATGGAGCGTGGATATACGTTCCTGTCGCCGTCTCGGGGGGACCTGGTTTTCGAGCGGGAGTCGCTGCCGTGGAGCGGCTCGCGGGGCGAGAACAAGATCGCCGGGATGCTGCTGCAACTGGCGGTTCAGGATGTGGTCCGGCGGTCCGGCAGTGCGCCGCAGGTGGTCCTGTTGGATGACCCTTATGCCGAGGTGAGCGAGATGCACATTGGCCCGGTGGTGCGGCGTTGGCTTGAGTCCGCGGACCAGTTGATCGTCACGAGCCTGGCTGATCGGCAGGAGCCCGGAGCCGGCTTGGATGTGGCCGCGATGTTCCACGTGGAACAGGGTGATGTCAAAAGTATGGCCGATCAGTGAGCCCGTTACCGGGACAGCGCACCGAGAACGCCAGCTGACGGCCACACCGTCCTCTGCCGGCCGCCCTACGGGCGTAGCGGGAGCTTCTGTTCATGTGGCTCACCAGCCCGCGCCGAACCCCAACCGCGGTACAATATGATGTTGGCCAGCGCGCCCCAGGACGGTCACGCCGCGCCCAGGACAGCCCGAATCATTCTCCAGGACGACCTACAGCACACTTATGACATACGACTCCTCAAGCATCAAGGTTCTGCGGGGATTGGATGCTGTCCGCAAGCGCCCCGGCATGTACATCGGCGACACCGACGATGGGACAGGGCTCCACCACATGATCTTCGAGGTCGTCGACAACTCCATTGACGAGGCGTTGGCGGGTTATTGTTCCGAAATATCGGTGGTGATCCACGACGATCAGTCCGTGACCGTCACTGACGATGGGCGCGGGATCCCGGTGGACATCCACCCAGAGGAGAACCGCTCCGCCGCCGAGGTCATCATGACCGTGCTTCACGCGGGCGGAAAGTTCGATGACAACAGCTATAAGGTCTCCGGTGGGCTCCATGGCGTCGGCGTCTCGGTGGTGAACGCCCTGTCCGAGCGGCTTGAGCTCCGTATCGGCCGTGGCGGAGGCCTGTATCAGCAACAGTTCACGGCGGGCGTTCCCGATGCACCGCTCGCCCGCATCGGTGACTCCGAGCACAGCGGCACCGTCATCCGCTTCTGGCCCGCCGCCACCGTCTTCTCTGACCGCGACTTTCACTACGACATCCTGTCCAAGCGCCTCCGCGAGCTGTCGTTTCTGAACTCGGGCGTCAAGATCCGGCTGCGGGACGAGCGTACCCAACGCGAGGACACCTTCGAGTACGTCGGCGGCATCCAGGCGTTCGTTCGCCACCTGAACGAGAACAAGTCTCCGCTCCACCCGACGGTGTTCTACTTCTCCGCGGAGCGCGATCACGTCGTGGTCGAGGTTGCCCTGCAGTGGAACGACTCCTATCAGGAGTCCATCTTCTGCTATACGAACAACATCCCCCAACGGGATGGCGGCACCCACCTCGCGGGCTTCCGGGCGGGGTTGACCCGTACCCTGAATCAGTACATCGAGCGCGAGGGACTGGACAAGAGCCAGAAGACGCGCCCGGTGGGTGATGATGCCCGCGAAGGTCTCACCGCCGTGGTGTCGGTGAAGGTGCCGGACCCGAAGTTCTCCTCCCAAACCAAGGACAAACTGGTGTCGTCCGAGGTGAAGCCCGTGGTGGAGTCACTGTTCGTGGAGCATCTCGGCACCTTTCTCGAGGAGCACCCGGCGGAGGCCAAGGTCATCGCCAACAAGATGCTGGAGGCAGCCCGGGCCCGCGAGGCTGCGCGCAAGGCACGGGAGATGACCCGGCGCAAGGGCGTGCTCGACGTGGCCGGGCTGCCCGGAAAGCTCGCCGACTGCCAGGAAAAGGACCCAGCCAAATCAGAGCTGTTCATCGTCGAGGGCGACTCCGCCGGCGGCTCCGCGAAGCAGGGCCGGGATCGGGGCTTCCAAGCCATCCTGCCGCTCAAAGGCAAGATCCTGAACGTGGAGAAGGCGCGCTTCGACAAGATGTTGTCGTCCGCGGAGGTCGGCACTTTGATCACCGCCCTGGGCTGCGGCATCGGTCATGATGAGTACGACCCAGACCGTCTGCGCTACCACCGGATCATCATCATGACCGACGCCGACGTTGACGGCGCCCACATCCGAACCCTGCTGCTCACCTTTTTCTATCGCCAGATGCCGGAGCTGGTGGAGCGCGGCCATGTTTACATCGCGCAGCCCCCGCTCTATAAAGTGAAACGAGGCAAGCAGGAGGACTATTTGCTCGACGACGCCGAGCTCGGCTCCTCCCTGCTGCGCGCGGCGCTGGACAAGGCAACCCTGCGGGTCGGCGAAGACGCGCCACCGCTGTCGGCGGAGTCCCTCGGCCAGCTCGCCGCTGAATACCAGTCGTTTCGCGCGATGCTGGAGCGTCTGCAACGCCGCTACGATCCGCTGCTGATGGAACAGCTCATCTCGCTGCCGCGGCTGACAGCGGATAAGCGTGCGGACGCCGCGGAGCTCGATGCCTGGGTCGACCAGCTGGTGGCCCGCATGAACGCCCGCACTGGGCCGGCGCTGGACTATCGACTCGCCGTCCAGCGCGCTGGGGCGCCTGATGCACGGCCGCAGCTCCAAGTGGTCCGACTGGTGCACGGCATTCCCGAGACCACCTCCATGGGTCTGGACTTCTTCGATGGGCCTGAGTACGAGCGCATCGCGGTCCTGGCCGAAAAGCTCGACGGTCTGGTGCAGCCCGGGGCAGTGGTCACCCGGGGTGAGCGTCAGCAGTCGGTCGAATCCTTCGCGGAAGCCTATGACTGGCTGCTGTCTGAGGCCCGGCGGGGCTACAGCATCCAGCGCTACAAAGGGCTCGGCGAAATGAATCCCGCGCAGCTCTGGGACACGACCATGGACCCCAACACCCGCCGATTGCTGCGGGTTACCATCGAGGACGCGGTGGCGGCGGACCAGATCTTCACCACACTCATGGGTGAGTACGTCGAGCCCCGGCGGGAGTTCATCGAGCGCAACGCCCTGGACGTGGAAAATCTCGACGTCTGAGACGCGCGCGTCGCGGCGTGGAACACAGCCCCGCGCGTCACCCACCCAATCACGTCCCGGTCGGCGCGCGAGGGATCGTCCATCGCTGCATCCTGACGTGCAGCCGACGTCGTCCGGGGTCAGGTGGCCAACAGCCGTTCTGCTGCGGAACGGAGATCGTCGAACACGGGTGTCTGTGCCAAGGCGGCAGGCAGGGCGCCCGCAGTGACTGCACCATTGCCGGTGCGCACCAGCACCGGCCGCGCGCCAGCACATGCGGCAGCCTTCAGATCCCGCAGCGAATCTCCGATGAAGGGCGTACTGTCGAGCGTCACCGAGAAACGCGCCGCGATGCTTTCCAGCAACGCCGGTCCTGGCTTGCGACAGCGGCAGTGATCATCCGGGCCGTGCGGACAAAATGCGATTAGGTCGATGCGCCCGCCGACAGCGGCCGCACGGCTGCACAGCAGGCTGTGCATGCGGTTCAGGGCATCCACGTCGAAGAGTCCGCGGGCGAGGCCTGACTGATTGGTCGCGATGGCGACATGCACTCCCGACTGGGTGAAGCGGGCAATCGCCTCCAGACTGCCCGCGATGGGCCGGATCTCACTGGGAGAGCGGATGTAGTCTGGAGAATCCTCGTTGACTACCCCGTCCCGGTCGACGATGACGAGCTTCATGCGAAGGGTCGGTCACGCATCGGCCCATGCGCCGGCGCCGAACCGGCGGTGGATGCTGGCAGCATGGAACAGCTCGAGCGCATCCACTCAAGCCGTTTCCGCGGGACGGAGCCGGCCGATATCCGCGATGCTGGAGAACAGGCTGAGCACCCCCTGGAGGAGCGCGACGCGATTGGCGCGCAGGGCCGGGTCATCCACATTGACCATCACTTCATCGAAGAACCGATCCACGACGGGCCGGAGCTCCGCCAGGGCGCTCAACGCCTGTGCGTAGTCGCCTGCCTCCAGCATAGGCGCAACACGCTCCCGCGCCATGGCGACAGTGGTCGCGAGCCGAAGCTCTGCATCGTCCTGGAGCAGGTTTTCGCGGACACTGGTATCCCCCGCCTGCGCGTCCGATTTCCTCAGGATGTTGGCGATGCGCTTGTTGGCAGCGGCGAGCGCGCCCGCGGCCTCGTGCTGCGCGAAGGCGGCGACGGCGCGAACGCGTCGGTCGAAGTCGCTGGGCACGGAGGCATCCACCGCCATCACCGACTCGATGGCATCCGCATCGATGTCCAGGTCGGCGTAATACCCGGGCAGGCGCTCCATCACGTAGGCATAGGTCTCCTGTACGGCCGCCGCGGCGGAAACGTCCGCGGGGAATGCCGCGGCAGCGTCGCTGAGCAGCGCACGCAGATCCAGCGGCAGGGGGGTTTCGATCAGAATCCGGAGCACGCCGATGGCGGCCCGCCGCAGGCCGTAGGGGTCCTTCACCCCGCTGGGCCGCTCGCCGATGGCGAAGATGCCGACGAGCGTGTCCAGCCTGTCCGCCAGCGCGAGCACGCGCCCGCACTGGGTCGCCGGCAGCACGTCGCCCGCATGACGTGGCAGGTACTGCTCCGCCATGGCCGCCGCGACGCAGGGGTCCTCCCCGCTGCGCGTGGCATAGTGCCGCCCCATGATGCCCTGGAGGCTTGCGAACTCTCCGACCATGGCCGTGACCAAGTCACATTTCGCGAGCAGCGCAGAGCGCTCGGCGAGCGCAGGGTCGTAACCCAGCGCTGCAGCGATGTGCCGGCAGGAGCTCGCCACACGGCGGGACTTGTCGGCAACGCTGCCGAGCTTGTGCTGGAACACCACCCGCTCCAGGACGGGCATGAAGTCCGCGAGCGGCGTGCGCAGATCCTGCTCCCAAAAGAAGCGAGCGTCACTGAAGCGGGGCCGGATGACCCGCTCATTGCCGGCGCGAACCACGTCCGGCTCGCGGCTCTCGATATTGCTGACGGCGATGAAATAGGGCAGCAGCCCGGCATCCGCGCGCTGGACCGGGAAATATTTCTGGTGCTGCTGCATGGTTTCGATGAGGGCCTCAGCCGGCACCTCCAGAAAGACGTCTTCGAAATGGCCCAGCAGGGCCACCGGCCACTCGCAGAGCGCGGTGACCTCACGCAGCAGATCGTCGGGGATGCTTGCCCGACCGTCCACGCGCTTGGCGAGCGCCGTCACCTGCTCGCGGATCTGCGCCTCGCGTGCCGCAAAATCCGGCTCCACATAGGCGCTGCGCAGGGCCGCGGCGTAGGCGTCCGGGCTGCTGATGGGGATGGGTTCCGGATGGTGGAACCTGTGGCCGCGCGATTCGGTGCCGATGGCAATACCGAGCACGCTGCCGGATACCGGGGCCTCGCCGAAGCGCATGCAGACCCAATGGACGGGCCGCACAAAGGAGACGTCACTGTCGCCCCAGCGCATGCGCTTGGGGATCGGCAGCTGGCCCAGAGCGGCGGCCACCAGCTCCGGCAGCAGGTCGGCGGTGAGCTGCCCGGATTCGGTGCTGCGGTGCACCAGCCAGCTGCCCTTGTCGGTTTCCTCCCGCGCCAGGGCGTCCACCTCGACCCCGCAGGACCGTGCAAAGCCGAGTGCCGCCTTGGTGGGCGCCCCGTCAGGTCCGTACGCTGCCTTGAGCGCAGGGCCCCGGCGAATACTTTCGCGGTCCGGTTGGCGCCAGGCCAGCCCACGGACAATGAGCGCCAGTCGTCGCGGCGTGGCGTAGCGCTCGACGGCGCCATGCGTGAGGGATCGAGCCTGGAGCTGCGCACCGAAGTGCTCGGCGAAGGCGGCGGACAACCGCGGCAGTGCAGTGGGCGGCAGCTCCTCGGTGCCGATCTCGACCAGAAGATCCTGTGCGGCTTCCATGGTAGTCACCTCGTTGCGTCCTGAGCCTGAGCCTGAGCCTGAGCCTGCGGTGGCGCCGACAGCATCGGGAAGCCCAGGGCCTCACGGCTGGCGAAATAGGCCTCGGCCACGGCGCGCGCCAGGCTGCGGACACGCAGGATGAAGCGCTGTCGCTCGGTGACGGACAGCGCACCCCGCGCGTCGAGCAGGTTGAACAGATGCGAGCCCTTCAGCACCTGCTCGTAGGCGGGCAGGGGCAGCGATTGCTCGATCAGCTGCATGCTCTGGCGCTCGGCCACGTCAAAGGCACCGAACAGGGCCTCCACATCCGCGTGCTCGAAGTTGTAAGCGGACTGCTCGCGCTCGTTCTGCAGGAAGACGTCGCCGTAGGTCACGGCGCCCTGCGGCGTGCCCGCCCACTTCAGGTCGAAGACGCTCTCCGCCCCCTGAAGGTACATGGCGATGCGCTCCAGCCCATAAGTGATCTCACCGCTCACCGGCCGGCACTCAAGCCCGCCCACCTGCTGGAAATAGGTGAACTGCGTCACCTCCATGCCGTTCAGCCACACCTCCCAGCCGAGGCCCCAGGCCCCCAGGGTCGGCGACTCCCAGTTGTCTTCCACGAAGCGGATATCGTGCACCAGCGGGTCGATGCCGAGCAGACGCAGGGAGTCGAGATACTGCTCCTGAATGTCGGCCGGCGAGGGCTTCAGGATCACCTGATACTGATAGTAATGTTGCAGCCGATTCGGGTTCTCACCGTAGCGCCCGTCGGTGGGCCGGCGCGACGGCTGCACATAGGCGCAGTTCCAAGGCTCCGGCCCGATGGCGCGCAGAAAGGTGGCTGGATGAAAGGTCCCGGCGCCCACCTCCATGTCGTACGGTTGCAGCACGACACAGCCGCGCTCGGCCCAGTAGGTCTGCAAACGGAAGATGAGCTCCTGAAAAGTCGCGGGTATGGCGGCGTTTGAAGTCAAGCGGCTGGTCCGGCGGGGTTGCTGAAAGCGGGCATTCTATCGGCAACGCTGCCGGCCCGACCACAACCGCCGCTGCCGGCGTTGCAGGTCTTCCCTATAATCGCCGCCGTGAGCAACCTGGCGCGCCAAGACCATGCCGCCGCCTGCGGCCTGTCCCGGTCGGGCTGCGGCGCCCTGGTCAACGCCCCCAGCATCGCGCCCGCCATCCCGATTCGCAGCCGAGCAGGCCCGCCCGGCGCGCGAGCAGCAGTCGAGGGAGAGTCTCATGGGATCAGCCATCGCACCCGGCAGCACCAGTGACCAGCGCTTGCGCGAGCGCCGCACTGCCGTGGCGCGCACCGCTTTCGTGGGTGCCGTCGCCAATCTGGTGCTGTCGCTGGTGAAGATCGGTGTCGGGCTGGTGGGCCACTCGCAGGCCCTCATCGCCGACGGTATCCATTCCCTGTCGGACCTCGCCACCGACCTGTTGGTGTGGATTGCCGGCCTCCAGGCGAGTCGCGGGCCGGACGACGAGCATCCCTACGGTCATGGCCGCTACGAGACCATGGCCACCCTGGCGCTCGCGCTGCTGCTGGCGGCCGTGGCCATCGGCATCGGCTGGGACGCGGCAAAACGGTTGTTCTCGCCGGAGCATCTGCTCACCCCCGGCTGGATCACGCTGTTCGCGGCGCTCGGCTCCATCCTCGTGAAGGAGTGGCTCTACTGGTACACCCTTGCCTACGCACGGCGGGTCCGGTCCGACATGCTGCGGGCCAACGCCTGGCATCACCGCACTGACGCGATCTCTTCCATCGTGGTGCTCATCGGCATTGCCGGTACCCTCGCGGGCCTGCCCTATTTGGATGCAGTGGCGGCCTTCGTCGTTGCCGTGATGATTGCGCACATTGCCTGGGAGCTGGGCTCCGACGCCGCGCGCGAGCTGGTGGACACCGGCCTGGAGCCCGAGCGCCTCGCCGCGGTGCGTGAGACGATTCTTAAGGTGGGCGGGGTGCGCGACCTGCACATGCTGCGCACGCGCTCCATCGGCGGCACCGTATCCACCGACGTCCACGTCCTGGTGGATCCCTACATCAGCGTCTCGGAAGGGCATCTCATCAGCGTCAAGGTCGAGCAGCAGCTCAAGAGGCATATCGACGAGATCGAAGACGTTACCGTTCACATCGATCCAGAAGACGACGATGTCGCGCCGCCAACCATGGGTCTGCCGAGCCGCCGCGAGGCCCTCGCGCGGCTCGCCGCACACTGGGCGAACCTGCCGGAGCTCGCCCGCCCGGAGCGGGTGCAGCTGCATTATCTGGACGGCCGTATCGAGGTGGAGGTCTTCCTGCGCGAGCCCGGCGCACGCGAGCCTGAGGCAGGCAGTGCGAGCCTCGCCGAGCGCGCGGGCGCAGCCGTGGCGGGCGATCCGATCTTCGCCGGGG
>PR_CR_10_Liq_1_inCRDRAFT_1000933_pt1 | contig 17309 bp, 6 predicted proteins | sample PRCRCaboRojoPR_3_FD_10241 | JGI IMG/M metagenome (IMG submission 10241)
CAAAGCCTTTTGCATCCACAAGTCCAAAAGACCCTGCTCTTCCGAAACTTGTTCCAAGCCTTGCTTGAGCAAACTATCTGCGTTAAGCCGCCACTCTTCAACTCTCTGTGCAATGGTTTCTAAGTCCCTAAGTTCTTGACTAGGAACTCCTTTCTTCAGGGTTTCTCGGAACTCTTCTAAGTCCACTACTTGGCGCTTTACGCGTTCTGTGCGGGCTCCTGCTCGCTCCTGGCACACCCAACAAGCAAACTCTTCCGACTTTTCGAGTTCGTTGACGTCTATTAAAATACAAGAGGGGTGGTACCACTCTCCACAAAAGTCACAACTAACCATTATGTTGTCGTCCCAGTTCATTTCGTTCCTGCACACACAGTAAGTGCTCCAGGGAACTTGCAAGTCCCTGGGCCGTTTGGGNGGTTTCTTGCCTGACTTAACTTCGTCAGTAGTTCTTTGTTTGTAGGACAAAGCACGTTTTCTCTTCGTTTCGAAAAATGGAGTTTTGGCTTTAGGGAAGAGTTTTCCTTTCCTGATGATCAAGGATATGCCTTCAGTGGGGTGGTACAGAGGAAAGGCGTAACTCACACTAGGAATTTCTACTTCAGGGGCTTTTTCCAAAGCGTTCAAAAGGTCTTCCTTCAAGTTTCCTTCGGACTCTAACTTGTACTCTTGGAAAAAACAGCGCTTTTTGAAAACCTTAGACTGGCAAGCTTGTCTTGGAGGCGGGTTGGGAATGGCGTTAATGATCCCTTTGGCTTTTTTCCTCCACTCTTTGAAGCTCTCAGCTGAACTTCTCAGGGCTTCTATGAGTTTCTGGTCCATACTCACCAACTCTCCTTCTTTGATCAGACTCCTCAGTTCTGCGTAGTCTCCTCCTTTGCACAGGAACTCCTGGGCTCTTTCTTCCCAAAGTTCCATCACCATTATGGTTTTCTTGAGAGTTTCTTTTTGGTTAAAAGCTACTGGCACTTGTTTCGTTTGCTTGTACAGGACTTCCAGGTCTTCTTTGGAGCCTTCTTCGCAAACTCTTTCCAGTTCCATTTTCCAAGTCTGTGTTTTTTGGAGTTCCTGGGTTATTTTCTCCTTGAGTTCTGTCTTCCCGTCTAGTTTGTTTCTCAACTCACAAAGTTTTTCGTAGTCTCTGGACTCCAAAGCTTGCTGGGCGCACTGTTCCCACTCGAACCTGTCTAAGTTTTGCTTGATAGTGCAGAAGTTCTGGAAGTCAACCGGAACAAGTTTGGCTTCTTCATGCAGTTCTTTGAACTTATCCAAGTCAGAGTTCTTTATAGCAACTTTGGACTGCTTCAGCCACTCTAGTGACTTAGACTGCATTTCAAGTAATTGCTGAAGTTCCTCTGAGTTCTTCATAACTTCAGGACAGTTCTGGATAAGTTTCCTAAGGGTGTTAACTTCCTCTGGAAGGGGTTCGTTTCTGGGGAACTTTTCCAGGAACTCCATTGCGTTTAAGTTCCAGTTTTCAGTGTTTTCTAGCAGACTCTTCACTTCTCGGTACTCTTCACAAGTCACTCCTAGTTGTGAATGGGTGCGTTGCAGACTCTTTATTTCAGAGAACTTCCAAGTTTCCTGGGGCCTCTTGAGGAACTCCTGGCAGACTTTTTGGAAATTGAGGGCTTTTGCTAGTTTGTTCTCTAACTGCTGGACAGCTGAGTCAACTTCCACTTTCAGGCTGCCAGAGTCTTCAATGAGCTTCTCTATGCAGGAAACTTCAGTCAAAGACTGGTTAGAAACAGCCTTTTTGGCTTGTTCCCGCCAATCCTTAGTTTTGTCAGATATGCTTTGGAGTTCTGTGACCATACTGCTGACAATTGACTTACTTTTGGCTTCGTTCAGCACTTGCGTAAGGACTTTTTGGGGAATCTTTTCAGACTCCAAAATTCTTTTGGCCTTTTCTGACCAGTGAGCAGTCACTTTTCTGTGCTCAATAGTTCCTACGTCCAAAGGCAATGCCTTAGCCTCTTCTAAAAGGCTTATGATGGAAGTTTCGTTGTGCTCGTCTTCTTGGATCATTGCTAGTCTTTCTTCCCATTCCTTTACCTGCTCCATAGCCCCCCGAAGCACCCCAATTTCGTTGTGAGTGAAGTCTAGGGCTTCTGCTTGCTTAAGAAGACTTTCAACGTGGTTTATGCTTGAACGGGAGTCGGCTCGGGTTTTCCAAGACCTCACTAAGGCGTTGGCTGACTCCACCCATTTTTTCACGTTGCGGTATTTTTCACGGAGTTGGGGAAGTTCTTTCAGGTCTATTGGGATTCTGCTGCCTTCTCCGACCAAAACGTGGAGTTGCCTCAAAGTGGGGGACTTCAGCTCGGCTACTCGGGAACTCCACTCCTCTGCGTTCTGAAGAACTTCTTCTAGGTTCTTCATGGTGGCAGTTTGCACTGGGTAGTTCTTGGACTCGACTACGAGGTTGCGGAGGTGCTCCAAGCTCAGAGACTTTTCTTTAAGGTGTTTTCTTGCTTCGGAGGAAAACTTCTGGGCTTCAGACAACCTCTCCACGATTTCGGGAGGAACATTGACTTTAATGTTGGTGGCCAACTGGAGCAGAGTTTGGAGTTCGGACTCAGTAATGCCTTCTTCCACAGCTCGGGTGATTTTTTCAAGCAGTTCTTCTTTGGAGTCCTTTTTGTTTTTCTTGATTTCTCTTTCGGCTTCCTGGACTTCTCGAGAAATGTCTTCTGGCGGTAGGTTGTTGACTAACTCGGGGTTCAAAAGCAGCTGGACTGGCTTGAGGACTGCGTACATTGCTTTGTTCAAGTCTCCGTAGGTTCTCAGGAGTTCAATGGCGCGTTCTTGGAGTCCTGCAGCTCCCTTTATTATATCACCTTCAGCTTGGGTCTCATCAAACATTTCTTTGCAGAACTTGAGGAATTTTTCCCGCCGTTCGTCTTCTTCTTTTGAGGAAACTTTGACGTAGTTGGGACTTTGGGACGGGCAGTCGCAAGTTGGCATGTCGGCTTGGAATTGCTCTCCCACTCGAGGGGACCTCAAAGTGTAGTCGTTGTGATGTTTTTTGGTGTTAACTTGAGCAGGCTTTTTGAGTTTTCTGTCTTTGTGTTTTTGCCTCAAGTGTCTCTGGTAGCACGGGTTGCACATTCCTCTGCAGTAATGGACTCCTCCTTGTTTGCACTTCGAACACACAAACTCGTCTTTTTTGGCTTTCATTATTATTACATCGAAACATTACTTGTTTTGATTTTTTGCAATGTATCATTAACTCTAACTACTTTTAGTATCTAAGATGTACGGAAGTCCTTACAGGTCGCCTTTTTCAGTCAAGGGCTCTCCGGGTCTCAGTCCCAGCTTTGAAAGACGCGAGTACTCTCCTTCAAGGAGGTCTTTGGCTTCCCCCAGTGCAAGTTACAGACCTTCTTCCTTCACCTATTCCGAGGAGTTCGTAGGTCAGTTGGAAAGAAACCACGAAAGAGCACTTAAGTCTGTTTACGACAAGTTAAGTGCCCAAGAAGCTGAGCACGAAACCAACACAGAGAATTTAAGGAGACAACTTATGGAACTAAGACGCCAGATAGAAGCAGCTGACGACCAACACGAAAGGGAAATCACCAACATCAACCAGGAAGCCAACCTCCGCAGGGAGAACCTCATCAAAGAAAAAGACTCAGTCGTTCTGAACTTGCGCAACCAAATCCAAGAAGCCAAAGTAAGTCTAAGCCAACAAAAAACCAGAAGCCAAGAAGACCAAGCCAGCGTAACCGAAGAAATTGCTAAGTACCGCTCTTCGAACAACGAACTCCGAGAAAAGATCAGAGTTCTCACTAAAGAAATCGACTACTACCACCAAGAGTTCCAAGGCACTGAACAAGAAATCGGAAGAATTGAGAAACTCAAAAGGGAAACTGTAAGGGACCACGAAGCCGAAGTTTCTGCAATAAGGAGGCACCACCAAACTAGAATGGCTGACCTAGAAGACCTTATACTTAGGAAAGACTCCGAAATCAAGCACCTTGAAAACGAAGTTTTTGCCTTGAAAACTGAAGTTGCTGACAAACAAGAAAATCACTCCAAGGACGTAGAGCACTTCGAACAGGTCCTCAACTCCACGCTTAAAATGACAGAAATGCAGGAAAGGGACCTTCAGAGAATAACTACAGCCAGGGAAGAAACTTTCAAGCACCGAAACGTGCTCATCAACGAAAAAGACAAACTCACTAAAGAAATCCGGCAGCTTTCAAAAGAAAACCAAGACCTTCTAGAAAAAATTGCCAACTTAGAAAGACTTGTTTACGGAAGGAAACTATAGTAATAAGTTAAATATGCAAGAATCAGACATTAAAAAGGTTTACAAAGACTTAGTTGAAGAGAACAAACTGTACTACTTAAGGAAGTACTGCCCAGTTTTTGAACCAGAGTACCATAAATACACCATTAAAACTAGACCTCCGCATTACGTTTTTAACTGGCGACTGAACTTCTTCAGGAGATCCCGAGAACAAGAACTCAAGGACGAAGCTATGAGGGCAGCCAGACTCAAGTGCCACGAAACTGCAAATGCATTTACCAAGTGCTCAATAGACAACCCCAGGAACGAAGGCAAAATGTGCAAGCACCTCTTCAACCCCATGAAACAGTGTTTCCAGCAAGAATTCGAGGTCGAAATGGACAAACGCAGAAGAGACATGACCAGAAACACTGAATGGTGGTGGCAAAACATCTACGACGAAGACGGCGAAGTAGGCGAACAAGCCGGAGAACCCAAAAACACCTACATAGAAAGAACCCTTGACGCTTGCGAGTGGGTTTTGGACAAACTGGACGGAGTCCTTTATAAACACGATAAGTAAGCAGAAATAAATATGTACTTGTACTCTTTGACTCTGCAACACGCCACAGGAATCCAAAAAGCAATCTTTGGCAACTTCTCAGCCGCGAAGTCCCAAGAAATAGCTGTTTCCCGGGGGAAAATTCTTGAAGTCTACAGAGCCACTGACCAAGGCCAACTTGAGTTGGTAGTCAGTGAAGAAGTGTTTGGAATGGTAAGGTGTCTCTGCACTTTCAGGATGACTGGAGCTACGAGGGACTTGCTAGTAGTTGGGTCTGACTCTGGAAGAATTGTGTTTTTGGAGTTGGAGCAGAACAAACTCCACAGAGTCCAGATGGAAACTTTCGGAAGAAGTGGGTGCCGCCGAATTGTTCCAGGGCAGTTCCTAGCAGTAGACCCCAAGGGCAGGGCCCTTATGATTGCTGCAATTGAAAAACAAAAGTTCGTTTACGTTGTCAACAGAGACTCTAACACTATGAGTGTGTCCTCGCCTCTAGAAGCCCACAAAAGCAAAACTATTTTGTTTGACGTCTGTGGAGTGGACGTGGGGTTTGAAAACCCTTTGTTTGCTTGTATTGAAGTTGAGTATCGAGAAAAAGAACTCACAGGCGAAGCCAACAAGGTTCTGAGTTTTTACGAAATGGACTTGGGACTAAACCACGTTATCCGCAAGTCTGCCAAACCCATCGACAACTCTGCCAACACCCTAATAGGAGTTCCCGGAGGAAGTGACGGACCTGGTGGAGTTTTGGTTTGCTGCGAAAACTTCATTACTTACCAAAACGAGTCAGTAGTTCTCAAGTGCCTTTACCCAAGAAGAGCAGACATGAACGACCAACAGACACTTCTCATTAATTCCTACGCAACCCACAAACAAAAAGACCTTTTCTTCTTCCTTTTGCAGTCTGAACTGGGCGACCTCTACAAAGTCACTTTGAACTACCAAGACTCTGCAGTGCACTCTTTGCAGGTTCAGTACTTCGATACAATTTTTCCGTGCTTGTCCCTGTGCATTCTCAAAACTGGGTTTCTTTTTGCAGCAGCTGAGTACTCAAACCACGCAGTCTACCAGTTCCAAAGCATTGGCGAAGACGACGAAACTGCCCTTTGCACTTCCACAACACAAACTCAAGCTTACTTCATGCCTAGACCCTTAAAGAACCTTTACTTGCTTTACGAAATTGAAAGCTTGTCTGCTATCAGTGACATGAAGGTCCAAGACTTAGCCAAGGAAGGAAACCCACAAATATACACTTTGTGTGGCAGAGGAACAAGGTCAAGTCTCCGAGTGTTGAGGCACGGACTAGCTGTTAGTGAAATGGCAGCTTCCCAACTCCCTGGAAAACCCAACGGTGTTTGGTGCTTAAGGGCTAACTTTGAAGGGCCTTCGTTCCATAAGTACATACTCATCTCCTTTTTGAATGCAACACTTGTACTAGGAGTTGCTGACAAAGTGGCAGAAGTCACCAACTCTGGCTTCGACACTTCCAACGCAACTATCCACGCTGGACTCCTAGCTAACAACTGCTACCTGCACGTTCTGCACTACGGAATCAAGATAATCGTGTCGCCTGACCAAGTAGAAACCTGGGAAGCTCCTGGGAAAATATCAAAGGCTACCTCTAACCAAAAACAAGTAGCTATTACTCTTCAGGGGGGAGTGTTGGTTTACTTCGAAGTTGACTCTTCTGGCAAGTTCAAAGAAGTTGAAAAGCGGGAAATGGAACAAGAAGTTATGTGTATGAGCATTCCTGAAATATCTGAAGGAAGAGTTAGGTCGAGGTTCCTTGCTTTGGGGTGCTACGACAACACCATAAAACTACTCAGTTTAGACCCAGAAAGTTACTTGAGGAGACTTAGCACCCAAGCATTGCCTGCCTGCCAACCTGAGTCTTTAGCACTGTTGGAAATGGGACAAGAAGCCCAACTTTATCTGTACGTTGGCCTTACAAACGGAACTATACTCCGCACTGTCGTTGACAAAATCACAGGACAACTCTCTGACACCAACTCTAGGAAACTTGGCACTAAACCTGTGAAGATCTTTCCTGGACTAGTAGCTTCCACACCAGGAATACTAGGGCTGAGTTCTAGGAGTTGGGCTGAGTACGACTACATGAACACACACTACGTTTCACCCCTTTCGTACTACTTGCTGGAACACGCTGCTCCTTTTAGTTCCCCTCAGTGTCCTGAAGCCTTTGTGGGGATTTCAGGCAACTTCTTGAGGATTTTTGCTTTTGACAAACTTGGGGAAATCTTTAACCAAACCATTTTGCCACTTAGGTACTCGCCCCGCAAAATGGAGATTGAACCTTCAAGTCAGAGTTTAGTGGTGCTGGAGTACGACCACAACGCCTTTCCAATAGCTAAAAGACAAGAAATCAAAAAGGCCCTGGACTTTATGGAAACAGAAGAAACCTCTGAAAGAGAAGTTGGGACTCCCATGGCAGGCGAAGGGCTTTGGGCTTGCTGTCTGAGGATAGTGGAACCTACTTCGCTAGAAACTACTCACCTTTTAGAAATTGAAAACAACGAAGTTTTAGTCAGTATGGCGATTTGCAACTTTTCGGGCTACGAAAGTGAGTTGTTTTTAGTTTGTGGAGGAGTGAAGGACATGAAGCTGCAACCTAGAAGCTACAGCGAGTGTTTTGTTTGGGTTTTCAGGATCTCCAGCAACAAGTTAGAACTAGTTCACAAAACTAGTGTCGAAGACGTGCCTTTGGCTATTTGCCCTTACTACGGTAAAGTATTGATAGGGGTTGGAAAGTACCTGAGGATCTACGAGTTAGGAAAAAAGAAACTGCTTAAGAAGTCCGAAAACAAAGTAACTTTCAACAACTTGATTTCAATCGTCAAGGTGGACGGAGAAAGGATCTTTGCAAGCGACATCAATGAAACCATGAACGTTCTCACTTGGAGACAAGAAGACAACCAAATCGTAAGTTTTGCAGACGACGTGATGGGGCGCTGGCTCACCAACGCAGAAGTACTCGACCACGACACCATTGCACTAGTTGACAAGTTCGAAAACGTGTTTGTGAGCAGGATTCCTGCAGCTTGTGAAGAGGACGAAGCCAACTTAAGTGCTGTGAAGTTCAAGTGGGAAGCTGGGTTCCTCAACTCTGCTTACTACAAACTCGAACACATTGCCCACTTCCACCTAGGAGACCTAGCCACTTCCATCCAAAAAGTCAAACTGAGCGAGTATGCCAACGAAGCAATGGTGTACTCCACAACAATGGGCTCGATTGGGGCTTTGCTGCCCATTACACACAAAGAAGACCTGGAGTTTTTTGTGCACTTAGAAATGTACATGAGACAAGAGTCACTGCCTCTTTTGGGAAGAGACCACTTGGCTTTCAGGTCAGCTATAGCTCCTGTCAAAAACGTAGTAGACGGGGACTTGTGCGAGGGTTTCCCAAAACTTAGTTTTGACTTGCAAAACGTACTTGCTGAACAACTCGAGCACAGACCCACAGAGATCTTAAAAAGACTGGAAGAGTTCCGGAACTGCATTCTTTAATTAAAGTGTTTCTTAACTTAAGAGAATTGGCTTTCCAGTTTTCATACTATTGTAATAAATGTAGGCAAAGTCCGCGAGCAAAGCCGAGTGTAGGATGTCAGCAATTATCAAGTAGCCAAAAGTTTCGCCTTCGAGGTACATGTTGATCCAAAAGAACAACCTAAACAACCTAGCAGTTCCCAAGCACATCAAATAGTGTCCAGTCATGGTTTCTACTTCCTTTGACTTCCTCATCATTAAAAACTGAGGAAGCAAACCTGCACTTTCCATAAAAATAGTGAAACTCACCAGCATCTGTACAGTTAAGTAAAACTGGTTCTTGGCTCCTGGGTGGAACAAAAAGCACAAAACTAGACAACAAACCGAAATGGAAATTGCATCCAGGTACTTGCTGGTTGAATATTCAACGGTGTGTTTGTATTTGTGGCATAGGTAACAGCAGTATGCTCCCAAAACTACGTTCGAGATAAGTTCTATGTAGGCTAAAGGCAGTCCCATGAGTCTTGTGTCGAAAATCCACACACACCTCGACAGAGTTGCTATGAAAAACACCCACTGAGTGTCGGGACACATTCCGTAGATTGACTTTTGCTTCTGCATCTTCACAACCAAAATACAACTAGCTGCTACTTGGAACAAATAGCCCAACGTAAATAGCCACAGAACAATGTCCATTTCAGCTTAATTATATTAGATGTAAGAATTACTAAGCAAAGAAGCCATCTTCAGTTTGCTTTCTAGAGTCTCCAAAGCTTCTTTAGTCCACTCTAAAACCCCCTTTAAGTGCAGGTTGGCTTCCTCAGCTGTCAACATCACTAAGTTGCCAACTTCAGGTGCTTCGTTCATCTTCCATCTCACCAGCTTCAGGTTCTTTTCCAACCCACTGTAAGCAGATCGCCACCTCCAAACGTCCTTAGCAAGTTTTTCGATGTACTCAACGTCAAGGTCGCAAACGTTGCTGAATCTTTCAGACTCCAACCCCACTAGTTGCCTTTGGAGGTTCCTGTAAGCTTGAGTATTGTATTTGTAGGCACTTGAACCAGTGAAAGGCACACCTCCCAATTTGGAGAGAATGTACGTAGCTATTGAAGTTCCAGTAATGCAAGGCATTGTTCCTATTACTGGCATCACCCGAGTTCTGAACTTTGCAATGTCGTCAAACCTCTTCTGTGTGTCGGACTTAGAGTCCCGCTGCGACAATAGCTTCCTAGTTGCTTCCTCTGCTGAGTAAACAACAGTAATTCCAGAACTAATCCCTCTTCCATGAAGCGCTTTTCTGATCTTCCTCATGAGTTCGCAGTTCCTAGTTTCCGAAATATCGCATATTTGGATCCTCGTAGGGTCAATCTTTCCTCCAGCTCCCCCTGAACTGATTGCTGGCAAGTTGTTTCGGTAGCAGTACTCTAGTAAGTCTGCTTTTGTGTTTATGTTGTCAATACAGTCGACCACAAAGTCAGGATTCCCTCCAAGCAGGTCAGGAGCGTTTTCTTTGGAAAAGAGAGTGTTGAAAGCCTCAACTTCGCACTGAGGAATGATTCTGTTGATGTGGTCTTTTAGAACGTCAGCTTTGGTTCTTCCCACATCGCCTGTTTCAGCACAGGCATGCCTGTTGAGAGAACTAGTAGTTACTAGGTCAAAGTCAATTAGTCTTAGTTTCTTAACTCCTGACCTAGCTAAGGCTATAACTAAGTGACTCCCCACTCCTCCTAGTCCAACGACAGTCACAAAACTACTTTGTATTCTGTCTTGTCCTTTTTGGAAAAACTGCACGTTCCTCACAAGTTGCTCTTCAAGAGGCAGTGCCTTAATTTTCTTCTTTGTTCCAAAGTAGACTCCCAGTCCCCCAACCAATGTTCCCAGTCCAAATGCCAAAAGTTTCTTAGTTGAAATCATATTTAATATTAACCGGAAATGTACTTCGGGCATGAATCACACTCAAACACTCAAGTATGGGATTAAAACGAAACTCACTGTACCGCTTAAAGCAACTCCTCCTAAATAGTTATAGTTGCTAAGGAGCGGCCATTATTCCATTTTTATTATAAGCCAAACTCCATTTAAAACTACCAGAAACCAAACAAGGCCAACAACAAGCCCAATTTAGAACTCTAAGTTAACAAGAAGCACTTAATCTTTTGGTTGATTTTCGGCAGTTCAATTTCTTTGTGGAACTCAAAGTCGAAAGAAGCGCAGTTTTCTATTAGTTCTTTGGTGCTTTCGCTCACACACACTCTGCCTGGTTCTCCGTTGCTTTCTGCTTTGTTAGCTATCAGCACGTCTGATCCGTAAATGTCGTAACGCACTATGCTTGTTCCGTTAACTCCCCCAATCACTTCTCCAGTGTGAATTCCGATCCTCATGTTCAAACTAGTTCTGTTTACTCGGTTAGCTTCATGAATCACTGAAATCATTTTTTGGGCAAACTCAACTATTTTCAAGGCTTCTTGGGCAGGGTCTCTTGATAAATCAGAATTAGCTCCCATTACCACATAGCAGTCTCCAATAGTGTGGACTTTATAGATGCCTAGTTCCTTGCAGTTCTTGTCAAACTGCTCAAACAACTGAGAAAGCATTTGTACTACTTGAGTAGGTTCTTTGTCCGAAGACCACTGGGTGAAACCTACAATGTCTGCGTAAAGAAGAGTCATGTTGTCAAATTTGTCTGTTCGGGTTTTTTCTTGTTTGAGGTCTTCTAGCACATGTTCAGGCATTACGTTTTTAAGTAAGTTTTCAGTTAGCTCCTGGTCTTTTCTAGCGTAGTAGTTTCTCAACCCATTTATCCTCATCAACTTTTCATTAAAGTAAAGTATTATGAAAATGAAGATCAAAAAACCAAAAAGAAGCACAAATCCTGAAATCATTTCATTCGAAGGGTTGAGGTAGTAAGCATGACAAAAGTGCAGGAAAAACAAGAAACAGGTCACGGGCAAAACGTACTTAAAAAACAAAACATTGAGTAAAGAGATCAGCATAAAGTCATAGAAGATGTTTAGTTGGTAAACTTCCTCGGAAAAAACGTTTGAAACTTCCATTTGCAAGGTGTCTAATGTCAGAAATAACAGATAAATGCACTGCAAAGTCCACGAAAAGCACTTTTCAGGAGAGGACTTTTGCTTTACAACAAGTATAAACACACAAAAAAGAAAACGGGACAACTCAATTAACATGCAATGCAACCTCATCGTTTCTTGGGAAGTCAAGTAAGTCACAAACAAGTAACCAATAAATACCAGGTTGCAACTCGAGTAAATGACTATTGCTTGCTTGACGAAGTAGCTTTTTTTGGAAGTAATCTCTTCTTTGAACTTTTCTAGTTCCCCGTTTTCTTTGAAAGAACATACACCTAAATCAAGTCTTTCAGGACGGTAAATCGAGTTCAAGCAGACTCCATCCATTCCTTCATCCAAAAGAGGTATACTAAATAGTGTCCAAAATACATTCTGGTTGCATAAGTCAGAAGAACTAATGTTCTCAAACTCTTGTGAAGGCAAGTCCAAACTCTTCCTGAATCCTATTTTAGTGCTTGCTCCTCGGAATTTCACATCATAAGTAACCATGTTTCCTTTTCCCTTTACCCAAACTCGTTTCTGGTCAAAGTAGAACCCTAATTTCTCATCTAGCAACTCATAAGCCTGTTCTGACATTTGAATGCAGTTTTCGGCTGTACTTGCCATTCTGCTGGCAGTGTTCACAGTGTCCCCTACCAAAGAAAATTGAGGTTTGTGACTCCCCACCACTCCTGCTGCCACTGCTCCAGAGTGGATGCCTATTTTCACTTGTAGTTTTCTGCCTTCTAGTACTTCTATTTCTTCACACTCACTCACTATTCCCACTGCCATTTCCAAAGCCCTTCTCACAGTGGAAATTCTTTGTAGTCTCTTGTCTAAGTCGCACTCATTATCAATGAGCCCAGCACAAACCATGTAAGTGCAACCTACTGTCTCTACCTTAGTCATTCCTACTTTAGGGCACAAGTTGTCGAACTTAGTAAAGATCAAGTCAATGAGTTTGGTGAGTTCTTGAGGAGAGTAGTATTCCATGAATTCATCAAAACAGCAAATGTTGCAGAAGAGGATAGTAACATCTTCTTGATCCTCAGCAATGTAGGTAATGCCTTGTTTAACACGTTTGCGCACAAAAGCAGGAAATATGTACTTAAGGACTTCGTTGACTTTCTTCATGTTTTCTTCAGTGTGCTGCAGAAGACAAAAATCTAAACGTTTTTGCTCTTCAGTCAAGTAAAGTATAACAGCACAAGTAAGGTTCAAACAGAAAATTCTAGTTTCGAAGAAAAAGAACTCTTCATAGTCGTCAGACCCACTGTAAGTGTTTCTGAAGTACATCAGGTCAAAAACAAAACTGATAATGAACCTAGAAGAGTTCAGTAGAATCATAATCATCCAGTCGTGGTCAAAGGCAAAGAAGTAAACAGGCAGAACTATGGAGGTTTGGAAAACGATAGGGTCCTCTGAAAGTATTAGTGTGACTAAGTAAATCTGGTTAGACAGACTGAAAACAGATACGGCAGGTGTTGGGTTGAACGCAAACCTTCTAGTGAAACTAAAAACTGAAAAGCAGCAGTAAAACAGCGTTAAGATGCACAACCCAATGATCATTTCAAAACTTATGTCTGTGAAAAAATAGTAGCAAACTGTACAAATACCAGCTAGTGTTGCGGTTGAAACAAACATGGCTCTGTACTTTTTCAAAACTGTCTTCGAAATCCTTGATCTGTAAGAATCTTCGGTTTCTTTGCACTTAAACTTGAGTGTAAGCGGACTGAAGGAGTAGATACTTTCTTGTGTTTGCTCTGGCGACTCAGGGTACAGGAAAGAGGCTATTCGAGAACTGTAGGTCCTTATGCTTTCAAGAGTTGATTTGTAGTGGAGCTTCCAAGGAAGGAAAAACTTAAAGGACAAAGCAATCAAGCAATTCACAATCAAGCAAAAAATCCCTAGGCACCAGCTATTTGGCTTTAGTTCTCCAAAATAACTAATCTGAGACAGCACTAAGAGTATAAAGCACAAGCTGTGAGCGCCTAAGCTTTGCTTGGTCCACTTCCGCAAGAAAATCAAAACTGTGGCTTGAATAGACAGTCCTATCAGCATAACTGTTACTTCTGGTCTGTAAACACCTTCTTCATTACCTACAGCCAAAAAACCAAAGTAACAAATAACTAAGGACTGAACTAACCCCAAAAAAAACCAAAGAGCAAATCTGCTGAAGCTCAGAGAAAATCCTATATCCTCAGTAAAGTAACCTGCTTCTGCAGTCAGCAATACTACTAGTAACAAGTGCCCTATTACAATAAAACTCCATCCATCTGTGAAGTTCTCCGCTTCAAACCCAGTATTGAACTGGTACAAAAAACCACAAGTAGTTATGAGGCAGTTTTTGTAAGCATCAAGACATATGAATTTTTCCATCTTACTTGAAACAAAGGGACCACACTCAAGGATTAGTTTCTTAAGGTCGCTGAACTTCGAAACTTGGATATCTGAAAAGCAAACGATGCTAGAGTCAGCAACCTGGACACTCACATCTGAAGAGTGCATTAACGAATTCCAAACTGCGCTTTTTCCGAAAGTCAGAGTATTTGGTTTGTTCTTATTGCTCACTCCGAAAAATCTTGCTAACATTCTTAGTTGATCTGTACCCAAATCAAGGAAGTTAACTAGAGTTGCTTTAAACAAAAACCTAGAGAACTCGCCTTCACAAACCTTTTTTTGAAACACTAATGAAAGTACGCTTTTTGGAACTTCAACTCCATACTTCTGTGTGCTTAACGGAAGAACTTTCCTTGCGTTTACAGTAGTTTCATTAAGCAAAAAGTCTGTACTAAAGTTTAGCTGGCGCTTGTTTTCTGTTGCTCCAGAGGTGACTTCTTTCATAGCTAGTTGCAGCTCACAAGCACTCTGGCAGTCAACTAGACTTGAGTATTTTTCAACTGGAACACTCAACTCATCCAGAAACTCTCTATTCAACTTATTTTGCTTGTGGAACAACCAAAACTTCAACCCGTAGTTCTCGAAGAGCTCAAAAGTCTTACTTGTATGGTTTTGAAGTTTATAATTGAGTTGGACTGAACCTAGATGTTCTAAGTCGCTTTCCAGTGTTTGGTATATTGAAGTCTTTCTTCGCAAAAAAGACTTAGCATTTCTAAATAAGCTTTGAGTTTGCACCAAAGTTTCTTGTGACAGAACCTTGGAGCCGAAATAAATAAGGTTAGGATTCTGGACAATTTCTGGGTTAACTGAAGAGGATACCATATTTTCGATGGGGCTCTTCACAAAGAGTGTTGCAAGTCCAGTTACTTTGTCTTGAAGTATTACCCTTACCTTTTGTTCAACGCAGTCAAACTCTGATTTCACTAGTACTAAGAACTCAAGTTCTTTCCAAGGAAGGTGCACTTTAACTTCTTTTTCACTCAAGAACTCCAAGAAAGCCCCTAAAGACCTTGCTGTTTTACTAAGTACTTCTTCTTTTGGGTCCCAGTTTCGTTGCTCTCTGAGGTTACTGTCGTACGCGAACTTGTTGCAAACTACTAAAGCCACTAAAAGCCTTTCTTCCAAAGAAGTTTCTGTTAACTCTTCAAGTTTTAGTGTTCTGCCGTTTGCATAAATATTACTCACTGAATATTCTTCTGGACCCAATAAGGAGTCATTTTCAACTAGTAAGTACTGTAAGTTTCCTAGGTTGTCAATCACTTGACTCTTCATTACTTTGATGTTTTTTCCGTTTAGTCTTTTGGCAATAAAAAACCTACTCAAGTCAACAATAAAGTAAATTGAAGAAGGAACTAAATTGCTGAAGACCACAATACAACTTAAAGCAGTTCTTAAGTTTGCTTCGTAATGAATAGAACCCACTAGAGTGCAGGTAAATACTAGAACTACCCATACTCCCAAACTTGCACAACTCCAATACTTAAGTCTCTTTTCTACTCTAGAGCACTTCTCCTCTCCAAGTTTGGCATTTAAACACACCTTAGTTTCAGACCCCACGTAGATTGCTAGTCCTAAAACCCACTCTGAAACTTCCAACACACTTCCTTGAGTAGCAAAATGCTTAATCCCTAGTTTTTGAGCCACAGGCGAAGAACCTACTTTGAACTCGCCTTGGAAGTAATCAAGATCAGCTCCTGGGTCGGCTACTTTGACCTTGCCAGACAGGTTGGGAACAAATAAGTTTAGATTCTGCAAGTCAGCTCCTTGAAAGTGCTTCTGTAGTTGCTCAACTGGCTTTTTGAATTTGAGAAACTTCTTGCCTCGGATGGAAGTTTCATCAAAAAAGCAGCCCTCATGGGACGGATCAGTGCCCAGAATCAATAGGTCGCATGGAACCTGTTGGTCTTTCTGGACAAGCACTAAGTCCCACTGTTTGAGTTGACTCCTCTTCTTTTCCCGAAACTCTTTTGAATTCCAGAAGTAAACATCTTTTTGCCCCAAAGAACTTTCTAGAAAGGAGTATTGCCTGAGTTCAGAGATCCTAATCAACCCGTAAAAGAAGAGAACTAGAGTCACAGGCAAAAAAAGATAAGCCTCACCAATTGCAAAGACCTCTAAGAACGAAATCATCAAAAAAACAAGAATTGACGGTCTCTGTTTCAGAAAAAAAACCCAAAAACCTTTAAGAATTTCCTTCTTCTTAATCATACTCCTAAATTCATGCTTTTTAGGCGCGTTTCTAAGGCTTTGCAATTCGAACTTTCTCGTAAATCTACCAGACGAGCGCTTTTCTCCCATTTTGTAATTATTACTTACAAGACCTTTTAAACCAGAGTTAGCTCTTCACCTCTGCTAGTTAGTGGTCCATCTAACTTCCGTTGAATTCAGTGAATGTTTTAGTTTACGAACAGAACCCACTTATGGCTCTTCCATAACCAAAGATGTTGGAAATTGGTTTCTAAGAACTCACAAATTAACAACTCATCTTGAACATAATTACTTTATCAATCCTTTGCCAAAAGGAACCGAGTGAGCTTGTAAACTTCAAAGAACCACTTAGCAAACCTTATATAATAAAGATGAAGAATTCAGCTAGAATTAAAAACTCTATTCCGAACATTAGTTCAGAAAAAAGTCCCTAGAAATAACGAATAATCTAAAACTAACTAGTGTTTAATACACTACTATGCCAAGTTGACCTTTCTTGACAACTAATTCTAATTCCCTTAAAATGTTTCCTCTCAGACCTTTCTAGTACTGCCTGATAAATGCAAGCTAAGGTTATTCTAGCGGAGTGATGATAAGACTGCCAGATTTTGGAGCCAAAAATGTATTGAAGTCGCTCTGATTTAGCAGAGCCTTTCAAAGTAGGCTTGCTTTTCCGCCTCATATTTTCACGGAACTTAAGTGTCGCCAAGGTTGTCAGTACTCGAGTTTCTGAGTCTCTGTCTTAAGTCCAACGCTTCTTGAATTCTAGTTACTGCGTTGTTCCTTACTAATTCTAGTTCCATTTGAATTATTAACACTCTAAACAAACCACGTTTCAAGCAACTCAAGTACTAAAAGATCATGCTGGGAGTCTTCTTTCAAAGAACTCACTAAAAAAGCAACATGTCTAACTGTCCTATGTCTTGTGCTAGGTGTTTCTGCAAAAAATGCTAGTATTGGAATCTATCTGACTTCAATCTGGTCTTTTTAGTTCTCTAAACTTCCAATCGAGTGAGTGTTGACTCTTAAACTATGCTAGGCAACCCATTCAAAACTTTTAGTGCTCTCCAATAACTATGGAAGTTAGGTAAGGACTATAAACAGAGAAGCAACACAATCAAAACTCCCTGGAGAAGTATTTTCAGTCAAGCTATCAAGTGACGACAAGTACTTGGTATCTGGAGGTGGCGATCGAGACAAGTCAGTGAGAATTTGGGACCTCTCTACAGGTTTACAGACTCAAGAACTAATAGGCCATACTGATTGGGTGTGCTCAGTTAACTTAATTTAACTTATTATTGAATTCTTGACTTAATACCTGTGAAGCAAACTTCTC
>PR_CR_10_Liq_1_inCRDRAFT_1000934_pt1 | contig 17274 bp, 13 predicted proteins | sample PRCRCaboRojoPR_3_FD_10241 | JGI IMG/M metagenome (IMG submission 10241)
ACGCGGGGCCAGGCCTTCTGGGAAAATACAAAGTCCTTCCCCTTCCTTCAACTTTTGGCCCGCTTCAACAAAAACCTGTTTGCGGCTGCTCATGCTGCTGCGGTCTACCAAAATATTGGTGCGTTTGTAGAAATAGCCCAGTAGAGGCATTTTACTCAATTCTTTTTTTCCAATAAAAAGGTAACGGTTGGGAAAAACGGCTAGGGTGAGCATAATGTCAATCATGCTCGTGTGATTAGGACAAACAATATACTGTTTGTTTTTATCCGGTTTTTCATGCCACTGCACTTTTACCCGGTAACCGCAAAGCAGTAACACCCCTTTAGCCCAAATACGCTCAAACACAAAAAAGTAGCGGTAACCTTTGGGGCTAAGGCTGGTAAAAAAAATGAAGGGAAAGAGGGCTACAATTACTATAAAATTGCTGACGTAAAACCAGCCGTTAAAAAGTAGACCCAAAAAGGAGCGGATAATTTTCACAAGGCGGCAAAAATAAAAAGATCTGGCAAGCTAAGCTTCAGCTTTATACTTTTGCCGCAAATTTTTAACCCATGGCCCGAGTTTTAACCGGTATTCAAAGCAGTGGAAAGCCCCATTTGGGAAATATTTTAGGTGCCATTAACCCAGCCTTAGAATTAGCCCAAGACTCTAAAAATGAATGCTTCTTTTTTATTGCAGATTGGCACTCACTTACCACCATTAAAGATGCCAAAACCAGAAAAGAGAACGTGCTGGCAGTAGCAGCCGCCTGGTTAGCCATGGGTTTTGATACGGAGAAAAACTTCTTTTACCGCCAAAGCGACTTACCCGAAGTGGGCGAGCTAACCTGGTATTTGAGCTGTTTTACCCCTTACCCCATGTTGGCCAATGCGCATAGCTTTAAAGATAAAAGTGATAAGCTGGCCGATGTAAATGCCGGGCTCTTTACCTATCCCGTTTTAATGGCCTCTGATATTTTACTGTACGATGCCGATTTGGTCCCCGTAGGAAAGGACCAAAAGCAACATTTGGAAATGACGCGTGACATGGCCGGAGCTTTGAATACTCAGGTGGGAAAAGAGGTGTTGAAAAAGCCGGAAAGCCTCATTCAGGAATCGGTGCAAACCATACCTGGCACTGATGGCCAGAAAATGAGCAAGAGCTACGGCAATACCATTGACATTTTTGCGCCTGCCAAAGTCCTTAAAAAACAGGTGATGGGCATTGTTACGGACAGCACCCCGTTGGAAGAACCCAAAGATCCAGACACTTGCCATGTGTTTGCTTTGTATAAGATTTTGGCCTCTGCCGATGCGGTAGCCGAAATGCGCGCCAAGTACGAGGGCGGTAACTACGGCTATGGCCACGCTAAAAAAGCGCTGCATGAGCTGATTTTGGAAACCTACGGAGAGGCGCGCGCCCAGTACGACCAGCTTTTGGCTGACCCTGCCAAAATTGAAGAAAAGCTTAAAGCCGGGGCCGCTAAAGTGCGCCCCATTGCTCAAGAAGTGCTGGGCCGTGTTAAAGATGCGTTAGGTTACTAGCATCGGTGCAAGCCTAGTCATTTAAGCGTAAAACCGCTAAAAACGCTTGCTGCGGAATTTCAACGTTGCCCACTTGACGCATCCGTTTTTTACCGGCCTTTTGCTTTTCTAGGAGTTTACGCTTGCGCGAAATATCACCCCCGTAGCATTTAGCGGTAACGTCTTTGCGCAGGGCGCTGAGCGTTTCACGGGCAATAATTTTGGCGCCGATAGCGGCTTGTATGGCAATCATAAACTGTTGCCGCGGAATCAGCTCTTTAAGCTTCTCACAAATTTTCTTCCCTATATCGTAGGCATTGCTGCGGTGAATGAGGGCGCTAAGCGCATCTACTTGATCACCATTTAACATTACGTCCACTTTTACCATGTCGCTTTCGCGATAGCCAATGGGGTAGTAATCAAAGGAAGCATAGCCCCTGGAAATGGATTTTAAGCGATCGTAAAAATCAAAAACAATTTCAGAAAGCGGCAACTCAAACGTTAGCTCTACCCGTTCTGAGGTAAGGTAAATCTGGTTTTTCATTTCACCCCGCTTTTCAATGCACAAATTCATTACGGGGCCTACATAATCGGCTTTGGTAATAATTTGCGCTTTAATGAAAGGCTCTTCCAAATGGTCTAATTTGGTAGGGTCAGGAAACTCAGAGGGATTGTTGACAATGCGCTTCTCATCTGGATTACTTTTCATGAAGGCATGGTAGCTCACGTTGGGTACGGTAGTAATTACCGTCATGTTAAATTCCCGCTCCAAACGCTCTTGCACAATCTCCATGTGCAGCATGCCTAAAAAGCCACACCTAAAGCCAAAGCCCAAGGCTGCTGATGATTCGGGTTCAAAGGTTAGCGAGGCGTCATTGAGCTGTAGCTTCTCTAAAGAGGTGCGCAATTCTTCAAACTCATCGGTATCTACCGGAAAAATTCCGGCAAAAACCATGGGTTTTACTTTTTCAAATCCGGCAATAGCCTGGCTAGCGGGGTTTTCAACCGAGGTAATGGTGTCACCCACCTGCACTTCTTTGGCTTCTTTGATACCGGAAATCAAGTAACCCACATTCCCAGCACTAATCACTTTACGCGGTTCTTGTGTTAGTTTTAACACGCCAATTTCATCGGCATCATACACGCTGCCGCTGTTCATAAACTTCACCTTTTCACCTTTGCGCATGGTGCCATTAATGACCCTAAAAAGTACTTCAATACCACGGTAGGGGTTGTAAATACTATCAAAAACCATCGCCTGTAAAGGCTCACTGGCTTCACCAGTAGGGTGGGGAATGCGCTTAACAATGGCGCTTAGAATTTCAGGTATACCTAAGCCCGTCTTTGCGGAAGCCAGAAGAATATCTTCCTCATCACAACCAATTAGGTCAATGATTTGATCCTTCACTTCTTCGGGGTTGGCGCTGGGTAAGTCTACTTTATTGAGGACGGGAATAATTTCCAAATCATGCTCCAGCGCTAAATATAAGTTGGAGATGGTTTGCGCCTGTATACCCTGAGCAGCATCTACCACCAAAAGGGCTCCTTCACAGGCAGCAATGGCTCTGGAAACTTCATAAGAAAAATCTACGTGGCCCGGGGTATCAATAAGGTTAAACACATAGTTTTCGCCCTCTTCTTCCACCACCATTTGAATGGCGTGGCTCTTAATGGTTATACCGCGTTCCCGCTCTAGGTCCATGTCGTCCAAGAGTTGGTCTTTCTTCTCCCGGTCACTAATGGTTTTGGTGTTTTCTAATAATCGATCCGCCAAGGTGCTCTTCCCGTGGTCTATGTGAGCAATAATGCAAAAGTTGCGGATGTTCTTCATGATCTCTCTGCGTTTAAGTTTGCAAAGCTAAGGAAAAGGTAGAGGCATTTAATTCAGAAGAATTTAGGAAAAATGAAGACCTTCTAGTGACGAGGTTGAACGTTTACTTTAAAAATGAACCCTAAACTAATTCTGCACGGTTGTTTGTTGATAAAGTCTTGCATTTTGCCGGCAATACCGTAATTTGGACCCTCCAAAAATATCGATGATGAAAATTTCTTTAACAAAATTTATGCTGGTGACGAGTTTGCTATTGGCAGGTTTCTTTTCTGCCGAAGCTTCTCACTACTCAGCCGGTGAAGTTTTTTACAAATGGATAGGTAATGAACCGGGTAGAGGCCAGTTTGATTATCGCGTTTACGCTACCATTTATCGTAACGTTGGTGGTATTCCAATAGGTACGGGCAACTTAAACGGATGCGCTTACCGGCCGTCAGGTAGTGGTAGTATTGCCTTTTCTCTGCAATATTTATCTCCCAACGTTGCTTTGCCGCCCAATGCAACCATGACCTCAACTAACCCTCACGGTTGGTTGCCTACGGGGGTACATCCTCTAGACCCTAATGGTTGGGACATTCCTGAGTTTGAAGGTTGTGCTGATTCGCCCAAAGATATTTCAGAGTATCGGTATGTAGGAGAGGTAACCCTTACCGGTGCCCATCCTGATTGGAAGTTTGCCATTATTCCCCCTTGTTGCCGTGACCAAAATGATAATTTGGCTGGTGCCGGTGGTCTTTACATTGAGGTAGACTTAAACAATACTTTTGGACCTAACAGTTCTCCCCGTATCATCACCCCGGCCGCCAAAACTTTTTGTGTGCTGCAACCCGGTCAAAAGCCGTTTGAGTGGTTCCAAACCGCTGCTGAAATTGATGGAGACAGCTTAACTTACGGTTTTTATGACCAAGGATCGCAAAGCGGTTCATGCGGTAACCCGCAGGCCATTGCTTACTCGGGAGGCTTTTCAGCCAGCTCCCCCTTGCCTACCGTACCGGGTACCACAGTAAGTATTAACCAGCGTCTGGGCATTTTCACCTTTAGTCCCGGAGCAGCTGGTGCTTATGTAGTAAAGATTGAGGTAGAAGAACGCAGATTTGATACTACTTCCTTGAGCTGGCAGTACATTGGTAACACCGTACGGGAACTCCAGGTGCCCATTGCTCCGGCTTGTAAACAAGAAGCTGAGGATGGTCCTAAGTTGGACATTAGTTTACCCTCTATTACTTCCTTAATTTTTAATGATCAACAGATTGACAGTATAAAAACAGCCTATTCACAATACGTTTTAACTCCGGCAGATAGCACGCAGTTTGGCGCTAACTGGGGAGATTATGAAGTTCCTTTATATTCTGGGTACAATTGTTTTGACGCCAAGCTTACACTCAATTTTGATATTAAAGTAAAATGTGCCACCGCCACCCCTACAGACTTTCGTTTGATTGGCCCTGACGGGGTAGCTCGTCCAGTAACGGATATAGATACCAAGTGCGCGGTAGATGGCGTAACCCAGGAGATTGATCTGCTCTTACACCAGGCACTGGATGCAGATGGATATTATTTATTGCAAATAAGACGAGGCAATGACGGAAACACGCTGGAGAACGAATGTGGTTATGAATTGAACCCTAACTACACGGCTTTGGTAGAGGTAGACAACTGCCCACAGCCTACTTATCAGCTGGATGGCGTAAGCGTTATAAGTGACCGCTGGGTGCGTTTGGCATGGAGCGGCAATGCCGACCTGGCCGATGCCAATGTGGTAAATACTTTTAATGAATGGGTAATAATGCGCGCTGATGCGGGAGAGCGTCCTTACAATGTTGTAGGTAGGCTCTCTAATGCGGGAGCACGCCAGTACACAGATAACAGTTTTGGAAACAATGGATATTTTGTAGACAACATAAAGTATGACTACGCCCTGTTAGCAGTCTACAATAATAAGGGTCGTGAATACACTCGCTTTTGCAATAACATTGTTCTGCAACAGGATACAGATCGTACTAATTTGACCAACTTGGCACTTAAGTGGACGCCCTACAATTGTATTCCGGACTCTGTACTGGAGTATAGCGTTTATCGCGGCAAGGTAGATACCATTAATCAAACTATAGCCAGGCAGTTTATCACCACCACTACAGATACGGCTTTTGACTTATCGCGACCCGTGCCTGATAGTTTAAATGAAGGTTTTTACGCGGTAAATGTAACCGCCCGTAGACCGGGTAGCTCAACTATTGCAGATTCATCAGAGTCTAACTGGTTGTACTATAAGTTAACTTACTTCCCACCGCCACCCCCCCCGCCCGCACCAGATCCGGTAGTGGTACCCAATGTAATAACGCCTAATGGCGATATGCAAAATGATCGGTTTTACATTAAGCCTGTACTAGATGGGCAGCAATATGCGGAGATTAGCTTTACGGTGTTTAATCGCTGGGGAAACAAGGTATTTGAAGATTTGAACTACCAAGATCGCAATAACGAGGTTGAAGGTTGGGACGGAACTGGGAGTAATGGCAACACCCTGGCTGAAGGCGTGTATTATTACATTTTAGAATTGAATGACCCGGCCAGCGGAACGCGTGATAGCCGAAAAGGAAACCTCACAATATTGAGAGGCGGCCTTTAGATTCTGAAAGGTCTAGGCCTATTGTAAAGCACAGGCCGTTCTGCTTTTGAAGCGGAACGGCCTTTTTTTAGGTTCATGCCATAAAAAGGAATAGTAATCAGCCCAGCCCATTAAGCAAAAAAAAGCAGAACTTGTGCCCTGCTTTTTTTAAAGAATGATAGATGGTGTGGAGTTCAAAATCTAAAATTATTCTTCTTTCAGTTTGAAGCTCTCCATAAATTTCGTGGTGTAATTACCCGCAACATAATCAGGGTGTTTCATCAATTGCCGGTGAAAAGGTATGGTGGTTTTCACGCCTTCAATTACAAATTCATCCAAGGCACGCTTCATTTTATCAATGGCCTCCTCTCGGGTTTGAGCCGTAGTGATAAGCTTGGCAATCATAGAGTCATAGTAAGGTGGAATGATATAACCTGCATACACGTGGGTGTCTAAGCGTATACCATGTCCGCCTGGAGCGTGAAAGGTGGTAATTTTACCCGGAGAGGGTCTAAAATTATTGAAGGGATCTTCGGCATTTATACGGCACTCAATAGAATGCATTTGGGGCTCATAATTTTTACCCGAAATAGGGATGCCAGCGGCTACCTTAATTTGTTCCCGTATTAGGTCATAATCAATTACCTGTTCCGTTATGGGATGCTCTACCTGAATACGCGTATTCATCTCCATAAAGTAGAAGTTCCGGTGCTTGTCTACCAAAAACTCAACCGTACCCGCTCCTTCATATTTTATGTGTGTACAGGCTCTTACGGCAGCTTTGCCCATTTCATCGCGCAGTTTTTTGGTCATAAAGGGAGAAGGCGTTTCTTCTGTAAGCTTTTGGTGCCTGCGCTGCACTGAGCAATCACGTTCTGAAAGGTGACAGGCTTTACCATTTTGATCACCTACCACTTGAATTTCAATATGGCGTGGCTCTTCAATAAGTTTTTCCATGTACATGCCATCATTTCCAAAGGCCGCACCGGCCTCTTGTCTGGCAGAGTCCCAAGCTTTTTGCAGATCTTCTTTTTTCCAAACGGCACGCATACCTTTACCGCCTCCCCCGGCCGTGGCTTTCAGCATAACGGGGTAGCCAATTTCATCGGCTAACTTTTCTGTTTCCTCGTAAGAGTCTAAAAGCCCTTCTGAGCCAGGTATGGTAGGCACGCCAGCTTTTTTCATGGTTGCTTTAGCGGTAGCCTTATCTCCCATACGGTCAATCATTTCGGGGCTGGGGCCGATGAATTTGATATTGTTTTCACTACAAATCCTGGAAAATTGCGCATTTTCAGAAAGAAAGCCATAGCCGGGATGAATGGCATCTGCGTTGGTGATTTCTGCAGCGGCAATAATATTGGGGATGTTGAGATATGAATCTGAACCTGCTGGCGGTCCTATGCAAACGGCTTCGTCAGCAAAACGCACGTGGAGGCTGTCTTTATCTGCGGTGCTGTAAACTGCCACGGTTTTTATCCCCATTTCATGGCAGGTTCTGATAACCCGAAGCGCTATTTCACCGCGGTTAGCAATTAATATTTTATTGAACATAAGCTCTGAAAAGTTAGAAATTAAGAGGGGTCAACCAGAAATAAAGGCTGATCGTACTCAATGGGGGTTTGGTCATCTACCAGCACCTTAACAATCTTTCCACTTACTTCACTTTCAATTTCGTTAAAGAGCTTCATGGCCTCGACAATACAAACCACGGTACCTTCTTTAACCTCGTCTCCTACATTTATAAACAAGTCTTTGTCTGGTGAAGGTCTGCGATAGAAAGTCCCAATCATGGGTGATTTTATGGCTACATATTTCGAATCATCTTCGGCCTGAGCCTGTTTTTTAGAGTCTGGGGCGCTTGCTGCTGCTTCAGAAGGGGCTGGAGCCGGTGTGGGCGCAGGAGCTGGAGCAGCGGCAGCGGCTTGCGGCATGCTAATTACTTGTGGAGCTGGTTGTTCGCTTTGAATGGCTGACTCTGTTTTAATATTAATCTTAAAATCTTCAGTTTCAAGATTAACTTCAGCGGCACCAGAGCGGGCCACAAACTTTATAAGGTTTTGAATTTCTTTTAAATCCATGGATATTATTTTAAGTGGTGGTTTCTAAACAAATCTAAAAATTTTTAGGCAGCGTCATAAGCCCATTTCAGGTAAATGGCCCCCCAAGTAAATCCTCCGCCAAAGGCGGCAAAAATAAGACTGTCGCCCTTTCGTAGTTGTGATTCATAATCGTACAAACAAAGGGGTAAGGTACCATTAGTGGTATTGCCGTAACGTTGTATGTTCAGCATCACTTTATCGGGGCCCACACCCATACGCTTGGCAGTGGCATCAATAATTCTTTTGTTGGCTTGGTGGGGCACTAGCCAGTTTACATCATCGGCGTGTAAATTATTGCGATCCATAATTTTGGCCGACACATCGGCCATGTTGGTGACTGCAAATTTAAAGACTTGCTGGCCCTCTTGATGCACGTAGTGCTCGCCTAGTTCTACAGTTTCTTTGCTAGGGGGGTACATGGAGCCCCCGGCTTTAATATTCAGGTATTGACGACCACGCCCATCACTGCGTAAAATAGAATCTTGCAGTCCCAGACCTTCCGGGTTGGCTTCTAAAATTACTGCGCCACAGCCGTCACCAAAAATTACGCAGGTGGTGCGGTCACTGTAGTCAACAATAGATGACATTTTATCGCCCCCAATCAAAAGGACCCGCTCCATGCGGCCACTTTCAATGTATTGCGAGGCGGTAAACAGGCCGTATAAAAAACCGGAGCAGGCGGCTTGCAAGTCATAAGCAAAGGCATTGGTGGCGCCAATTTCTGAAGCTACAAAGGCTGCAGAGCTAGCTACCGGCATATCAGGCGTAACGGTTGAAAAAATGACAGCATCCAGCTCATTGGCTTTCATGCCTCTTTTGGCAAGCGCTTCTTCTGCGGCTTTAATGCCCATGTAGGAAACTCCCGTTCCTTTTTCTTTTAAAATGCGTCTTTCCTTGATGCCTGTACGGGTGGTAATCCACTCGTCTGAGGTGTCAACCATCGTTTCTAAAATACTATTGGTTAACTTAAACTCTGGTAGGTAACCTCCCACTGCGGTTATGGCTGCTGTTGGCTTCATGAGGTGTGATTATTTGGGGCGGTAAATTTAAAAATTAGCTTGGGCAAAACGGGCGGAGGCTAAAATCATGTTTTGGATAGCCCGCACACTACTGGCACCGTGGGCCAGCATTACTTTACCTTTGACTCCTAAGATGGGGGTGGCCCCGTAATTTTCATAATTTAAAGAGCTAAGGTAGTCATCCTGTAAATCTCTACTTCGGGTCAGTTCATAAAAAGCCTCGGTCTGCTTCAAAACCATATTTCCGGTAAAACCATCGGTAACTATAATTTTAGCGGGACCGTGGTATAAGTTTCTTATTTCAAGGTTGCCCTCAAAGTGCAGTTTGGGGTCTTCTTTTAAAAGCTTGTAGGTGTTTTGGTGCAAGATGCGGCCTTTACCAGGCTCTGTGCCTGTGTTGAGTAAAACCACGGGGGCCTCTTTTGCAAGAGACTTCAGGTACTGCACCCCTAGGTGTGCAAAGTCTAGCAGTTGCTCAGGTTTACAATCTGCATTGGCCCCTACATCTAAAAGAAGGTGCTCATCGCCCGAAAGGGTAGGTAAAAAAGTAGCTACTGCGGGCCGCAAAACGTGTTCTTGTAAGCCCAGTATTTGCAAGGCTCCTACCATTAAAGCGCCTGAATGGCCGGCACTGGCAAAGGCCTGGGTTTTATTTTGTGCCAAATCTCGCAAACCCAAGGCCAAGGAGCTATTGGGTTTTTGCATGAGCGCTTTAACGGCATGTTCACTCATGCCAATGTATTCGCTGGTGGGGGTTAGCTCAATTTGCGCGTACTGGTCCTTCAATGACCCACAGCTTTCTTGTGGCCCATAGAGGTGTAAGCTACAATACTCAGGTAGTTCAGGCAATACATTTACGATGCCTTCTAATACTGCCTGAGGGGCATTATCCCCCCCAAAAACATCTACACCTATGCTAAGCATAAATAAAAAAAGGCAGCGTGCACTGCCTTTGTATAAATTGTAAATGCTGACTAGGCAACCGCCTCGTCTTTTTGCATCACCACTTTACCCTTGTAGTAAAGCTTGTCTTCATGCCAATACGCACGATGGTATAAATGGGCTTCACCAGTTTCCGAACATACAGCTACGGTGGGAGCCGTTGCTTTGTAGTGTGTTCTTCTTTTATCGCGTCTTGTGGTGCTTTGTCTGCGTTTAGGATGTGCCATGGTTCGCTAATTTATATTGTTAATTCAGTAAATCTTTTAACTTGCTCCACCTCGGATCTATTTCTTCGGTGTTTTCTTCATTCTTGTTTTCCGGACTTAATTCTTCCAGTTTTTGCAACTCTTTCTGGCCTTTTTTTCCAGCCAAAACATCAGGGTGTACCACTTTAAAAGGTTTGGCTAAAATGGCCAGCTCATAGAGGTACTGGGCAATATTTAAACTATGTTCTCCGTGGGGTAGTATCAGAATTTCTTCATTAGTATCATCAAAAGCCTCCCCAAATTTCACTTGTAAGTTGGTTTCGCTTTTCAGCGGATGCCAGAACCCTTCATTAGTAATATCACAGTATAAAAATGCATCACCTTGAATGGAAAAATGCAATTCCAAGGCATTTTCTTTTTTCTCGAGTTGCACCTCAGCTTTCAGTTTTACATCATCAAAACTGAGGTTACCAAAATCTGTAAAGAACTGACTGCCAAATTCATAATTGAACTTGTGCGTACCCGTTTTAAGTGCCGAAAAATTGATGTCAAATTCTTTCATCGCATTTTTCATAGCCCTATTTTTTGGGGACGGCAAATATATAAAAAGTTTTAGTGGCTCAAGCGCATCTTACTTTTTTTTGCGCTTGGTTTTTAATGGGTTAGCGTTCAACTCTTGAGCCACCTTTCGGTTTTTTATAAAATCTATAGCCGCGTAAACGGCTTCTCTAAAAGACTGGGGGTTGGCGACACCTTGCCCGGCAATTTCAAAAGCGGTGCCGTGGTCTGGGCTAGTGCGTACAACGGGCAAGCCAGCGGTGTAATTAACTCCTTCACCAAAGCTTAGGGCTTTAAATGGCGTGAGACCCTGATCATGGTACATGGCCAAAATCATATCGTAAGAGCGGTGTTTACCTGCGCCAAAAAAGCTATCGGCCGGGAAGGGGCCAAAGGCTGAGATTCCTTTTTCAAAAGCTTTTTGAATAGCGGGCTGTACAATTTCCGCATCTTGTTTGCCAATCACCCCGCCATCGCCCGCGTGCGGATTTAAGGCTAAAACGGCAATTTTCCCTCGCGTTATTTGAAAATCGTTAGCCAGACTCTGGTGCAGGTCTTCAATTCTTTGAAGCACCAGCTCTTGGCTTATTATGGGAGTCACTTTTTCAAGGGGGATGTGCACTGTGGCTAAAGCCATGCGCATTTGCTGGCTAATTAAAATCATGGTACCCTTGGCCTTGAAACGGGCCTCTAAATAATCGGTGTGACCGGTGAATTGAAAATCTGGAGATTGAATGGTGTTTTTGTGGATGGGGGCCGTTACCAAGGCTTCTATTTGGTTCTTTTCCAATGCGCTGCAAGCAAAATCTAAAGATTTTAAAGCGTACTCTCCGCTAACTTTACTTTCGGTACCCAGGTTTAAAACCACCTCATCTTTCCAACAGTTGAAGAGGTTGGGACGGCCTGGATGAATTTTATCCAGATCATTGATTATGTTAAAATTGAAATCCTTTTTGTCAATGGCGTTACGGTGGTAGGAGGCCACCTTTGAGGAAGCAAAGACTACCGGTGTGCAAAGCTCTAGTATATCTGGGTTCTCAAAGGTTTTAATAATTATTTCCATGCCAATGCCATTAAGGTCACCGCATGAAATACCAATAACCGGTCTTTTAGCCTCTTGGCTCATAGGTGCTTATGATTTTTGGCTTAAAAAATTAAAAAGCAGTCGTACCCCTACTCCGGTGCCACCTTGCGAGCGGTAGTCATGAGCGGCATTTAAAAAGGCAGGCCCGGCAATGTCTAAATGCACCCAAGGGTAGTCTGTAAAGCGTTCTAAAAACTTACCTGCGGTGATGGCTCCTGCTTCGCGTCCGCCAATGTTTTTTACGTCTGCAATGGTCGATTTCAGCAGCTCACTATACTCGTCCCAAAAGGGGAATCGCGCTAGACGCTCATAGCAGGTTTGCCCGGCTTTTTGGAGACCTTCAAATACCTCATCAGAAGCGGTACCCATTCCTACTACTCCATATTTTCCAATGGCCACAGCGGCAGCGCCTGTGAGGGTGGCGGTGTCTAAGACCAACTCAGGCTGGTATTTTTGGGCGTAGGCCAGAGCGTCTGCCAGGAGCATCCGGCCCTCGGCATCGGTATTGAGCACTTCTACTGTTGTGCCATCAAACATGGTAACCACGTCACCCGGCACATAGGCATTTTCACCTGGGCGATTATCAGTGGCGGGTACTAAGCCAATTACGTGCACTGGGAGCTGAGCCTGGGCTACGGCACTTAAAGTACCTATGGTGGCCGCGGCACCAGCCATATCACTTTTCATGGAATCCATGCTGTTGGCGGTAGGCTTTAAGCTCATGCCGCCTGTATCATACACCACGCCTTTGCCTACCAACACAATGGGTTTGCTATTTACCGCCTGAGCGGGTTTGTACTCCATAATGGTAAAGGTTGGCGGGTCTTGGCTTCCTTTATTTACGGCCAATAAGCCGCCCATTTTTAAGCTTTCAATTTTCTTTTTGGTAAAAACTTCGGTTTTAAAGCCAAATTTTTCACCAGCTGTTTGTGCTGCTTCTGCTAATTGAGTAGCGGTTAAAAAACTGAGGGGCTCATTCACTAAGTCGCGGGCTAGGTAGGTGCCGGCAATTTGTGCATTTAGGTGGTTGAGTTCTTTTTCATCCGCACCAGCTACCGCTATTTCTTGCAAAGAATGGGCGGCCGGCTTGCCTTGGGTAAAGTATTTTAAAAACTGATAGTTACCTAAGGCCATGCCCTCTGCTAAAGCAAGACCTTGCGCGGCTTGCTCAGCAAAAATGGCTGCGCCTGTGGCTTTTTCCTGATTTAACTGTTGTCCAATTTTAGTACCTCCAATACGTAGTTCTTCAGCTGAAAAATCCGTAAATTCCTTGGGAGTTTTTACCAAAACTAGCAATTGCGGCAGCCGGCTTAAAAAAGCGAGTGATCCGCTTTCAAACTGCTTAGTAACGTATTCTTTTTCTTCCGCACTAAGCTCAACCCCCTTAAGGTTTTCCAGGGCTGAGATTATGTGAATAAAAGATTTGAAATTATGATTGGGCGTTAAGGCCTTAAGTTGCATCACTTTGTTGTTTAAATTTGAGCAAAAGTATTTAATATAAAACCAACCTTTCGGGTGTTAGCTCGTCTTTTATAAACCAGCAACCTTAAAACAGAAAGCTTGTTGTAAATCCTAGTAAAAAGGGCACTTTATTTGATAATCTGCGTTAGAATTGAGGGTATGAGAAAATGGATCGTATTTGCACTTGTGTTGGCCAGCAGTTTTTCCTGGGCCACTCACAACCGGGCAGGTGAAATCACCTATACCTGGCTGGGGGGCTTGCGCTATCGAGTGCAGATTACAACCTATACACGTTCCTGTAATTTTTGCGCAGACCGCTGTGAACTTACCATAGACTGGGGCGAACCTGGTGAGACCAGTGTGTTGAAACGTGCCAATGGGGGCTCCAGCCTTTGCAGCGATGGAGCGCGTGATGGGGAAATTATTGACCCTGCTAATGAGATTAAAAAGAATATCTACATAGGAGAGCATACTTACGGTTCGCCCGGTCAATACACGCTATCTGTAGAAGACCAAAACCGCAATGCGGGTATTAGTAATATTATCAATAGCGACCAGGTACCTTTCTACATTGAAACCGAGCTTTTTGTTGGCGGGAGTTTAGGGGCTAACAGCTCGCCTATTCTTACCAACCCGCCTATAGAACGGGGTTGTTTACGCAAACGTTTTGAGCATAATGCCGGTGCGGTAGATTTGGATGGCGATAGTCTTTCTTATCGGTTGGTGCCTAGCCGTACTACCGGAGGTGCAGCCCTGCCCACTATTTATGATGCACAATTTGTGCAAGACAGTGTGCAAATAGACCCTAGAGATGGGACACTGATATGGGATGTGCCCCAAAATCCCGGGCAATACAATTTTGCCTTTGAAATTATTGAATGGCGTAAAAACCGCAACGGCCGCTACACCAAAATTGGTTTTGTAACCCGAGATTTACAAATAGACATTGAAGACTGCGGTAATGAACCTCCCGTTATTCAACCGGTGGGGCCCTTTTGTGTAGAGTCCGGGCAAACCATAAGCTTTCCGGTAACGGCCACAGACCCTGATGGAGACGATATTGAGCTGAGTGCTTTTGGCGCTCCTTTTGAGATAGCACCAGAAGCTCAGCCCTTTAATCGCACAGGCTCTGAGCCTCTTACCCATACTTTTGTGTGGAATACGGCCTGCACGCATGTAAAAAGGCTACCGCACCAAATTACCTTTAAGGCACAAGATATTCCAGCCGACCGAAACGAAACACCCCTGGCCGATTTATACACCACGGAAATAACAGTTATTGCTCCGGCTCCTAAAAACCCGGCTGCGCAATCAGAAGGGGGAGGACTGGCTTTAAACTGGAATTCTAACTTTTGCCGAGACGCACAAGGCTATCTGATTTACCGCAGAGAGGCCGCCTTTGGGTTTATACCCGATTCTTGCGAAACCGGGGTGCCCGAGTATACGGGGTACACATTTTTAGACTCTAACACCCAAGGTGTTTTAGACACTGCGTATTTAGATACCAATGATCTGGAGATTGGGGTACAATACTGCTACATGGTGGTAGCCTATTTTGAAGATGAAGCGCAAAGCTACGCCAGTCAGGAGTTTTGCGCCAGCCTGCCGCTATCTTTACCACTTATTACCAAAGCTGATGTGGAAAGCACGTCAACATCAACCGGCTCTGTGCGGGTAGAGTGGATTGCTCCACCTGAATTTGATTCCACCCTTTTTCCACCGCCTTACCAATATCGATTACTGGTTTCAGATAGCATTAATGGCACGGACTTCTCTGAGCTTACCCGCATTAACGGGCTGGAGGACACCGCCTATCAACACCAAAGTTTAAACACCCAAGATTTGGGCTATAACTATCGGGTAGACTTATATTCTGGAACAGACCAAACTTTTGTGGGTTCTTCCAGTCCCGCTTCCACTATATTCCTCAAGCCTCGGGGTCAAGATGAAGCCGTAGTTTTAAATATGACCCACAATACCCCATGGCTCAATGAGCGCTTTGTGATTTTTAGAGAGAATCCAACCGGCAGCGGCACTTTTGATAGTATTGCAGAAAGCTTTAACCCAGTTTACACCGATACCGGGTTGGTGAATGGCGAGGAATATTGTTACCGCGTAAAGGCCTACGGAAGATACACCGCCAATGATAGCTTGCCAAATATTGAAAACCGCAGCCAAATTGCTTGTGCGCTGGCGCGTGACACCATCGCACCTTGTACACCCCTTATAAGTTTACGTACGGTGTGCCCCGATACTATTTTGGTAAGTTGGCAAATGCCCAAGAATCAGGGCTGCCCCAATGATGTAAAACAGATAAATATCTATTTCAGAACCCCTACCGGTTCTTTTGGCGCTAACCCCGCTTACACGTTTAGAACGGGCAATGACAGCACTATTGTGCTGGTTAATGACGGACAGTTATTTGGCTGTTTTGCCGCTACGGCCGTAGATGATGCCAACTTTGATGCCGGTGGCGAGGCCAATGAAAGTCCGCTGAGTGAAGAAGCTTGCCTGGAAAGCTGTTTTGAGCTGCAATTCCCAAACGTATTTACGCCTAATGGCGATGGCACCAGCGATTTATTTCTCCCCCTTAATTACAATCAACTGGAAAGCCTGCAAGTAGACATTTACAATCGCTGGGGGACTACGGTGTATCGCTCAGCTAGTTTAGAAGACTTTGTGGTCAATGGCTGGGATGGCACCGTGCAGCTTAGCGGGCAGCCAGCAGCTCAGGGGGTGTATTACTATGTAGCTACTTTTGTTCCAAAATCTTTAGAAGCTACCAATGAACAAGTGGTGGCCGGATTTGTCCATCTGTTTCGTTAACTAATTCAAGCATGTTTACAGGTATAATAGAAGAAATGGCTGAGGTGACAGACACCCGGCAAGAAGGGGGCAATTTGCACTTGACTCTGCAATGCAGCTTTACCCAAGAGCTTAAAGTTGATCAAAGTGTGGCCCATAATGGGGTTTGCTTAACTGTGGTGCACATTAATCAAAATGAGTACACCGTTACGGCCATTGAAGAAACCTTGCAGCGCAGTAATTTAGGGGGGCTGGTTAAAGGCGCCAAAGTGAACATTGAGCGCTGTATGCCCATGAACGGGCGGCTAGACGGTCATATTGTGCAGGGGCATGTAGATACGGTAGCCACTTGCACCGGCTTAGAAGAGAAAGAAGGCAGTTGGGAGTTTCATTTTGAGCACCCCGCTCAGGCTGAGCACGTTACCGTGCCAAAAGGATCTATTACCGTAAATGGGGTGAGTCTCACGGTAGTGCGTTCTGAGAGGCAAAGCTTTTCAGTCGCCATTATCCCTTACACCTATGAGCACACCGTTTTTAAGTATCTAGAAAAAGGCCATCAGGTGAACCTGGAATTTGATATTGTGGGCAAATATGTAGCTCGCTTGTTGGAAATGCGAGACGCCTAGAGATGTTTCAGCGCAGCGGCAATGCCAGCGGCATCCAGTTGGCAATCAGTGAGCAATTCTTGGCGGCTACCCTGGCCTACAAATTGGTCAGGCAGGCCTAGTGCCCGGTGCGTACCCGACCAGCTGCCTTGCGCAATCATTTGCTGAACACAAGCACCCAGGCCTCCCTGAGCCATGTTTTCTTCTACCGTGATTAATTTTTGGAAGGGTGCGAGTAAACTTTGGAGTACCTGGGCCGGAAAGGGCTTTAAACAGGGAATGTTTAAATGGGCATACTCACTGTTTTGTACTGCGGCCTGGGCCTGAGCCGCTAAACTGCCGTAACTAACAACACAGCGCGTATGTCCTTTTTTCCACCAGCTGGGGGCTAAGCTTGTCGAGTCTAAAGGGGGGATTTCATAGGCTACCTCATCTTTTGGATATCTAATAGCGGCCAACTTGCGCTGGCTTACGCAATGCTCAAGTTGTTCTGCCAGGGCAAGACCGCTGGCCGGTGCCCAAAGTTCTAAATGTGGTAAGCTGGCCAGCAGGCT
>PR_CR_10_Liq_1_inCRDRAFT_1000935_pt1 | contig 17246 bp, 19 predicted proteins | sample PRCRCaboRojoPR_3_FD_10241 | JGI IMG/M metagenome (IMG submission 10241)
ATCAAGCCATTGGTTTATAGCACTTTATCCCAGCCACTGGCGCGTAACGTTATGGCACCGCACTCAAACCAACCCAATCGCCGGGCCGAGGGGGCGGCCCGTCGATGGCGCGGCGGCCTTCGGCCTTGATTCCGCGCCCGCCTCACCCTTCCCAAATCACCTCAGGCGGGTATGGTGTGGCTGAGGGCAATCGAGTGGGTTGGTGATGTTGGACGCTGTCTTAGGGTTCTTGCGAACTTATGGAATGGAACTGAGCGCCGCTGGAGGTTTGGTTGCAGTCCTTTTGTTCGTATGGGCCATCATCACAAAACCCTTCGCCAAACCCAAACCCACCCAACTCGCCCCCGACACCATCGACCAAATCAAACCGCCGCAAGCCAAGGATGGCCCCGCGCTCACAGTGCCGGAATTCATCCGCCTGCGCCGTGAACTCAAAGCCGATCTTGAGGCCGAACTGGCCGAGGCGGCGGAGGCCGAGAAATCACAACTCCGCGCCCGGATCGCCGAATTGGAAAAGCAAATCGCCAACCCCGATGAGGCGCTTGCCGAGGCCCAAAAACGCATCAAGGACCTAGAGGCGCTCTTGGACCGCGAGGCCAACCAGATCGGCGCGGACCGGATCGCCGAGGCCAAGGCGGCGCTGGAACAGGGCGACTATTCCCTCGCCGACGATATTTTCGCCGAGATCGAGGCAAAAAACGAACTCGCCGTTCAGGAAACCGCCCGCGCCGCCTTTGGCCGGGGCGAAGTGGCCGAGGCGGAGGTGCGGTGGGGCGATGCCTACACGCACTACAAACGCGCGACTGATTTACATGAAACCTTCGATCACCTGTCCGCCTACGCCCGAATGACATGGCGGCTGGCCAAAGGGGCGGAGGCAATCCCGCTACATGAAAAATTGGTGGACTGGGTCAAATCCGATCATGGCGTAGAAAGCGCCGAATATGCCATCCGCCTCAACAACCTCGCCTTGGTGGTGGAGGCGCAGGGGCGCTATGCGGAGGCCGAGGGGCTCTACCGCGTGGCGCTTGAGATTGACCGTGCGACGATTGGGGAGGGGCATCCGGACTATGCCATCGACCTCAACAACCTCGCCGGGGTGGTGCGGGCGCAGGGGCGCTCTGCGGAGGCCGAGGGGCTCTACCGCGAGGCGCTTGAGATTACCCGTGAGGCGATTGGGGAGGGGCATCCGAGCTATGCCATCCGCCTCAACAACCTCGCCGGGGTGGTGCAGGCGCAGGGGCGCTATGAGCAGGCCGAGGGGCTCTACCGCGAGGCGCTTGAGATTGGCCGTGCGACGATTGGGGAGGGGCATCCGGACTATGCCATACGGCTCGGCAACCTCGGACAGCTTTTGGGCCAGATGGATCGCGCTGAAGAAGGGCGTGAGATGCTGGAGCAAGCCTTAGAGATTTTCCGCGCGACCCTGCCGCCTGATCATCCGCATATTGCCGAGACTGAAAGGCGCATCGCCGTTCTCACTTAACCAAAGCCAAAACGTACAAAACCCACGTACGTTTCGTACGCTTGCCCACCGTGCGCCTTGTTAATCCGCACCCCGCGCAGCGCTGACACCGACGCAATACCGACAAAATACCGACGTGTTACAGCCCGCCCAAAATCGCGCCTCGCCCTTGTCAACAAAGCAAAACGGGCCCCGAATCGCTCGGGGCCCGTTCGCTATTCACAACCTGTTAACCTCTTCAGGCCGAGGCCTTCGCCAAGGCCTGTTCCAGATCGGCGATGATGTCGTCGGCGTCTTCGATCCCGATGGAAATCCGCACCACGTTGGGCGCGGCCCCGGCGGCGACCTGTTGCTCCTCTGTCAGCTGCCTGTGGGTGGTCGAGGCCGAGTGGATGATCAGCGACCGGGTGTCGCCCAGATTGGCCACATGGCTGAACAGCTCAAGGCTATCGACCAGTTTCACGCAGGCGTCATAACCGCCCTTGAGCGCCACGGTAAAGAGCCCGCCCGCGCCCTTGGGACAAATGCGTTCAACCCGGTCGTGATAGGGCGAGGATTTCAGGCCCGCATAGGTAACCCCTTCTACCGCCTCATGTTTTTCCAGCCAACCGGCGACCTTTTCGGCATTGGCCACGTGGCGCTCCATCCGCAAGGAAAGGGTCTCGATCCCCATCAGCGTATAGTGTGCCGCCTGCGGGTTGAGGGTCATGCCAAGGTCGCGCAACCCGATGGCGATGCCGTGGAAGGTGAAGGCCAGCGGGCCGAAGGTCTCGTGGAACTTGAGGCCGTGGTAGGCCGGTTCCGGCTCGCTCAGCGAGGGGAATTTGCCCGAGGCCGACCAGTTGAAATTGCCCGAATCCACCACGCAGCCGCCGGTGACGGTGCCATTGCCGGTCAGGAACTTGGTCATCGAATGCACCACCAGCGTCGCGCCATGCTCAATCGGGCGGCACAGGTATGGCGTGGCCGAGGTGTTATCGACAATCAGTGGCAGGCCCGCCTTGTCGGCAATCGCGGAAATCGCATCAAGATCAGTGATATAGCCACCGGGGTTGGCGATGGACTCGCAGAAAACGGCGCGCGTGTCGTCATCAATCGCGGCTTCCACGGCGTCAAGATCGTCGAAGTCCACGAACTTCGCCGACCAGCCGAAGCGCTTGATTGTTTGGGAAAATTGCGTGATCGAGCCGCCGTAAAGCCGGGTCGAGACCACCACATTGAGGCCCGGACCCATCAGCGGAAAGAGCGCCATGATCTGCGCCGCGTGCCCCGAGGAGCAGCACACCGCCCCGGCCCCGCCCTCAAGCGTCGCGATACGCTCCTGCAGCGAGGCGACGGTGGGGTTGGTGAGGCGCGAATAGATATAGCCCACCTCCTGCAGGTTGAAGAGCGCCGCCGCATGCTCGGCATCGCGGAAAACATAGGCCGTTGTCTGGTAGATCGGCACCTGCCGCGCGCCGGTGGCCGGATCGGGCCGCGCGCCCGCGTGGATTTGCAATGTATCGAAGCCATAGGCCATTGGATCATCTCTCCCTTGGAATGTGTTGCCATCTGTCTAGGCCATTCAGGGGAGGGGAACAACTGGCCCTGCAAGGCGCGGGATGGCGTTCCGCCAGGGGGTGGTTTCGTAGTCGGGTATTCGCGATACGGGCTTGGCAGGGGAATATCGTCTTTGCGGCGCAGGCTCAGCGCATCCAGAAGCCATTGCGGCGGATGCGGTTGCGGATGGCTTGCTCCTTGCGAGGCAAGTCATCCCGGTCAAACAGGTCCCGCACCTTTTGTCCGCGACCGTGGTAAATCATGAATTTCATCGCGTCGTGGTTCTTGAGCACTTTCTTGACCGGGTTGGGCGCGGTCACTCGTTCCAGCACCTCGACCGCGTGGTCGGATTCGCGGGCGTACAGCAGCGGCAGGAAACGATAATGACAGGTGATGTCGCCGTCGAGATAGCCATCGGGCAGGCAACCGTAGCCCCCGCCAAAACTGTGGATCACCAAGGGCAGGGCCACTTGATCGAGCCATGGGTCAAGCGATTGACAAACCAGTTCGGGCGGCGCGTCATCGCGGATGGCAAGGGCGTAGTCCAGGAAACGCTGCCCGAAGGCGCGGGGGCATTGGTAGTAGAAGAACCCGGCGTTGAAATAGAGATAGCGCCGCCAGAATTCATCCGGGTAGGAGGTGTCGAGCGAGCTTTCGAAATCGAGGCCGAACTTGTCGTATAGCGATTTCCACGTGGCGGTAAGCCCGGGACCGTAAAGCTGGATCTCGGGCCATGTGTTTTCACGCTTCATCGACGCCTGTGGGCGGGCGAAATCAAAGGGCACGCTGGTTATATCGCCGGTGACAAGCGTGTCGGTGTCGAAGAACACGAATGGTTCGCCTTCGGGCATGGCCAGCAGGGCTTCGATCTTGTTTCCGTTGGGATAGCTGGCCCCGAAATGGCGCGATTGAAAGGGGATGATCTCGGCCCCTAGGTCTTCCAAAAGCTTGCGGGTCTGACCGCCGCGCATGCTGGGGTCTTTGCCCCACAGCGGACCATTTTGCGGCTCGGCCACGATCAGGCGGCCTTTGAACCCGGGGCTTGTCTCGCGCAGGGAGGCGGCGAAAATCACCGCCTCGTATTGCAACCGTCCACCTTGGCCGACGATGACGATGTTGAATGGCTGTGTCGGCTTTGCCTGTTTCGCCTTTTTGGCCATGCTCACCCTCTGACCCTCGTTATATTTGCGGGCAGTATAGGGGGGATGCGGCAGTGGCAGAAGGGGAGAGTTTGGGCAAATACAGGTCTAATTGGCGAGCAAGTTATTTTGCTTGCTTTTAAAGCAAGAAAGCGTTTATGCTTGCGCGCATGTTTGTGGTTTTGACTGGCGATATCGTGGAGTCCTCGGATTTGGAGGTCGAGGCGCTGGAGGCGACGCTTGAGGCGGTGGCCTTGGCGTCGCGAGACGTGCGCGCATGGCCGGGTGTAAGCCAGTGGGGCTTTGCCCGTCGGGGCGGGGATGCGTGGCAGTTGGCATTTGATGCGCCTGCGCTGGGCTTGCGGGCGGCGCTTTATATCACGGCCTGTCTGCGGCGCTTGGGCAAAACCCGCGCCACGCGCATTGCCTTGGCCGTGGGGCCGGGGCAGATGCCGGGGAAAGACCCTAACACGGCGCATGGGGCGGGGTTCACCGCCTCGGGGCGGTTGTTGGAAAAGCTGCCTTCGGGGCGGTATCTTGACGATGCGGGCGGAGGTGCTTCGGCGGCGGCGGCGCGGCTGGCCGATCATATCGCGCAGGGCTGGACTCCCGCGCAGGCCCGCGCCATGGCCGAGCAATTGCCACCCGGATCGGGGCCGCGGTCCGAGGCCGCCGCGCGCTTGGGCATCACCCGGCAAGCGGTGGATCAGGCGCTTTGGGCGGCAGGGTATCCGGCGATCGAGGCGGCGCTTGAGGCTTTGGAGGAGGGCAAGTGAACATGCTTTCTTTTTTTCAAGGCAAGCCGATATGATTGCTCTCACGCCCGAGATGACCGCAGGGTTCATTGCGCTTCTGCTGGCGCATGTGCTGGCCGATTTTGTGTGTCAGACCAAGGGCATGGTCGACTCCAAGCGCCATCCGGGCGTGTTCATTCTGCATATCGGGGTCGTCTTTGGCCTGAGCCTTGCGGCGCTGGGCGGGGCGGCCCATGTGGCGGCGACGGTCGCCGTGGCGCATTTGGTGATTGACGGGATCAAGACCTATGCCTTGCCCGAAAGCTGGCGCAGATCGTTCACCGCGTTTGCCGTGGATCAACTGGCGCATTTGGTCAGCCTTGCGGCGGCGGTCTTGATCTGGCCCGAGGCCGTAGCAGGCGGCCTGTGGGCACCGTGGCTTGACCTCTTGGTAGGGCCTGCCGTGGTTATATCCGGTTTGATCCTGACGGTGATTGCCGGGGGGTATGCCGTGGGCCTGATCACCGCCCCCTATGCCCAAGCCTTCAAGGCGCAGGGCCTTGCAAACGCGGGGCAAATGATCGGGCGGCTGGAACGGGCGGTGATTTTCCTGCTGATCGCCATGGGCGAGCCAACGGGAGTCGGCTTTCTCATCGCGGCCAAATCGCTTTTGCGCTTCGAGGCCACCAAGCAACAAAAGGCCAGCGAATACGTCATCATCGGCACGCTGACATCCTTTGGCTGGGCCTTGGGGATGAGCACGGCGACCATGGCGCTGTTTCGGCTTGTGACCTGATTTACCGGGGGAAAGTGGTGGGCGACCTAGGAATCGAACCTAGCGTGCGTCTCCGCGAGGGAGTTACAGTCCCCTGCCACACCTTGCGGCCTGTCGCCCACTTTCCATCGGGCCTTGGCCCGTGGCGTGGGGGCGTATTTAGGGATCGTGCCGTGGGGCGTCAAGGCGAAAATGCCTTGCGGTGCGGCGCGCCGGCACGCATTGTCGGCGCTTGGTACGAGAGGTGGCAAATGGCAGCGAAAAAACCCAAATGGGTGATCGAAAAAGAACAGGCAAAGCGCGAGAATACGCGGGAAACAGTTTGGCTTTTCGGGCTGCATGCCGTGCGCGATGCGCTGATGAATCCAGCACGTGAAAAACTGCGGTTGATTGTCACCAAGAACGCTGCCGACAAACTGTCCGAGGCGATTGCGCAGGCCGGGATCGCGCCCGAGATGGCCGACCCGCGCAAGTTCACCGCGCCGCTTGACCCACAGTCGGTGCATCAAGGGGCGGCCCTGGAGGTGAAGCCCCTCGACTGGGGGCCATTGTCGGAGTTGGCGCTTGGCGGGGCGGCAGGCGTGCCGCGTGTCGTGATGCTGGACCGGGTGACCGACCCGCATAACGTGGGCGCGATCCTGCGCTCGGCCGAGGTGTTCGGCGCCTGCGCCGTCGTGGCCCCGCGCCACCATTCCGCGCCCGAAACCGGGGCCTTGGCCAAAACCGCCAGTGGCGCGCTTGAGCGGCAACCCTATGTGCAGGTGCGTAATCTGGCCGATGCGATCAAGGAATTGCAGGGCATGGGCTATCTTGTGCTTGGGCTGGCGGGGGAGGCCGAGCAGACCATCGAAGAGGCCATGGAAGGCCGGCGCGATAGGCCCGTGGCGCTGGTTCTGGGGGCCGAGGGGCCGGGCTTGCGGCAAAAGACGCGCGAGACCTGCGATGCGCTTGTGCGGATCGAGTTTGCCGGTGCCTTCGGCTCGCTCAATGTCTCCAATGCCGCCGCCGTGGCGCTTTATGCGGCAAGGCCCTAGTGTTCAGCTCCATCTTCAAAGGATTTGATAAACCGGCCCTTGATCATCCAGCTTAAGCCGAAACTCATCAAGGCGACGGATTCGAGGATGAAGGTCAGCCGCCAGTGGTTCCAGACCTCAAGAAAGGCCTGTGCCGCCTCGGGCGACAGGATGAGCTTGGTCAGGATGGCCGCCCCGCCCATGATCGCCACGCAGGCAAAGATCAGAACGCCAAGCGCGCGATACCAGACGTTGCGAAATCCTTTGCGGCTGCCTTCGATCACCGAGGCGAAGGAGTTGATTCGGGTGAAAACGAAGTAGGAAAAATAGCCAAGGATCGTGAACATCACCGCTGCACCGCCAAAATGCAGCGATTGCAGGAGGATCGGCACGTTTTCGGGCGCGCCAAAGACCGGGAAGGTGGCCCACATGTCGTAAGACAGCGCGCCGGTGACACCCGAGGCTGGCGGGGCAAAACCGCTGGCCGAGGTGAGAAACGTGCGCGCCACTTCGGCCCCGTTATAATCGCAGCCAGACCCGGTGGTGGGGGAATAGGCAATAAGAAAGGCCGAAACTCCGGCCAGCTTGATCAGCCAGATATCGTACCAATAGTGCCGCAGGTAACCATCGACCGTCTTGGTGCGGAAGCTGTAGAAAAAGGTCAACAGCAGGCCGATTAAGGTGAGCGCGCCAACGAAAATATCGCCACCGATGCGGCTATAGTAGTAATGGCTTATGGATTGGTTGAAGCAGGTATTGGTGAAGATCGTCAGCGCGATCAGGATCACCGGCAGGAAGAGCGCCACATAGCCCACGCCGCGATTGACGCGCCTTAGGCTAAGCGCGAAGGGTAGGTCATCGGGTAGGGCGGCATTGGGGGGCTGGGGCATGCCAATCCTCCTTAGAATTTGAGGATAGAATAACACGTATCGCGGGAATCGCGAAAACTTGGCTGATGCGGGGCTTGGAAAACGCGGTCATGCCAATATCTTGATCTTTAACGGACAACGCGGGGCCGAATGGGACCAAAAATTGCCACATGCTGCTATTGCGGGACGCGCGCGGCCCTGATTTTGGATCAGGGGCGGCATGAGCTGATGTGTTCGGCCTGTGGCGCGCCCTTGCATGAAATGAAGGCCTTGCCCAAGGCCACGCAGAGCCCGCGCAAGCGCGCGCCTGCGGCGACAGCGCCCAAGCGGCCCGGCGCGCGGCGGCGGGTCAAGGTGGATTGGGCCGCCGAACGTGCCCATGCGCTCGGCGGTGAGCGAAAGCGAACAAAGCGCCGTAAGCCACGCAAATCATTGGCGTACCGTGTGATGGATGAGCTTTGGGACGGGATCGAGGATATTTTCGATTAGCAGAAATCCGCCGATAAGCCGGGCATGGTCACAAGGCGTTTACCAAGGCTTTTTATTTTGAATCGCGTCCCTATCTATTGTTCAGAAACGTCGGAATGGAACACCGGCGTTTCACTTCACTGTCCCTCGTTCCGCGACTGGCGCCCAAGGGTTTCCCTTGGGCGCTTTTTTCTTTCTCAAACCCTGTCTAGAGTGCGGCCATGAGCCAAGACTATTCCGACGCGTATTTGCGCAAGATCCTGACCCGCACCAAGCGTATCGCCGTGGTGGGGGTGTCGTTGAACGAAGTGCGGCCGAGTTTTTACGTGGCGCGCTACCTCAAGTTGAAGGGGTTTGATGTGGTGCCGGTCAATCCGGGCCATGCGGGCAAAACCGCCTTTGGCACGGAGGTGGTCGCGTCGTTAAGCGATATCGAAGGGCATGTGGACATGGTGGATGTTTTCCGCCGTCCGGAACATGTGCCGCCCATCGTGGAAGAGGCTTTGGAGTGCTTTCCCAAGCTACAGACCGTCTGGATGCAGATCGGGGTGGTCAACGAAGAAGCCGCCGAGATGGCGCGGGCGCGGGGCGTGGATGTCGTGATGAACCGCTGCCCCAAGATCGAGTATCAGCGCCTCTTTGGAGAGCTGCGCATGGGCGGATTCAATACCGGGGTTATTTCTTCGAAATTGTAAGGTTTCAGAGGTTTAGCCGCTTTGAATATCTGCGGCTATGCGCATGTCGCGCAGCGGCTTCACCAGTTCGATGGCGCGGGCATAGACCGGGTGGGCCTTGTAGGCGTCCAGATCATCCTGGCTGTTGAACTCGGCATAGACCACGAAATCCACCTCGGCCCCGGTCAGCCGGTCGGCATGCAGGTTCCGACCCACCTCGAAATGGCGGGCGTGGGGGATTTGCGACAGGGTTTCCAGACCTTCGCGGATACGGTCGAGGTCGGCTTGGTCGCGGGCGGTGAAGAACACGATATGGCGGATCATTTCGGGCGCGATGCTTTTTCCTGAAGGCCGGATTGCGATTGGCGGCGGGCGAGTTCGCTTAGCACATCCTCAAGGCCGACGCCCCGGCTGTGCAGCATGACCAGCAGGTGAAAAAGCACATCGGCGGCCTCGGAGGTGAGGCCCTTGGCGTCGCCTTTGACCGCTTCGATCACCGCCTCGATGGCCTCCTCGCCGAATTTCTCGGCCACTTTTTCGGGGCCTTTGGCCAGTAGTTTGGCGGTCCAGCTGTCCTCGGGCGCGGATTTGGCGCGGGTGGCGATGATCTCTTCCAGCTCTTGCAGGGTCATGCGCCTGTCCTCACCGCGATACCATGGGTGGCCATGTGGTCCTTGGCCTGTTGAATGGTAAACTCCCCAAAGTGGAAGATCGAGGCGGCCAGCACGGCAGAGGCCCCGCCCTTGGTGACACCATCGACAAGGTGGTCCAGCGTCCCGACGCCGCCCGAGGCGATCACCGGGATATCAACCGCGTCGGATATGGCGCGGGTGAGAGGCAGGTTGAAGCCTGCACGGGTGCCATCGCGATCCATCGAGGTCAGCAGGATTTCCCCCGCGCCCTTGGATTCGACCAGTTTGGCGAATTCCACGGCGTCGATGCCCGTGGGTTTGCGCCCCCCGTGGGTAAAGATTTCCCATTTGCCGGGGGAAACTGTTTTGGCGTCGATGGCGACGACGATACACTGGCTGCCGAATTGGTCGGCGGCCTCGCGCACCACATCGGGGTTGGCCACGGCGGCGGAGTTGAACGACACCTTGTCGGCCCCCGCCAGAAGCAATTTGCGCACATCCTCCGCCGTGCGCACCCCGCCGCCCACGGTGAGCGGGATATAGCATTGCTCGGCGGTGCGGGTAACCACATCCAGCATCACGCCCCGGTTTTCATGGGTGGCGTGGATGTCGAGAAAGCACAGCTCATCGGCCCCGGCGGCGTCATAAGCCTTGGCGGCATCGACAGGATCGCCCGCGTCGCGCAGGTTGACGAAATTCACGCCTTTGACCACGCGGCCATCGGCGACGTCGAGGCAGGGAATGATGCGGGTTTTCAACATGGGGGTCAGGTAGCGCGTAAGCGCAGCATTGTGAAGGTCTTTTGCGGCGGAAATGCGCCTAGCGCCGGGCCAGACGCAGCGACAGAAGCCCCGAGGCAAGGATCACCGCCAGCCCGGTGAGCGACAGGGCATCGGGCCAGTCGCCGAAGACCAGATAGCCAAGCACAGTGGCGGCGATGAGTTGGGTATAGACCAAGGGGGCAATGACCGAGGCGGGCGCGCTTCGGTTCGCCATGGCCAGCAGGAAATTTCCCATGGCTGACCCTGCGGCGCTGCCGACGAGAAGTAGCCAGATAACGGGCGTCATGGCAGGTGCGCCCACGGCAAAGGCCAAGGGGGCCAGCAGGACCGAGCCGACCAGAAGTTGCGAGATGAGCAGGAACCTTGGGCGAAACCCTCCGGCAAGCCAGCGGGTGGCGGTCAGGAAACTACCGTAAAAGACACCGGCAAGGACGGCAAACCCCATGCCAAGCCCCGCGCCGAAGCCCGGTTTGACCACCAAGAGCACGCCCGCAAACCCCAAGGCCAAAAGCAGACTGCGCGCCGGGGTGACATGTTCCTTGAGCAAAAGCGCGGCCAAAATATACGAGATGATCGGCCCGACGAAAAAGGCCCCAAAGACATCGGCAATGGGTTCGGTGCTAAGCGCGGTAAGGATCGAGGCGATGCCGCCCACCACAAGGGCCCCGCGCAACAGGATGCGCCAATTGGCCAGCTGCGGAATCTCGTCCCGGCGGAGCCCGCTCAGCGGCAAAAGCACAAGGGCGGCCATGGCAAACCGCGCCCAAGCCACGAAAAAGGGATGCGCACCCGCCTGCGTCAGGGCCTTGCCCGCCGTGTCACCCGCCACGATGCAGAACATCGCCGGGACGACCATGGTGAGGGTCATCCAGAAACTGATATCGGCGATTGGAGTGGCTTTGGGCATCAAAAAGCTGACTTTCGCGGTTCACGGATTTGTTTATGGCCAAAGCGGCGCAGCATCCAGAGGATGCAAACAATGGATTTGGCAAAAAGGATGAATTGCGATGAAACAGCTATTGGCGGGAGTGGCCTTGGCCGTGATGGCGCAGGGCGCGCAGGCCTCGGAGGATGATATCATGCGGGTGGCGGCCAAGGGCGATGTGGCCAGCACCATGGACGCTCTGCAAGCGGCAGTCGAAGGGGCCGGGGCCACGGTCTTTGCCCGGGTCGATCATGCCGGTGGAGCCGAATCCGCGGGCATGGAGCTTGCCCCGTCGCAGCTCTTGATCTTCGGCAATCCCAAATTGGGCACGCCTGCCATGCAGGACGATGCACTGGCCGGGCTCTTCCTGCCGTTGAAAGTTTTGGTCTACGAGGGCGGCGATGGCCGTGTATGGCTGGCCTATGAAGACCCCGAAGAAACCCTGGATGACCTGCCGGGGATCAGTGACGACGCAGACTATATCGCCAAAATGCGCATGGCCTTGGGCAAGCTGACCGAAAAAGCAGCGGGTAAGTAGCGCACGGTCAGGCCTTCATGACCGCAAGTGCCTCTTTCAAGTCAATCGCCCCGTCGTAAAGCGCGCGGCCCGAGATTGCCCCGTTCAAAGGCGCGCCGCAGGATTTCAGCGCCTTGAGATCGTCGATGGAACTGACCCCGCCCGAGGCGATGACCGGGATCGAGACCGCATGGGCCAAAGCCGCCGTTTCTTCGATATTGGGGCCCTGCATGGCCCCGTCGCGGTTGATGTCGGTATAGATGATGGCCGCCACGCCCGCGTCCTCGAAAGACCGCGCCAAATCGGTGGCCAGAACATCGGTCTCCTCGGCCCAGCCCTTGGTGGCGACGCGGCCTTGGCGGGCGTCGATGCCCACGGCGACCTGACCGGGGAAGGCTTTTGCGGCCTCGCGCACGAGCGCGGGGTTTTCCACCGCCACGGTGCCAAGGATCACCCGGGCCAAGCCCTTGGAGAGCCACCGCTCGATGGTGGCCATATCACGGATGCCACCGCCCAGTTGCGCAGGTGTTTTCGTGCGCTCAAGGATCGCCTCCACGGGGGCGGCATTGACCGGCTCTCCGGCGAAGGCGCCGTTGAGGTCGACCAGATGCAGCCATTCACAGCCCGCCTCGACAAACTCCATCGCTTGCGCGGCGGGGTCGTCATTGAACACGGTGGCTTTTTCCATTTCGCCTTTGAACAGGCGCACGGCCTGACCGTCTTTGAGGTCGATGGCGGGATAGAGGATCATGGAGCTATTCCTTGGCTTCGTAGGCTTATGGCCCTTTGGCATGAGTGCAGGGCGAATGCAACGCGACCCGACGTTACACTTGATTTCACGCCAGTTTGCAGGGCAGCGTTTTGCCAGACACGCTAGGGAGGACTTAAAATGAAACGCTTTGCAGTGGCCGCTGTGGCTGTGGTGATGGGCACGGGCATGGCAATGGCCGAACCGGCCTTGGGCACATGGAAAACCGAAGTGGACGATGGGGCCTATGCGCATGTGAAAATTGCCCAATGCGGCAGCAATGTTTGCGGCACGATTGCGCGGACCTTCAAGAATGGTGCCGAATACAAATCCGAGAACATTGGCAAGATGCTGGTGCGGAACATGTCGCCCAAGGGCGGCGGCAGCTATGAAGGCAAGGTCTGGCGCCCGTCCAACAACAAGATCTACATCGGCAAGATGGACGTGCAGGGCAATAGCCTGAAACTGCGCGGCTGCGTCGCAGGCGGCCTGATCTGCGCCAAGCAGAACTGGACTCGAGTGGAATAATCACCGGGTGTTCGGGGGCTTTGCCCCCGCCGCCCTACGGGCGACTCCCCCAGGATATTTACGAACAGAAGAAGCGCGGTTTATCCCTTCTTCGGGGGCCTTGCCCCCGCCGCCCTACGGGCGACTCCCCCAGGATATTTACGAACAGAAGAAGCGCGGTTTATCCCTTCTTCTGTTCCCAAGTATCCCCGCCGGAGGCATCCCGAGGGGATCGCCAAAGGCGAGATCCGAGATATAAAGCGCGCCGAAGGCGCTCATTCACGTTACGGGGTCCAGGTCAGGAAATTGGCAATCAGGCGCAGGCCGGTGGATTGGCTTTTTTCCGGGTGGAACTGCGTGCCGACGATATTGTCTCGGCCCACCACGGCGGTGATCGGGCCTGCGTAATCGACATGTGCCAGAAGATGCGCCGGATCATCGACGCGGAAGTGATAGGAATGTACGAAATAGGCGTGATCGCCGGTTGAGAGACCGTCGAACACCGGGTGGGCATGGTCGATCACCAGATCGTTCCAGCCCATATGCGGCACCTTGAGGGTGTCATCTTTGGGATTGATCCGCTCAACCGTGCCGCCGATCCAGTCAAAGCCGGGGGTCTCGGAGTATTCCATGCCACGTGTGGCCAGCATCTGCATGCCGATGCAGATGCCGAAGAAGGGTTGGCCCTTGTCGATGACCACTTCTTTTATGGCTTCAAAGAGCCCGCGGTGATCGTAAAGCTCTTTTTGGCAGGCGGGGAAGGCCCCGTCGCCGGGCAGGACGACGCGGCTGGCCCGGCGCACCACCTCGGGGTCGGAGGTAACGGTGACCGGCCCCGCGTCCACCTCGGCGGCCATGCGTTGAAAGGCCTTTTCCGCCGAATGCAGGTTGCCGGATTCGTAATCGACGATGACGGTGCTCATGAGCCCTTACAGCGCCCCCTTGGTCGAGGGCACCGCATCGGATTTGCGCGGGTCGGTTTCCACAGCCTCGCGCAGGGCGCGGGCCACGGATTTGAAACCGGCTTCGGCCATGTGGTGGCTGTTGAAGCCATGCAGGGCATCGACGTGCAGGGTGATCCCGCCGTGGGTGGCGAGCGCCTGGAAGAACTCGCGCACCAGTTCGGTGTCGAATGTGCCGATCTTGGGGGTGGGCAGGTCCATGTTCCAAATCAGGAAAGGCCGCCCCGACAAATCAAGAGCCGCGCGCACAAGCGCGTCATCCATCGGCAAAAGGCAGGCCCCATAGCGGCGGATACCCGTCTTGTTGCCAAGGGCTTGCGTCAGGGCCTGCCCAAGCGCGATGCCCACATCCTCGACCGTGTGGTGGTCGTCGATATGGAGATCACCCTTGCAACGCACCTTCATGTCAATCAGCGAGTGCCGCGCCAATTGATCCAGCATGTGATCGAAAAAACCAACCCCGGTTTCATTGTCATAGGCCCCGGTGCCATCGAGGTTGATTTCGACGGTGATCTCGGTTTCGGCTGTCTTGCGGGTGATCGTGGCGTTGCGCATGGCGGACCCCTTCGGTGATTGCCGCGCCCTTATAGGCGCGTGGGCAGGGCAGGCCAAGGGGTTGGCGCAACAAGAGAATTGCCGCGTGCCAAAGGCGCATCACCCCCGGTTACACGGGCCGACTTTCAGTTGGGGGAGAGAAAATGGAGCGGGTGATGAGATTCGAACTCACGACATTTACCTTGGCAAGGTAACGCTCTACCCCTGAGCTACACCCGCTTCCTTGGGTAGGGCGGGAGATATAAATTCTGGCGCGGGGCTGCAAGCCCAAAATTGCGCTTGGGGCCAAAAAAGTTCCAAACTGGCGAAGTTTGGCGTTTTCGTCTGTATCGCGCGGTTCTGGTGGACTGACCCTGGCCGCCTGCGGTATGACACGAAAAAAGCCAGTGGGGTTAAGGCTGTTGAGCTTACGATGTTTATTGCCTGTGCCATTGGTCCTTGTTTTGGCGGGCTGCGGCGATCCGATGCAGGACGTGGCGCGGTTGGCCGATCAGGACGTGGCCGATGATGCCCCGACGCTGGATGCCGTGCCGGCAGTTGAGCCGCCGGCGGACGAGCGCGTCGGCCTGTTTGCCCGGCTTTTGGGCGGGCGTGATGCCGCGCCCTCGGAGGACGGAGCGGTTGCTGGTGATCCGGGGGGGACGCAGGCCAAAGCCATGACGACCTCGCTTCCTTTGGACGCGGAGCAGGCTTTGGAGGAGAGCCAAGACACGTCTGGCACGGTTTCCGAAACATCGGCGGCCGAGACAGGCAAGAGGAAAGGGCTCTTGGCCAGCTTGCTTGGTGGTTTCAACGCGGATGACGCATCCGGGGAAACCGGGGCCGTGAGCGAAGTCGCCTTTGGTGAGCTTCTGCCCTATGGCGAGGTGAAGCGCATTTGCGGGGTTCGCAAAGGCCAAATGGGCAAGATGGTGGCACAATATCCTGACCGCCGCCCGATTCATGAGGTCTATGACAGCGATCTGGGCAACACGGCCCCGCATACCTTTTACGTGACGGGTTTCGATGATGGCTGTGCCCGGCAATTCACCGCGTCGCTGGCGATGTTCGGCTCAGTCGAGATGCATGAACGCCTCCGCTACGGCCTGCCTGCCAAGGTGCAACCCTACAGCGCCACCGATGAGGCCTATGAAAAGGTCAAATCGCGAGTCTGCCGCGTGCCGCGCAAGACACCCTGCGGCGCGCGTGTTGGCCGGCTTTCCGATGACACGGTTTTCCTGAGTATCTACGAGCGGTTCGGCGACAATTCCGAGTGGAAGAATTTGCTACTGCACTCAGGCGAAATGGTGGCGAAGGACAAAAAGGGCGGCTGAGGCTTACCAGTGCGGCGGACGTTCGTTGCCCATCAGTAACTGGCCTCCCAAGTCGCTTTCGCGCTCGGCCTCGCGCTCCATCAGCAATTGCACCCGGCGGGTGAGCATTTCGATCTCGCCCTCTTGGCGGGCGATGATCTCGGACAATTCATCGACCGTGCGGCTGAGGTGGGCAAGGGTTTCTTCGATCGCGCTCATGCTTTCACGATTACGAACTTGCTTACCATGGGTCAACTGGCACTACAGGTGACGTAGCGACAACCGGCAAGGACATGCCATAGCTTGCCCCCGGTGGCCCCATCCGCTAGACCCCGCGGCGAACGCCAATGCACGGGACAAGCGACATGGCCAAGCCCAAGAAACAGCCCCGCCCCAAGGCCGAAACGCCCAAGGGGTTCCGCGATTATTTCGGCCAAGAGGTGACCGAGCGCGCCGAGATGCTGCGCCGGATCGCCGAGGTCTATCATCGCTATGGATTTGACGCGCTTGAAAGCAGCGCGGTCGAGACCGTCGAGGCGCTTGGCAAGTTCCTGCCCGATGTCGACAGGCCCAACGCGGGCGTCTTTGCATGGCAGGAGGATACCGAGGGCGACAAGCCGGGCGATTGGCTGGCCCTGCGCTATGACCTGACGGCGCCTTTGGCGCGGGTCTATGCGCAACACCGCAACGATCTGCCCACGCCCTACCGGCGCTATGCCATGGGGCCGGTCTGGCGCAATGAAAAGCCGGGGCCGGGGCGCTATCGGCAGTTTTACCAGTGTGACGCAGATACCGTGGGCGCGCCTTCGGTGGCGGCGGACGCCGAGATTTGCGCGATGCTGGCCGATACCTTGGAAGAGGTGGGCATTCCGCGCGGGGATTACATCGTGCGGGTGAATAACCGGAAAGTTCTCAATGGTGTTCTTGAGGTCATGGGCCTTGAGGAAGGCGAGGCGCGCGATGCCGTGCTGCGTACCATCGATAAGTTCGACAAAGTGGGCGAGGAGGGCGTGCGCCAGCTTTTGACCACGGGCCGCAAGGATGCCTCGGGCGCGTTCATTGACGGGGTGGGCCTGAGCGAAGAACAGGCCGGGCCGGTTCTGGCGTTCCTGACCTCGAAAAGCGAGGTGACGGCCGAGACCCTTACAAACCTGCGCGCCGCCGTGGGTGAGTCGCAAACCGGCCAAGAAGGCGTGCAAGAGCTTGAAACCATTGCCGAATTGATGGCCGCCCAAGGTTATGGCGCGGATCGGGTGGTGATTGATCCCAGTGTCGTGCGCGGGCTTGGATACTACACCGGGCCGGTTTTCGAGGCGGAACTGACCTTCGAGATTTTCGACGAAAAAGGCCGCAAGCGGCAGTTCGGCAGCGTCGCGGGCGGTGGGCGCTATGATGACCTTGTGAAGCGGTTCACCGGGCAGGCCGTGCCAGCAACGGGTGTGTCGATCGGTGTGGATCGCCTGTTGGCCGCGCTGCGCGAAAAGGGGCGGATCGGCAGCACCGTGCAAGGCCCCGTGGTGGTCACGGTGATGGACCGCGACCGTATGGCCGATTATCAGGACATGGTGGGCGAGTTGCGCCGCGCCGGGATCCGGGCCGAGGTCTACCTTGGCAATCCCAAGAACTTCGGCAACCAGATGAAATATGCCG